>Ga0194134_10004801_pt1 | contig 13241 bp, 10 predicted proteins | sample TA2KigOff0mmetaG_FD_148602 | JGI IMG/M metagenome (GOLD analysis project Ga0194134, IMG submission 148602) | Freshwater microbial communities from Lake Tanganyika, Tanzania - TA2015056 Kigoma Offshore 0m | ecosystem: Environmental > Aquatic > Freshwater > Lake | place: Tanzania: Lake Tanganyika... | reverse complement strand
CGACGCCCTCGCGGTCGTCGCGGACCTCGCGCGGCCCGGCGAGCCGGAGCGGGCCGTGGCCGAGGCGGTCGCCCGCTTCGGCGGGCTCGACGCCCTCGTCGGCAACGTGGGCTACGCGGAGGCGCGCCGGCTCGACGATCTGACGGACGCCGACTGGGAGGCCTCCTTCCAGCTCAACCTGATGAGCCACGTGCGCGCCGTGCGCGCGGCGCTGCCGCACCTGCGGGCGAGCGACCAGGCGCGGATCGCGCTCGTGGCCTCGACGGCCGGCAAGCGGCCGTCGACCGGGATGCCCGACTACAGCGTGATGAAGGCGGCACTGCTCTCCTTCTCGCGCCTCGTCGCGGACCTCGAGGCCCGGCACGGGGTTCTGGTCAACGCGATCTGCCCGGGGCCCACGGCCACCGACGCATGGCTTGCGGAGGGCGGCCTCGCCGACCAGACGAAGGGCGCGGGGACCCGCGAGGAGGCGCTCGCGAAGACGGGGGCCGGGCGGCCGATCGGCCGGTTCGCGGAGCCCGCGGAGATCGCGGACGTGATCGCGCTGCTCGTCTCCGCGCGCTCCTCGTACGTGACGGGTGCAGCCTGGGGCGTGGATGGCGGCACCGTGCCCGTGATCATCTGAGCAGGGACGTGTCCTGATCACACGGTCAGGGCGCTGCTAGACTGGCGCCATGGCCGCGGCCCCGTCGACGTTGCACGCCGACCTGTACCGCTCGCCTGCCGCCTTCGAGCACGAGATCGACGCCGTCTTCCGGCGCAGCTGGGCGTGCGCGGGGCGGGCCGAGCACGTCGCCGAGCCGGGTTCTTTCCACGCCACCGACGTGGCCGGCCAGAACGTCCTGGTGGTGCGGGACCACGACGGAGTGCTGCGCGCGTTCCACAACGTCTGCCGCCACCGCGGGGCGCTCCTCTGCGACGCCGGCACGGGCACGCTGAAGCGCGCCATCAAGTGCCCCTACCACGCGTGGGCCTACGGCCTCGACGGCGAGCTGATCGGGACGCCGAACGTGCGCCCGGATGAGATCGATCGGGCGGCCTACGGCCTCTTGGGTATGCCGATCGCCGAGTGGCAGGGAACTCTGTTCGTCGATCTCGGCGGCGCGGCGGGCCCCTTCGAGGACTACATCGCCTCCCACGACGACGACCCGGCCGCGTTCGAGCGCTTCGGCCTCGGCGACCTGCGCATCGCCTGCACGACGATGCGCCAGGTCGCGGCCAACTGGAAGATCGTGGTCGAGAACTACCGCGAGTGCCTGCACTGTCCGACCGTCCACCCGGAGCTCATCGACATGATTCCGGCGTACCGGACGGGCGCTGTGCAGGAGGCCGTTCCGCGTGGCGACTACGGCGTCGGCATCAAGGAGGGCGCCTCGGCGCTGACCCTGTCGGGCTCCAGCCCCGTGCCGCCCTTGCCGGGACTCAGCGAGGAGGAGGCCCAGTCCGTATACGGCGCGTACCTGTTCCCGAACTGCATGGTCGACGTGAACGGCACCTACGCGAACCTGACCACGCTCCTGCCGCGCAGCGAGCGCAGCACGATCGTCGCGACCGATTACCTCCTGCCGCCCGGGGTGATCGCGGAGCCCTCGCTTGCCGACGGGATCGACGAGCTCGTGCGTTTCATGGAGATCGTGATCGACCAGGACTCCGACGTGGCGGAGCGCGCGCAGCGCGGCCTCGGCTCGCGCGCCTTCGCGCACGGGGTGTATCCCGAGAAGGACGCCGCGCTGCACGCGTTCAACGAGCGCTATCGCGCGCTCGCCGGAGCGGAGTAGGTCGCAGTGCGTGCGGGCGTAAGGCGCTCGCGACCGCGGCCGACCGGCGGTTGTTGAGTACGCTACGGCACGTGAGCGAGCAGACCACCGCGGAGCGCGACGAAGCACCCGCGGGTCCCGTCGCGGACGGCTTCCGGGCGCGGGTGCTCCGTGACGAGGACGCCCGCCTCGCCCCGTGGGCGACGCGGACCGCGGCGTCGCGCGGGCGCGCGCACCCGGAGGCGGACTGCCTCCTGCGGATGCCGTTCCAGCGTGACCGCGACCGGATCGTGCACGCCAAGGCGTTCCGGCGGCTCAAGCACAAGACGCAGGTCTTCATCGCGCCCGAGGGCGACCACTTCCGCACGCGCCTCACGCACACGCTCGAGGTGACCGGGATCGCACGCGCCGTCGCCCGCGCCCTCGCCCTCAACGAGGACCTGACCGAGGCGATCGCGCTCGGGCACGACCTCGGCCACCCGCCGTTCGGCCACACGGGCGAGGAGGCGCTGTCGGACGCCCTCCAGGAGCGCTTCGGCCGGCGCTTCCACCACAACGAGCACTCGCTGCGGATCGTCGAGCACCTGGAGCGCGACGGGCGCGGCCTCAACCTCACCGACGAGGTCCGCGACGGCATCCTCAACCACACCGGGCCCGTCGCGCCGCGCACGCCCGAGGCGCGGATCGTCAAGCTGGTCGACCGCTTCGGCTACATCAACCACGACATCGACGACGCCGTGCGGGCCGGGGTGCTCGACCCCGCGCGGCTGCCCGCAGGGCCGGTGGCCCTGCTCGGCACCAGCGCGGCGCGGCGCATCGACGCCCTCGTCCACGACCTCGTCGAGCGCTCCGCCGAGGCGCGCGACATCGAGCAGTCCGAGCCGTACGCCGAGGCGCTGCTCGAGCTGCGCGCGTTCATGTTCGAGGAGGTCTACCTGCGGCCCGCCACGGAGACGGAGCGGGGCCGCATCCGCAACGTCGTGGAGTCGCTCTTCGCCTGGCTGCTCGCGCACCCCGAGGAGGTGCCGACGGGTCCCGAGCCGCTCGAGGTGCGTGTCGTCGACTACCTCGCGGGGATGACGGACCGCTACGCCCTGCGCGCCTACCGGGCGCGCTTCGAGCCGGACGCCTGGCGCTTCTAGGGGGTGCGGATGGCGGGACGGATCAGCCGGGGCACGGTCGAGCGGGTGCGCGAGCGCGCCGACCTCGTCGAGATGGTGCAGGCCCGCACCGGCCAGGTGCGGATGACGGGCGGCCGCGCGATGGCGCGCTGCCCGTTCCACGAGGAGCGCACGGCGTCGTTCTCGATCGAGCCGACGCAGAAGCTGTACCACTGCTTCGGCTGCGGCGTCTCCGGCGACGTGTTCAAGCTGGTGATGGAGCTCGAGGCGTGTGAGTTCCCGGAGGCGGTGGAGCGGCTCGCGGAGCGCTACGGCGTGCCGATCGAATACGACGAGCTGTCGCCGCGGGAGGCCGAGGAGCGCGACCGCGAGAAGCGGGTCGAGCGCCTGCTCGAGGAGACCTGCGCCTTCTACGAGCGCGTCCTCCTGGACAGTCCGGAGGCGGAGGCCGCGCGCGCCTACCTGGCCGAGCGCCACCTCGACGCCGCCGCCGTCGCGCACTGGCGGATCGGCTGGGCGCCCGACGCATGGGAGCGGGTCGTCGGCGGCGCCCGCGGCAAGGGCTACACCGACGAGGAGCTGATGGCCTCGGGCGTCGCCAGCGAGGGCCGGCGCGGCCCGATCGACCGGCTGCGCGGCCGGCTCGTGTTCCCGTTGGCGGACGGGCGCGGGCGCGTGCGCGGCTTCGCCGGGCGGATCCTGCCCGGCCAGGAGGGCCCCAAGTACATCAACTCGCCCGAGGGGCCGTTGTTCCACAAGGGCCGCATGCTGTACGGCCTGCACCACGCGCGCTCGGCGATCGCCAAGGCGGGCCGCGCCGTGATCGTCGAGGGCTACACCGACGTGATCGCCCTGCACGGGGCCGGGGTGCAGGAGGCCGTCGCCTCGATGGGCACGTCCCTGACGGAGGAGCAGCTGGCCGAGCTGCGCCGGCTGTGCTCGGCGCTCGTGCTCGCGTTCGACGCCGACCAGGCCGGCCAGGAGGCGGCGCTGCGCGGTATGCGCCTCGCCGAGCAGCAGGGCTTCGACGTGCGCATCGTGCCGCTGCCGCCCGGCCAGGACCCGGCCGAGATCGCCCAGGGCGGCCGCGAGGCCGTCGACCGGGCCTTCGACGGCGCCGTGTCGGTGCTCGCCTTCCTCGTCGGGCGCGCGCTGGCGCGCCGCGACGAGGACGGATCCGACCGCGTCTACGCCGAGCTGCGCTCGATCCTCTCGCAGGCCCCGCCGACCCCCGAGCGCCAGGCGCAGGTGCGCCGCGTCGCCGACCAGCTGCGCCTCGACGCCGAGCTCGAGGCGCGCCTGACGCGCGGCGCCCGCGTCGGCCAGCCGGCCGCCGACGACCGCACGCTCGCCCGCGCCCGCCGGCGGCTCGACCAGCGCGCCCGCGCCGAGCGCGAGCTGCTCGCCGCCTGCCTCGCCCAGCCGGCGCTCGCGGCCGCGTCCCTCGACGAGGCCGGGCCCTGCATCGCCGACCCCACGCACCAGGCCCTCGTCGGCTGGGTGCGCGAACGGGCCGCGGGCGCCGAGCCCGCGACGCCGCCCGGCGCGGAGGACGTCGTCGCGGAGCTGTACGCCCTCGCCGGGCGCTACGACCCCGAGGGCGGCGAGATCCGCACGCCCGGGGAGGGGCAGGTGGCGCTGCGCCAGCTCGTCCTGCAGCTGCGCCTGCGCGCCGCCGACGACGCGATCGGCCCCCTGCGGGTCAAGGTCGAGGACGGCTCCGCCGATCAGGACGAGCAGCGCGCGCTGCTCGCGCTCCAGCGCGAGGCCGAGGCGCTGCGCGCCGAGCTGCGCGCGACCGGCGCGATCGCGTAGCCCGCCGCACCAGGTCGCGGGGGATCACGCACGCAGGGGCCCGGGTGGCTCGTACCGTGACGGGCAGTTTCTGCGTCGGCCGGGTCTCGTACCCGCTCGGCCGCGGGGCGCCAACTCCAGGGAGTCACGCCGGGGCCCAGCCCGCGAGGGCGGGTCATCGGCACCGACGGCCGAACGGCTCAGTTCCTCCGGGGTCCGCGTGATCGGGCCGGACCGCGGAGGGGCGCACCGGGGGAGGCCCGGAGGTCCGATGCGCGAACCACCCTCCACACGCTGGCTGATCGTCGGCTTCACCCCCTCGATCGTGGCCTCGTGGGCCGCCATCGCGGCCAGCGGCTGGGCTCGGGGTAGGGCTATACTTGCGCCGTCGATCCTCGGTAGCTCAATGGCAGAGCATCCGGCTGTTAACCGGAGGGTTGTAGGTTCGAGTCCTACCCGAGGAGCTCGCGGTCGGGGCGTCAACGGCATAACGTGGTGATAGGGTCAAAAACAGTGCGCCGACTCCCCCTGCTTCTCGTCCTCGCCCTCGTCTCCGTCCTCTGCGCCGTCCCCGTCGCCGTCGGCGCCGTCGGCGGCGTGACGGAGTTCTCGACCGGGATGCCCGCCGGCGGCGCGCCGCAGGCGATCACCGCTGGACCGGACGGGGGCCTCTGGTTCACGCTGCCCGGGGTCAACGCGATCGGCCGGATCACGCCGACGGGGCAGGTCTCGACGTTCACGGCCGGCATCCAGGCTGGCGCGCAGCCGTGGGGCATCGTCGCGGGTCCGGATGGCAACCTCTGGTTCACGGAGAAGGGCGGCAACGCGATCGGCCGGATCACCCCGACGGGGCAGGTGACCGAGTTCAGGATCCCCACGGACGGCAGCCAGCCGTGGGGGATCACGGTCGGCTCCGATGGCAACCTCTGGTTCACCGAGTCGCAGTCGTCGGCGAACAACATCGGCCGGATCACGCCGCAGGGCCAGGTCACGGAGTTCACGTCCGGGCCCGGCGCGACGGTGCAGGCCCTCGGCATCACGGCGAGTCCCGACGGCAACCTCTGGTTCGTCGAGGCGGGCACGAACTCGATCGTGCAGATGAGCACGCAGGGCGCCGTGGTCAACGCCTTCAGCGCGGGGATCACCGCCGGCGCCGGCCTCTACGCCATCGTCAGCGGCCCCGACGGCAACCTCTGGTTCACGGAGCAGGCGGGCAACCGGGTCGGTCGCATCACCCCGGCCGGCGTGGTCACGGAGTTCCCGATCGCGGCGGCCGGCATGGCCCCGTCCGGGATCGTCGCCGGCGCCGACGGCGCGCTGTGGGTGACCGAGAACGGCGCCTCCAACACGGGCAACAACGTCCTGCGCATCACCACGGCGGGCGCGATGACGCAGTACCAGAACGGCATCAGCGCCAACGCCGGGCTGCTCGGCATCGCCGCCGGCCCCGACGGCAATCTCTGGTTCACCGAGAGCGCGGGCAACCGCATCGGGCGTCTGCTCTCCGGCGTGGAGCCCGTCGTCACGGCCGCGCCGCAGCTGAGCGGCTCGCCCGTGATCGGCACCGCGCTGTCCGTGACCACGGGCACCTGGAAGTACCTGCCGACCTCGTACCGCTACCGCTGGCTGCGCTGCACGACGGCGGCCGCCACCAAGTGCTCGACGGTTCCCAGCCAGACGAAGGCCACGTACACGATCACGAACGCCGATCAGGGTCAGTTCCTGCGCGCCTCCGTGGTCGCCGTCAACCTCAACGGCACGAGCGCCGGCGCGCCGACCGAGGTCTCGGCGCAGGTCCCGACGAGCGCCTTCACGGTCACGAAGCCGACGATCGAGTACCGGCAGCGCGATGTGCTCCTGCGCAGCACGGTCACGACCTCGTGGGCGGGGCGGATCACGCAGGTCGGCACGACGACGCAGGGCGGCCGCACCGTCCACCGCTGTGGCGTCGAGCAGCGCGTGGGGGGCGGCGGGGCCGTGCAGATCGTCTGTCGGCTGCCGTACGCCTCGCGCAGGACGCTGCGCTACACGTCGCTGTGGATGACGATCACCACGACGTTCCAGGCCACCGACGGGCCCGTGGCCACGAAGCAGCAGGCGCTGCGGGTCCCCGTGCGCCTGTTCCCGTGGCGCACGGCCGGCTGATCCGCGGTCAGGCGCCGACCGGCAGGCCGCCGACCGCGCCGGCGGCGGCGAGCTCGGCGATCTCGGCCGCCGAGTAGCCGAGTTCGCGCAGCACCTCGTCGGTGCTCGCGCCGCGTGCGAGCCCGGCGTGGCGCACGGCGCCGGGGGTGCGCGACAGCCGCGGGGTGACCGCGGGCTGAAGGAGCTCGCCGTCCCCGTCGGGGTTGGCGACGGTGGCGAGGGAGCCGCGCGCGATCACGTGCTCATCCTGCAGGAGCTGCGTGGCGTCGTAGATCGGCCCGGCGGCGGCGCCGGCGTCGGTCAGGGTCTGGACGGCGTCCCGCCAGGTGCGCGCACGGGTCCACGCGCCGATCAGGGCGTCGAGCTCCTCGACGTGCTCGATGCGGTCCGCGTTCGTCGCGAAGCGGGGATCCTGCTCGAGCTCGTCGCCGCCGACGACGAGCAGGATGCGCTTGGCCACGGAATCGGCCGATCCCGACATGCAGATCCAGCCGTCGGCGCACTCGTAGACGTTGCGCGGCGCCGAGAACCAGAGGCGCGAGCCAATGCGCCGGTCCGGGACGCCGGTGCGCTGCGCGATCGTGGGTCCGGGGCCAACGATGTCGAGCATCGACTCGAGCAGCGTGGCGTCGATCACCTGCCCCTCGCCGGTCAGGTCGCGATGGCGCAGGGCCGCGAGGACCGCGAAGGCGGAGAGGGCGCCGGTGACCTCGTCGGCGAGGGCGATGGACGGCAGGGTCGGTGGACCGTCGGCCTGGCCCGTCGTGTGGGCGAGAGTCGACATCGCCTCGGCGATCGTGCCGAAGCCCGCGCGGCCGGCGTAGGGGCCGTCCTGGCCGAAGCCGGTGACGCGCAGCACCACGAGGCCCGGGTTCGCCCGCAGCAGCACCTCCTCGGGATCGAGGCCGAGCCGCTCCAGCGTGCCGGGCCGGAAGTTCTCGATCAGGACGTCCGCCTCCGCGATCAGCCGCAGCAGCACGCCGCGGCCCGCGTCCTGCTTGAGGTCGAGCTCGATCGGGCGCTTGTTGCGGCCCACCTGGCGCCAGTAGAAGCTGTCGTCGGCGTCGCGCTCGCCGAGGGCGCGCGCGCCGTCGCCGTCGCCGACGCGCTCGACCTTGATCACGTCGGCGCCGAAATCCGCGAGCCGACGCGCGGCGCTCGGCCCGGCGAACACGGTGGCCATGTCGATGATGCGCAGGCCGCGGAGCGGGCCGATGGTCGTCGGCACATCCATGTCAGTGGGCCCCGGCGGGCAGGATGGCGTCGAAGCCGGCGAGGATCCGCTCCGCGACCTCGGGCTCGGCATTGACGCCCATCATCCCGACGCGCCAGATCGGTGGGGCGTCGGGCCCGAGCCCGCCGCCGACCTCGATGCCGTGGGTGTGCAGGAGCTCGACCTGCACGGCCCTGCCGTCGACACCGTCGGGCACCCGGACGGCGGTCAGCTGGGGCAGCTGGCGGGCGGGGTCGGCGAGCAGGTCGAATCCGCGCTCGCGGAAGCCGGTCTGCAGGTGGGCGCCGGCGGCGGCGTGGCGGGTGATGCGCGCCTCGAGGCCCTCCTCGAGGCCGAGGCGGAGCGCCTCGTCCAGCGCGTAGTAGTGCAGGTTGGGGGTGGTGTGGTGGTACGTCATCGGCCGGTCTGCCCAGAAGCGCAGGTGCTCGGCCAGGTCGAGGGAGTAGGGAACGGGCATGCCGTCGCGGCCGAGGCGCTCGATCGCGCGGCTGGAGAGCGTGATCGGCGAGAGCCCCGGCGGCGCAGCCAGGCACTTCTGGCTGCAGGCGTAGGCGTAGTCGACGCCCCAGGCGTCTGCCTCGATCGGGATGCCGCCGATCGCCGTTACGCAGTCGGCGAAGAGCAGCGCGTCGGAGTCCGATGCGCGCAGCATCGCGCCGAGCTCGGCGAGCGGGTGCTGGACGCCGGTCGAGGTCTCGGCGTAGACCACGCAGACCATCACGGCGTGCGGGTGGGCGGCCACGGCGGCCATGATCTCGTCGTTGGGGACGTGCTGTCCAAACGGCGCACGCACCTCCACGATCTCCGCGCCGCGGCGGCGCAGCATCTCGATGATCCGGTTCCCGAAGAAGCCGGCGCTGGCCGCGACGACCGTCTCGCCGGGGGCGACGAGGTTGAGGATGCCGGCCTCCATGCCGCTGGTTCCGCTCGCGGACAGGCACAGCGAGGCGCCATCCGCGCGGCCGTAGTAGCGGCCGATCATGTCCGCCAGGATCGGCAGGCGATCCCAGAACACCGGATCGAGGTGCGAGACGAGGGGGCGCTCCATGGCCGCCCGCGCCCGCGGATCGACGTTCGAGGGCCCGGGGCCGGCGAGCAGCCGCTCGGGCGGGGCGAAGGCGTGGATCACGGGGGAGGGGGCGGTGGCGCTCACGGGGTGGCTCCTGGCTCGCTGGTGAGCGGATGGTACGCCGTGCGACGCATAAGATCCATATTGATTCTCATGATAAATCATCGGAATAATCCGATGTGAATGATCAGCCGACGCTCTGCACGCCCGCGGCGACCCCGGCCATCGTGGTCACGAGCGGCTGGCGCCTCGCCTCGTCTGGGGTGCGGCGCACCTCCTCTTCGACGGGCGGGCGGCTGCGTCGCACCTCGTCGGTCGCCCACCATGCCGCAACGGTCTCCGCGAGATCGGCGCGGGCTTGCACACGCGCCTCATCGCCGCGGACGCGGTCGAGGTTGTCGAGCTGCTCCGCGATCAGCAGCAGCTTGTGGATGACGGCCCGGCGGGTGGCGTCGGACGGGTGCATGGTGAGCACGATCTCGACGTGCAGGTCGTCGAGGTGCGCGCGCAGGGCGCCCGGATCCTCGACGTCCCGCAGGGCGTCGGCCAGCGAGGCTCGGTGCGCGGACGATCCCTCGAGCCGCCGGATGCGCTCGCGCCCCTCGGCGACGTCGGCCGCCTGCAGTCGCAGCAGGAGCGCCTTGCCCACCACCAGGGCCTCGAGCAGGAGCGCCTGGAGCAGCTCCTCGTCGCCGCGCGGCGTCCCGGTGGCTGGGGCGTGCGCCGTCGGCATCAGGCTCCGGGCAGCCGGTCCGCGCGGGCGATCACGTTCTCAGCCATCTTGATCGAGGCGGCGTCGATCAGGCGGCCGTCGAGGGAGACGGCGCCGCGGCCCTCGCGGGCCGCCTCCTCCATCGCCACCATGATCCGGCGCGCGCGGTCGATCTCCTCGGGCAGCGGGGAGAAGATCTCGTTGGCCAGCTCGATCTGAGACGGGTGGATCGCCCACTTGCCCTCGCAGCCGAGCGCGGCGGCGCGGCGAGCGGCCATCCGGTAGCCGTCGGGGTCGTTGAAGTCGCCGAACGGGCCGTCGATCGGGCGGATGCCGTTGGCGCGGCAGGCCACGATCATGCGCGACAGGGCGAAGTGCCAGGGGTCGCCCCAGTGCAGGGCGCGCTCGCCGGCGGCATCCGGATCGGTCAGGACTGCGTACTCGGGCGTCACGCCGCCGATCACGACGGTGCGGGCCCGCGTCGAGGCGGCGTAGTCCGCGACCCCGAACGAGAGCGCCTCAAGCCGGTCGGGGCAGGTCTCCGCGATTCGCTCGACGTTCGCCATGCCGGGCGCCGTCTCGATGAGCGCGGTCAGGGCGACGGGCTCGTAGCCGTACGCCTGCTCGATCTGGCTCAGCAGCATCGCCACGAACTCGAGGTCTGACGGGCGTCCGACCTTGGGCACCAGGATCATGTCGAGCCGGTTGCCGACGGCCTCCACGATGTCGACGACGTCGCGATAGGCCCAGTGGGTGTCGAGGCCGTTGATGCGCACCGAGACGGCGCACCCCGACCAGTCCTGCGAGGTGAGGGCATCGATCGCGTTCGCGCGCGCCTGGACCTTGTCGTCGGGTGCCACGGCGTCCTCGAGGTCGAGGAACACGATGTCGGCACCGGCGGTCGGGGCCTTCTCGAGCATGCGCAGGTTCGAGGCCGGCACGGCGAGCTCGGAGCGGTGGAGGCGGTCCTTGTCGGGCATGGTGGACACCCTAGCGATCGATACTTGGACTTCCAACAGCAGATCGTGTGTAATCGATAGCCTCTTGGCTATGACACTCTCCCAGCTGCGCACGTTCATCGCCGTCGCCGAGCACGGCTCCGTGCGCGCGGCCGCCGAGACGCTGCACATCTCGCAGCCCTCCGTGTCCGGCAGCCTGGCCGCGCTGAGCGAGGAGGTCGGGGTGCCCCTGACTGAGCGCGAGGGGCGCGGGCTCAAGCTGAGCGCGGCCGGTGAGGCGTTCCTGCCGCACGCCCGCGAGGCGCTCGGCCTGCTCGACCAGGGCACCCGCCTCGCCCGCACGGCCGCCGAGGCGACCACCGCCACGGTGCGCATCGCCGCGGTTTACACGGCCGCCGAGTCGCTCCTGCCGCCGCTCCTGCGGCGCTTCCGGGAGGCGCACCCCGAGATCCCGATCCAGCTCGAGATCGGCAACCGCGAGGAGGTGCTGGGGCGGCTGGCCGGGCGGGAGGCCGACGTCGCCGTCGGCGGGCGCGCGCCCGACGAGGGCTTCGAGGCGCTGCCGATCGGCCCCAACCCGCACGTCGTCGTCGCGTCGCCGGAGCACCCGCTCGCCGGTCGGTTCGGCATCCCCCTTGCGGAGCTCGCCGGCGAGACCTGGCTCGTGCGGGAGGAGGCCTCGGGCACCCGGCGGCTGGTCGACGAGTACCTGCTGAGCGCGGACATCGACCCGCCGATCACCACGATCGGCTCGAACGGCGCGATCGCCGCGGCGGCCATGGTCGGGCTCGGCGTGGGCCTCGTGCCGCTTATCAGCGTGCAGCAGCAGATCGACGGCGGCCGGGTCGTGCGCCTCGATGTCACGCCGGCGCCGCCAACGCGTGAGTGGTACGCGATCCTGCCGGCGCGGCGGCCCAGCCCGGCGGCGCGGACCCTGGCCGAGTTCCTCAGCGGGTCCTGAGGAAGGCGACGATCCGGTCGGCGACGCCGTCCGGGTCCTCGACGTGCAGCCAGTGTCCGACCCCGGGGCGCTCCTCGAGGTCGAGGCCGGCCGGGAAGCGGCCCGCGAAGCCCCGGAAACAGGCCGGCCGGATGCAGCCGTCGTCTGTGCCGTGGAGCATCAGGGTCGGCACGCGCACGTCGCCCGTCCCGCCCGAGGCCTCGAAGTCGTCGCGGTACCAGCGGTGGACGGCCTCGCCGACCCCGGGGCGGGCCAGGACGTCCTTGACCGCGTCCCATGCCTCGCGCTCGAGCCCGGGCGACCACTCGGCCTGGATCTGGTCGAGCCAGACCGGGTCGGCCGCGAGGCGCGCCGCGGCCCCGGAGTAGGCGAGGATCCAGGCGTAGGCTGCCGTCTTCTGCTCCTGCAGATCCATCCGGCGCGCTGCGAAGCCATCGGGGTGGGGGATCGCGAGCGAGACGACGCGGCCGACCCGCTCGGGGTGGTCGGCGCCGAGGTCGAGCGCGACGCAGCCGCCCCAGTCGTGGCCGACCACGGGGCAGGCGTCGAACCCGTGGGCGTCGAGGACGGCCACCATGTCCCGCGCCACGGCGGCCGTGCGGTAGTCGTCGACGGGCCCCGACGGGTCGTAGCCCGGCAGGCTCGGCACCAGGCAGCGGAAGCCGGCCGCGAGCAACCGCTCGACGAGCGGCCGCATGCCCTGCGGGCAGTCGGGAAAGCCGTGCAGCACGAGCACGGGATCGCCCGCGCCGACGTCCCAGACGGCGACGTCGCCGCGCGCCCGCACGATCCGCGGCTCGCCCCATCCCGTGCTCACAGCGTGGAGTAGCCCCCGTCGACCGGCAGGATCGCGCCGGTCAGCCAGCGCGCGTCGTCCGAGGCGAGGAAGAACGCCGCGCCGGCGATGTCCCCGACCTCGCCGAGGCGGGCCATCGGTGTGCGCCGCTCGAGGTCGGCGAGGCGCTCGGGCTCGTCCCACATGTCGCGCGTCATCGCGGTGCGCACCCAGCCCGGGCAGATCGCGTTGACGGTGATCATGTGCGGGGCCAGCTCGATCGCCAGCGTGCGCGTCAGCTGCACGACGGCGCCCTTGCTCATGTTGTAGTGGTTGCCGGTCTGCACGCCGGTGATGCCGGCGATGGAGGCGAGGGTGACGATGCTGCCGCCGCGATCCTGCTCGACCATCAGCCGCGAGGCCTCGCGGCAGGTCCACCAGACGCCGTCGACGTTGACGGACTGGACGCGCTTGTAGTCCTCCCAGGGCTCGTCGCGCAGGGGGTGCGCCTTCGGGGAGATGCCGGCGTTGGCCACGCAGGCGTCGAGGCCGCCGAAGGCCTCGACGGCCGTGGCCACGGCCGCGGCCACCTGCGCGCCGTCGGTCACGTCGCAGGGCGCCCAGACGGCGCGCCCGCCCGCCGCGGCGATCGCCTCGTGCGTGGGCACGGGCTCCTCCCAGCCGCCCGCGATCGGCAGCGGCTCGATGTCCGCG
>Ga0194134_10004799_pt1 | contig 13245 bp, 11 predicted proteins | sample TA2KigOff0mmetaG_FD_148602 | JGI IMG/M metagenome (GOLD analysis project Ga0194134, IMG submission 148602) | Freshwater microbial communities from Lake Tanganyika, Tanzania - TA2015056 Kigoma Offshore 0m | ecosystem: Environmental > Aquatic > Freshwater > Lake | place: Tanzania: Lake Tanganyika... | reverse complement strand
TGGCCTGAAGCTGGGTTGTTTGAATGAGGAAGTGTTCTAAGTGTTCAAGCGGCATTGCGACTCCATGTTTCCCATTGGGCAAGAAGCCAGATTGATGGTGCGATTGTTCCGTACAAAACAGATGATAGATCCCCTTATTGTTTACACCGGCGAGCACGCAGATATGTGTAGATCCAAGTACCAACATCCATTGATTCCGCCCAAGCTGTGAATTGCAATGCTATGAGGATTTAATCGTCTTCAACTGTAGCCTAAAGCTACCCTCCTGCTTATCGGCGATCAAGATACCTAGCTCGATAACATCAGAAAACGAAAGATGAGGCGCTTGAACCGATCTGCCGCGAAAGCTCGCGATGAACTGGGAGGTGGTGAAACGGTGCGTGTGCCAGGTAGCCTCTGAAACAAAGTCGGATTCGTAGGTAACGCGCACCGCAGCCTCAGTGCGTAAGATAAGCTTATAACGCTTGCCGTCTCCCCTGGTTGTAAGCTCTAGAACTTGAGTCTCCGTTTCAAACCTAGCGGGAGATCGCATGGAAGCGAAACCACCATTATTTTTAAGAGAGACCTGACCTTCGAAAATCATGCCCTGGGGATCATGCCTGAGACCGGATTGGGAGACGCCGCCCATAACCCCGTCATTAACAATCCAACAGTCACGCATGGTCGCTGGGAGTGTGAAATCCATGATGACGCCTTGTGCAAGTATTCGGGAGGACCAGGCTATGCAGCAAACACCCAAGGCGCTGAGCATACGTCTTCTTTTGAGGTGAAGAACCTGATCCGTCACTTTGGTTCGCTCCGTTCAATGCAAAGATAGTAGGAACAAGCGAGCGTCGCTTGATCCGCTACAGCGGCAGTAGCCCAGACTGTCGGCGATGCTACGCTACAGTGGTTGCTGGGAACTAAGACCAACTGACGATTGGTTGAATACTACGTAATGACTGAGTAACTTGGAATTTGGATTCGATGGTTTACGAAAAGATAAGATAACTGTAAAGCCTTAGCATGATGCGAGATCAAACCCGATGATCGATAAGTTTATGGCCTCTGCAGATGAGGCGATTGCCGATGTTGCTGATGGATCCACAATCCTAGTGTCAGGTTTTGGCGGCGCTGGCCTGCCTGAGCAACTTTTAACCGCATTGGTAAATCAGGGGGCAAGAGATCTTGTTATCGTGAGCAATAACGCCGGGAATGCTGGAAACGGAATCGCACAACTGGTCGCTGCAGGCCGTGTGCGTAGGATTGTTTGTTCATTCCCCAGACAGCCAGATTCAGGAGCATTTGAGCAACTATTTCGAGAAGGAAAGATCGAGGTGGAACTGGTGCCGCAAGGAACCTTATCCGAGAGGATTAGGGCAGGGGGCGCGGGAATCGCAGGCTTTTACACTCCAACTGCTTACGGTACAGAACTTGCCGAAGGTAAAGAAGTAAGAATCTTCGATGGTGTTGGTCATGTTTTTGAACGAGGGATTCTGGCAGACTGGGCGCTTATAAAGGCCAGAACGGCAGATCGTTGGGGTAACTTAACCTACCATCGAACCGGGCGCAACTTTGGACCTGTCATGGCTACTGCAGCTCGGTGCACCGTCGTTCAGGTTAGTGAGCGGGTCCAACTTGGTGCAATCAGCCCGGAACATGTGATTACGCCGGCAATCTTCGTGCATCGAATCGTTCAGGAGCGCTAAAGCAATGAACATTTCACTTAGGCGTCGAAGCGCTGACGAGATTGCGCAGCGCGTGGTTCAGGACATACCAGAGGGCGCTCACGTAAACCTTGGCATAGGCATGCCAATGAAGATATCGAATCACTTACCAAAGGATCGCGAGATTCTGCTACAGAGTGAAAATGGGCTACTGGGAATGGGACCTCTTGCGGCGCCTCACGAAGTCGATACCGAGTTAGTCAACGCGGGAAAGCAACCGGTGACCATGCTACCGGGTGCTTCTCTGTTCAATCATGCTGAGTCTTTCGCCATGATTCGAGGCGGACGTATCGATATTTGCGTGCTGGGAGCGTTTGAAGTTTCAGTCAACGGCGATCTTGCTAATTGGCGCACCAACCGAGATGATGCGATACCGGCGGTTGGAGGGGCAATGGATCTGGCCTATGGCGCCAAGCGCCTCTATGTGATGATGGACCATCAGACAAAAGATGGTCGATCGAAGATTGTGACCACATGCTCTTATCCCTTAACGGCGAGATCGGTGGTTGATAACATTTACACAGATCTAGCGACGTTGGTGATTCAAAGCGATGGGATTCGTGCTGTTGATTGGATCAATGATCTTGAGTTTGAGCAACTATGCGACCTGACTGGGGTCAAGTTGCTGCCGCCAAAAGATTAAGGGCTATGCACAGATGAGATTGATGATTTTGTTTAGCAAGGCGTTATTGTGGGCAGCGTATTTATCAGTCTCCCATTTGGCGGTCGCTCAGGAGTATCCGGTCCGTCCAATTAAACTCATAGTTGGTTTTTCACCCGGTGGTGCGGCAGATTCTGTTGGCAGAGCGCTTGCAGAGGGATTGTCTTTAAGGCTTGGTCAGACTGTCGTCGTAGAGAATCGTGCGGGTGCCAATGGCAACCTCGCTGCCGAAGCCACTGCTCGATCGCCTGCAGATGGTTACGCCTTGTATTTTCCTTCTGTTGGTCACGCAGTCAATGTGAGCCTGTACAAGCGTCTGAGCTATGACCCCATTAAAGACTTTACGCCGATTGGCAAAGTGTTTACGGCACCGAACTTGCTTGTCGTTACGTCTAAATCACCGTTCCGATCTGCTTCAGAACTTATCGCATTTGCCAAAGCCAACCCCAAAAAACTTAACTTCGCATCCAGTGGACAAGGTACCTCGGTGCATCTGTCTGCGGAGTTGTTTATGCGAATGGCAAATATTGAAATGGTTCATATTCCGTATAAAGGTACTGGGAGCGCAATGCCAGATTTACTCACGGGTGTAGTTGACCTTAGTTTCCCTAATCTGCCGAGTGCATTACCCTTGGTTAGATCTGGGCAACTTAGAGCGCTTGGCGTGACCACCGCGAAACGGAGTGCGGCCGCCTCCGATATTCCGAGCATTTCGGAAGCAGCGCTACCTGGATATGAGATGTCGACCTGGTACGGACTCGTAGGTCCGGCAAACTTACCTCCGGAAATCGTTCAAAAGTTAAACGCTGCGCTGCAGCATGTACTTCAACAACCCAAGTTTCGTGAAAGACTTCTCTCTCAGGGCGCTGATCCAGCACCCGGAACTGCTGAAGACTTCGGTCGATTCTTAGTCTCGGAAATAGATCGATGGCGCAGCTTAATTCGTGCTGCGGGCATAGCGCTCGATTAATTCGGTCTAAGTCCAGATTCGCATGAGAATGATGCGATCCAGGAACTGAAGCTTCGAGAGCCAAACTCAAGACAAACAAACTTAGTGGACACCTTGCATCGGCGCTCTTCTTAGCTCAAATAATGGTTTGTTGAGGTCTGCGCACGAAGACGAGATCGACGAAATTCGTTGAGTGTTCAGCGCAGAAATTCTCGAATGAATGCTTAAGGCATGTAACGAAAGTATTTGCTTTCCAAGCACGCGCTTAGTGGATAAACGTTAGCTGAATCTATGTTCCTCAAGAATGTCAACGCCAAGCTGCATGAAGAAGTTTGGGAGATCGATGAGGACCCAATTCTCTCTGAGTAAATGGTGATCCATGAACCACCAGTCCATTACACGCATCGTCACGGGCCTATGGGAAGCAGCTATACCTAAATAGTTGCCTTGAGATGTTGCGTGAATACTTGGCCACCCCGTTGAAGCTGCAAATGGATCTTCACCAATTCGCGCGCGATGATTTCCACCTTTGCGATCGGGTATCGCATGAAGGAATGGTCTCTGATGATGTTCTTCGAATCCTTCAATCGTGCGCGTCGTGCCGATGCCGCCTGGGCCGTACCACATCATCATTGGATCCCAGTAATCTCGCATACCCATGCTCTTAAGAGAGTCCCCATCAAAGCGACCCAGTCCGCCTATCATCCGTTCTACCAATGCCAAGCATTCATGTGACCTTTCGTTCGGTGGATTTGATGCGCGAGCGTCTGGACTGTAGAGGATCCCGCTACGATTGGCTGGTCCTGGCACAAGATGTTCAAGGCCGGATGCTATGGGCAATACTCTATTTCCTGTTTGTCTAGCAAGGTCGACCAAGTCGACGATTACCCTCGCTTCGACTATCTGATCCCGATCTACCCGGTAAAACTCGCCAAGCCTAAGGTAGGTCAGCTTATCGCTGGGTTCTATTCCCCAGAGCGATCTCGAAAATCTTCCCACAAGATGACCATGAATCGTTACCCAAGTGCCTGCACCACCGCAGCAGCGGCCGTCCCAGTGGCCGGCAAAGAATAGATCTACACGTCGCTCAAGATCAGTAAAGCTGTTAGCAATAGGGGTTAGGAATTCAGCTTGGAATTGAGAGTAGCCGCTGAGCTCATTGACTGGGTGGCAGACCGTAGCAGCAAAGTCCTGCGAGTAGTCGGATCCCTGGCCTTTGAGCTGATCGGACCATGACCGCTGCACGATAGACTTCCATACCAAGGCTTTGGCAGCCTGAATCCCCGATGAATAAATAGCGTTTAACATGGCTCATATTTTTGCATAGGTATGCAAGAATCTCCCAGCACGATTGATTTCGCAAGCCATGCATGCTCAGTGAGAGGTTAAATGGCCTTAAGTTCATGAAGACAGGGATTACTTCATTTCACGTTGCTCGCGTTGCTCAGGTCTCGCAGTCTGCGGTTAGCCGTACCTTCACGCCAGGCGCCAGCGTCTCTGTAGGTACGCGGCGAAAAGTAATGGAAGCTGCTCGCATGCTTGGCTATAGGCCAAATGCACATGCACGCTCGCTGATTACGAAACGTTCCCGAATCATCGGCGTTGTTCTTTCCTATCTTGACAACCTCTTTTATCCCATCGCCTTGCAAAGACTCGCGGAACATCTTCAACGCGATGGATACCATGTTTTACTTTTTATCAACGAAAACCCAAATGCCGATAACTTGGTCAATCAATTGTTGGGATACCACGTCGATGGCATTGTGATTGCGTCGGCAACGCTATCCTCGGGACTTGCCAAGCAGTGCGCTGAATCAGGCATTCCCGTTGTACTTTTTAATCGAGTCATGGCTCGTGGTAGCGAGGGTGCCGTGAGCTCTGTTAGGGGTGATAATTTGCAAGGTGGCTGTGCTGTCGCTGAGTTTCTTGTGAACTCGGGACACGAGCGGATTGCTTACATCGCAGGTAGCCAAGAATCTTCCACTAATTTAGAGCGAGAGAAAGGTTTTCGTGAGGCTCTGGAGGCAAAGGGATCCAGGGTGTGGGCCTTCGGTGTTGGCAACTACGCTCCTGCAGAGGCTGCCTCCGCTGCGAGAACCATGTTCAGTCGCCCAAGAGAGCGCCCTGACGCAGTGTTCGTTGCTAGCGATCATATGGCGTTTGCAGTGATGGATACACTGAGATTTGAGCTTGGGCTTCGAATTCCACATGATGTCTCAGTGGTCGGATTTGACGACGTTCCCCAGGCCTCATGGCCTAGCTATGCGCTCACAACCGTGGCACAGCCCCTAGAACGCATGGTAAGCGAAACGGTAGGGCTCTTGAGGAGTTACCTGCGTGACGACTCGTTGCAACCAGCCCAAGAGGTGGTACTCCCAGGTGAGCTAAAAATTAGATCATCGACGAGAGCTCCTACCGGAGTGTTACATCGCCGTACAGATCGAAAGAGTTCGACTAAAACACAAACTAGGTAGCCTGGAGGCAACTAATGAGAGGCTTCGACACTGAGTTTCGTGATCTTGATCACTACATACGCGTTATCACTGACCGGATATGGGAAGGCCGACAAATTGAGCGAATTCGTGACTACTACAGTGAGGGATGTGTTGTTGAAACGCCTTCCGTGACCACTGTAGGCGTTGAGGCCGTGATTAAAGGTACGCGTGACACCCTCCTCCAATTCCCTGATAGGCGCCTACTTGCAGAAGACGTCGTTGTTTCGGGTGATGAAAACGGCGGTTTTCTATCATCACATCGCATTTTTAGTCCTATGACGCACGTGGGCCCGGGCGTATTTGGACAACCGACGTTTCAAACCGTTTTTGCCAGAACGATTGCCGATTGCGTATGTAAGGAAAACCGAATCATTCATGAGTGGTTGGTGCGGGACCAGTCGGCGATCGCAAGAAACATTGGGATTGAGCCACAAGATCTCGCCCTGCAGTGGCTTAGCCGGACCGATGGTCATTTCACCAAGGAGAAGGCTCCTAATCCTCCGCAGGGGTACTTCTCTCACATCGGTACGGACCTCGAAATAGAAAGCTATGTCTCTCATTGGAGAAGTTTTTTGCTTGACGATAAACCCAGGGAGTTTCTGGGCAGAGGGCATGACCCCATTATTGCGGCTGTGCCGGGTGGTAAGACGATAGTCGGTGGTGATGCAGTATCAGAACATTGGATCACATGGAAAGAAAGCTGGGAGGCGCACCAGTTTAATTGTGAGCATGCTGTCATAAACCGCCGCAAAGACCGGCATGACACGCTCGCTGCGAGGTGGCGAGCGCATGCAACCTATAAAGGTAACGATCCTAGAGCGGCACAACATTCAAAGCACGAAGTCGAGATCATGGCCATTTGCCATGCTGATTTGATTGACGGGCAACTCATTCGCGAGTGGGTTCTCATTGACGAGGTAGCTCTGTGGATGCAAATCCTTTCTCATTGACTAATGGCCGCGATCAATTGTTATGAATTTAAGATAGGCAAAAAATTTCTGGGAGTTTTACTTTTATGCGCTTTCAAGACCGTTTTATCCCGTTTTCTAGCCTGCGCTACAGCACCCAGGCATTCATTGATTTTTGTTTGCCAGAATGCAGCCCAAAAAAAAATTATGCTCTTATCGGTCCGGGAGTCTCTCAAAGTCTCGATCAGCCCGTGAACTTGCGCGAAGCCCACGGCTTTCAAGTGGGCGGCGTAAGCATGGGACCCGGCAAAGTTAACCCTCCCCACCTTCACTTTACCTGTGAAGTCTTTATTTGCACCAAAGGTACTTGGCAAATCATGTGGGGATTTAACCCAGAGATCAAAACGATTGAAATCGGAGCTGGAGACATTGTCGCTATCCCCACTTGGATTTATCGCGGATTTAAAAACCTGGGAAACGAGGATGGTTTTATGTTTACCGCACTCGGACGTGACGATACGGGAGGCATTCTTTGGGGGCCAGACACCATTGATGCAGCGAAGCGCCATGGCGTTTACTTAACTAAAGCGCACCGAATCATTGATACTCGCCAAGGCGTTAAGCTGCCTTTAGATGCTGACTTATTCGAGCCCATGACTAGAAGCGAAATTGCCGGCTTGAGGGATTGGAGCGTTGAGCAAATGCAGGAACGCTGCATCGCATTTGAAAAGCTGCACTGGACTGCCGAAGGATTGCTTGATAGCAGGCTTCCAAACTGCGGTAGTGCTATCGCTCCAGTTATTGGTTACGGTATGTGTGAGAAAAGGGATCATCTACCTCGACCGATGAATCCCATCGGGCTATCGATGGAGTGGATTAAAGTCCCGCCTGGCGGTGGAATCAGTCGTCATCGCATAGCCAGCAAGCAAGTCCTAATCGTATTTCGAGGGTCGCTAAGCCTACGACTTGACGAAGGGGAGCATGAGGAATATAGGCTCAGTGGGACGGACGATGGTTGGGACGTATTTTCGATCCCAGCAAATACTTGGCGCGAACTAAGGGCGAGTGCTGAGGGCGAACTGGTCGTGTTGTCGTTGCTAGCAAGCGATGATCGCAAATTTATTGACTGGGATCAGTCAACAGTGACAGAAGCTGCGGCGATGGGTTTGATACGCGACGCTGATGGATACATAGCACATAGACGATTCGTCGGTCGCGCATGACCCACGACATCGAAGTAGGAACTTGCGGCATAACGCGCGCGGATTGCATCGCTAAAGAAGGGCGGTGATTGCCGATGGCGTAAGCAGACTGTCACGCTAATTTCGAAAAAATTGCCACTCATCGCGATCTAATTCGAAGTCTTGCAAAAACTTTGCATACGCTTGCAATACTTCTGCAAACCTCCCAAACTTGTCGATGCACTGTCCGATCGGTGCCGTACTTTGCTTTGCGTACAACTCGAGGAGATTCCCATCATGTCCGCACGATTCAAAAAAGCGCCCCTTGCACTTCATGTTTCCCTTGCTGTCGGCTTAATGGGCGGCAGCGTCGCCATGCAAGCTAGCGCTGCTGAGCCAACAAAGAAGGTGGACTCCGGCGAGATCCAGTCGGTCACTGTGACAGCAAATAGACGAGCTGAAGATCAGCAGAAGGTGAATGTATCGGTATCTGCGATTGCAGGGGAAGATTTAGCAGAGAGAAATATCTCAAACTTGTCCCAAATGGAAAGCTTGGTTCCTGGCTTTACTTTCGGGAGATCGGGCTCAGATGCTCGACCCGCGATGCGAGGAGTTAGAACGGAGAACGTCGCCACCAATGCCGACACTACGATCGGTTACTTCGTTGACGGCATATACAAATCACGAGCACAGCAAGCCATGCTCGGCTTTACTGATGTAAGTATCGTGGAAGTTTTGCGTGGACCTCAGGGAACGCTTTATGGCAGAAACACCTTCGGTGGAACCGTATCTATTACGAACAATGCACCGGTTCATAAGTTGAGTGAGTCATCGGCGAGCTTGACTCTTGGAAACTATAACAAAAGACGGCTTGAGGGTTACGTAAATGTACCAGTAAGCGATATCGTATCGGTGCGTGTCGTAGGCTTAGTTGATAAGTCAGACCCTTTTGTTAGAAACGACTATAACAGTGCCGGAGGGCTTTTCGATCAGGATCTTCGCTACGCGAGAGCCTCAGTGCGCATAACACCAAGTCGTGATCTTGATATCGTATTTAGGGCTGATGTGACTGATCAATCCGGCAATGGTGGCTCGGCATTCGGTTATAAACAGGCGGGCACATACATTCACACTCCATCTTGTCAACAGCTCTTCAATGCAACCCTGACAGTCATCAATGCTAGGCCTGGCAACCGTGATGGTGTTAACGATTGCACAAGGACAGTTGGTGCGGGGGCAGGAGCTGGAGCAAACGCCGCCGGTAGCGGAGTAGATTTAGGTATCCCAATTTATAAACCAGGTAACCTCTATCGCATTGACCAGGATTACAAAACGTTCTTGAACCTATCGGATCGAAACCTTAGTCTAGATCTTACCTATCGTGCCGGCGGACATACCTTTCGATCAATTACCGGCTACACAAAATTCTCCGCAGAGCGATCATCTGATTCTGATTTTTCGGCCTCTACGATTGGCCTTGACTATCAGCTGACCGGCGCACGGACGATGAGCCAAGAGTTCCAGATTCTCTCAGAGAATACCGGACCACTCAATTACGTCGGTGGTGTTTACTTCTTTAGAGACAAGCTAACCAGTGCATTCATTAATCAACAGCTGCCCAGAACGATTCGATCGAGTGCAACTTCGCAACAATTGTCCCTCGCTCAAAACGGTGCTGGCTTTGCTGGTTTTGACAGACCCACAACCGATTCTGACGCTGTTTACGGACAGCTAAGCTACAAGCTGTCGTCAGATCTGACGCTTACGGCTGGAGCGCGTGCTACAAAAGACAGCAAAGTGTGGAGTTCGGCAAACGCGAACTCAGTCCTTCCGCGAAACGCGTCTGGTGCCCCAGACGGAAATCAAATTGCAATCGGGATGGCGCGGCCGGCTGACGCAGCCTATGGAGCCGTCGGAGTGACTAATTGTGTTGGTAGTAACGCTATTCCAGGCGCTGCGTGTGACCCAGGGACCAATCTCCTTTATGGGTACACATACGCGCCATCGACCTTTAGCAAGACAAACGGTAAATTTGGCCTCGACTACGCACTAAACAAAGATCAACTAATTTACGGAACCGTTGGTACTGGTTTTAGATCAGGTGGTTTTAATGGCTTTCAGGTGGTGGAAAGTCTGAGAACTTTCAAACCTGAAGAAGTTACAGCGATTGAACTTGGATCGAAGAATCGTTTCCTTAAGAATACGCTTCAGTTGAACGCGGCAATTTTCTCTAACGACTACACAAACCTACAAGAGCAACGTCAGGTCCCAGTCGGTGCTACAACAATTTCAACGATATTCAATGCGGCAAAAGCAAGAGCCAATGGATTGGAGGCAGAGGTTGCTTGGAGGCAGTCACCAAGCTTTACGCTAGGCTCAACACTGTCATTGCTCGATGCAAAGTACACGAGCTTTCCAGATGTTGCACTACCGTTTGGCACATCCGTATTGGTGGCAGATCCAACGTCGACAGCACCACAGCTTGATAAGAATGGGATTGTGATTGCCCCCGCAGGACAACGACGAGTTTTTGCGCCTGGATACAACTGCGGCGTTATTCCAGGAACGGGCGGTACCGGACAGCCTAGTGCAGCCTACGGATGTGATCTCTCTGGTAAAAAAATTCCTTACGCTGCAAAGTATCAAGGCTCCGTTTACACAAGGCACGATATCCAATTACCTAATGGAACCCTCTTGACGCCCATATTTGTTGCAACCTTTTCGAGCGGCTACTACGGGCAACCAACTAATGCTGATATAGAAAAGCAGGGCGCTTACGTTAAGGGTGACATCAAGTTGGTATGGAGAGTGAGTGAAAAGCTATCCGTCCAGGGGTACATCGATAACGTGTCCGACAAGCAAACCATCAATCGTTTTGTGTGGGGTGGAGGTGGGACCCTTCAAATTAGCGGAGCCCCCCCGCGCATGATGGGTATCAGAGTTACTGGGACTATCTAATATTTAGAACCTAATTTGAAGCGTTTCTTTGGTCTACTGCTCGGTCTTTTGTTGCTTTCGCAGCAAGAGGTTCGGGCAGGCTGCTCCAAGTTGGAGCCTGAATCGTTCAAATGGGTAAGCCTGCCTCGTTCTTGGACGGTCGATACATCTGTCGACCTTGATGAAATTAGTAAACATCGCACTGGCATTGTTGAGTTAGAAGTTGATGGGCTTAAGCAATATCTTCGCGTCGATGTCCCTAGCCAGCCAGTGGGATCATCCAACGCCGACGGAGGAATTTCCTCAATCATTGTGTTCGTTCAAGGCTGGGTCCCCCAGCAGAGTCGAAGTCTCTACCAAATGGGACTAGAGCCCGATAGTTACTACGGGCCAACTATTCAACGTCTCGCGCAATCGGGCTCAATCGTTATAAGCCCCTTTCTACGCGATCATGGGTTTTCCGCGTCCCATCAATCCGCGCAGGTTTTGGGCAACGATCCTGCAGCACTACAACGCGGCTATGTGCGGGACATCACGGCGATTTGGACTTATCGAACTTCGTTATTAAATTGGGTCAGTGGACAGAGGTTAGTTAGGCTTTCACCGAGCTATCGATTTGCAATCTTCGGACACTCAATGGGTGCGAACGCAGTGATGCAAACAATACTCTCAAGCTGCGTTCAAAGCGACACGGATTGAGTTGCTGTAGTCCTTTGGTCCGGAGGGTATGTTGAGCTTGATGCCATGCACCTAAGGCTGAATCAGGCTTTTGTTGTGTGGCTTGCGTACGGTGACAAGGACCGTTATGTAGACGTTCATAAGCTAGGCAGACAGAGTAGGGTGCTTCGGGCTGCAGGGATCGAAGCATACGATGAGCCGCTTGCACAACGGGATCATGAACTTTCACTTACGGCATCGAAGCAGCTTGCAGCAGACGAAAAGGACGAGTACCAGAGGCTGTTCTTAAATAGAACAATCAAGTTTCTTCAAGATGGAATCTATCAATCAAACTAGCGGCTAAATCCACGATGTCTAATGTCCAAATACTTACCACGCATGTTGGCTCCTTACCGCGACCCCAAGATGTGGTTGATCTCATTTTTAAGAAGGAGCGAGGTGAACCTTTCGATCAAGATGTCTTTGACCAGACGATGCGTGCTGCGGTTGACGATGTCATAGCGCGACAGGTCAAAGCTGGCATCGATATTGTTTCTGACGGTGAGATGAGTAAGATAAGTTATGCAACTTACATCAAAGATCGTTACACAGGTTTCGATGGTGATAGCCCCAGGCGAACACCGGCTGATTTGGAAGCGTTCCCAGGCTTTTTAACCAAGATCGGGCAGAGAGGGGGTACCCCAACCTACCGTAGGCCATGTTGTGTTGGCGCTATCTGCTTGAGAGACGATCGGCCACTGGCAATAGATCTTGCAAATTTAAAGAGTGCTCTGATCAAGCACAAAACCCGCAGGAGTTTCATGAACGCACCATCGCCGGGTGTTGTAGCGTTATTTCAACCGAATCAGTACTACGCAAGCGATGATTTGTATCTTGAGGCTCTCGGTGAAGCCCTACGTTCGGAGTATGAAGCTATCGTAGGAGCCGGTCTGATCCTTCAGATTGACTCGCCAGATTTAGGGCTTGGGCGCCATATGATGTACAAAGACCTAGAAGAATCTGATTACCTCAGGCGGATCGAGAGGCACATCGAAATCCTTAATCATGCACTTCGTAATGTACCTGCAGAACAAACACGGATGCATGTTTGTTGGGGAAACTATGAAGGGCCTCATCACAAGGATGTTCCCCTTCAGACAATTCTCCCTGCAGTGCTTCGTGCAAAGCCAGGTGGTCTTCTTTTTGAAACAGCAAATCCAAGGCATGGTCACGAGTGGGAAACAATACATGAGATGCGTGCATTGATACCGGATACGAAGATTCTGATCCCTGGTGTCATCGACAGTACAACTAATTTCATTGAGCATCCGAGGCTCATTGCTCAGCGACTCAAGCGATTCACTGATGTGGTGGGTCTTGAACGAGTGATTGCTGGCTCAGATTGCGGGTTTGGTACGTTTGCAGGTTTTGGAGTCGTTGATGCGGATATTGTTTTTGCGAAGTTTGAGGCCATGGTTGAGGGTGCGGCGTTAGCAAGTTCGGGTAAGTAAGCACGATCATGTCATCCCTGAGAGTGGATCGTGCTGAAGACCTGTCAAACATACGGCGATGGTCAATGTTTGCAGCCATCATGCTTCCCTACGTTTTTTATGCGTTTGTCTGGAATACAGAAAACTTCCTCCGCCCATATATGGCTCAGTCATTGGGCCTGAGTAAACCAGAGGTTGCTTCCTTCTACACCTTTCAGGGAGCAGGAGCACTACTTGGTGCGCTTCTTATTCCACAGCTGG
>Ga0194134_10004786_pt1 | contig 13275 bp, 10 predicted proteins | sample TA2KigOff0mmetaG_FD_148602 | JGI IMG/M metagenome (GOLD analysis project Ga0194134, IMG submission 148602) | Freshwater microbial communities from Lake Tanganyika, Tanzania - TA2015056 Kigoma Offshore 0m | ecosystem: Environmental > Aquatic > Freshwater > Lake | place: Tanzania: Lake Tanganyika... | reverse complement strand
ACCGAACGCTGAGGCGATCAACCTGACAAAACAAGACCTGCTGCGCATACTCACGGAGGACGATTCCCTCAGGAAGTTGATGCAGACGCTGCTGCAGGAGGCTCTGGAGGCCGAGATGGAGCGCACGCTGCTTGCCGGCAAAAGCGAGCGCACGGCCGGCCGGCTGGGCTATCGCAGTGGCTACTACACGCGGTCGTTGGTGACCCGGGTGGGCAAGCTGGAGTTACGCGTGCCCCAGGACCGGCAGGGCCGCTTCTCGACCGAGCTTTTCGCGCGTTACCAGCGCAGCGAGAAGGCCTTGGTGGCCGCCTTGATGGAGATGTACGTGCAGGGCGTGGCCACCCGGCGGGTGAAGGCGATCACCGAGGAGCTTTGCGGGCACGAGTTCAGTGCCTCCGCGGTCAGCGACATCAACAAGAAGCTCGACGAGGAACTGACCGCCATCATGACCCGCCGGCTGGAAGAGGAGTATCCCTACCTCATTCTCGACGCTCGCTATGAGCGGGTGCGCGAAGGTGGGGTCGGGCACAGCCGTGCGGTCCTGATCACGCTGGGGATCGGCTGGGACGGCCGTCGGCATGTGCTCTCTGTGGAGCTGGCCAACCGCGAGCTTCTTCACGCTTTGCTGTGGGTCACGAGGGGAGCGCTGAGGTCGGGCATCAGGTCGAGTTTGCCGCAGAAGAATAGAATTCTGGCGCGGTAATTCTCGAAGCGCCGGAAGCCGCGCGCATCCGCTTTGATGGCTTGAATCTTCGAGTTGAAGCCCTCGGTGAGCGCATTGGTGATGGGATGCGTGAAGTAGTTGAGCAGGCCGCGAAGATGCTCCTTGAGCGTGAGCGCCACTTTTTTCAACGGCTCGAGTTGGGAGCGCCGTACGGTACGGAACCAATCGTCGAAGAAGGCCAAGCCCCGGCCGGCGTCGAGTTGGTTCCAGAACTCGGTGAAGGTCTCCTTGTGGGCCCAAGCGCGGGCGGTCTTCAAATTGCGGGCACACAACTCGGCGAACGACAACGCGTGCTCGCCCTCGACCGCCGCCCCCTGCAGCCACAGGAATTTCGTGCCGGTGAGACTGTCGTCGCCTCGCTGCAGGAGCTTGCGGTGCTCTTCCCGGCGGACCTTGTTCACCGCCTCGTTGAGCATTTTCGAGATGTGAAACTTGTCGTGGACGATGTCCGCCTGCGGCGCGGCACTGCGTGTGGCGGCGGCGAAGTTGGCCCCCATGTCCATCGCGGCAGCCACGATCTTCTGGCGCTGCGCTTCCGGCAGTTTCTCCCAGAGCGCCACGGCGCTGGGCTTATCGCGGCCGGGCACGATTTCCAGCACCCGTTGGCCCTTCAGGTCCGTCATCAACGAGACGTAATCCTGCCCCTTGCCAAAACTCTTTTCGTCGAGGCCCACGGCGACCATTCCCTCAGTCGAACGCCGCAACAGGCCGCGCGCTACCGCGCGATCCACGATGCGTTGCACGCCGTCCCAGTGCAGATCTAGCAACGCCGCGGCCTGCGTCAGCGACCGACACGCGTCGATGACGCGCACAGCAAAGGCCTCGAACATCACCGTGAAGCGCGCGCCGGGCTCCGCCCAAGGCACGGCGATGGTTCTTACGCCGTGCGTCGGGCACTGACTGCGCGGCACCGCGGCGAGAAGCTCCAGCCGATATTGCATGACACTCAGATGCCGCCAGCGGCGTTCTTCGAGGCGATCATAAATCGGGCAGCCGTCGCCACAGATGGGACAGGGGACGGGTACGCCATCCGGCCACTCCAAGCGCACCGTTACCCGCCCTCCGGGCACGTCTTCCTCCACGGCCGCCACGCGCCAGCCCTTGGCTGGCAGTTGCAACAGCCGGCGATAATGTTCGTGCAGCGAATCGTCGAGGGACATCGCGGCAGCCTGACCTGTCGCCGGCCGGGCTCAACCCTGCGGTGCCGTCGGTCACCCCGAGCTCACCTTGCCTTGCTTCCTTCAAAGCCGATTGGAGATCGGAGCCGGAGGCGAAGACCAGTCCGTGATGGGTTGCTCTCGGCCCCCGCATCCCATAAATTTCACCCACAGCAAAACGGGAAGAACCTACGCGGGCCCGGCCAGCGACGGCGGCGCAGCTCTGGTGGCCAACGCCGGGCGCTACGACTTGGATTTCCCCGATGCGCGCTTTGGCCTTCGGGGGGCGATGAGCTCGGTCCCCGAGTTGGAGTCCTTCGGTCTGAGCCTCCGGCGCAGCTTCGGGAAGCACGTGGAGGCTTTCGTGGATGGAACGCACACGAGGAATGTGGGCTTGAGCACTGCCAATGGCAGCAATCCCAGTTCCACAACCCTCGCGGCCACGGCTCCGAATAACCCTTTCACCGCCGCGATTTCGGTGAGCTTCCCTGAGCTCGCCCCGGACGCGCCCTACAAGACGAGCAGCCAGACCGATCGGCTCGCTGCCGGCGTGGTGGTGCGTCTGCCGGCCGAGTGGATGGTGGGGGCTGACTACACCTATTCCCGGTCCATCTACGAGAACGTGGTCCCTATGGCTCAGCTGGGCGATCCCGACGGCACCGGTCCGGGTATTTCCTTCGCTACGGCGCTCTCCAACGGCACGCTGGACGTGTTGCGGGACCCCTACCGCAGTCCATTTGACTTCGGCCGTTACCTCATGCCGGAAGCGTTCGGTCGGCGAAGCCCGCAATCGAAGGCGGACGAGTGGACCGTGCGCGGCTCCGGACCCCTGCTGGACCTGCCGGCTGGACCCTTGACGGCTTCTGCCAGCGTGCAGCTTCGTGACGAGCGTCTTCCGGCGTTCGTCTACGCCGAGGCCAGCACCTTCAATCCGGTTCCGTTCTATCGTTGGTATCCGGAGGTGAGCTCGCGGGCGTGGGCCTACATCGCGGAATTGCGCATCCCGGTCTTCGGGAGGCAGTCCGGCATCCCGCTCGTGCGCGGCCTCGAGGTTCAGGCGGCGGTGCGGCGGGACGACGGCACCCCGCGGACTCGTGCGAACAACGCCGTGAACACGCTCCCGGGTCCCGATGGACCATTCCCGAGCATCGCCTACAGGTCGGTGGAGTTCAGGGACACCAAGGCAACCGTGGGCCTAAAGCACACGATCATGGAAGACGTTGCCCTCCGCGCGAGCGTTGGCACGGGTTTCCTTGCGCCAACCCTCAGTCAGTTGATGGGGGCGAGCTCCTCGGTCCGCCTCACCTCGAGCATCGCCGATCCGCGCCGCGGCGGCATCCCCACGCCGACCCAATTCACGCTTATCCTCGGAGGGAATCCCGACCTGCGCCCCGAGGAATCGGAAAGCGCGTCCGCCGGCGTCGTCGTCACGCCGCGATTCGCGCCGCGCTTGCGGCTGTCGGTCGATTACACGCGGATCGAAAAGACGGACGAGATCGCCACCCTTAGCTTCGCCTCAATGATCGATCGTGAGAATGCCTTTCCGGGACGGGTGGTGCGAGCGCCCCTCACGCCGGCGGATCAGGCGCTCGGCTACACCGGCGGACTGATCACGCAGGTCGACACGAGCAGCGCGAACTTGGCCCGGAAGATCGTGGAGGCATGGGACGTGCAGGCGGACTACACTTGGAAGATCGCCGGCCTCGGCCAGTTCCAGGCTTATGCGGTCGCGACCTACCAGCCCCGCTTGGACAGCCAACTCGTGGCCGGCACGCCATGGATCGACAACATCGGCTTCGCTTTCGGGACCTTGAAATACCGCGGGAACGGCGGCCTCAACTGGAGCCGAGGAGCCTGGAGCGCCGGATGGAACACCCAATATTATCATTCTCACTACGTCTACTCCCCGACGTCGGCCCTCGCCACCCGGGCGGCCATCGTGCTGGGCCAAGGATCCGACACCATCCCCAGCCAGACTTATCATGACGTGAGCGTTGCCTATCGCTGGGGCTCCGGACAGGCGGGCTGGCGGCGGATCCTCGCAGACAGTGAGGTCACGATCGGCCTCCAGAATGTCTTCGACACCAGCCCGCCAATCACCGCGAACTTGAACCCGCTCGCCGGAACCAACGCGTTCAGCAACCATGGCGATCCACGCCTGCGGCGCTACACAATCAGCCTGCGGAAGAGTTTCTGATTCGCCGGCAATTTCGCCCGCGCCGCTCCAGCATCGCCGCCGCCACGCGTGTGGCTGATAGGAAATCGCTTTCCGGCCCTCCGGGGCTTTGGCGTATCTGTCCGGTGCACACGAGTAGTCTGGACGGGCGGGCAGGAGCGACGTGCGCGACCGGTGCTGCCGCCGATCAGGCACGGGCGGGGCGGTCAAACGGGGAGGAGCGCGGCGAGGTCTTCGTGGGGCCGGGCGATGACGTGGGCGGCGATGACCTTGCCCAAGGGCGCCGCCGCATGCTCCCCGGCCTCGATCGCGGCCTTCACCACCGCCACATCGCCGCGGACGATCACCGTCACGTAGGCGGCACCGATCTTCTCCTTGCCGACGAGTTTGACGCTGGCGGCCTTGAGCATGGCGTCGGTGGCCTCCAGGATGGCGGTGAGTCCCTGGGTTTCCAGGATGCCGAGGGCGTCGGGCGAGGGTTTCATGGTGGCAAGGAGGTTGGGTTGGAAGTCAGTGGGGCGGAGTTCATCGCGTCCGCCATAGTAAGTCCGGACGAGCCGTCGGCGTCGCTTTTGTTTAGTGTCCTTTGCCCGCTGAGACGTCTAGGAGAGTTGGCGCCGCCGCCTTCGTCCCTTGCCCCCGGAAGCCGAGAACAACCGCTGGTTCGCCGAGCACGTGCTCCCGCACGAGCCGATGCTGCGGGCGTGGCTGCAGAGCCGGTTCACCGCGGGGGTGGAGATCGACGACGTGGTGCAGGAGGCCTTCCTCCGGGTCATCCGCGCCCACGAGTGCGGGCAGCTCGACTCGCCCAAGGCCTTCCTCTTCGCCACCGCCCGCAACCTCGCCCTCGACAAACCCCTCCCGGATCCGATCCCCCTGAAGATCCAGTTTCCTAGCAGCTGGGTTCAAGCGGTGATCAATTTCTGCCGAAGACTCTCAAGAAAACGGCGCATCGGCGATGCCGGGAGTTCCGAAAACAGCCGTGGGAAAAGTGGCCGGGCCATCGAAAACCTACGCGACGAAGTGAATCTGAGAGGCTCAAAACAGGCACTTCGGCGTCCGCGAAATGTGTCAAGTAGACGACAAGACAGCGAAACGCAGGAAACTGTGTTTTTCCACAAACTGTTGCTTATCAATGGTGGGCCGACTGGGATTCGAACCCAGACTCAAAGGATTATGAGTCCTCTGCTTTGACCGTTAAGCTATCGGCCCCCGCGCGCAGGGTGGGCGCCGCGCCAGAGCGATGTCAAACCAGCGCCTCCGCCCCTCACCGCAGCAGCGCGTGCACCGCTCCGATCACCCGCTCCTCCACGTCCTCCGCCAGCCGCGTCGGCAGCCCGTAAAAGTCCATCGCCCGCTCCGCCTCGTACCCGCCCTCCACCAGGATCCGCCGCGAGGGAATATAGCATGGCACCGCATTCGCATACGCGTTCACCCACACCCGGTCCGCGCCCAGCTCCCGCTTCAGGCGCACCGCATAGTCTGCCACCACCTCGCCCCCCAGAAACACCATCGCCAGCTCCCCGCCGAACCGCCAGGCCTGCACCGGATACCCCACCACCGCCGGCAACGCCCGCCCCGCGTCCAGCTCCGCGAGGAACTTGCGCGCCGGGTACGCCGTCATCGGCGGCTGCGTGAGCCGCGCCTCCAGCTCCGCCCGGGTCACGGCGCGCGCGAGGGGCAATTCCAGCCGCTGGAACCGCGCGGCCGTCACCGTTCCCAGCGGCCGCAACGGTCCCGCCAACAGGCGTCCCACCTCGTCCGCAATGGTCCGGCCGTGCCGCGCCACCTCGGCGAGGCCCCGCGGCTGCGGATCCGCGTCCGCCCCGCACCCGATCGCCACCAAAGCCACCGCACCCGGATGCGCCGCCTCGAGCCGCCCTGCCGCGTCGCCCGCCCAATCCGGGTGCACATAGTTGTCCCCACCCTTCAGGGTGGTGCAGTGGCAGGCATAGTTGAGCAACAGGGCCCGGACGCCGCCGCCCGGTCCCGCGGCGCGCAGCACGGGCAGATCGTGGTCCACCACCCCGCCGGGCTGGTCCGTGTAACCCACGTGGCGGCCCTCGACGATCTTCCGCCGGTTGACGGCGAACCCGGCCCGGCCGCGCGCCCAGCCGAGTTCCGCCGGCTCCCGGGCGGCGAGGGCCGCGCGCGCGACCTCGACCAGCCGAGTCCGCAGGAAGGCCGCGTAGGCGTCGATGCGCGCCAGCTCCTCCGGGGGTAGGTCGCGCGAGAACATAAAAGGGGCAGTGCCCGCGATCACGGGCCCGGTGTGCTGGTGCGTGACGGCCAGCGCGAAGCGCTCCCGCGGCAGCGCCCGGTGCCGCTGCAGCTCCGCCAGGACCCCCGCGGTGAACTCCTCGGATACCCCGAGCACTTCGGCGACGACCAGCACCACCGGGCCCTCCCCGTCGTCGCCGCCGAGGGCGAGGGCGCGGGCGCTCAGCGGCGCGACGACGCGGTCGGCCTCCGCCGGCCGGTTGGGGTAGCCGGAGAGGCGGATCGGCAGGGCGGGGGTGATGTCGACGCGGGCCACGCCCACGGGCACCGGCGCGGCGAAGGCCGGGCTGCAGGCGAACCAAAGGGCGAGGAAACGGCGAAGCAGGGGCATCATCGTGTGGGGGCCTAAGGGTGCGGCCAAGGGCAGGGGGCGGAAGCCGTCGCGGCGGGCAACGCGCAAGGCGCGCGAGGAGCGCCGAGGGGGCACGTGGTTTACAGCACCCCGTCCCCGCCGGCGAGCATCCACTCCCACGCCGGCCGCACGGTGATGCCTTTCGGGACCTCGGCCTGGACCTGACTCAGGCCGGTGGCGCCGGCGGTGAGGAGGAGTCCGGGCAGTCCCCGGTGTTCGGCGCGGGCCTCCTGCAGGGCCCGGATTTCCCGGGCGCGTGTCTCCGGGTCGCTCAGATCCGCGCACACCTGGATCAGCGCCGGCCGGCCGACGAGCGGCGTGGCCAAGAAATCCACCTCGCCGCCGCTCCCAGTGCGCACGTACGCACGCTCGCACCGGCGCCGCTCCAGCTCGACCAGCACCGCCGTTTCCAAGGTATGCCCGGTGTTCGGCCGGCCCGTCCGGTCGAACGCGGCGATGAGGCCCGCGTCCACCGGGTACGCCTTGCGCGGGTTCGATTGCCGCTGGCGCTCGCTCCCCGTGTGCAGGGGCACCAGCCGGATCAGGAACGCGTCCTCCAGATGCCCGAGCATCGCGTGCAGGGCGTCTTTCGAGACCGCGAGCCCCTGCGACTTCTGGTCGGTGAAGAAGCGGTGCATGCTGAACAATCCCGCCGCCGCGCCCAGCAGTTGCCGCGTGAGCCGGCGCAGCGCGACCACGTTGGTGACCCCGTGGCGCTCCACGATGTCACGCAGGATGACTGCGTCCACGTAGCCTTGAAGCAGCGGCAGGCGGTCCCGGTCCTCCAGCCCCTGCGCCTCGGGGAAGCCGCCCGTGAGCAGGAACTCCGCAAAGCGCTTCTCCACCGCGGATCGCTGCGCCTTGGGCAGGAAGGTCGGATCACCTTCGGGCTCCGCGTGCCGGTGGCGCAGGCACTCGCGGAAACCGAAGGGATGCACCAGGGTCTCGAGCGCCCGCCCCCGCAGGGCGGTGGCGATCTCCCGGCTGAGCATCCGGGCCGAGGAACCGCTGACGATCACGTCCACCTGCTCCGAGTCGATGATGCGGCGCACGAAACCCTCCCATCCCGGCACGACCTGGATCTCGTCGAGGTAGAAGGTCACCTTCCGCTGGTCGCGATGCTGCGGGTAGCGGAGGAAATACTCCTCCAGCACCCAGTGCAGCCGCGCGGCGTCCATCCCCGCGAGGCGCTCGTCATCGAAGTTGAAGTAAACCTGGGTCTCCCGCGGCGCGCCCCGCGCGATCCGTTCCTGCTGGAGCTGGTGGAGGAAGCAGGTCTTGCCCGCGCGGCGCATCCCGATCACCGCGTGGGTCTTGCCGGGCACGGCCGGCAGGCGCAGGTCCCGCCGGGTGAGCCCGGGGCGATCCGCCCGCACGGCGTCGGCCAGTTTCTGTCGGATAGGTTCTCTCACAAGTGTCCCTTAAGAAGGGATGGATTACGTTAAAGGTGTCCTTTTGTAAAGGACACTTTTGTTAGCGGAGCAAGGGCGCGGGGCTCCGGCGACCGGGGCAGGGAGGCCGATGCTCCGGCGCCCCGAGCATCCTTGCGCACGCCCGCCGGCCCGGTCGAAATCCGCCTCCCCCCCCGCGATGCGCCGCCTTCCGCCCGCCCTCCTCGCCCTGCTGCTGCCCGCCGTCGCGCCCGCGGCCGAACGCCCGGCCGCACCGGACGCCGCCACCCGCGCGGCCCTGCGCGAGGCGCTGACATTCCACGCCTCCTTTGACGAAGGCTTCGATGCGGACCGCTCCGGGGGCGACCGCACCCTGCGCTTCGCGGGCCCGCGCGGGGCGCCACCGGGACCGGGCGAAGCCATCCGGCGGGACGCCACCGGCGGACGGTTCGGCGGGGCGCTGCGCTTCCTGCGGCCCGGCCCCGTGCGGCCCTACTTCACCGCGCCCGGGATGCTCGATTACCGGGCCCAGGACTGGAGCGGCAGCGTCGCGCTCTGGCTGCAGGTCTCGCCCGACGCCGACCTGCCGCCGGGCTACTGCGACCCGGTGCAGATCCTGCAGGGCGACGGCAGCCAGGGCTTCATCTTCCTGGAATGGTGGTCGGAGGGCCGCGGACCAAAGGTCTTCCGCTACGGCTTACGGCCCATTCGCGAGCGCTGGAACCCCGAGGATACCCCCTGGGAAAAGCTGCCCGTCGCCCGCCGCCCGATGGTGCAGGTGACGGAGACCCCCTTCGCGCGGGACCGCTGGACGCAGGTGGTCTTCACCTTCGACCGCCTGAACGCCGGCCGTGCGGGCCGCGGCGTGATGTACCTCGACGGCGAGGCGCGGGGCGAGGTCGCGGGCTGGGACCTGACCTTCGGCTGGGACGGCCGCGAGTTGAAGGTGTACCTCGGCGCCGGCTACGCGGGCGGCCTCGACGATCTCGCGGCCTTCCGGCGGGCCCTCACGCCGTTAGAGGTCCGGGCCCTGCACGCCCTGCCCGGCGGCGTCGCCGACCTGAATTAGGCAGGCTGAGCAAAGGTCGGAAAACCAGCCGCTCCGCGGCCCCTCGCGACCAAATCCCGCCCTCCGCCGCCTCAACCCTCCCAGCGGCGGCGCAGTTCCTCGAACTCGGGCTTGGCCTTCAGCTCCTCGCCGGCGGTCGTAAGGCCCACCTTGTGGGTCACCGGACCTCCCGGGCCTGGTCGCGGCTCGAAGCGGCGCGCCAGCTTCAGGCGGTCCCACGCGCGGTGGCGGATGCCAAAGGTGGTGCTGTTGCGCAGGAACCAGTCGGCCAGCCGCGGAAAGTCGGCCTCCGCCGCTAGGAACTGGAAGCACGTCAGCGGCCGGCCCTTTTTGCCCGTCGCCGGGGTGAGCCAGACATCCAGCGCCCCGTGCGCGAGGAGGCGCTCCGCCAGCCACGCGAGGCGTTCGCCAGTGTCGTCATCGATGTTCGCCGCCACCTCCACCACCCGGTCCGTCTCGAAGGGCAGCGACGAAGGGGTCAGGCCGTGAATTGCTACGGACTCCGCGGACGGACTCCCAGCCACCGCCGCTTCCCCCGCCCCATCGGTGGCAGGTTTCGCCCTGACGCCTTCCGGCCGCAGCACCGCATCTTCGAGCAGGGTAACGCGGAACACGTTCGGAAACGCGCCGAAATCGAGAGTGCCCGCCCCGCAGCCCTGGCGCACGACCGTGCCCGCAGGCAACTCCCCGGCAAAGACCGGCCGCAGCGACCGCAGGATCGCGATGCCCGTGGGCGTGGAGAGCTCGATGTCCGCGCGCGGGATCGCCGCCGGCACCGGCGCGACCGGCAACCCTTCGAGCAGGCGGGCGCTGGCGGGCGGGGGAACGGGATGGACGCCGTGCTGGATGCGGACGAACCCGCGCCCGGGACGGATCGGGGTCGCCACGAACCGCACGGGGCCCACGGCTTCTAGGCACCACGCGGCGAGGGTGATGTCGACGACCGAGTCGGCCAGGCCCAGCTCGTGGAACGCGACGTCCGCCACGGGCATCCCGTGGGCGCCCGCCTCGGCCTCGGCGATCAGTTGGAAGATGGCACGCGCGCGGTCCCGCACCCCGGCAGGCAGATCGGCCGTCGCTAGGCGGCGGTCGATGTCGGCGTGACGGGTGTGGACGTGCCCCGGGGGCGCATCGATGACGAGGTGCGTCTCCTCCTCGGCGGGATCACGGGCGGGGGCGACTCCGGGGGGCGCACCGGCGCCGGGGCCCACGACCCGCAGGTGCGTGGCCTGCATCTGGGCGCGGATGACGGGGCGGGTTTCCACGCGGACCGCGGGCAACCCGAGGCGCGCGGGCACCGAGGCAAGATCGGCCGCGGTCACGAGCCCTGCGTCGAGGAAGGCGGCCGCGAACATATCGCCCGCGACGCCGGAGACGCTTTCGAGAAAAAGCGTCCGGCTCATCGGGCGCCGTCGGCCGCGGTCCGCACGGCCCGCACCACCTGGCAGGCGGCGAAACCGGCGGAGAAGCCGTTGTCGATGTTCGTGACCGTCACCCCCGGCGCGCAGCAGTTGAGCATCGCCAGCAGCGCGCTCAGGCCGCCGAAGTTGGCCCCGTAACCGACGCTCGTCGGCACCGCGAACACCGGCCGCCCGAGCAGGCCAGCGACGACGCTGGGCAGCGCGCCTTCCATCCCCGCGACCACCACCAGCGCGGTGGCCGATTGGAGGACCTCCACGCGGGCGAGCAGGCGGTGGAGCCCGGCCACGCCGACGTCATAAATCCGGTTGCACGGAATCCCCATCGCGACCGCGACCTCGTAGGCCTCCTCGGCCACGGGGTGATCGCTGGTGCCCGCGGCCACGACCACCACGTGGGGCTGGCCGGCGACGCCCTCGATGGGCGCGGGCGCGTGGAGGGTGAAGGTGCGCGCGGCGTCGTTGCGCCGGCCGGTGGGGAACGCGTGCGCGAGGGCCGCGAGCTTCTCCGGCTGGAGGCGCGTGATGAGCACGGGAGCGCCCGCCGATCCGGCCTCGCGCGTGATGGCGAGGATCTGTTCGGCGGTCTTGCTCTCCCCGAAGATGACCTCGCCCATCCCCTGCCGCAGGCGCCGGTGGTGGTCGACCTGCGCAAACCCGAGATCGGAGGTGCGGAAGGGCCCGCTCTGCAGTTGCCGCAGCGCCGCATCGGGCGCGATCGCGCCGGCCTGCACACCCTGGAGAAGCTGACGGAGGTCGGATTCGGTCATGGAAAAAGGGCGGCCGGGGACGGGCCCGTTTCAGGAAGCGCGGCTGGTGCCGCCGCCGGTGCGGTAACCGGCCAGGTCGAGCGTCACCCACGCGAACCCGCGTTCGCGGGCGAGGGCGTGGAGGGCATCGCGGACCCCCAGGACGCGCGGCATCTCCTCGGGCGCGACCTCCACGCGGATCCACTTGCCGGTGGGCTGCTCGTGCAGGCGGACGCGGAACACCTGCAACCCGCCGCCGCGCAGGACCGCCTCGAGGTCCTCGACGTCGCGGAGTTTCTGGGGGGTGACGGCGACGCCGGTCATCAGGCGCGAGCTGAGGCAGGGGCTGGCGGGCTTGTCGGCGAGGGGGAGGCCGAACTGGCGCATCAGGGCGCGGATGTCGTCCTTGGTGAGGTCGGCGGCCTCGAGGGGGGCGACGATGCGGTTTTCCTGCGCGGCCTGGTGGCCCGGACGGTAGTCGCCGCGGTCGGAGGCGTTGTAGCCGTAGGCGATGGCGCCGTGGCCGAGGCGGTCCTTGAGCTCGTGGCTGAGCCGGAAGAGCTCGGACTTGCAGTGGTAGCAGCGCGAGAGGTCGTTGCGGGCGTAGGCGGGGTTCTCGAGCTCGCCGCTCTGCTCCCAGCGGTGCTCGACCCCGGCCCACGCGGCGAAGCGGGCGGCGTCCTCGCGCTCCACCTGGGCGAGGCTGGCGCTGACGGCGGTCACGGCCACGAGGCGACCACCGGACTCGCGGCGCACCTGCTCGGCGGTCCAGAGGAGGAAGGCGCTGTCGACCCCGCCGGAGTAAGCCACGATCAGGCCGTCGCGCAGGAGGTCCCGCAGGCCGGCCCGGAGGGCGGCGTACTTGGCCTCGACGGGCGCGGACGGCGTGGCGGTGCTGACCATTGGGCGGGCACTCAGCCACCCGCGCGGGGGGGAGTCAAAAGTGAAAGGGCGCCACGGATTCCACCGGGGCGGCGGAGCCGCGTGCGCGGTCAGCGGCCGGCCTTGGCGCGGGGCAGGCGCGGGAGCGGGTTGCCCGGGACGATCAGCGGTCCGGCCGCGAAAACCGCGCGCGAGGCGGGATCGACCGTGACGAGCACCCCGTGGACGTTCTCGGAGCCGAAGGTCTCGAGGCGGGTCACGTTGGGCACGCGCTCCCCTTCCGCGGCGAAACGCATGCCCTCGTCGAGGCGGTAGCGGTGCTCGTCGGCGTGCACCAGCAGCACGGGCCGGCCGAAGGCGCGCGCGCCCGCCTCGAGGGCACGCAGGCAGGACTCGAAGCCCGGGTCGTAGCCCGGCAGGTTCTTGTCCGCGACGAACGGATCCGCCTGGAAGAAAAAGGCGACGGCGGGCGCGGCGGCCTCGGTCGCGGCGGCGAAGGTGGCGCGGATCCACGCCACGACGGCCGCGTCGCGTTCCCGCCATTCGTCGAGCGCGCCGGGGACCGTGGGCTGGTGGTTGTTGTGGCTGCCGACGACGTGGAGGGTCGCGAAGACGACGCCCCCGAGGGTCCAGCGGGCGTGTTCCACGAAGCGGGCGTGGGCCGGGTCGCGGCGCTGGGTAGCGAGCGCGAGGGGGCGGCCGCCGAGGCTGCGTTCCTCGGCGAAGTAGACTTCCCGCAGGCGGGCGAGCCGCTCGAGGGGATCGAAGCCGCCGGCGCCGGGGCGGTGGGTATCGGTCCATTCGTTGTCCCCCGGGGTGTAGACGAGGGCGGTGGCGAGGCGGTTGAAGTCGGCGCGGCGGCGGAGGTAAAACGCGTCGGTGGCGCGCTCGTCGCCCCCGAGGGTATCCCCGAGGTGGACGGCGAAGGCGGGCTGGTGGCGGTCGACCTCGGCGAGCAGGCGGCGGAAGGCCTCCTCGCTGCCGGCGTGGCGGGCGTAGGGCACGCAGCCGAAGGCGGCGAAGGTGAACGGGGCGGGGGCCTCCGCGGCGGGAACGGCGGCCGGGGCGAGGGCGAGC
>Ga0194134_10004785_pt1 | contig 13282 bp, 13 predicted proteins | sample TA2KigOff0mmetaG_FD_148602 | JGI IMG/M metagenome (GOLD analysis project Ga0194134, IMG submission 148602) | Freshwater microbial communities from Lake Tanganyika, Tanzania - TA2015056 Kigoma Offshore 0m | ecosystem: Environmental > Aquatic > Freshwater > Lake | place: Tanzania: Lake Tanganyika... | reverse complement strand
CCGCCTGGCCTCCTCGGCCTGCATCCCGCCGTACTGCTGCCGCCAGCGGTGGTAGGTCGGCTGCGTCACCTCGATGACGCGGCAGACGTCGATGACGGTCTTGCCCTGGGCGATCAGCTGCTCGGCGGTCTTGAGCTTGCGGATGATTTGCTCCGCCGTGTGCCTGGTCCGTTTCATGGTGAAGTCCCCGGCCCAGTCTGGCCGGATGAGGACTCTCATTCACCCTGGACCAGTTTCCGGGGTCCACGTCAGCCACGCCAGGCTGCTGGCGGCAACGCTCGCCACCGTGGGTCGATCCCTCAAAGCCATGGGTCTGGGACGTCTGAAATATCTGCAGACGCCTGGGCCGGTACGCCGATACCCATGTGCCCAACCAATCGACATGATTCATGTCGATACCAAGCAGCTAGCCCCGTTTGACCGCGTCGGCTACCGGATCACTGGAAATTAGCGGCTGCTGCGTTCGAGCGATGCAGGCTACAAAAAAGCATATGTGGCCTTCGACGATGCAACACGGGTTGCCGATTCCGAGGTCTTGCCCGATCAGAAGCACCAAACCACTGTAGGCATTCTGATCCGAGCCGTGGCCTGGTTTGCCAGCTAAGGCTTCAGGTGCTGCAGGGTGCTCTCGGATAACGTCCGTGGGTACTGCTCCAATCCGTGGCTGAAAGCCTGTGAGTCCTTGGGCACGAAACCCAAATGCATTAGGCCCTACACGCCCTGCACCAAAGGAAAAAGAGCGGTTAATCAAGACCCTGCTGAGCGAATGGGCCTATGAGTTGCTTCCAAAGTTCAGCTGAAGCAACTGATGAATGGGCCGCTACTTGGCAATTTATAACAATCGCGTGTGCTACGTGGCCATGCCAACCCACTCACCCTATCAACAGCTCGAGCTGCTGCGAGCTACTGAATGACCTCATGAGAAAACACAAATTCCCCTCTCCTGCCATCTCTATCCCTCATGGGTGAGGACCTTAGAGTTGGCGGGCCCGCCTAAGCCCTGGCCTGCGCCACCGGCTACAGCGGCGCGATTTAGTGGGACAGAAGCAGATCCGACGGCACCTCCAAGCAACAGCTGGACGTATGCCGCGTGGCCGCCCATGGCTGGCGCGCCCGCATCCCTTTGGCTCAAAGCCTACCCAGCACCGTCGCAGAGTTCCGTGAGCAGCTGAGCAATAAGCCGGTGTGGCTTTATTTGTGGCATTGTCAGTACTTCTTATTTCATGAACGATTTGACGGCACAGCCTGTTACCAGCCAAGAACCACCTTTTTTGACCCGCACCCTGCTACGCGGCATCTGGGACCATCTCAGTCCCCGCCGCCGCATCCAGCTGGTGCTGCTTCTGGTGGTGATGCTGGCCAGTGGCGGGGCGGAGTTGGTTTCACTGGGGGCAGTGCTGCCGTTTTTGGAGGTATTGAGCGACCTTGGACGGATGTGGCAGCAACCGCTAATTCAAATGCTTGCGGCCCGGATGGGCCTCACGGAGACGAGCCAGTTGCTTTTAGTGGCGACCCTAGCGTTTGGTACCGCAGCTGTGCTCGCGGCGGTGATTCGGTTGACTAACCTTTGGCTGAATGGCCGATTGGCTGCAGCAGTGGGCTCCGACCTGAGCTGTGAGGCCTATCGGCGCACCCTTTATCAGCCTTATGGGGTGCATGTGCAGCGCAACAGCGCCGCGGTGATCACGGCAACCACCACCCAAATCAATCGCACGGTGGCGGCTCTGAATTCTCTGTTGCAGCTGATCACCTCCGCTTTGGTAGCTGTCTGCTTGCTCACTGGTCTGCTGTTGATTGATGCACAGGTGGCTGTAGCTGCCACGGCTCTCTTTGGAAGTGCCTACGGATTACTGGCCATCACCTCGCGGCGGGAGCTGGGCCGCAACAGCCAACAAATCGCTGAAGCATCAACCCTGCAGCTCAAAGCTCTGCAGGAGGGATTAAGTGCCATTCGCGATGTGCTGCTTGATGGCAGCCAATCCACCTTTTTCCAGATCTACCAAGAAGCAGATCGCCCCCAACGCTTACTTCAGGCGAAAAATAATTTCCTCGGCGACTTCCCCCGCTATGCACTCGAGGCTTTGGGCACGGTGGCAATTGCGCTGCTCGGGGGGCTCCTGGTGTTTCAGCGGGGCAGCGGTGCTGCTGTGATTCCTCTCCTGGGTACCATTGCCTTAGGGGCCCAGCGCTTGTTGCCTGCTTTGCAGCAGATCTACAGCGGTTGGGCGTCATTGAAGGGCTACAACGCCTCTATCCAAGCGGTACTGGAGATACTTAACCAGCCGCTGCCATCCAACAAAATCAGCGTTGCCGAGCCACTGCCACTGCGGGAGGGCATCCGCTTGGCGAGGGTGCACTTCCGCTACGGGCCGGACCAGCCGGAGGTGCTGCGGGGTCTGGATCTGGAGATCTGGCGCGGCGAGCGTATTGGGCTGATTGGTGTTACCGGTAGCGGTAAAAGCACCACGGTGGACCTGGTTATGGGACTGCTGACACCCACAGCCGGCCGGGTGCTGGTGGATGGGATAGATCTACATGATCCGATGCATCCGGAGCGGCTGGCCGCCTGGCGGGCGGCTATCGCCCATGTTCCGCAGAGCATTTATCTGGCCGATAGCTCGATTGCCGAGAACATTGCCTTTGGTACGCCCCGCCGCGAGATCGACCTGGCCCGCGTGAGGCAGGCGGCAGCGCGGGCACAGATCGCCAGTTTCATTGAGGCCTCCCCGGAGGGCTACTGGAGCTTTGTTGGCGAGCGGGGCATACGCCTCAGTGGCGGCCAGCGGCAGCGCATCGGCATTGCCCGGGCGCTCTACAAGCAGGCGCGAGTGTTGGTGTTAGATGAGGCCACTAGTGCGCTCGACATCGCCACTGAGCAGGCCTTCATGGATGCGGTGAACCAGTTGAGCAACGAGCTCACTATTGTAATGATTGCTCACAGGTTGAGTACGGTTCAGCGGTGTGATTGGGTAGTGAGATTTGACGACGGCGCGGTGGTGGCCAGCGGGCCGCCGAGTCTAATCTTGAATCCTAAAGAGACCCAAGAGAACAGGGGCTGAATGGACCCCTAAGTTTGAAAAAATCTGGCCGAGACCTTATGTAAGATCTAGATTCTAAGAATCTATTTCGCCGGCTCGAGGCTTAACTAAGGTGAATTATACTGTCTACGTGATGCAATTTGTGACCTGTTTTTCGTGCCTGCATGTAATAATTGGCCTCTTGTGCAATTTCAATGCAATCGGAAACGAGCATGCGGCGCGGCTATCTCTACCTAACAGCCTCTCGCTGGAACGGTGAACTGAGCATCCGCCTATATGTGTTCTTAAGTACGTAGTCCCTATATGTTGTTCAACTGACAGTTGGCTGTGAGGTTGTCATGGTGCGAGTGTCACACCAAACCACTGACCTCACATCCCATGCATCCCCACCCGAACTCGGCTGACCACCCTCGGACATGAACGGTTTCTGCCTTGACACCTTGATCAAGCTGAATGCCTTGCCTCTCTGGCTGCTCTAGATGTTCTGTCTCAGCAGGTTGTTCAGCTGACAAGGAGGTGTGAGGCCGCTACGGGTTGAGCGACCCACCAACCCAGACCTCACGCACCCATGCATAGCCACCCCAATGCCCGCCTGACACAGCGGGGACGCCTGAGGTGGGTGACTTTTACTGGACAGTTCCGGCCCCTGACATCGTTAACTCCGGGCGGGAGGATCAGCGTTCATTCTCAGTGTAGACCTCATGGGGAGTTCTGCCTCCCAGTGCGCTGTGCGGCCTTACATGGCAGTACCTCGACAGGAATCGGGACAGGTTGATTTCTGCATCCCAGCCATCGCTGTAGGCATGCAGGTACACCTCCTCGTACTTGACTGTGCGCCAAAGTCTCTCCATCAAGATGTTGTCGTAGCACCGCTTCCTGCCTGACCAGCTGACATTGATCTCCTCGGCTTGCAGTCTGGACACGAAGTCGCCAGAGGTGAATTGGCACCCCTGATCGGAGTGGAAGATCTCTGGCTTGCGATCACCTGCCAACGCCATTTCCAGGGCATCGAGACAGAACTCCGTGTCCAGGCTGTTTGAAAGCTTCCAGCTGAGGACGTTTCTGGAGAACAGATCAACGATCGCCACCAGGTAGAGGAATCCCTTCTGCAGCGGGATGTAGGTGATGTCGGTGGCCCAGACCTGATCCACAGTCGTGACCAGCCTGAGGTCCAGCAGGCAGGGAAAGCGCTCCGATGGCTCTCCTGGAATCGTTGTGCGTGGCTTCTGGTAGATCGCCCGTAAACCCATGCGCCGCATGAGGTTTCGGACTCGATCACGACTGATCGGGATCCCCTCTCTGGCCAGGTATTCCACGATCCGGCGACTCCCACTACAGGGATCCTCCAGGTACAGAGCATCAATCCTGGCCATGATCCGCAGCGTGGATTCACGCACCGGAATCGGCCGGTAGTAAAGCGTGGACCTCGGCAGCCCCAGCAGTAAGCATTGCCTGCTGACGCTGAGCTCGGGGTGGGCGTGATCGACCAATTTGCGCAGTTCACGGGCGTCAGAGCAGCTGAGACTTTTTTTTGAGCCACTCCAGCTCCATCTGCAGCTTGCCGATCTGCTGGAACAGCTCTGCTTCCTTGGCCTGGCTCTCGTCTTTGGCCTTGCTCTTGTTGGCACGGGTGAACAGCTCACTGGCGCCATCCAGGAGCTGCCGCTTCCACTGGCTCACCTGGATCGGGTGGATGGCGTGGTCAGCGGCGATCTCTTGGATCGTCTTGCGGCCACTGATCGCCTCCATGGCGACCCTGGCCTTGAACTCCGGGCTGTGGGTGCAGCGCTTGCTCATTGGTGGGAGCCCCTTTCAGGGGCGGTACCCCGCCTCAGAGGTTAACGATGGGGCCTGTACAGAAAAACCAGTCCACCTCAATGGATAGTGCATTCCTTCATGAATTGTTCAAATATTTCAAGTGTTATCACTTTTGACAGAACATCGCCTTCTACTTTGGCGTAAGCATACATATTTGACCTTACTGCACTAATTGTTGGTACAAAGCCTTTTAGATATTCAGTTTCTTTACCCGATTTGATATAAAAAGTCTTTCTGAGGAGAACTTAATAACTTGATCCTTAATAAACCAGATACACTCATTCTCTTTCGGAAGAATGAAAGGATCATCGGATGACTTATATTCAGCCGTACTATAGTGTAGTGCTTGGGGAGTACCTGTATCAAACCACTCGAATTTGAGTGCATAGATAGTTTTTTTACTTATTAAGCTCTTTAGGACGTAGGCTTCTCCTTGTTCTATAGCAGAAGATTTCCCCATATCCATTTCACTCCAAAAGATATCATAGTCATAAATACCTGCGAGGCCGATGTAGGGATAATGAATGCCTTCTTCTCGTCTTCCCCTCTCGGAAATTTTCTGAACAACATCTTCCGTGATTCTGACAGAGCGATATTTTTAATTATCGCTGGCTTATGAATAACCAATCTAATTATATTGTGACTCTGGTATGTCCCCCTTTGTCAGAGTATCACAAGAAATAAATACAAACGGGCTCTGTAGATACCCTTCACATCTTAGTAAACTGTGGCCTAGACCTGAACCGCAACCTTCAAATGGATAAACATAAACAAAATAAAATTCACGATTTGGATGGGCTATCTCCAAATAATCCTTTAGCAGTTTTCCTTTCTAGCCCAATGGGATAATAAATTCAGAATCCTTTGGAAATAAATCTAATACTCGGCTGATCGCTGGATGGGTTCCTACACTAACAAGTGCTTTATTTATGTGCTTCATTACTGCACCTAGTCGATACCATGTCCCGCACTGCGTATCAATACTGGATAGCTCATCTTAATTACCTGCTGATATAGTCATCCGATAAACGCACAATATCGTCAACCTCAGGTGTACTTGATTCTAAGTAAACGGAATCTGCAAGTGCTTCCATCCGATGAACGACTTCTGCTGGCATAGTTACTGACTAACCTGGTCTAAATTCTTTTTCAGAAATGTTCTCGATATCATCTCCTATATATTATCAAGGAACCACTAATTACATATATTGCCTCTCTCTTTCTTTTGTGATATTGTAGACTAAATCTATGGCCTTTTGTCACCAATAGCCTTTTCATCATGTAGCAATCGTTGATCTCTAGAATCCCCTCTGAACCCCATGGTTTGTGGTGATCATAGGATCGAAGTTTTTTTGTTACCATAACGCAACCTACGCCTAACCAAATGTGCGCAATTGATTTATTAATCTATTGAAATGTGCTTGCCAACATTGATTTATGATCTTTCCTTATCAAGTCTTTAGACGTTATACTTGAGATTTATACTATGTCATATAGTCTCCAAGCTCCGGATGAAGCCGAAAAAAAGCATCATAGAAGGACTTGGCATATTCAATCATAGACCAATGGCTATTAAAGCCATATTTCTGATGTATCCACTTCTTTCCCTCTTCTATGTACAATCGCATGTGCTCTTTATATGGTTCGGTTTCTATTAGATCTGCTTGTTCTAGTAAGTAAGATTCATTTTCTTCAGCAAATACATGTGATGTAATTGCTGCGGCCCAGTCATTTGCATAAGCCTTGCTAATGAGTTCGACATCAGCTAGGTATCCTCGAAAGTTACTACCGTCAAAGATAAAGCTTAAAAAGTCTGGATTATTAACCTGCATAATCGACTCCAAGAACTCACGACGAAATAACAGCGCATTATTGTTAATAAACCAAAAATATCTTGTCTTGATTTCTTTTAATAATTCTTTCTCCCCCCAACGCTTAGAACAAGGAGAAAGAATTCCTACCTTTGGATGTTCATCTAAGACTGCAAGCATTGGTCTAATTATCCTTTTCCGAGAAATCACTGTGTCATTCGTTAATATAAAGAAAGCATCATACTGCTCCCATCTTTTTTCGTGAAAAAGGCTAAATAATGCATAATTCGTACCACGACAGTATCTCAATCCGTTTTGCATGCTGTCTGGGTCAGAGGCATGCCACGTACAATATTTTGAAATATTGTCTATTCTGGAACCTGCCTCAAGAACATAGATATCTGTTATACTGCCTTCATTAATCATGAGTTGCTCATACAACTCATTAGTAGGTCCAGGGAGATTTCTATTTAGGATGACAGTTGCTACTCGTTTCATTGCTTATCTACTAAACGAAATAGCACCATATATCTAAGAATAGCAGCTTTGACCGAATCCTTCAGATGCTGATCGAGATCAATACCCTTCTTGCATAAAATTCTGCGGGCCTCATTCTTGACGTCAATAAATTCTCGGTCAGAGAAGATATAATGCATTCCAATGATGGCTCGTTCACGAGGACTTGTTGTACCTCCAGGTAGCATCCATTTCTGCCATTTTTTTGATGTGTATGCTATTTGTAAAATATCATTTGAAACTGCGTGCAAATCATGTGACTCTAAGATATCAACCAAAGCCTGTGATTCAACTACCCCAAATTCCGGTGCAACGTTCGCCGCGTGTATTCCAAGACGTGGGTGCCAGCTTAAAGCTTCATCTGATAAATAATCAGTATTATGCTCCTTTAGATAAATGCCATACCTTTTGCATAACTCCACCATCCGTGGTACTTGAATTACGGCAGGGATTTCACCAGCAACCCTCAGCGGAGTGTCAAATGAGCCAACATTTCTTCTTTCTGCGACACGTGTACCAGTTTGGACAACTACAAATTTTGGGATCGGGATCTCTGATACCGAGCAAAACTCAGTAATCTTATCTAAGTCATAAGTCAGTCTATCTTCTGTGCTTGTTCTACCTGATTGCTCTTCAGTACCTACCTCAAACCAAATTTTTCGTCCAACGCTTTGCGCATATGACCAGCAATACTCGTATAGATCATAAATACGTGCTAGTATTTCGTCTGGGGACGGAGTTCTTAATATATCTATACTTGGATCTATATGAAGAAGTTGAAACCCACAATCGATGTCTTCTTTGAAAGATCTTTTTGCCGATTCCATTGCCTTTTCCAAGCTTAGTCTATTTTTTCTCTCTAACTCACTTTGCCAGGGCCCGCCATGGTCTCTTGCTAATACTACGTTGCCATTAGTATCTCTTTCCCTTACATATTCAGCGAATTCTGCTGTATTCCACTTATTGACATAACCTTTACCAAACTCTTCTGAGTCAATCTGCCGACGCGAGGGTATAAAAACTAACGGACAATTGTTCTTATTGGAAAGCTCAATTGCAGCATCTACACAGTTTACAGACATTGGCCCAACACCCAACATAGTGCACCGCCTACTGCTCAATAACGTATCGATGGGCAAGGAACTCATACGGTTAATAGCCTTTGTCAATAATACGACATGAAGCGCCATCGTAAAAGAACATGTCTAGTATGTGAGTACATGCCTCGGCGACAGCGCGATCGCCACCACTCCTTGTAGTAACAAAATTCGCTGCTTGCTTGGCTCTTTTATCCGCATTTGCTGGTGCTATTCCATACCCAACATTTCTTAAGATACAATCGTCGAATATCCCATCACCCATATAGATTACCTCACTTGCTGAATATTTGTTATCGATCCAAACTAATCTATTTTCTGAACTGACCAAGTCTAGTTCATAACCCATATCATCTACAATTCGTTTGCACGTGATATCAAAGCCTCTTTTATCAGCTGTCACGAAGTGAATACGAATTTTGTTTCTGAGCATTGCTAGAGCATCGTTATCATCGGGGCCAAAGACTTTGAAAATCTTACCTTCTGCAGAATAAAAAAACTGTCCATTAGTCATTACCCCGTCCACATCGAGAACAAATGCTGTTGGGGTCCAGTCACTCTTCATTACAGAAAGTACATCCTCAGAAATATACCCAATTTTAGCTAATGTACGACGATTTTCCTTGAAGGGCTCTTGAAATATTCACATATCATAATTGGGTTGCTGGATTTCAATTGGGATATTATTAACAGCAACTCTTGTACTCGCCAAGTACACCTCCCCCGCCCGGTCAATGATCGCTCCTTGTGAATCGGAATCAGCATGGCTTCTTTCCATCCTATCGCCAACGATTTCGATTTGTTTAAGATGCTCGCGGCGGAACGGCACAGCTTGACGTCGAAATTTGTGCATTTAATTTCACCAATGGTTATATATGTAGCAAATTCTAATCATTCTCACTCTGATGAACCACTAACCAACGTGGGACTTGATTCCCTTATCATATTAGCGTTAATCCTGCTGCTGAGAGAGCATCTTTGAAACCCTCATCTAGTACTGCTCTTTGATTGTCAGTCAATTAAACTTGTAAAGTGCTTTTCGCAAATTATTTGGGTACACATGCTTCTGAAACACCTCCAGAAGTAATTACTTAGGGTATTTTCCCCGCCCAAGCTCCAACTACAATAAACGAGGGTCGAGCCGCCTAATCACATACACGATTCATAGATATGTAAGTTCTATTAGTCCTCATATGTCTGAGATGGGCTTGTTGGGGCTTTACAGCCGTATCGGGTTAAGTTCTCGCGGAACTATACCTTTTACATCAAATACAATCTTCCCTTTTGTTAGCCTAGTCCAATCTTCTATGCCCATGTTCACGAAGACATCATGCGCTACCGCAACTACAAGTACTTTAAACTTTTTTAAATCTATCTCTATAGAGCTCAGAGATATTCCGTATTCCGTTAGTGCCTCTTCACTAAGTGCATAAGGGTCGACCACGGTCGATTCTATTGAATATTTCTTTAGAGACTTTATTATATCAACTACTTTTGTGTTCCGAAGGTCTGGGCAGTTTTCTTTGAAAGTTAATCCTAATATAAGTGCATGCGACCCACCGATGCTTACTTTATTTTGCGCCAGCTTCAGTACTATTTGTTCCGAGATCCACTCTCCCATCCGATCGTTGATCCTTCGCCCTGCAAGTACAATCTCAGGGTGATAGCCAGCCTCCTCCGCTTTGTGTGTTAGGTAATATGGATCAACGCCGATACAATGACCACCCACCAGGCCTGGCTTAAACGGCAAGAAATTCCACTTTGAGCTCGCGGCTTCAAGTACATCCAGGGTGTCAATTTCTAGCTTATTGCAGATAATTGCAAGCTCATTAACAAGTGCAATGTTCAAGTCTCTTTGAGTATTTTCTATGACTTTTGCGGCCTCCGCAACCTTGATGCTCGACGCTTTGTGTGTTCCCGCTGTAATTATTGATCCATACAACGAGTCCACCCACTCAGCAGTAGCCTCGCTGCTTCCACTAGTCACCTTGATGATAGTTTTCAATCCACGGGATTTGTCACCTGGATTGATTCTTTCAGGGCTGTAACCGCACGTAAATTCTTGATTATAAACAAGTCCTGAGACTTCCTCAAGGATTGGAACGCATATCTCCTCAGTTGCACCTGGGTATACCGTACTCTCATAAATTACAACCGGTATTGATTCCATTCTGCTTTTGTACCTTAGCTTTAAAGCTAAGCCAACTGTGTAACTTGCTTTCTCCAATGGAATCAAATTAGGTCTTCTAGCTTTGTCCACCGGTGTAGGCACCGTAACAATAAATACATCAACAGAGTTTAAGTCATTGATGTTACTACTATATATTAATTCTGTTGCATTTCGCAGGTCTTGTCCTGAAACCTCATTGGTCCGATCTATCCCGTTTTTCAACTCAGATAGTCGCATATGGTTAATGTCAAATCCTATAACACGGCGCCTAGTCGTCGCCATAGTGCGTGCGCAGTTTTGCGCTTTTGCAAACTCTAGTGCCAGTGGTAGTCCTACATATCCTAGCCCAATAACTCCAATTGTGCAGTTGTTTAGTGGTGGAAGGGATAAGCTCATTCTTAAATAGTGTGGTTGTAGTACTCACAGTACCATTGGACAAATTTTGAAACTCCTTCCTTAATACTCGTTCTTGGTTTAAAGTTGATCCATTCCTCTAATGATGATGTATCGGCCGATGTTGCAGGCACATCACCTGGTTGGATAGGTAGAAGTATTTTTATGGCCTTGATTCCCACAGTTTCCTCTATTGCTTCTATATACTCAGATAATGAAACAGGTGATGAGTTCCCAATGTTAAAAATTCTGTACGGAGCCCAACTACTTCCACTATTTGGTCTGTTTGTCTCAAAATTGTAATCGGGTGTAGCTTTTTTTGATATTAGTCGAAAAATGCTTTCTACAACATCATCTACATAGGTGAAATCGCGCACCATGTTGCCGTTGTTGAATACTTTTATTGGTTCGCCATTGATAATTGCTTTTGTGAACATATATAGAGCCATGTCTGGACGCCCCCATGGGCCATATACTGTAAAAAAGCGTAGACCTGTTGTAGCAAGACCATAGAGATGACTATAACTGTGTGCCATAAGTTCATTAGCCTTTTTTGTGGCTGCATAAAGGCTCACAGGATGGTCCACTGTTTGGGACTCTTTAAATGGAATGTTTGTGTTACCCCCGTAAACGCTGCTACTTGAAGCGAAGATAAGTTGACCTACATCATTTCGCCTACAAGCTTCTAGGATATTACCAAACCCTACCAGGTTTGACTCAATGTATTTTGATGGGTTTTCGATTGAGTACCTAACGCCGGCCTGTGCCGCTAGATTTATGACACACGAGAAGCTATCTTTTCTAAAAATATTACTTATCCCTTTTGAGTCATGGATGTTCACCCGTATTAGCCTGAACTGTGTATTTGTTATTTTTGCTAACTTTTTGAGAATTTCAACTCGCTTTCGCTTAATTGTAGGGTCGTAATATGAGTTTATGTTGTCTATTCCTACTACTGGGGTTCCCTCCTCCAAGATCTTTCTTGACACGTGAAAGCCAATAAAGCCTGCTGCTCCAGTTACCAGGATCGGTAATTCCACCTAGGGTCGTTCGTCACTTATCTTCTCAATATAGCCCAGTGCGTCGTCTTAGGATTGGTATCCATCACCGCAGACTACCTCAGGCTACCTTTCGCAAAGGTTTTATTGTTGGCGAGGAAAACGAGCAGCCACTGCCACCTGGTTATTCCGCTGCACTCCTCCTGCCATCGGCTTTATCACCCATTTGATCATTAGGATGCCTACCTTCCGATCTTGGTTAGCTGTTGTGTCTCACCAGGTTCGTCAGCCGAGCAGCTCAGCGAGCCTCTGCCGAGGTGAACGCCAGCCAAGGGCCGAGTGCTTCCTGAGCCGGTTATAGATCGCCAGGTAGCGAGGCAGCCAGCGTTTCCGCTCTTCCGAGTTCGGGAAGGCCATGGCATAGGCCCATTCCTTGCAGAGTGTCTGAATGAACCGCTCAGCCTTGCCGTTTGTTCTGGGCGTGTAGGGCCTGGTGCGGATGTGCCTCAGCCCGAGGACACGGCAAGCCCTGGCGAACGCCTTGGAGACGTAGGCGGGGCCGTTGTCGCTCATCACCCTGCGGCACTCGATCCCCTGGCTGTTGAACCAGGCGACAGCACGACTGAGAAAGCCGATCACCGTTGGTTTCTGCTCGTCTGGCAGCACCTCGACGTACGCCAGCCGCATGGCGTCATCGACGGCGACATGGACCTTGTCGTAGCCAACACCAGTGGAGCGGCCTTGCTGCCGATCGCCGGTGATGCGGTGACCCACCTTCCGGAACCGGGCCAGCGACTTGATGTCGATGTGGATCAGGTCTCCAGGCCTCTCCCATTCGTACCGCTGGACCGGTGGTTTGGGTTCCAGATTCCGGAGACGGCCCAGGCCCAGGCGGCTGAGGGACCTGGCGACAGTCGAGAAGGGTGCGTGGAGCAGCCGGGCGATGTGACGCAGGTGCAGGCGCTGGTGCCGGAGCTCGACAGCGTGCTGCAGCTGCTGCGGATCGAGCGTCCGCCGCTGAGTGCGGCGAACACTCCGTCGATCCGCAGAGAGTCCACACCGCCAGAGCGGTAACGAGCCAGCCAGCAATAGGCGCAGCGGAGGCTGATTCCGTTCTCGGCGGCCAGCTCCGAGAGGCTGCGACCTCCTTCCAGATGCTGGATCACCAGCCGGAGGCGTCCCCGCTGTGTCAGGCGGGCATTGGTGTGGCTATGCATGGGTGCATGAGGTCTGGGTTGGTGGGTCGCTCAACCCGTAGCGGCCTCACACCTCCGTGTCAGCTGAACAACCTGCTGAGACAGAACATCTAGCAGGGATCGCTGTCCGCAGTCCGCAGCGCCTACACGTCGCTGGCGCTACGGCTCAGGTCGTGCTTCTGCACTTATGAATCGATACTGTGTTCGCCGCAGCTAGCGGCCGACGCTTGATCCGCAGCTAATGC
>Ga0194134_10004780_pt1 | contig 13287 bp, 15 predicted proteins | sample TA2KigOff0mmetaG_FD_148602 | JGI IMG/M metagenome (GOLD analysis project Ga0194134, IMG submission 148602) | Freshwater microbial communities from Lake Tanganyika, Tanzania - TA2015056 Kigoma Offshore 0m | ecosystem: Environmental > Aquatic > Freshwater > Lake | place: Tanzania: Lake Tanganyika... | reverse complement strand
CACTTAAATCGTCTTCTCTACCATCATGTGCGGAGATACGTGTATAATTTTCAATCTCCCAGTATTTAAACTGATTTTCCATACACTCTCGTCTTTCTGGTTGTCCATCAAGATTTAAGTAATAGATCGGACCAATTCCTTTCAACTTATATGTTGACTTATTTTTATCTAACAAATCTGTCATTTTTTTAGAAAAAGATCATCATAAAATTCCTGTGGAACTTTATCCCAGAGAGTGGGAGTTACTACTTCAGCTTTACATCCACCAAACCACCATGCTGCTTCACTAAAAGTACTGCCAAAAGAACACACTATTTTCTTTTTACACTGAGACAAAAGATACATTTCTAGGAATGCTTCCTTAGTTTGTTGCACATCATCAACATGACCGTCGTTGGCAATAACATTCACAGTTCTTGGAAGAGTAATTATTTGGTTTGGATATTTTGATTTAAAGTAATTATTAATCTCAATATTGTCTGATGAAAAGAAAAACTTTTGAGTTGAGTTTAATTTCTGCACTTCTCTCTCAAACCCTTCAAAATCAATCCACACACTTCTTCCACAGTTATCTATCGGAGGTAACCAACTTCTAATATTAATACCCACCATGTTATCTTTATCCCAATCTTTTGTCATCCCGTCTATGACTTCTTGAAGATCTGGTTTTAGTTTAAACTTTTGAAACACTGGCACATATTTATCAATAAAATATTGAGGAACTTTATTATAAAGACCATCAATTGTTTTTAAATTTTCAATATAATGTTCTTCATCTTCGTCAACAAGTAAGCGCCAAACAGATCCAGTATGAGGATATTTTTGAATGTCTTCTGGTGTTGCTAGTTCAAAATTTTCGAACAAATGAACATCTGTCGGTTTTTCAATCATCACTTTATCGTATCTTGCCATATGAGAGGCATATGACTTAATTCTGTTGCCTAGTGCAGCAGTTCTTAATACTACGAATGTACTCATTTGTTTTCCTCAATCCAATTTTTTACATTATGTTTTGGTTGCCAACCAAATACATTTTTCGCTTTATCGATACACGCAAGAGTAGTTCTCGCTTCACCTTCTCTTGGCGAAATATGAACGTATTCGTTAGAAATTAGTTTAGCAATTTCTAGAATAGAAATGTTTTCTCCACTCCCAACATTATACGTCATTCCATAAGATTCGTCATCAAGATTTGCAAGTGCCACCATCACATTTGCGTTTATGACATCTTGAACATGCACAAAATCTCTACGTTGTTCTCCATCTCCAACAATCGTCAATGGTTCATTATTATTCTTTTGACGTAAGAAAATACCAATTACAGGAGCATATTGACCTGTGGTGGGTGAACGTTCTCCATAAACATTAAAATATCTAAAGATAATCGTTTTGAGTCCATAGAGATTAGTGTATAACTTGCAGAGTTCCTCCCCAGAAACCTTAGATACTGAATAAGGGTTTAAACAATCGTTCGGGTCAGTTTCATAATTTGGATATTTATTAAGACCATAAGCAGAGGAGGTTGAAGAATAAATCACTTTCCTCACATTTGCCTCTCTTGCACACTGAAGAACTGTACAGGTGCCAACAGCATTTTTAGTTACCGCATTAATTGGATTTTCGATTGCTGATTGAAGTCTAGACTCTGCAGCAAGATGAAAAACGTAATCCACATCATCATACAAATCTCGCGTAAACTTATAATCGCAGATGTCTAACTTATGATTTTCTGCTTTTTCATTCCAATAAAATTTTTCATTACATTCTGCACTCTCATTATCAATCACGACAACTTGCCAGTTCATACTGACTAATTTATCAACAAGATTTGATCCAATAAATCCTGCTCCCCCAGTCACAAGTGCTCTCATTTTACCTCCAAGACTTTACAATTTTTCTTTTTAATTCTGTTGTTGAATAATTATGGCTTCGATCAAGAAAAATGATTTTTATTTTTTTATCCTTACCCGTATAAGACCCATCCCGATAATCATCGCCCAGAAATCTAATATCATAGTCATCAAGATATGAAAGGAAAGTATCTTCTGCTTGATAAACCACAATGTCATCAATATATTTGATTGCTCTCAGTATTTCTTTCCTATCTTCTAAACTTTGAACTGGAGTTAGTTTATATGGTCTAGCAAAAGAAGGATCTTCATGCAATGCAACTGTCAGATGATTACAATGCATCTTACAATCTTTAAACATTCTAATATATCCAGGATGAATTAAATCAAAAGCGCCTGCAATGATACCTTTGATTAATGGTTGATTTTGTTTCCAGTTTTCAACATTCTCTCCTTTATCATCAATAAAAATATCTGCAGTTGGTTTACAGAACATTGGAAATAATTCATGATACTTATATCCCCACTCATCAAGTTGTTCTTTAGTTAGATTTGTATGGTCAATACCAGACCCTCTGCCTCTAGCAGTCTGCATGATAATATAATGCCCTTCGTCGTATAAACGATTGACCTGCTCAATCATAAAAGGAAATGGTTGAGCATTTTCGTAATCTGGTTTTCCCTTTGTGTTATTTGGAGTATAACAAAGAGTTCCATCAATATCAAAACAATATCTCATACCACTCCATGAAGAAAGATTTGGTGAACACACTCAACAATACCATAGTCTTCACTATCGATATGATAATCCCAGAGTGCATTTTGAGCAATATTTCTTGCTTTATTTGCAGGATTGAATCCCGTCAAAATTCCATATGGTATAGAATTATTTTCGCAGTGTTTGATGCAATTGATAATATTTTTAGATTCTCCTCCAGAGCTAATTAGAATGCAAAGAGTATCTGCTTTTGCATAATACTGAAGAAAACGGCAGTATGCATTCTCCATTCCAAAGTCATTAATAAAACAAGTTAACATCGATGGATCAGAAAAGACCATTGAGTTTTTATTATGAAACTTCACATAGTCCTGAGAGATATGAGACGCAACAGAATTACTGCCTCCATTTCCTAGTATGATGATACTATCATGAGTATCAAAAGCAGTCTTAAACTTTTGGAATTGTTCCTCTATATGAGCACCTTGCAATGCTTCAATATATTCTGAAAATGGGTTCATAGTTTTAAGATAGAGATATGTAATCAGGAGACCTGATTGCTACAAAGTGCTCCATTTCTAATATAATCATAACTTCTTACCTTTAACACCGTCAGGAGATACATTAATTTTAACTGAAGGGTATGGTAATGTCAATTTGTTTTTTTCCGAAAAGGTTAAAAAGAAGCCACCGTTACCAGCACCGCATAATTTATGTGCGATAACAAGCGGACTATTTAGTAAATATTCATCAATTGCTTTCACCGTTTGATTTTCACTAATTGAAGAACTAGTTTTTTTCTTCTGAATCCAACTTTGATTTAAATGATTAAGAAACTCATCATAATTTTTTTGAAGTAATGAGTCATATGCTTGTTCAAGTGTATCGAGTAGTGGTGGTATTTTATCAAGATTATCGCTCACTTCCTTCAAAACATTTTTTGAATTTCGAGTGACACCTGTAAATACTAAATGCACATCATAGTTCTCAAACAACTCTGTGGATTGAAAGTCATACTTCACGATTCCGCCTCGTTGAAATTCAATTCTTTTAAATCCACCAATACCACATCCATACGGATCTTGATATCCACAATAGGGATTAAACTCTCTTTCCAAATCATAAGCAAGAGAGCATATTTCGATATCGGTCATATTAAGACCTTTGAACATGGAAACACACTTAATCAAGTTAATAAGATAAGATGAAGATGATGCAAGACCGCTACCCTGTGAATATGCATCACTAGTCATGCTTACTGCTAATGGAGTGCATTCAAAATGATTTAAAACTACTTTAACCAAATCATTCTGAATATCTCCAATAAATTCTGTTTCTTCTCTTTTTGAATAATTTACAATATACTTATGACCCTGCACATTATAACCAAATTTATCTTCGTGTAGGGTTATATAAGTTTTAAGATTACATGTAAAACTAATGACTGCACCATATCCATACTTTTCAACAAAATATGGATTATCACTAGATCCGCCAAATAAAGAAACCCTCAGAGGGCAAGAAGAAACATACATTAAAGAACAATCCAGTTATCTACATAAAGGTCTCTTGTATCTTTGTCAGCATATGCAGGACCAAACCACATTTTAGGTGCTATCACTTTTTTATTTGGATTTGACTGCAACCAAGCTCCCCACCAACTCATACTGCTATTAGCAATAATAGCATGAGAGCACAGAGACATCAAACATAAATCTGCATAGGGAAGAAATGAACCATCAGAGTATTTTTCCTGTGGTTCTGAAATCATAAACCTATCACTTGTAAAGAAATCCTGCTCCTTCACCCATTCAGCAGAGTCTGAAAATACAATGACTGGTTGATTGTCATCAAAGTGTTCTAATGCTTTTTTGTAGTATTCTAAGGATTGAACTGGATGTTGGTCAGAACAATTTACATATGCCCACTTGAATCCTCTTGGATCAATTAAATTAGGATCACCACGACGAACATGCAGCATGATAGGCTCTTGTCCATCAAACTGCTGAATGAATTCTTTACAAGGATCTAGATGTTCATTCAAAAAGGTGTAGTCTCTACGAACTTCTTCTGAGACATTTTTAAAATACCTTTCAGACTGAAAAAATCCATGAAGACTTACATTATCTGGACAGTTTTCAAAAAGTTCTTCGTCAAAGTGAAAAAACCTTTCACCAATATATTGAAAATTATCATATGTGCCAATATTTTTATTAGTTACAGATTCTAATTTAAAGCATTCACTAAGACTATAATTTTCTATTCCTTTGAGATGAAATGGCGGAATGGACCATTCATAACCACGGTGAGCAGAGATACCACGAAGAGCAGCATACTCAAACATTTGATTTCCAAGTCTTCCTAAATTTCCAATCTGATTAAATGCTAACATATTTTTTAAGATACTCTTGCTTTGAATAATACTCTTTTAATTGTTCTTTGTTCAGGGTTTGTAAGTGATTCCACACTTCAAAATTTTGAATCATATAGGGGTTACCTCTTATTGACTCTGGCCAAGAATTCGGTCCTCTGCTATGCTCTAAGTGATAAATCCAATTGTCAATTCTACCAACATTGTATCCAAGAGTGGTAAATCTAAAGAATCTTTCTTTATCTTCTGGAGAAGATCCTCTAAAGTTTTCATTCTCCATACCACCTTCGATGTAAGCACGGCGATTAAAAAACTGAACCCATCCAAAATCAGATGTGCTTATCTGAGAATTATTATCTAAAATATCAAAATCAAAGTCTTCATTTAAGAAATCAGAGACAATTTCATCGGTCACATGAACTTGTTTTTGATAATTTCCATTTCCAAAAGGATATACAACATCAGATGTCCCATCTAGAATTGATTGATATGCATTTACATATGTTTGCACAGGCATGAGAACATCACAATCATAGTTAATAACAACATCTGTTTTACACATCGAAAGCATTTCATTTAAAATATGCATACGATAGAAAACAGAATCATCAGATTTTTCAAATACATGCGTGAGATTGATATCTCTATCAACAAACTCCTTTACTTGAGGAAGAACATTTTCAGCAAATATAGGTTCGCCATCAACCTCTTTTATAATTACATTAGTATCAAAATTGCCAAAAAGAAAACAAAGAAGAGTAATAATATTCCTCATTCTATCTGCTGATTCTATTCTTAGTGGGATAATAAAAGTAGCGTTAGATAAATCAACCATTTGGATATTCCCAACTCTCAAAAAAATCTGCATGTTTTTTCTGCAAATATTCTAACTCACTTTTAATAAATTGCCAAGAAGAATCATCACCTTCAATAACGATGTCATATTGAGATGCGGTCTGAGCCGATACTCTATCATCTCTTATTCTACTGGTCACCAAAATGTCTTCTAACATATAAGGCATACCATATTTCATTCTTAATTGATGATACCATTCATGGTCGATTCCCATTGTGATATTAATATCAAAATCAATTTTAGAGTCGTTTCTAATGGTAATATTAGTAGGAGCACCAAGTAAATTATTACCCACTAATAAATGATCTGGAAACTGAGGTTTTCTGGAATCGAAAAAATTGATTCCGTCATAGGTATGATTAAATCCCGATGCCAACCATTGTTTCTTTGACTTATCAAGGGCAGTTACAATTTTTTTAAGTGCATCATTATCTACAAAAAAATCATCATGATGAAGGATTTTAATATATTCACCACTACAATACTTCATTACATTATTAGCATTTATAGTTGGAACGCCTCTTCCATAATAATTTTTAATATAGATAATCGGAAACTTTGTCGAATACTCTTCGCACAAATCAACCAAACCATTATCTCGTGAATGATCGGAAACAACAACCTCAAAGCCCGTAAAACTTTGATTTAAAATAGAATTAAAAGACTCTCTTAAATAGTTTACACCAACAGCGTCTTTTGCATATGCAGGTATTGCGATAGATACTTTCATAAAATTTTCCAATGAGGTAGGTACAGATCTTTGGTTGATAAATGAGATCCTGCAGGTCCATACCAATTTTTTGGGGCAATCACATTTTTAGAATTTGCCAACCATGCTCCCCACCAACTAAAGGAGCTGTTGGCAACAATGTGATGACTGCACATAGACATTAAACAAAGATCCATTAAATTATTTTCCGTTTCGGAGACTAAAAATCTTTCAGGTGTAAATAAGTCTTGCTGCTTACACCACTCAGGATCATCAGAAAAAATAAGCACAGGTAGATTCTTGTCGAATTTTTCTAAAGCATTTTCATAATAATCTAAACTACATTGTCCATGATGCGAAGCGTGTTCAGGTTTTAAGTAATCAGTTCTTCTAACATGCAGTGAAATTACTTCATCAAAATTAAAAGATTCTTTACATGGATTCCAAATTTCATCAATAAAAATAAAATCCTCTCTAATTTGATTTTCAATATGTTTAAAATATTTTTCTGTTTGAAAATATCCATATAAACTAACATCATCAGGACAATTTTCTACAAAAGATTCAAGGTAAATGTGGGAATGGTTGTCTGGTTCTTTATAGTAATTTCCTTTAATATATCCAATATGCTTTACACTTGAAAGTTTAAATGCTTCAAACAGTTGATGTTCCGTCCACTGATCTCTAAAATCAGAGTGTGGAATAGTAAATTCATACCCTTTACTAGCAGCGATTCCTCTTGTTGCTGCATATTGAAACATTTGATTTGCGAGTCTACCATTTTTTCCTAGATGATTATAACCAATCATAATTATCCCTCAACACTAATTCCTGGAGGTAAGTTAAAATGAAAACCGAAAGGAATTAGTCCTTGATTTTCTGGCACTGGAGTTTCATATGAAAATCTGGCAGCGACCTCTGCAGAAGGAAACTTACAACCTTCTTCAATAAACATATGTCTATTATGCACACAAATATTTCCATCTTCTGCAAAATTATTTGCATTGAAGTGTTTATAAAAATCTCCTGTGGTGCAGTCAAAAGGTATTTCTCTTTTTAGAGGAACCTCAAGAAGTTTTTTACTTCTCAAAGAGAATCCACCATTTCCAACTCTGATGTGCTCATCAAATGGAGTTACATATGAATTCTCTTGATAAGGCCATGGAGCACCAATATAGTCATATTCATAAAACTCATCAGACCATGCATTTGGATTAACAATAAAAGCATGATCTTGAATTAATAAACAATGCTGATTATCTACATGTCTATGAAGTTCATACAAACAATACTTACTGTATTCATTAATTTCTGTGATTGGAAAAACCATCTCCTCTAAAACAATATTGTCTTGTTCTAGAGTATTCTTGTGCCGTTCTATAATTTCTTTTGAAGTAATGAGTTTTACAGAACCAAAGTTTGCTTGCTCAATACAAGTATAAATTGCCTTAATAGTGTCACTTACTCTTGATGTATTATCAATGGCAATAAGAGTAATTCTAGATAAATCAAGCATCGATAAAAGAATGAATAGTTTTTTCGATATAATCAATCATTTTTTGATTGATCGTTGGTGAACATCCAAGGAAAAACACTTTGTCAAGAACTTGGTTTGCTTTAGGATATTTAGTGGCATCATCCAAGTGACTATATCCAGGATGAAGTAAAATGTTCCCTGCAAAATAGTTTCTCGTTTGAATTTTATTTTTCTCAAGATATGCAACAAGAGATCTCTTTAATGTCTTATCTTCACAAACGATAGGCACACCAAACCAACTTGTCTCAGATTCATTTCTTTCATTTACAACTCTAGTTCCAGGAATCTTCTCAATAATTTTTTGTATTTTTTGTTTGTTGTCTCTACGAATATTATGAATCTCATCAAACTTAAGTAACTGAACAGATCCAACAGACCCCTGCAAATCCAGAGGTTTTAAATTATATCCCATATTGGAAAAAACATACTTATGGTCAACCACATCATCATAGTGCTCTAACCAAGTATCAAATCTCTTTCCACAAACTCCGTTAGAAAGAAGGTTTTGTTGTCCTACACAATAACAACCTCTACCCCACCAAGCAAAACTACGAGCAAGATCAACAACTCCTTTTTCGTTCGAAGAAACCATCCCACCTTCAATCGTGCAAATATGATGTGCTGGATAAAAGGAACAAGAGGCAGCAATAGCATGTTTAGTAAGATATTCACCTTTCCACTTACTACCAAGACTGTCGCAGTTATCAGCAATTAAGTGAATATTATTTGTTTTACAAATATCAACAATCTTATCAATATCATAAGGGTTTCCTAAAACAGGAGAGGAAATAACTGCTCTTGTTTTATTTGTGATTTTTCTAGCAACTTCATCCAGATTCCAATTCAAATCCTCCCACTCAATATCTACGAAGACTGGTTTAAGACCACACTGGACAATTGGAGCTACAGTAGTGGCAAATCCACACGCACAAACAATGATTTCATCGCCATCTTGCCATCCAAAATATTTTTTAAGAGCAGCAAACATGACTAAATTGGCAGAACTTCCAGAGTTCACCATTACTGAATATTTAAATCCAAACTTTTTAGAAAACTCACGCTCAAACTTATTAACCTTTTCTCCAGAGGAAAGCCACTTTCCTTTCAAAACTGAATGAATAAGTTCTCTCGCCTCAAGATCATCCCAGTAAGGTCCAGAATAATAAACGGGTTTACCCTCTACCCAGTCTTTATTAGCAATAAACGGAAAGATATCACTATCTATTTCTTTTGCGGACTCAATAAAATGGTCAATTAACTGATACATAATTCTTCAATTATTTTGTCTATAGAAATTGATTGTTTAAATCCAAGTTGATTTAACCTTGAAGTATCAAGACAAAAATCTTTTGCTTGAACTATCTTGTGAAATTCTGGTGCCTCTTTATATTTTATAATTGAATTAGACCCAAGATATTCTTTTGCTTTACCAATTATATCACCAATACTGATTGGTTGTCCACTCCCCACATTATAAATTTCATTTATATTTCCTTCATCACAGATAAGTTTTATTGCTCTGCATACATCATCTACATGCATCACATCACGAATTGGAGTTCCATTATCATACAAATAAACATCTTCATTTTTTTTGAGAAGATTAATCATATAACTCAAAGCATTCTTTTTGGCAGATACCTTTCCATCACCGTTGCCCATCACATTACATAATCGGAGAATACGATATTTAACACCATATGTTCTGCAAAAAGAAATCAGTAAATCTTCTGCTGCTTTTTTTGTGATGGAATAGAACCCTGTTGGTTTGCAGTGATATTCTTCTTTTGCTGGTAATTCAGTTTCCCCGTATACAAACCAAGAACTGATAAAATTGAAGACAATATCAGAATCTCTACAAAAATCCAAAACTTCACAAAGAATTTTGAGGTTAGTTTCAACATCTAATGTGATATTGGAGTGAATATTGTAATTATCTATCGTGGAAATTAAATAAAGAATATTTTTTGTCTTTGGTTTTCTTTCTTCTCTTCCTTGCCTTACGATAAACTGTGGATAGAGATTACAAAATCTATCACCCACAAATCCAGAAGCGCCATAAACATTAATCATGGAATTCTTTTGTTCTTGAATAAAGCATCGCCTCCCTGACAATCTACGAATGGAAAAGTGGCGAGTAAATCAAAGTGTTCGGAAAGCACATCAATAATACCATCAAGATAAATCTGGTCTTTATACATTTCCTCATTATAATATTCAGTATAAATGTAGTCAATATTGACATAGTTATCTTTCATGCCAGCAAGAACTTCTCTTTCCGCACCTTGAGTGTCCATCCAAATAAAGTCGATATGATTAATAGAATGTTCTTTACAAAAAGAATCCAAACTTCTACCCTGCGATTCTACCGTTTGATCAAAAACAATACCGGTATACATCGATGCCTGATTTACTGGTTCATGAATAGATCCAGAATATCTACCAACTTCATAGCCCTCACCAGGACAACCTAGAGTTCTTGAACGCTTAAAGGTAATATTTTTATCTTCATCACACATTGCATATGGATAGAAATTATTTCTCGTGTCCTGAATAATATCATCGTTCAATTCATCTACACAATTTTTAGTTCCGAGAACAGTCAGTGCTTTAATATTGACAGGCTCTGGGTCAAATGTATAAAGTTTTAAATTTTCACCAAAGGTATTGAGAAAATGTCTAGTGTCTCTACCATCAGCACAACCAATTTCGAAAATTGTGATTTCATTTTTTTCACCAATCAGTTGTTTAATTTGTCCGTGATTAATTGCCATTCTACTCTCCTAAGATTCTTTTTTGAAATTGAAATTGATTCAATAAATTTTGTAGTGCTTGAGTTTTGATTTGATTGTATTGCACCCCAACATCTCCTTTCATCCAAGGAAGTGTATTGCTTGCATTTTTATAATGAAAGACAAAAGCATCTTGAAGAAGATTTTCGTCGGTTTCAAACTTTAACATATCAACAAAGGTCGGTTTAGGAAAATTATTTTCTCTCGCAACTCGCATGATTATGTCAAAATTTTTATAAGCATATTCCCAGTAATTCTCTCTTTCAATTTGATGAGGAAAAGTGCGAAGATTTGATTCCTGATAGTCACGAATTTCCACTTCACCTTCTTCAAAGTCAGCAAACATTTGACCACATCCACTATAGTTAATTTCATATGGTGGATTAGCATCAACAAGAACACCCCACTGGTCAATGTAACGTTCTTTAATTTGATCTTTATACTTTTCGAGATAGAAGTAAACCTCCCCACCAACATCAGTCGCAATGCCATTGATAATGCCACAACCCCAACTAATCTCCTCTGGATTAGGAAGTTCATGTGGTTTTGCAAAAACAATGCCATTCCAAGCATATTTAAGAGCAATTTTACCAGGATTCTCTGGATTTTTATATTGCTCATGATAACGATAAGATGGAACAAAAGCAAAGTTATGATCCTTCATCTCATCGTTCAAATTAATATCTCTGATAAAAAACATATCAGAGTCAAGAATTACAGAGAGACAATCCCCCTTTGAGATGTAATTTTTCCACCCCCAGGTAAAAGAATATGCACATGCATTATTTCCATTCGTATAACTATTACCATCAAACATCTTTACTCCATTAAGATATTGAAGTTCTGGATCAAGTTCTACCCGAATACACTTTACGCCAATCTGATCACAAATCGCACTGATTTCACCAATCTTTGATTCATCAAATCCGCCATCACCTCCAGGACGCTCATTATTGAAAATAATAAACTCATAGTCATCTTTGACATGACGTTTGATTGCTTCATACTGAAGTTTAATAAAATCTGGGCGATTGTGGGTATAGGTATAGATTTTAACTTTGCTCATCACTTACTCCTATAAAATTCTTTAGTTTCTTTGTACATCGCATATTCTTTCTTACACTCCGTTCCAGTCATCAAATCACCTTCACGGTCTAACCAATACCACTCATCAACAATGGACTCATCGGGTCTCCACCAGCCACTTGAATTTTTCCAATCAAACCAATACTTAGGTGCAATTACATCACAATCCTTATTTGTCCAAACGGGCCAAAACGCAAAAGTGGATGCGGAAATAATAGCATTTTTAGCAGTATTAAGAATTGAATAATCAATTCCAATCGGACCACCTGGATACTTATACCACCCGATACTACCTTGATATGGATCTTTTTCTTCCATCACTGCAGATCCAACAACTTCTGCAAATGGAATAAATTGTTTTGCATGTTCTGGATCATCAGTAAGACAAACAAACTTCATGTTAGGATTTTTATCTAACATGTGCTTTGCTGCATTTTGATAATATTCTGGAGGAAGCCATGATGCTCCCGTTAAATAATCACCTCCACGAAACTGAATAACACAGACATCATCAGAAGAATAATCAATGACTTTATTATCATAATCTAACCACTTAATAATATCATCACGTCTTTCTGTGATGTAACTCATTTTTTGAAAACACCCATCAATTTTGGTGTTGTCAGAGAGACTACTCCAAAGGTATTCATCAAAGAACATAACTTCCTCTCCACCCATGTGTGATGGATATCTCTCATCACGTTCTTTGTAATAATTCACAATTCCCTCTGGTAATTCAACAGGAGGTCCACCCTCAGGTCCAGTTCCTCCAATAACCTCTTTTCCAAAATTAAAATTAGTCATGAAGGCACAAGCCTTGAATGGGTTTGATTTTTTAACCCCCCACTCATACCCATGGCGTTCTGCCACGATTCTTGGGACCACAAGATTCCAGAGTTGGTTTCCCAGACCAGAACCACTATAAAGTTCAGATACAATCATTTAATTAGACTAGCAAACTTTTCTTTATTATTACGAATATATTGTGGATAAGAATTATCCACGGGGACGGTTTGATAAACTGCATAATCCCTTCCTAAAGGATCTTTATTATCTTTAACTCTGGCAACATTTTGTTTAATTTGATCGTTGTTTAGTTCTGAGTGAGCAGCACACTCAATCTTCTTCAACACTCTTTCCTCAACAGAAAGTCCTTCACTTCCAACATAACTCCAGTGCCATCCACCAGGAAAAATTCTATAATTTTTTTCATTTTCTTGTTTACTACGAAGTTCAGACAGAGTATATTTTTCAAGAATAGACTTTCCGAATACCTTTGTCCCAAGCCATTTGGGTCTATCGTCATAGTCCCAGTCAGGAGTCATAGCACGAATTATACCACCAATTTCAACAAGATTCAAGTATCCC
>Ga0194134_10004777_pt1 | contig 13297 bp, 14 predicted proteins | sample TA2KigOff0mmetaG_FD_148602 | JGI IMG/M metagenome (GOLD analysis project Ga0194134, IMG submission 148602) | Freshwater microbial communities from Lake Tanganyika, Tanzania - TA2015056 Kigoma Offshore 0m | ecosystem: Environmental > Aquatic > Freshwater > Lake | place: Tanzania: Lake Tanganyika... | reverse complement strand
AGCGCGCTGGCAGTCCCAAGGGCGGGCGCAACGGCGATACCGAGGCGCGCTTTGAGGCCCTGCCCGACTCGGTGCCCCCCCAGAACCTGGAGGCTGAGGAGGCCGTGCTGGGCGGGATCCTGCTCGACCCCGACGCCATCGGCCGCGTGGCCGACGTGCTGCAGCCGGAGGCCTTCTACCTCTCCGCCCACCGCGAGATCTATCGCACGGCGGTGATGCTGCACAGCCAGGGCAAGCCCACCGACCTGACGGCCATGTGCGCCTGGCTGGCGGACACCGGAGCGCTGGAGAAGGTGGGGGGCCAGGGGCGCCTGGTGGAGCTGGTGGAGCGGATCACCTCCACCGCCTCGATCGACCAGGTGGCCCGCCTGGTGATGGACAAGTTTCTGCGGCGCCAGCTGATCCGCTCCGGCAACGAGGTGATCCAACTCGGCTTCGACCAGAGCAAGCCGATGGAGCAGGTGCTCGATGAAGCCGAGCAGAAGATCTTCGCGATCAGCCAGGAGAAGCCCAGCACCGGCCTCACCCCCACCGCCGAGATCCTCACCAGCACCTTCAACGAGATCGAGAGCCGCTCACTGGGCACCGCGGTGGCCGGCATCCCCTGCAACTTCTACGACCTCGATGCCATCACCCAGGGGCTGCAGCGCAGCGACCTGATCATCGTGGCCGGCCGGCCGGCGATGGGCAAAACCTCGATCGTGCTCAACATCGCCAAGAACGTGGCCCAGCTCCACAGCCTGCCGGTGTGCGTGTTCTCCCTGGAGATGAGCAAGGAGCAGCTCACCTACCGCCTGCTGTCGATGGAGGTGGGCATCGAAAGCGGCCGGCTGCGCACCGGCCGGCTGCAGCAGGAGGAGTGGCCCCTGCTGGGCCAGGGCATCAACAGCCTGGGCCAGCTGCCCCTGTTCATCGACGACAAACCCAACTCCGGCGTGCTGGAGATGCGCTCCCTCTGCCGCCGGCTGATGGCCGAAACCGGCAAGGAGCTGGGCCTGATCGTGATCGACTACCTGCAGCTGATGGAGGGCTCCACCCCCGACAACCGGGTGCAGGAGCTGAGCCGCATCACCCGGGGCCTCAAGGGCATGGCCCGGGAACTCAACGTGCCAGTGATGGCGCTGAGTCAGCTCAGCCGCGGCGTGGAATCCCGCACCAACAAGCGGCCGATGCTCTCCGACCTGCGGGAATCGGGCTCGATCGAGCAGGACGCCGACCTGGTGCTGATGATCTACCGCGACGAGTACTACAACCCGGAAACCCCCGACCGCGGCATCACCGAGGTGATCGTGACCAAGCACCGCAACGGCCCGGTGGGCACCGTAAAGCTGCTGTTCGAGCCCCAGTTCACCCGCTTCCGCAACCTGGCCGCTTGAACCGCCTCGCCGCTTGAACCAATCAGAAACGACTCATCACAACAGTTTTGCATGCTGTATTCAGACATCAAGAAGTTTATTTTCATCGCCATTGATAAAACCGGAAGCACCAGCATCGAGGCACTCTTAAGGCCCTACACGCTCCAACACACTCGCTTCAAGCAACTCCGCAAACGCCTGAGAATCCTTAAGACAATCTCTTGCAAACTCGGCATCTATCGAAGACTCGCCTATCCAGTACACGCCTCAGCGCGCTCCTTAAAGCCATATTTTCCAAGGGAAGTCTGGGAAAGCTACTTTAAATTCTGCTTCGTCAGAAATCCCCTGGATCGAATTACTTCAAGATTTGAGTTTCTGCTCAAAGAGCGGAGACTTCTGGCCAGCACTCAGTTCGATCGCTATCTTGACTCAATTTTGTCAGGAGAAAGGCCATTTTTTCACCAGCACCAATACATCAGCGACAAGCAATGTCACATCATGGTGGATTGGTGGGGAAAACTTGAAAATATTGAGCAAGACTGCTCTTACCTCGAAGAAAAACTGGGGTACCAAATCTAAGCCCCCCGCGTCTCAACACATCCCGAGCCAATCGCCGACCCTTCCTTGACTATTACAGCAGCGCCCAACGACGCCTGACCGAAGAGTTTGTTCGGCGCGATCTTGAGTTGTTCAACTACTAAACCAATGGCCCCATCTTGCCAAGATGAAGTCTCCTCCAACAACCATCCTCACCGTTCACACCGGGATGCGCTACCCCGACCTCTGGGTCAGGAAATTAGCCAGCATGGTGGCCCGCAATCTGTCTGACAGCCATCGGTTCATCGTCTATACAGACAGACCGAACAGTGACTCTCTCAATGCCACTGTGCGCAGTCACTCGGCTCCGCACCAGCTGCTGGAGGTGCGAGATCTGCAGGCGGGGGACTTGAAAGGCTTTTTCGGCAAGCTGCGCCTGTTCGACCAGGCCCTCACCGGCAGCGATCCTTTCCTGTTTCTCGACAGCACCCTGGTGATCCGCTCCAGCCTGGAGCCCCTGATTGCCATCGGCCGCGGCAGCGGGGCCAGCGTCACTGGCGTGCGCGACTGGAACTACCCGATCCTCAATTCCTCAGTGCTCTGGTGCGAGCCCGATGGCCATACCCAGGCGGTGTGGGAGAGCTGGCAACAGGGTCGCTACGCCGGCATCGCCTTTCCGGGCGACCAGAACGTGATTTTCCGTGCCTTCAACGATCAGGCGCCGGCGGCCCTCGCCTACTGGCCCGATGGCCTGGTGAGCTCCTACAAGGGGCTGCGCAAGCTGGCGGGCCGCGACCCCGAGGCGGCGCGCCGACAGCTGGAAGCCAGCTGCATTTTCAAATTCCACGGCCGGCCCAAACCCAACGAGGTGCTGCATCCCTGGCGCCATCCCCGCGCCACGATCCTGCGCCACCCACTGCGGCCCAGGCTCTGGGGCTACCTGGCCGACGAGATCCGCAGCCACTGGCGCTGAAGCGACCCGCACCGAGACATCGCCGTAGAGAATGGGAGCATGGCGCTCAGCACCCCACCCACCGAGAGCTTTGAGGTGATCGTGGTGGGCGGCGGCCATGCCGGCTGCGAGGCGGCCCTTACGGCCGCCCGGCTGGGACTGAACACCGGCCTGTTTTCGCTCAACCTCGATCGGATCGCCTGGCAGCCCTGCAATCCGGCGGTGGGCGGTCCGGCCAAGAGCCAGCTCGTGCATGAGGTGGATGCCCTCGGCGGAGTGATCGGCCGCCTGGCCGATGCCACCGCCCTGCAGAAACGGGTGCTCAACGCCAGCCGGGGCCCGGCCGTGTGGGCCCTGCGCGCCCAGACCGACAAGCGCCAGTACGCCCGCCAGATGCTGCAGCTGCTGCAGCACACGCCAAATCTGGCCCTGCGCGAGGCGATGGTCACAGGACTGGAGGTTGAGGACCAACAGATCACCGGCGTGCGTACCTACTTCGGCAGCGTCTATGCCGCGCCGGCCGTGATCCTCACCACCGGCACCTTCCTGGGTGGCCAGATCTGGGTGGGCCACCAGTCGATGCCGGCCGGCCGGGCCGGGGAGCAGCCCGCCGAAGGACTCACCGAGGCCCTCGAGGCCCTCGGCTTTCAGATGGGCCGTCTCAAGACCGGCACCCCCGCCCGGGTCGACCGGCGCAGCATCGCCCTCGATCAACTGGAGGAGCAGCCCAGCGATGCCGCGGGCCGGTTCTTCTCCTTTGATCCGGCGGCCTGGGTGGAGGGCGAGCCGATGAGCTGCCACATCACCCGCACGACCGCCGCCACCCACCGGCTGATCCGCGACAACCTGCACCTCACCCCGATCTACGGCGGCGTCATCGACAGCAAGGGGCCCCGCTACTGCCCCTCGATCGAAGACAAGATCGTGCGGTTCGCGGATAAGGAGAGTCACCAGATCTTCCTGGAGCCCGAAGGCCGCGACACCCCCGAGATCTACGTGCAGGGCTTCTCCACCGGCCTGCCGGAGCGGCTGCAGCTCGAGCTGCTGCGCACCCTGCCGGGTCTGGAGCAGTGCGTGATGCTGCGGCCCGCCTACGCCGTCGACTACGACTACCTGCCCGCCACCCAGCTCAAGCCCTCGCTGGAAACCAAGCGGGTGGCCGGACTGTTCACCGCCGGCCAACTCAACGGCACCACCGGCTACGAGGAGGCCGCCGCCCAGGGCCTGGTGGCCGGCCTCAACGCGGCCCGGTTGGTGCGGGGCCAGCCCGCCGTGCACTTCCCGCGGGAAGGCAGCTACATCGGCACCATGGTCGACGACCTGATCACCAAGGACCTGCGGGAGCCCTACCGGGTGCTCACCAGCCGCAGCGAATACCGCCTGGTGCTGCGGGGCGACAACGCCGACCGGCGCCTCACCCCCCTGGGCCGCGAGCTGGGCCTGATCGATGCTCGCCGCTGGAGCATCTACACCGCCAAGCAGGAGGCGATCGCCGCCGAGCAGCGACGGCTCGACAGCGTACGGCTCAAGGCCAGCGATCCGGCGGCAGCGGCCATCGCGGCCGAAACCGGAGCACCGATCAAGGGATCGATCACCCTGGCGGAGCTGCTGCGCCGCCCCGGCTTCCACAGCGCCAACCTGGTGCGCCACGGCCTGGCCGATCCAGACCTGCCGGCCACTGTGCGGGAAGCCGCCGAGATCGAGATCAAATACAGCGGCTACCTGGCTCGCCAGCAGCAGCAGATCGACCAGGTGAAGAAACAGGAACACCGGCCGATCCCCGCCGGGGTGGACTACGCCGCCATCGCCACCCTCTCCAAGGAAGCCCGCGAAAAACTGGCGGCCGTGCAGCCCCTCAGCCTGGGCCAGGCGGCGCGGGTGCCAGGGGTCAGTTCAGCCGACATCACCGCCCTGATGCTCTGGCTGGAGATCCGCCGCCGCCAGAACTCGTCAAGCCAGCTCAGGGAAGGAAATCTGGACGCTACCACGACGTGAGCGGGGTAGGCAGGTGAGCGGGGACGGCAGGTGAGTCCAGTACGCGGTATTCCCACCTCCCGGGCCTACTGGGAGCTCAAGGCCGAGCAGGTGCTGAATCGGGTGTTCGAACCCGAAAAACCGATTGAGGTGGAGGTCTGTGACACCCCCGCCCTAAGCATCCCTGACGGCGCCAGCCACGCTGCAGCCAGCATCCCGGTGGAGCTGCACGATCTGGCGACGCCCGCTGAACCCACACAGCCGCGCACCCACGACCCAATAGGGGCTGGGGCTCCAGCCCGAAGCCGGGTGGCCCAACGGTCCTCCCCAGGAGCCCGCAACCAGGCCGGCAGCCGCTCCCTGCCGCGCTGGATCGACCAGCTGGGGCGCCAACCGAGCCTGCTGCTCGCCGGTGCCAGCGTCACCGTGATGGTGGTGGCCGGCACCGCCCTGGTGGTGCTCGGACTCTGGAACCAGAGCCAGCAGGCCATCCGGCAGGAACGGAACATGCTGCTGATTGAGCGACTGCGCGCGATGGGACCAGGCACCACGGCAAGCGATGCCGATCCTGCCCAGCCCAGCGCCGCCGCTGAGGCGGCCAAGGACGGCGAGCTGCCGCCACCCCCCCCTTGAGAACCCTGGATGGAGGAGCTGGCGTCCCTACCTGCAGGCAGCGCCCCTGCCGCCGACGTGCTCGGGGTGCCTGTCAACAACCGAATCACCCAAGCGGCCCCACGGCCAGCGGCTCCGCCACTCCAACGGGCAGCGCAGCTGGCGGTGGTGGCAGTGGCGGCGGTGGCGGTGGTGGCGGTGGCGGTGGCGGCGCGCCCCAACTGGTGGGCGTGGTTCAGGTGCCCGGCCAGAGCGAATCAGCGATTTTCCAGATCGGTGGCAGCGCCGGCTGGCGCCTTCGCTCAGCCAGCGGTGACACCGCTGTGATTGAAAAGGGCGGCGAACAGCGCCGGGTGAGCATCAGCAGCGGCTTTTAAGGGGCTTCTGCGTTCAGGGGCTGGGCTGCTCAGGGGCTGGATTAATACATTCGGAATACAGCAGTCCAGCTATTGAAGCCAGGGCAGCGATATAAGAAAAGCTGGCAAGCTCCATATCAAGCTGGCCCGCAATCACCACAGAAATCAAGGCCGCAACGGAGGCCCGTGATGCCGGAGACTGGGCCCGCAGCCCGGAAGCCCAAAAAACCCTTGCCTGGGCCAAGAGAAAAACCACCAATACCAAAAGCCCGAAGATCCCCGAGGAAAATATATATTCGACGATAACATTATGGGGGTATCGATAGGTGCGGGTCACGTCACCATAATAATACAAGTGACCCATTAGATTAAAAGACTTAAAGCCAGCTCCAAAAACGAGATGCTGGTCAAACCATCCCGTGAGAGCCCGCGTCCACAGGTCCAATCGCTCTCCGACGCTGCCATAACCAAAACCTTTCCAATCACGCAATGCGACAAGCCCAACAAATAAAGCAGAGACGCCTGCCAAGAAAGCGATTTTAAAACGGCGTGCCAGGTCTTTGGAGCGCAGGATCAACAGCAACGCAAAAACACAAAGAGCCAACCAACCAGAGCGATAATTAGAAATCATCAACAACGCTGACAGCACTATCCAATCAAGGGCAAGTAAGATGGGGAACAGGCCATGCCGTCCTGGCACAAGCCTATAAAAATGGCGGGGGGCCGCTGCGGTGATCACCCCCAAAAGCAGCAAGCCATAGGTCAACCCTCGGCCAATGATATTGGGATTTTGGTCAAAACCGAAGACGAGATTACCACTGTAAATAACCGGAAAAGCAAAGTGCAGGGATCCAAAAAGTAGAATCAAAAGAGGGGCAAGAATGGATGCATAACCATTCCTGAGACGCCAGCCCAAGTAAACCCCCGGCACAAACATGCAAAGCCCCAGGGCAATCCGACCACAACCAGACAAAGACACCTCAGGGTTTGCCGAAAACAAAGCACCCAGGGCCAATGCCATGACAAACAGACCGGCATTGCGCAACAGACGCAAATCAATGGCCCCCACCGGCAGAGACAGGCAGGACAGGCCAAAAAGCACCCACACGGCCACACGGCCCCAGCCAGGATAAAATATCCCAACCAAGCCAATCGGGGCGAGTTCGTCAGACAGCCAGCCAACAACACTGAATTGACTCAACAGAGACAAGCCCTGAAAGTACTGGCCTCGAAAGAACAAGCTTAGACATTCATCGAGCCGAGTAATTCGCTTCACCATTCTTCGGCTTTCCGCCATTTTGTAAGCTATTATAGGCGATCTATCCAGCCTGACCATGAGTGCTTTTCAGCGGCGACAGCCATGGCTCGCTTGAAGCCACCCCCTGATTTCCCAACGCCAATTCAGCCATACAACTTCTACAATCCTTACTTAGACAGTTCACAGCCCCTCCCTACGTCATCGAACTGACAGAGTCATCATGAAGCCAGTTGTTGGGGCCATAGAGTTGATGACTTTTCACCACGAAGTCCTCATCGCTTTTTGCAGACATCTGATCAAGCTAAGTCTGGACACCATGGTGATCGCACCCAGCCATGGACTACAAAAGGCAATCAATCGTGTTGCATCCGCAAGCTTCCAGCAGCTCGCCGAAAGTGCCGCTAAAGAGGGAACAGGCTTTTCCCTGGTAAACGTTAATGATGCCAATGCGCTGACTGACTCATTGGCTCATTGCGATGCAATCTTTATTGGAACATTTCCACCAAAGCCAGCAAGCTCTCCACCCCAAGCCCACCATGGCATACGGAGTACCTCGAGATATCAGCAGGCGATTGACCTGATCAACACAGCGCTCAGCCAGGACAAGCGTGTTTATATTGTCATTCACAAACCCTCCAGTGATACCAATAACTTGGTCAGCAGCCTGGGGGCTGCTGCTTGCCAGCAGATCTCTGTCATCTATTTGAGTGAAAACACCGCATCGTGCAGCAGAAAGCTTTTCCCCAATCAATTCCGAGCTGAATTGATCATGCCTGCGATTGGCATGGGAGAGTCCTCCCAGCCACCAGCCAGTCATGCAAACTGTCGAATGGCAATTGTGGGAGAAATCAGCTCAAAACGTCGCAACTATGGCCAACTTGTCAGGCTCAACAGCATCCAGCAATGGTTAACAAAAGAAAGAGCCCAGGTTGAGATTATCGGTAGAGTCAAAGCCGAATCATGGCTTGACAGAATTTTATTGTTGTGTGGGTTTCCTGGATCACTTCTTTTTCTTCTGAGGTACCCAGCACTCACCAGCATGTGGCTTCACGGCAGCCTTGATCTGTCCAAGGTTGGGAGAAGGAAAATCCAGGAAGCTAGTCTCGCTGCTCGACTCATCCAAGCGGCTTGCATTCTGGATTTAAAATTAGACAGGTACACAGCTGAAGGCCAGACATCAGGATCGGAAGGGCTGTCATTAACCTACGGCAAGCCCCTGATCTCAATCGACCAAATCATCGACGCGTCACCCGCAAAGGCCGATGCCGATAGTTGTTCTTTTCAAGACCTGTTAGCTCGTGAAACCCAGCGGGTCATTCAGAGAAGAACAGCACTCGAAGCACAGTTTCACAACCATCTGGCATCAGATCTGCAGATGAACAATAACAGGGTTGATCGCTCAGCAAAGAACTGACGATCGATCCGTTGGAGCGAGGCTGAGAGCCCCATCGGCCTTCAACCATTGATCCAATCCAATGGGAGAACGAATACGGCGCAACTGCAGAGTTTCTTGACACTGCACCAGGCTGCGTTCGCGCATACCCGGGGTCACGTATCCATGACCATGGTGAAGATGCAACGGTACGGTGGAGAATCGAAGATGGCGTCCCTGCAGACCCAGGTGATTCAAACGGGTACCAAATTCAACATCCTGGCCTCCATATTGAATTTCCTCGTTAAAGCCATTGACCGCAATAGCGTGCTCATGCAGGCAGGATGAATTATGTCCATTCCACGTTTTTTTTGTTGGGGTGAGATGATTGGCTAACCGAGCCGCCCAGCCAGGAACCATCAATTTAAACAGCTTTGGCGATAGCTTCAAACCGTGGGCCAATAGCCAGCTTGGCTGAAACACCTCAGATGTGCGGATGGTCTCCGATGCGATCAGATCTGACAACGTGGGTGGAAGCTTGAAATAGGCCCCCGTCAGGAACGTTCCTGAACGCGCCATCTGTTGATGGGTTTGCAAAAAGTGTGGTGGCAGCAAGCAATCTCCATCTGTGAAAACCAGACGCTTTCCCGATGACACCGCGATCGCCTTATTGAGAATGCGGCACTTTTGGAAGCCGTGATCTTCCTGCCACACATGAATGATAGGAACAGGACTCTCTGGCGCCCGATTTCGCAACAGCGCTCCTGTCTCAGGAGCTGAGCCATCATCAGCGACAACAAGCTGGAAATGACGGAACGACTGTGCGAAAACAGAGTCTAAAACTTTCGACAACCAGTCGGGTGAATTGTAAGTTGAGACAATTAGACTAATTTCAGTAGTTTGGTTCATGGTTGACAGCCTCCACCAACCAAAGACCGATTAAGGCTATCAACCGTTGAAGCGGATGCCTCCATCAGGTCGAGATAAACACGATTGAGGGCATCAGCCTCAACCTGGATGGAAAACTGACGGCTGGCAACCTCTCGTGCCTGATGACCCAGGGCCGCAAGACGGTGAGGATCACCCAGCAGAGATTCCAGCACCAGGCGCAGGCTCTCCGCGGAGCCAGTTTGGAACATGGCGCCAAAAGACGTCTCAATGATCCAGGGCCAGGCACCGGCCTCCGATGTAACAGGAACACAGCCACTGGCCATGGCCTCCAGGGGAGTCAGCCCAAAACCCTCGCGCCGGGATGCCGCTACACAAATACTGGAGCGTTGATACCAAAGGCGTATCTCATCAGGATGGAGATCCCCGACAAACCGAAAACGACCCTCAAGCCCCGCAGCCCTAATGCGCGCATGAATCTCCTCAAGATAAGCAGCATCTTTTGCTTGGCAAAGCCCCGTAATGACAACAACCCAGTCGAGAAAATGGGGCAGAATCGGCAGCACCGCGTCGACCAGAAGATCGGTTCCCTTGCTTGGGCGGATACGGCCAAAGCTACTAATGCAATGCTTACCTTCCAAACCAACCTCCCGTAGCAGGACATCGCGCCCATGCGGAGGCTGAAAAGAATTCACATCCACGCCGTGAAAGATCACCTGATCGTAGCGATCAAGGAATCCAGCAGATCGTGGAGAGGTTGCAATGACGTAATCACAACGGCAAATCAACTGGCGCAACCAGAAGCCAGGTCGCTTTGGGGCTGCCGAGGTGAAGATCACCTTCCAGGGCTGATGGAGAACGGACCGGAGCACCAGGCCCAGCAGGATTTCCGTATCGCGGCGTGCATGCCAGATCCGCCAGCGTCCCGCCTGGGGCCGCGTCCAACCCAGCCGCCACAGGGATGACCACTGCAAACAACCGGGCAAGCCAAGTCGCCCCTGATCGAGCAACCCGATTGGCAAGGTCTGGCGCTGGCATGGCACCAGGGCCTTCACCGTGGCCGAAACACCCGTGTAGCGGTGGTGCAGGTTAGGCACAACCACGTCTGAAAGCATGGCTCAGTCCTCTGCGGACGGGGTTGCCTGATTCTGGCGAACAACCTCCCAGCCACGCCGCAGGGAGCAACCGGACCAGGATGGTGGCTGGCCTTCGCAAGCATCCGGTTTGATCCCCGGCAGCCATGCCCTGATGGACTCCCCGCCACCGCTAGAGAGCTGGGGGCAGGACTGTCTCCTGGCGTCGGCCCTGGCAAGCCGGCTCAGCGGGCCCTGGCGTCTGCTGCTGCTCGGCGACGGCAGCCCCACCAGGCATCTGGAGTCGCTCACCGGCGACCCGGTGGAGATTGAATTGATCGCCATGGCGCCGGAACCCACTCCCAGGCCTGAGGCTGCTGTACCGCCACCAGAGATTGCCGAACTGGATGGGCCGCTGCTGCGCCGCCAGGTGTGGCTGCGATGCGGGGAGCGCACCCTGGCCTGGGCCGAGAGCTGGTGGAACCAGGACCAGGCGGAGGCCTATCTCCAGGAACGGGAGCAGCCGATCTGGCGCAGCCTCACCAGCCACCGGTCGGAGCTGTTTCGAGAGGTGGATGGCCTGGCCGTGGTGGACGCCCCCTGGTTGGCGGAACGCTTCGGCCTGGCTGGGCCCTTCTGGAGCCGCCACTACCGATTCTTCCGTGGGGGCAAGGAATTCACGGTGATCCGCGAAGTCTTTTCTCCGGCCCTGGAACAGTGGCTGGGCCCGGCCTGCACCGGGGCGTCAGTTGCAAACCGCACCAGAACGCCATAACAGTTTGCAAACTTGGTAACGGGTTGCAGCAATCAGGGCTTGACGGATTGACGGCATTCATGCAGAGCCCAGCATTGGGGCACTTGCGCGCGAGGCCCGAGCCATGAACGCCCCCAACCCGCCCGCACCCAGCGCGGCCCCGGCCAGCCCAGCTCAGGCCCAGTGGTTGAGCCTCACCGACCTGGGCCGGATCTACGGCATCTCCGCCGTGCACTGCGGACGACTGCTGAGCGACATCGGCCTGCGGCAGAAGGATGGGGCCCCCAGTGAGCGGGCCCTGAAGCATGGTCTGGCCTACCGGCACCACCCCCACTCCCCCAACCCCAGCGCCGTGTGGAACGGACAGGGCTGCTCTGCCCTGCTCCAGGCTCAGGGCCTGCGGCCCATGGCCGAGCACCACCTGATCAGCCAGTGGGCCGACTTGCTGGCCGACCTGGTGCTGGGCTCCCCTTCAATCAGCACCTCAGCCGAGGAAATGGCCGGCGATCTGCCCGAGGCCCTGGTCAACCCGGTGAACCAGGAACTGCGCCTGCGGGGCTGCAGCTTCCAGGTGAGCCGCAGCGCCGCTCGTCCGGCTCAACCCAGACGCAGGGCCTCGGCCTGCAGACGGGCCCGCTCCAGCAGTTCGCGCAGCTGATCCTCGTCGGTGTGGCTGAGGTTGGTGCGCAGCAGCTTGGCGTGGGGAGCGTGGGCGCGCAGGCGCTCGATCACCCGATCCGGCGTCGCCTCCCGCACCAACAGACACAGGGCCGCACTGCCGCGGGGCAGGGTCTCACCCAGCTCCCGCATGAAAGCGTCATTGATGCCGATGTCGGAGAGCGAGCCTGAGGCCGCCCCAACACCGGCCCCCACGGCAGCCCCCAGCAGCGGGTTGAGGAACAGCAGGCCCACCAGGGTGCCCCAGAAGCCCCCGCCCAGGGCGCCCGCGGCGGTGAGGTTGATGGCCTAGCGCAGGTGCACCTGACCCTCGCCGTCGTGCTCCACCACCACCGCATCCTCCAGGGCGATCAGCTGCTCGCGCTGGATGTCCACCAGCTCCCGCCGCACCTGTTCGGCCTCCTCGGCCTTGGGGAATCCGACCACCACGAGGCTTCCCATCTCACCGTTGCAACACTCCTGAGAGGCTAGTCAGGACCCCAGCGGCGCCGGGTGGATCGGGGCACGGCCCTGCCCGGAGGCATGGCTGCAGGGGCCGGCTCAACGCCGGAGGGGGATGGGCTGGGGGACACCGGCCGCTGCCAGCGGGGCACCACAAAGGCCTCGTCCTCCGGCCACTCCGACGCTGCTGATGGCTGGGAACCGGGCTGCTGGGGCTCTGGCCGAAGGGGCTCGCTGCGGCGACGGGAAATGGCGTCCAGGGGCCGGCGGCGGGCTGGGGTGGCGGGTGGGGGGGATTCGGGCCGGCCCTGCTGCCAGGGCTCGCGCCAGTCCTCCTCGTCCTCAAGGATCCAGTCGAGCTTGTTTTCCACCCAGCGGCCCAGGCCATCCAGCCTGGGCAGGCCAGGGCGTCCGGGGGAGCGGGCACCGGGACGGGCGCCGGACACCCCATCGACGAGCTGCCGGCCCGCACTCACCAGGCGGTCGAGGCGCTGCTCCAGTGGATCGGGACCACGGCGCTGGGCAGGACGACGATCAGACCAGGACTCAGCCATCAACCAAACCTAACGACGACGGGCCGCCAGCCAGGACTCCCGGCCCAGACCCACCAGGGCAATGGTGAGCCCCCCGAATTCCAGAGTCCAGAGGAAGATTCCCATGGGCTGCCCGTGATGGCGTGACCCTAGGCCGCCTGCTCGAAGTGCAACAGGCAACTGGCATGCCAGCGCCCGCCATGGAGCCGGTCACAGCAGAACCGGCAAGCCAGGCCCTGCACCCGCCGGCGATAGGGAACGCGGATCTGGCAGTTGGGACAGCAGGCCAGCCAACGGGGGGGCGTGGTGTTGGCGGGCAGGGGGTAGCGATGGCGGATGCTCACCGCAAACTCGCTCTGTGCCGCATTGATGGCGGCCATGCGGGCGCGGAAGTGGGGGCCATGCACCTCCTGCGCGCCCACCACCCGATCCACCCAGGCGTGGATCATTTCGTGGCAGAGGGTGCTGAGGGTGGCCTCGCGGGGCAGAGGGTCGAGCAGGGGGCGGGACAGCA
>Ga0194134_10004773_pt1 | contig 13310 bp, 11 predicted proteins | sample TA2KigOff0mmetaG_FD_148602 | JGI IMG/M metagenome (GOLD analysis project Ga0194134, IMG submission 148602) | Freshwater microbial communities from Lake Tanganyika, Tanzania - TA2015056 Kigoma Offshore 0m | ecosystem: Environmental > Aquatic > Freshwater > Lake | place: Tanzania: Lake Tanganyika... | reverse complement strand
GCCCTGATGATCGGCGACTTCAATACGGATCCCGCGCAGGATGATAATTGGGGGCCGCAACTCATCGGGTGGGAAGCGTTTGGCTGGCGCAACCTCTGGGATAAGGTGCCCGGGGCAAAGAAGGCCTATACCTTCAAGGGAACCCGTAAGAGCGACAAACCGAGACGCATCGACCACGCCTTCGTGGGCAAAGGACTCCCCAAGGCCCGCCTAATCCATCTCCCCGCCTTCCGCCAAAAGCGCCTCTCCGACCACTCCGGCCTGCTGGTGCAGGTTTGATTGTAAGCAATGGGGCCGCAGTGCGGCCCCTTGTTAAGATTTTCGGCAGGATCCTTACTTTCCGCGAGGGCCGTTACCGCGACCGCTGTATTTGTGAATCAGAGGCCCCGTATTTCCGCCCAATCACGGAATACATGCACGGGGTCGCACAGGCTTTGCATTGAATTTAATCCATACGAACCATGGTAGCCATTGGAAACAAGGAGACCGTGGACGCGCAGGCCGCACTTTTTCTTGGCCTCCTCCAGCGTCTCCTGGGTGTGCCCAGGAACGTCGAAGGCCCCATCGGACACCATGATGATATCTGCCCTCTTCCACTTCGCTCCTTCGAGCTTAAGGGTGGCGGCGCTGATCGGCCCTGAGATATCCGTACCCCCGTGGAATGACATACACAGGAAAGCGCAAAGGCTTTCGATGCCAGCCGGGCTAAGGTCGAGGTCATGCTCGGTCACGTCGCCGTAACCGCTGAAGGCGTAAAGCAGGCAGTCCCGCCCCTCGGCATGGGCGAGCCGCATCGCTTCCAGCGTGATGGCCTTGGCCACAGACTCGGGGACTCCTTGCATCGAGCCGGAGGTATCCAGACACACGATAATCGGGCCGCGCTCCAGCTTCTTGAGGACAACCTGCTCCTCCTCCACCCACTCTTCCGAGTAGCTACGTCGTTTCTCGAGGCCCTTGATCTGATAGCACGCCAGTGAACGCTCGATGAGTTTGGCCTTCCAAAGCTTCCGGAAGACGGGATGGCGGTAAAGGGATCCCTCCATCGGCAGCATGCGCGGAATGTCGTCAGACTTATGGATGCCGTCCGTGTGCGTACGCGCGTGCGGGGCGTCGACCCACTGGAGCTCCTCACGGACCCGGGAGACCTTGGCCATGATACGCTCCTCCGGGCCGACTTCTTTGTCCGACGACTTTGCCCGACCCAATGCCTTGGCGATCTCAGCAATTTGCGGGAGAGACTTCAGCAGTTTGTTCATTTCTTCGACCTTCGACCAGCCGACATGCTTCAGGATGCCCTTGGAAAGATCCCAACCGAAAGATGCTTCGCCTTGGAGTTGCTCGAATACTTCCGTCACCGAAGTCCATCCAGCCAATCTTTCCCCCCAGGCAGCTTCCATTCGGGCATTCGCCCACGCAGGAAGCATCTTCTCCAAAGAGGCCTTCGCCTCCGCATATTTCTTCTCCCTCTCCTTGCCGGTAATCGGCTTAGCCTGCACGGCCTTAGGAGCCTTATCGGCGGCCGACTCACTCTGCTGAGCCGAAAGAGCAGCCTGCTGCCGGCGGACCGCCTCATCCTTGAGCCAATTCGCTAGTTCATCGGCCGTCTTGTTTTCCCAATCAGTGCGCAACCCGTCCGCAATCTGCAGAAGGTTCTCCACCGCATCGTTGGCCACGTCTTTGTTGCCCTTGGTGAAGCGGAGCAGACTTTTGGGAAATGAAGCCCTGATAGCCCGCCCGATCGGGCCGGTCGGCCAAAGATCAGCGCCCGAAGGCAAGACACCCCCGAGCAAAGCATCGCGCCATGCGGCAGCCCCTTCAATGGTCTGCCTGAGCCCATCGATACGACAAATGGCCGCAGCGGCAATCAGTTCGCCAGGAAGGCGCGCCAGCAGGTCTTTACTGTCGGCGTCCAAGGTTTTAAGCGAGGTACTCATGCCTTGGGATCGGTGAGCTTTTCGGGGTCGTTCGTGACCAGGAGCTTGTCATAGCCGGCAATCACCGCCTCAAGCGCGCCATGGTACTTTCCGAGCTCCTCGAGATTTACCTTAAGCCCGGCGAGGTGGCTCTCCTGATATTCTTTAGGCGTCCAAGGAGAAGCATCGAGAGTCAACGCGAGCTTTTCTATCTGACTCATAATCTCCGAGCCCTTTGACTTGAGCTTATCCAACACAGCAGACGAACTGGCCTTGAAGCGCTCGCGCTGCTCGATGGTATAAATGCCATCCTCAAGCTTCGGCTTATGAGTCTTTTTGACCAGCTTCCCGGAAAAGACTTTGTTGAAATGATCGGCCAACTTAACCCAGTTATTGGCCACCATGATCATCTCGCCATGGCTATAGTGGTTCTGGTTCTGGTGATTTTCCCAGAGCTTCTTCTTGATTTCAGCGGCCGTATATAACTGGCCGCCGTTATCGTCGCTAGAACTGTAAGCGTAGCCTTCGACTTCCGGCTTTGTTGTCTCACCGCCACGGGAGTCTTCGTACAAGAGATTTCCTTGCACATCTTTCTTCTTGGTCTTGGCCTTTGCGGCGTAGGCCTTCTTCTCCGCGTCGACCAAGGCGCGCAGCCCTGATAGGTTGTGCTGCTGCTTGTCGATACGGCTGTCCAACCACTCGGCGAGCTTCTCGGCCTGATCGGTGGTAAAGTCGTCCCAGGCGCAGTGTCGGATGACCCAGGCGTCTGACAGGCTGGCCGACTCGCGGCCGGAGGTAACCGCAGCCACCTGGAGGAGTTGCTTGATCTTAACCAGGCGGCGGTCCGAGATCTTGATGACCTTCCCGTGGCACCATTCGCGGAGCTCGACCAAGAGCTCGATGACCGGGTCCTCGACAGGGAGGGCCTTCGCAGCATTGGCGATGGCTTCCAGCTCCGCCTTGGTCAGGCGCAGAGAAGCCTCCGGGGCCACATACTCGGCGGTATTGGTCAGGAACCGGGTCAGCTGGTCTTCGTCCTGCAGGCGGTCGACCCGCATGCGGATGATGAAGCGGTCGTACATCGCCTCGAGCTCGGCCTCCTTGGGCATCTCGTTGCTGGCACCGACGACGCAGCGGAGGGGGACCTTGATGCGCTCGTTCCCCGTGTCGAACTCGCGTTCGTTCAGGATAGTCAGCATCGAGTTAAGGATGGCACTGTTGGCCTTGAACGTCTCGTCGATGAACGCGACGCCGGCGCCGGGCATGTAGCGGTCGTAGACGCGGCGGAAGATGTCCTGCTCTAGCCCCTTGAGGGAGACGGGGCCGAAGACCTCCTCGGGCATGCTGAACTTCGTCAGCAGGCACTCGAAGTAGCGGACATCGTCGGCGAAGCAGTCCTTCAACCGGCGGGCGAGGAGGCTCTTGGCCGTTCCGGGCGGGCCGAAGAGGAGCGCGTTCTCGCCGGCGACTGCGGCGAGGAGGAGCATCCGGGCGTGATCTCGACGACCGATGAGACCTCTCTCGAGATGTTCGCCGAGCTTCTTGAGCTTAACGTGGATCGACATGGCGGGATTACTTGGAGTTGTTGCCGCGGCCCTTGTTCGCCGGGTTCTGAGGGTTCATCTGCCAGCCTCGGTTGCCCTGGGCCTTGTCGTAGGCCTTGTTGGTCCCGTTGCTGCCCTTGTTGGCGTTCTGCTGGTTGGAGGAGTTGTTGTTCGATTTGCTCATGGCAAGGCGCACCGTGCCTGCGGGTGTTTAGCCCGCAAGTCGCATGCGACATCCTGCCCTTCTCTATCGTTTCACGTACCAGCTTTTATCTCACAATGACCAATGTTTACCGCATTAAAACATGTTTCTCAAACCAGCCACATCCTCACGTCACTGCGGCTTCTGCTTCCTCGATGCGGCGTGTCGGGCTGCGGCCAGGATGCCTCGCTTGATGCTGGCCTTGCCGTGCCCCGGCGCGGCCCACCAAGGGCAAGAGTCGGTGCACATCTTACGTACCGTGCGACCGAAGATCGTGCGCACGAAATAGCTGAGCACCATGCCATCGTAGTCTCCCAGACGGGACTTGATGCCGTCGGCGACGGAAGTCCAGTTGCTAGACCAGCATGGATACTCGAAGTCGACCGTGAGGTTGTTAAAAACTAGTGGGCTGACCAAAAAAGTTTGGCCGCCAAACAGAACCGGCCCGGACACTGAGTGTCCGGGCCGGAGAGATTCGCCTGACCGCAAGGCGGCTTCGGCTTTCTTTTTAATGATCAACACGCACTTCGTGCGCATTTTTAGAACAACGTTGGATCAGCTTGTATCCTTTAGTCCTCGGACGGCAGGGTGTCTTGGATGCCTTCGTTTTCCGGCCAGAGTCCCAGCATGTGGGATTCCAACCAGTCGCGGAAGGCTTCTTCCGACATTCCGCCCTCTTCGTGAGGGCCTGGTTTATTCATAGACTTTCAAATCCCAGCCCAGGATGGGCTAAGACTCATAATAATGCCCACGTCAGGCCAGGAGTCAACCTGCCGCCCTATTAGACCCTCAGGCCGCCCAGGATTGGGCGGCCGGTGCGGCGCAGGCTCGGCGGTTGTGGTCGTCGGCCTTGTTGAGCTCGGCGATGATCTCGTGGGCCTGGTCCTGGGGCTGGGTGGCGAAGAGCATGGTCGGCGCCTCCAGGGGGTCGCAGCCGTACATCAGGCCGATCGAGGCACCCATCTCGACTCCCTTCTCGGCCAGGCGCTCGCGGCCTTCCCAAGCGACCTGGCAAACTTCGCCCGACCCAAGGACCCAACGTTTAGCGAAGAAGCGAGCGTGCTCCTTGTTTCCACGGGGCTTGCCCATCAGGAAGATCGGGTGCTTCCGGGAAGTGTCCCTAATCCGGGCCAACAAGGCCTCCACCTCCTCTGCCTTACGGATGGGCTTATAGCCATCAGCTTCGGCACCGGGTACTAGACACCCCATGATGAACCCCCAAGGGAAGAGGCGCTGGGCGATATCGGCCTGAACATCACATACGCCCATACGAGACGACACTTCAAGTCGCACGAACCCGTCAGCCATAGGGCGGGCTTTCACCTCGTGCCTTGCTTCGCCTTCCGTTGCGACAAATCCCCAGACACCGTCCGCATCGGGCGTAGCAATCGTGCTGGTCATGCGGAAGCGCCATTCCAGTTTGTTCCTAACCATCATGGCGACGGACTGCGCGTTTCGGACCTTGCCCTCCTTGCCGTAAGAGAGGAAGCACTCAGAGGAACGCAGCTCGCCGCAGTCCGGACGGGCCCAGCGGCGGTAGGCGAGGTCGTACCAAGGCGAGACCGGCGACGGGCAGTATACATTGCGGACCGGGCGCGCGCCCTCGGCGTTGGGCTGCTTGAGGCGGAGGGCAAGGGCCTCGCGGGCGGGATCGGAACCGTGGACGAGAATGACGTCCACGTCGCTGTCCTTCGGCTTAGAGCCATGCACATACTCGACCAGGGCCTTTCCGTCGGCGTGGCCAGAGTAGTACGGCGAGAGGTTCACGACGCCCATGCGAACCTCATCACCAGGGACATCGGCGAACTCGGCCTTGCTGGACTTCTTCTTCGGGAAGACGAGTTTCATGCTCGCGCGCTCCTCGAGGGACTTGGCGGCGAGCTCGCTGAGCTGAGCGGCCGGGGACTCGTCCGGGCAGTAACCGGTGAGCAGTAGGGTCGAAAGCTCATCCGTGGCGAAGTCCGAGAGAATCTGCAAGATAGTCCCCTCGGTGGTGGTGCCGGAGCCCGCGATGATGATCGAGAGGCCGACATTGAGCACTGGCTCCTTGACGTAGTGGAGGCGGAAGATGCCGTCGAAGCGTTCGTCCTGTTCGGCAACAGGGTCGAACAACGTCGCGACGGTCTCGGGCCCGATGAGGCCTGCGAGGGCCGAATGCGGGTTGCGCCAGCGGGGCTGACCGTCCGGACCGGCGATCAGAAGGGACTCGCCCACGATGCGGGCGAAGTTGCCGGCAAGGCGGGAGCAGACCGAAATCTGCGGCACGCCATCCTCCGGGAGGATACAGAGCTCGTCCTGCATCGTGAGCAGCACGTAAAGGATGTCGGAGAGGACGTCCGTGGTGCGGCCCAGGGTGAAGGCGGGAATCACGAGAGAGGCACCCGGTCCTCGGGCGTTGGCGTTGGTAATGGCGGTAGCCAAGGCCTTGAATCGCACCTGGCCATCGAGGCACTCAGGGGCGCGGTCGGGGCGGTCGCCGTAGGTCGATTCCAGGACAACCGTCGGGGACATCGCTTCCCAAGGCTGACGGGCGGCGGCGAGGCCGAGGTGGGCGGCGGCGTCCGTGAGAGGACCGACATCGCCCGAGAAATGAATCTCGGCCTTCGGGCGGCCCGGGACGTCGGCACGGATCTGGACGGACACGGCGCCGAGGAGGTGAGCCGTCGGCATGAAGCTCATCGTGATGCCGTCGAGGCCTTCGATCGGGAAGTAGGTGCCGAAGGCGTAATCGACGGAAGCATCCGGGCAGACCATGCGGCCGTGCAGGTTCGCGAGACGGGTCTCCTCATCGGCGTCCGAGGAGAGAGGCTCATCGAGTTCGAGGTTCATGCGAACAGCCATCAGCTTGGCCGTCGCCTGCGAGCAGTAGATCTTACCGACGAAGCCGGCCTCGAGCCACTTCTGGAGCTGGCCGATGTGGTCGTGGTGCGCGTGGGTGATCACTAAGGCGAAGACCTTGGCCGGGGCGACCGGGAAAGCCCAAGGGTCATAGAGGCCCTCCCCTTCCGTCTCGCCCTGGAGCGCGCCGCAGTCGACGACGACGTACTGGTCATGCGAGGCTACGTAGAGGAAGTGGACGGACCCCGTCACCGTACCGCAAGCGCCGTAGGGCTTGTAGAAGAGCGGCGAGTCGCTGGTCTCCCAGGGCTTGGCGATCGGCGTCACGCGCGGGCGGAACTCCGGCTTCGGCGCGGCGAGCGCCGCAGCGATGGTCGGGTCGTCCATGAGAGGGCCGAGGATGGAGCGGATGTCGGTGGAGGATATATTTTGAGGAGCATTCATACACTTATAGGCTCCCTGACGCCCGATTTGGGCGGGGGCGCTTTGTGCGTGGACGAGCTTCACCCCGGAAAGAGGGCCCTTGGGAGGCGTTTTCGGGGGTGGCAGCGGAATCGAGGCGAAATAAGCCTCGAAGGCGTTCGTTGCATGGAAGCCCAAGGAGGCGATGGAACGCCCGTATTTATTGGTCGGAACGTATTTCATGTTCGTATGGATTATTTTGGAGGGTGTGGTGTGGAAAAGGGGACGACAGCTCACGCTAGGCCCTGAAAAGGGCCCGTTAGGACCGTCGAGGAATGGGGGTCAGATCAGCTTCCCGGGAGGCGAGGCGCGGCCGGGCCGGACTGAGGGTTGAGGGGGTCGAGGCCGAGGGCGGCGCGGGATGCCTGGAGCGCAGCGGAGGCCTTGCGCGTCTGTTCAGAGGCGATGGCTAACTTCTGGCGGAGCTTCTCGACGGTCACGCGGCCGGAGCCGAGCGCGCGAAGGTGCTGCTGCGGACGAAGGTCGGACTCGCCGAAAGCAACCGTGGCTTCGACCTTGGCGGATACGCCGTCGAACTCGATGCGGTCGCGGATGATCTCGACGAGACGAGCGACGTAGGCCTCGGGCAGTTCCTCCAGTCGCTGGCGACGAACGACGGACGACTCCGGCGCGGCGATATCAATGACCGAATCTTCGGCGCCGGCCTTGACCACCGCATCGATACGCGAGGCATCGACGAAGAGCACGTCCTTGTCTTTCCGGCCCTTGCGGAAGACCAGCATCGCGACGCGCTCACCGGCGCCGGCGATACCGCGCGGGAGCTCGACGACCGTCTCGAGCCAGTTCTGCTCGCTGGGCAGGTAGGAGCGGAGAGCACGAAGCACCGAAGGTCGGATAAGATTGCGGCCCGAAACCACGGCGACGACCGCGCCGGAGGGCGTCACCTCGGCAAGGGCGTGCTTGATCAACTTCATGTCCCGACCGTCATTGCGGCTGAGGGACATCCCAGCTTCACGGAATTCGCGTCGGGATGCGCGCAAGCGAGCGTCGATTTCTTCGAATTCGCCCCGAAGGTGATCTTTCATCCCCCGCAGGTGTTCACGACGATGGCTGATTTCCTTGAGACGTTGCTCCAGTTCACGTCCAATCAACTCGCGCTCAGCCGCGGGCCGGACGATTCGACCTTCCTCTTCCCTGCGATAGCCGATGGCGGAGCGCTCCTTGTCGACCTGATCCAGCTCTACCTCGACTTGGCTAAGCCGGACCTTGGCCGCTTCCCACAGCGAAACCAGGCGCTCCCCTTGCTCGGAGTGCTGCGACATAAACCGCAGCACCTCGCCCTTGGGGGCGGGCTCGATCTCGTAGACATACGCCAGGTCGACCGGGCGCGTCTTGGCCGAGTTCGCATAGGCGTGAGTCAGAGGGTCACCGAGCTGGACCAACGCAGACTCAGCGCCAGGCATGATCTGGATGCGCAGCCAGCCCAACAGAGCATGAAGGGCTCGGCCTTCGACTTCCTGAGCAAAGAATTTCGCGGAGGGGCTTTCCGACAAGGCTGCGGCCGTCGTGGCGCCAAGCCCGAAGGTCACGTCGAGGGCAGCCTGACCAGGGAGGAGCGGAAACGCCTTGGCGATGACTTCGGCAAGGCAGGACGGAATGACTTCGGATGGCTGGTCCTGGTCGTTAGGTTCCGTCCGGATGAGCTGCCCGAAGACGAGCGATGGCAGGACAGGGTCCAGGTCGATGAGCTCGGCAGGTGCGGCGATCTTGTCCAAGAGCAACAGTTGGAAGGGCAACTCGCGGGCAGGAAGCTCCATCCAGTTGGCGGAGAGCTTGGCCTTGGACACGAAGTCCAGGCTCGCGGCGTTGAGGCTCGCGAGATCGTTGATGAGGCGCGACGCACGGTAAGCGAGGGGCTGCTGACCCAAAGGGCTGTCGGCGTCTTCGTTGATGAAGAAATCCAGCACCGAGACGCCGTTGAGGTAATCCGGGAGCGCAACCTGGGTGGCCGACATCAAGCGAAGCAGATTGTCGCCGGTCTGGCGCGCGACCTGACAGGCGTAGACGGCGTAGACCACCGCGGCCAGTCGGCTGTCGGAGCCAGGGAACTTGGCCTTCAGCTGCTTGCTGATGGCGGCAAGGCGCGTACGGGCGGCGGGAGAGAGAGCTGGAGGCATGGGGTTCAGGCGTTGAAGCCGAGGATCTCCGAAAGTTCTTGGGTGGTGATGGCGAGCTCGAGACGCGCTTCATCGCGGCGGGCGATCATCAGCGCCTGGGCATCGCGGGCGGCGCTGGCCAGCTTTCGCTGCAGATCGAGGGGCGGAAGCGGGAAGTCAATTTCCGCCAGCGCGTCACGCGAGTACAGACGAACTGCCGCGCCTCGGGCGGACGCCGTCATCTTCGCTTGGGCGACCGGGGTGGAAAGAACCCAGGCGACATAGGCCGGATCGGCCTTTTCTGCGTCGACACGGACGACATGACACAGAGGTCCGGCCACCAGCTGGAATCCGCCGGAGAGTAGCTCCGGTTCCTTTTCGAGGAGCGAGGCGCGGAAGACACCCCGAGAAGGGGTAAGGATATCGCCTTCCTTGAGACAGTGGCGCGTGGCCACAGTACCGGCGAGCGAAGCGTCCTCGCCTTCGACCTTGGCGAGGTACGTACCCACGAGCACAGCCGGGTTGATCACCTTGACCGGGATGACGCCGTCTTCGCTGGGGCGGTCGATTTCTCGGGAGGGAATACCGGCGCGGACGAGGGCGACGTCCTCCAGCTTAACGTAGGGGAACTTCTGGTGCATGAGATTAGGCGTTCTTGTTGGAGGCGGCGTTGATGGCGTTCAGGATGACCAGCGCCTTCGCGCAACCGATGCCGCGGCGGTTGAGCTTGGTGACGATACGGTTGATGCGTGCACTGTTGATGCGGACCCCGGCGACAGGAAGGGGGATCCAGTTACCGGCGATGACCTCGCCCGGGACCCCTTCCACCATCATCTCAACGGAGGCGACGGCCTGCTCCGACTTCTCGAGGTCCTTAAGCATACCCTCCGTAAGCTTTTCCAGCTCACGGGCGCTCTTGTTCAAGGCGCGGCGGATGTGATCTGAGAACCCAGACCCGCTGGCAGGCTCATCGAGGAGGCTTTTGTGCTTTTCTTCTACTTCCTTCATGGAGGACTTGGGCTTCCAGCTCTTGACCTGGCCGAGCGTCCGTGCGATGACCTCCCCCATGACCTTCTCCTCGGAAACGGCATCGCCCTTGGTCGTGCCGGCCTTCTTGAGGGTGGTCATCGTGGAGTTGACGACCTGGCTCATGAACTCGGGACCCATCGGCGCGATGCCTTCGAAGAACCCGACCAGGAACGAGACGACGAAGGCCGGCCGGCGGGTGAAGACCACGTGCTCGGCATCCAGTGCCTCGCCCTCTTCGCTCTCATTCCGCACCACGGCGACCTTCATCAGCTTGAGCGCCTTGACCTGGATGGGCGTGATCGCCTTGGCCTCGGCCATGAGGGAGCCGCTCTGGACGGCCTTGCCGAGGTTGAGGAGGTTGTCGGTGGTCTGCTGTGCTGCTCGGGAGAGGTTCGGCATGGCGGTTGCGGGAATGCGAGTACCATGCAGACACTGTGTCGTGCGTCAAGTACGAGTTCTGGAAATTAAGGTGTGGATTTTGAGAGATTTTAACCTAAATCGTTGTCATTCATTGGTTTAAATAAAATTAAAAAATTTATGTCCTTACGCCCACTCTACCAGAAACCCACATCCCGCATCGACCTTTTAGACCCGAAGGAGACCGTCCTTTCCCAAAACAAGGTGACCGGGTGGAGCGTGAACCTCCCCACCGCCAAGACCTGCCGTCGCTGTTTCCACAGCAGCGCCTCGAACCACGCGCACAAAGTCACCGGCGTGCTGCGCGCCGCATAAACTGCCGAGAAACAAGCCATGCCCGAGAGCAACACCGACTTCACTTACCTCTCCGTCCTCCGGGAATTGGAGAAAGAAGTAGCTCAGCTCGCAGGCAAAGATCCGACAGAGCCAGGAGCCAGCCTCACGCGGACCAACGCTTGGTTCAAGGGAACGGTCGGTGGCCTTCTTTCCTTCGCCACAAGCAAGATAGCCGGGGGAAGCAAAGTCATCGCTAAACGCCTGGGGGTCACGTCGCAGGCCATCAAGGACTCGGAGGCCGTGCGGCTTCGACATCTGAGCGCCTGGACGCAAAGCCACACACGTTACGAAGTGGGAAAGGCTGCGACATGGCCTCCCCTTATCCCCATCGGCCTAACGGTAGAGCGCTTCATCGGAACGGCCATCGGACTGCACTCAGAGTCGCCCAACGAACCGTTTGAGCGGCATGTTCATTCCAGCCTTTCCGACACGGTAGCGCCTGCCTTGGCGTGGGGGTTATGGTGTCAGCTGAGACTCACGTCGGAAGACTGCAGGCCGAATACCGTCGAAGCCATCAAAGCTTCGATCATGAGCCCGGTGACGGAGTTTCGAGATCCCGGTCGGTTGACAATCGGAGGAGCCCCTCAGCAGACCGTCGAGGTTCCCTACCTAAGGCTGCTACACGGCTGGTTTGTCATCCTCCAGCAGCGCAAGGCCGAGTGGGCACTCACGACCGAAACACTCAGGTCCTTTAGGCTAGAAGTGTTGAGACAGTTTGACCGCTATAGCGAAGACCCGAAAGCGGGCATATCCGAACTGCTCCTCACGCACTATGGAACAACCGACCACGGGTCTGATAGGGCGCGCGTGGTGGCGATGGTTCATCACCGGTCTCCCAATAGCGCCGCATTCCTTCGCAGCCGGCTGAGCTTGCTCAGCGGCGCCAACCTTCCCGAGCTAGCGCACTTTAGGCACCTGCTGGTCACAAGCCCGAGCTTAGCCTTAGCCGATGCCGAGAAGTTGTTGGAGGGCGACAAGACGAGGCATGGAAACCATGGCGAGCTCGCCTGCGGTCGTGCCTACTGGCTGGCCCGTTATACCTATGGTCGGCACGATTCACCAGGGGTCATCGAATCCGACGCGAGCAGCCTAACTCTCAGGCTGCTGCAAAGCGCGGCGAAGAGCTTTACGGACGACGACGAGAAGAGGACTTACTGCCTACGGTTCGCGGCAGGATACGCCACCAATCCTCGCTACTTCAGGTCCGACCATGTGCTGCAAAGGCAGAACGAGTGCATCACGGAGTACGTCCGCGAGCCGCTTCACCGGCCTAAGGTGGCTGAGATGTTCAAAGCTCGCGTCGCCTGGCAATGTCAGGCGAGCAGCAAGGGTCTTAAGAACAGGCATCTCGCGAAGGAGGCGGCCCGCCATTATAACCTGGCACTCGATGGAGCTGCCGCCTCAGCCAAGGGCTTGGACTCAGAGGCCCCCGTGCACCTGTTTCCTGAACTTTACGTCTTCCTGAAAGAGTTCAGCGACCCTAGCAGCGCCGGCAGCAAGAAGGTCTTGGCCGTCATCGACCATGTCGTGCAGCACAATTACGGCATCTACTTCGACGCCGAAGTCGAAGAAAAGCTCATCAAGGCCGGAATCTCCCAGTTCCGCGACTGGCTTGAATCAAATCATAAAGGCCTCCCGCCTGAAGAGGCACTGAAAGGATTAGCCCTAGCCAAGGGGGAGAATGACCACACTTTGCATGGGATTCTTGAGGATAAAGTGAAGCGGGCAAACACTGCACGAAAATCCTGCGAAGAAGAATCCGACGAGCCCTGACTGGTCGAGGAAAGTCACCCAAGAGAAATTTGAGTGAGCCGCCCCCCCGGCTGCAGGTGTTGTCGTTTAATCCTGAGCTGGGCAAGGTCACAGACCGTATGATGTCCGTCCTCCCACGGACGTGATGGCAATCACGTCCCTACCGGCGCGGCGGAGTCTTTACTTCGAGGGGCAGGGGCAGGGCCAGGGGCAGGGACAGGGGCGGGCTGAAGGCAAGAAGAGGCACGGAGGCTCAGTGGTTCGGAGGAGAGGGATCGGGGCGGGCTGAAGACAACCGGAGGCATGTGTGAGGCAGGTCAGGTGCAAAGCAGAGCGTTGAAGTCTCTGTGTTTGAAAAACTGTCCCTGTCCCTGCCCCTGTCCCTGCCCCTAAGTATCTAGACTGTCCCTGTCCCTGCCCCTGTCCCTCCTTGCGCGGCGGAGCCGCGCAAGGTCACTTGGTGATGGGCTGGGAGATGCGGAGATACGCGAAGAGGTCGCGGAGCTGCTGATCGGAAAGTCCGTCAAGGAGTCCCTCCGGCATGAGGCTGCGTCCGACAGGGACGAGGGCCTTCACGTCGGCCTGCCGCAAGGTGATGTCCTCGCCCTCGAGTCCGCGGAGGACGAGGATCTGGGTGTCGCGCTCAACGAGGAAGCCGCTGAGGGAACGTCCGTCGACGGTCTGGACGGAGAAATACTGG
>Ga0194134_10004765_pt1 | contig 13335 bp, 12 predicted proteins | sample TA2KigOff0mmetaG_FD_148602 | JGI IMG/M metagenome (GOLD analysis project Ga0194134, IMG submission 148602) | Freshwater microbial communities from Lake Tanganyika, Tanzania - TA2015056 Kigoma Offshore 0m | ecosystem: Environmental > Aquatic > Freshwater > Lake | place: Tanzania: Lake Tanganyika... | reverse complement strand
ATGAAGGAGATGCAGGCCTACATCGCGCTGCGCGGATCCCAGAACGCCTTTGAGTCGAGTGATGTGCCGGCGGAAAAGCAGAAGCTGGCCGGGAAAATCCTTCGCCCGATTTCCGACCGCCGCATTAACCACACCCGATGGGTAGTGTTGCGGTGGCCGACGCCGGCCATGGCGCAGGCGGCGGGGATGAGCACCGAGTCTTTTGAGGATCTCTTTTTCCGGGTTTGCACTTTGGATTACCGAAAACTGGCGAAAGCTGCCCGGCCTTTGGAAAAACTCATGCGCCGGACGGACCGGGTGCACATCACGGGGCCGGGCACGGATCTAAGGTTTTCGATCAGGGGAATCGGGGTCATCCCCTGTGTGGGTGAGAGGAACATTCCGGACGGGGAGGTGTTTACCGCACCGGTGAAGGAGAGCGTGGAGGGGCAGGTGACTTTCAATGCGCCGGCGGTCTACCGGGGCATCCCTTTTGACAACGTGCGGCTGAAGTTTTCCAGGGGCAGGATTGTGGAGGCCAAGGCCGGGGACAAGAGCCGGCAGTTGGAGCAGATTTTCGACAGCGACGCGGGAGCTCGTTATGTCGGCGAGTTTTCGCTGGGGCTGAACCCGTATCTGCACCAGCCGATCCGAGACATTCTTTTTGACGAGAAGATTGCCGGGTCGTTTCACTTCACGCCCGGGCAGGCCTACGAGGAGGCGGACAACGGGAACCGATCCCAAGTGCATTGGGATCTGGTCTGCCTGCAGAACCGCACCCACGGGGGAGGACGGATCTTTTTTGACGGAAAGCTGATCCGGGAAGATGGCCGCTTCGTGACGAAGGAGCTGGCCGCATTGAATCCGGAGCGGTTGACCCGGGTGCTGTCGGCATGAATCTACGGAAGACCCTGATCGAACTGGCCGAGCAGTCCGGCGCCAAGGATTTGCCCGCCTGCGAGCAGGCGGTGGTGGCGGCAGCCACCGACCAGCGTTCGATGGTCAACGCCTTGCTCGACACCGGGCAGGTGGACGAAAAGGTGTTCGCCCAAAAATTGGGGGAAACCCTGGGTCTACCGGTGTGGGCGGGGGACATTCCGCCGATCCCTGCGCCCCTACGGGAAAAATTTCCGGCCCGCATCGCGCTGCGGCACCGGCTTTTGCCGATCACCCCGGGGGAAGGCGAGCCTTTGCCGGTTTTGGGTTTCGACCCTTTTGACCACTTGAGCCGGCAGGCGTTGGCCGGATTCTGGGAGGGAGAGACGCGGTTGATGCTGGCGCCACGGCGGGCAGTCTTGGACGGGTTACGGGCCGGCTACGGGGTGGGGGCGGAGACTTTCGACGAGATCCTGGAAGGACGGGGAGACCTGCCTCCTCCCAGCGATCTCGAACAGGAGACCACCATTCTGGATGCGGATGACTCCGAAGCCTCGGTCATCAAGTTTGTGAATCAGATCATCCGGGAGGCGCTGCAGGAGCGGGCCACCGATATTCACATCGAGCCTTTGGAGGACGATCTGCAGGTTCGGTACCGCATCGACGGGGTGTTACGTAACATCCCGGTGCCGCCGCGCATCAAGCTCTTCCAAGCTTCCCTGATCTCCCGAATCAAGATCATGGCGCACCTGGACATTGCCGAGCGGCGCCTGCCGCAGGACGGACGCATCAACCTGGAATTCGAGGGGCGACCGATCGACGTGCGGGTGGCCACCATTCCCTCGGTCACCGGAGAGTCGATCAGTCTGCGTTTGTTGGGACAGCAGCGTTTTGACTTTGCGCAACTGGGTTTGAGTCCCGTGAACGAACAGAAGGTGCGCAGCCTGCTTGCCCTGCCCAACGGGATCGTCCTGATCACCGGTCCGACGGGATCCGGAAAGTCCACCACCCTCTACACTTTTCTGGCCTCCCTCAATTCCAAGGACCGGCGGATCGTGACCATTGAGGATCCGGTGGAAAACAAGATCGCCGGGGTCGTGCAGATCGCGGTGAAACCGGAAATCAACCTGACCTTTGCGGCGGGCCTTCGCAGCATCCTGCGTGGCGACCCCAACGTGGTCATGGTGGGAGAGATGCGGGATGTGGAGACGACGGAAATTGCCATCCGGGCGGCGTTGACCGGGCATCTGGTCTTTTCCACGCTCCACACCAACGACGCGATCGGTGGAATTACGCGTCTGGTGGACATGGGTATCGAGCCGTTTTTGGTGGGTTCGTCGGTGCGGGCCTTTTTGGCCCAGCGACTGGTGCGGGTTTTGTGCCCGTGGTGTTGTGAAAAGGGTAGCTACTCCCCGGATTATATCCGGGAAGTGGGGATTCCCCCCGAGCAGGCCGCCACGGCCCACCGCGCGGTGGGCTGTGACCGTTGCCGGCAGACCGGGTATCAGGGGCGGCGGGCGATCTACGAGATCTGCCTGGTCTCGCCCCAGCTCCAGGAAATGATCACCCGCCGGGAATCCAACGCCGCCCTTAAGGAGCTGGCCCGCTCCCAGGGAATGAAAAGTTTGCGGGAAGACGGCTGGGAAAAAGTGGCGGAGGGAACCACCACCATCGAGGAGGTCGTGCGTGTCACGGCCACCGAGGCGGCCAAGACTTCCGCGAACTAAAATGCCCGCGTTCACCTATGAAGCCATTGTGCCGGGGGGAGGGCGGACCCGGGGAACCTTGGAGGCCAAGAGCCGACAGGAAGCGCTCTCGCAGTTGAGTCGCCAACGCCTTCAGCCCATCCGGCTGCAACAGGAAGGGACCGGGCCAGTGGCCGGAGCGGGCTCTGCCCCGACGGCGGCCCCGGCCGAACGGCAAATGAGCGAGGCCCAGATCATCGCCTTCACGGAGGAACTGGGGGATCTCCTCGACGCCGGACTGCAACTGGAGGGGGCCCTCAAAATGATGGAGCAGAGATCGGAGGCCTCCGCGGTCAAGGCGGTGTCGGAGAGTCTCCGGACCCAGGTACGCGAAGGCATCAGTCTTTCCCGCGCCTTGAAGGTCGCTTCCTCCAGCTTCTCCGACTTGTACTGCAATCTGGTGGCGGCGGGGGAGGTGAGCGGTGCGCTGGGTTCCATCCTGCAGCGGCAGGTGGTGTACCTGAAAAAACTCAGCGACCTGAAGGCCCGCGTGATCCAGGCGCTCATTTACCCGATGTTCGTGACGGGCGCCGGGATCCTGCTGATGGTGCTCTTCGTGGTGGTACTGGTGCCTCAGTTGGAACTTCTTTTCAGCAAATCCCCCCAGACCATGCCGCTCATCACGAAGCTGCTGCTTTGGACGAGCCGCTTTCTGGTCCAGTGGGGCTGGATGGTGTTGGCGTTGCTAGCTCTCGGCGGCCTTGCTTTCTGGCAGGCGATCCAGAAGCCGGCCGGGCGGCTCTGGTGGGACCAAGCGCGGGTGAAAATTCCCATCGCCGGTCCTGTCTTGGAGGCCGCGTTCTACGCCCAGTTCAGCCAGACCCTCGCTAACCTGCTGGGTAACGGCGTCACCCTGCTCCAGGCGATGCAACTGGTTTCCCGCGCCACCCCCAACACGTTTTACCGGGTGCGTCTGGAAAAGGCCTCGGAGCAGATCTCGGAGGGCTATTCCCTGAGCCGGGCGTTGCGGCAGGTGGGCGGATTTGCGGACACCTTTCTCGACCTCGTCGCGGTGGGGGAGCAGACCGGGGAGCTGGCCAAGGCCTTGGATAAGGCCGGGGCCCGCTACGAAAAAGAAATGGACCGGCGAATCCAGAGAATCACCGCCCTGATCCAGCCAGTGATTATCGTGGTCATCGCCCTGGTGGTCGGGGCGGTGGTCTACTCCATCATCACGAGTATTTTCGACGCGATGTCGGGAATGCGAAAAAGCCTGTAACAAGTTGTTCCCGCCGTTTGGGCGGTTGTTCACGCGGGCCGTGAGCAAGGCCTGGGCTTGGTTCATCGGGGCGGGCCAATCCCTGCCAAGCTGGTGCCATGCAGGGGAGAAAACCTTTCTGGCGGCGCCTCGCGCCCTTGGCCGCATTTCTTTGGATTGTTTCCCTCCTGCCGGCTGAGGCACCTCCTGGCGGAGAAATTCCGGCGGCGGTGTGGGATGCCTCCACCCCGTTATCCCCGCCGTCCTGGTTCGGTCCGGTGCAGACAGCGGCCGGTGCCAACATGACCGTGTGGCGTGCCGCCATCCGTCCTCCTCCCGGGCTATCCCGGTTGGCGGTGACCCTCGTTTTCGAGGAGACCCAGGGAGGATTTGCCCGGCTGATCTGGCAGGCTCCGGCGCGCGCGGTGACGATTTGCGGCAACCTGTACGAAGGCGCGGCGCCGTTGCACGCCCGGACGCTGCTGCTGGACCGGGAGACTCTCGGCGGGGCCGGGCAACTGGTCCTGGAGGCCACGGGGACCCAACCCGTGCTGGCCCGGGCGGAGTTGTCTTGGGTGGAGCCGCTGGTTTTGGCGGCGAGCGGTTGGACGCCGCCGGGACTTTATCTGGCGCCGTCCGGGAAAATCTATCCAGCGGACGAACTCCACGGTCAGGGGCGCCGGGCTCCCCAGGATGAGCGCAAGGGCCTGGTGGTCGACGCGGTGTTGGATGCCGGCCCGGTGAAAATGGATCCGCAGACGCCCGTGCGTTTTCTTGCCCCGATCCGCGTGGCGCCGGCCCACGCCCGGCTGGAAGCGCAGGTGGCCGGGCTTGCCCCCGGCGAGGAGCCGATGCTCTTGGTGAACGGCCGTCCGTTGGCGGCGGTGGCGGTGGATTTGCCCGGACTAGACGATGCGGGTTACCGCTGGCGGGCGGGCGGATCCGGCCTGTCGTACGGCGGCTGGCGTACCTTGACCGCCTATGTGCCGCCCGGCTGGCTGGTGGCGGGGGAAAATCAGGTGGATTGGCAATGTTCCTCCGGCTCGACCGGTCTCACCATCCGCCAGCTCCGGTTGCAGGTGAATTATGACCGCACCCCGCCCCCGCTCGTCCCGTTACCAGCGGTGGCCCCGGCTCCGGTCCAGGTGAACGCCGTGGCGGCGCCTCCGCTGGCTTGGAGGCCGGTTCGCCCGCCCGCCCCCCAGCTGCGACTGGGGTTGTCTTCAGCTTCCGGCGCGGTAAAATTACGTTCGGAATGAAAACAAGATCTGTGCGTTTTTCCCCGGCTGCCCCCGCCGGCTTCACCCTCATCGAAATCATGCTGGTCGTGGGGATCATCACCGTCCTGATGGGATCGGCCATTTTCATGCTAACGGGGAACCTCGAGTTCGCGAAGGAACAGCGGGCCCGGGGGGATCTCCAGGCCATCGTCACCCAGGTGCGCATGTTTGAGATGAAAAACGGAGGAGTCCCGCTGAGCGAATCCCAGGGACTGCAGGCGCTGGTGGGAAAAGGGAAGGGATTTGAGGAACTTCCCAAGGATCCTTGGGGGCAGGACTACAGGTACAAGGTGGACTCCTCGTCCTCGAAAGGGTTTCGGGTTTATTCCTCCGGTCCGGACCGACAGGACAACAACGGCGCCGGGGACGACGTCACCTCCAAGTAGGGGGTCGGCAGGGGGCGCGTATGAAACTCCGCCCAAAGACGGCGGCGGGGTTCACCTTGTTGGAAATTGTCCTCGCCGTTGGCATCGGCGTGATTTTCATGGGCGGGGCGGTGGTGTTTCTCTCCTCCACCGGCGGAGACCGGGAGCTGATCCAGTCCCGTCGGATGCTGGAGCAGGCCTCCGGCGAGGCGCGGGAAAAGGCGCTGGGCTCCGGAAAGGAGCAGCGCATCCGGCTGGATGCCCGGGCCGTGGGCGGGGAGGAGTTTCCCGGGGAGGTGGAAATGGAGGTGATCACCCCGGCGGACTTGGCCGCCGGGCGGCGCAGCTGGGGCCGGCCGGACCACTACCTCTGGTTTGTGACCGCGGGCGGTCTGGTCGAGCCGATCCGGGTTCGGTTGAAGCACGGGGAAAACCGGGAAGAGTTCGAGTTCAACGCGCTCACCGGCGAGTCGTTTAACCGAAAGACCGAGCAACCGTGAAAGCCGCCGGCCGGGGATTCACCCTCATCGAGGTGATGTTGGCGGTGGCGATCTTCGCCTTTGCGGTGGTGGGTTTTGCCGTCGCCCTCAACGATGTTTTGGGCATCAACTCCGAAATTCTCCGCACCGCCCAACGGAGACAGGCGGTGGAGTCCGTGGCTGCACAGATCCTCGCGGTCAGCAACAATCTGGCCCAGCAGGATTGGCAGACGGTGCCCGGATGGGGTTCGGAAAAAACCTGGACGATTGCCATGCAGATCCAACCGGTGGAGGTGGCCGTGCCGGGACCCAACAACCAGAATGTGCCCCTGCTCGGATGGTGGCGGGTGGAGGCGAGGGCGCAGGACGAAAAGGAAAAACCGGTGGACCGGATCGGCGTGATTCTCTGGGGGCAGCGGTGAAGAACCGGGGCTTCACCCTGATCGAGGTCACCCTGGGGTTGGCCATCCTAATCCTGATTTTCGGGGTGATTTTTCAACTCGTGCAGATCTCCGTGTTGGGGGCGGACGCCGCCGGCCGAAACAGCCTGCGCAGCCGCGAGGTCAGCGGGCTCTTCGCCCTCATCCGGCAACTCTGTCTCGATCTCCCCATCCGGTCCCAGCTGGCCCTCGAGCCCCGGGCCGGAGGCGGCTACGACCTGGTGCTCTCCAACGCCCCGGTGGCGATCCTGCCCACCCGCGACGGGGGCACCACCACCCTGCGTCTGCTGACGAAAAAAGACCGCGTGACCGGGGCCGCCCAACTGACCTTGGAGGAGGTCTTTCAAAGAACCAACCAGACCGGGCGCATCGAAGAGCCCCTCACCAACTCTTTTCTTCTGATGCAGGATCTGGTCACGGTGGACTGGTTTCCCGGCAACCCGCTCAACCGGGAGAGAATGGAGGAGCCGGGATGGACGGATCCGATCAAACCGGCGTATCTCAAGCTGCAACTGGTTCGGCGCGAGGCCGGGCGCAACGCCACCAACACCGGAATTTTTTGGATTCCGACCGGCTACGGACCCGGCGGGCAGCCCCCGGTTGATCCGGTGACCCGCGCCCCGGTGACGGTGACCAACACCAACCCACCGACGGGATGAACCGTTTTCGGCGAATCCAGGCGCGGGGTTCGGGCGTCGCCCTGATTGTGGCCTTGTGGGCAGTGGCCCTGATTTCTGCCGCGATGCTCGGGTTGGCCGCGATTTTGCAGCGGCAACTCGGCCAGGAAATTGCCGCCCTGCAAAATTCCCGTGCCGTGCTGGTGGCGGAGTCAGGCCTGCAAATGGCGTTAAATCCCCAGGTCCAACCGGCGATGGCCCGGGAGGCTTCGGCGGCGCTGACCGGCGAGCTCCGCAAGGGTTGGAATGTCCCGGTGCGTTTTGAGGTGCGGACTGAGGACCTGCGCGGGGAGGAGGGTAAAATTAACCTGAACGCGCTGGCGATGGGAGACACGGCCTTTTGCCGCCGGATCCTCACCAATTTACTGGGAGGCTGGGAGGTCAATCCCACCACCTCCTCCGCCTTCATCGACGCTCTCCTGGATTACGTCGACAACGAACAGCCCACCCGGACGACCGGCAACAACGATGCCACCGAGGATTACAGTCTGGCCGAGCGGGGCAGCGGTCCGCCCAATGCCCCGCTGGAGCGGTTGGACCAACTGCCCCAGGTGCTGGGCTGGGACCAGGTGATGGCGGAATCCAAGGTCAAGAACTGGCAGCAAAAATTCACGATCTACGGCTCGGGCAAGCTCTCCCTGAAAAGCGCGGATCAGGATGTGATTGAGGCTTGGCTGGGCCTGAATCCGGGCGCCGCGGACAACTTCATCCGCAACCGGTTGGGTCCGGATCAGGTTTTTGGCAGTTTGGACGACCAGGTGAATGTGGCGCTCCTCGGTTCCTTGACCCAGGAAGCCCAGTCGAGAATTAACACGGGGGCGGAGGATTTGTGGCGGGTGACCTCGACGGGGTATGTCGGCGAGGTTAAAAGAACGATCGTGGCGCTGATCTCCCGGAATCCTTCCCTGATCAAGGCACGTTGGATGGAGGACGAGACGAGCCCGTGATCTCTCTCCGGAGCAAAAGCGGCCCCAAGAACGGGGCTCCGAAAAAAAGAACCCTGCCGGCCCCGGGCGGAGCTGCCGTCCTGTTTCCTGGTCCGGAGGGTTGGGAGTTGTGGAGCGGTCCCCCGGCCCAGCCCGTTTGCGCCGGACCGGCGGAGGAGCCCCGGAAACTTCGTCCGGCGCCGGGTTGCGTGGTGAGTCTGCCCTCCCGGGCCTTTTTCTCCGTGCCCATCTGGGTTCCGGTGGTGGAGGAAAGTCCGGCGCGGGAGCAGACGCAGATCAAGCTGGAGATGAAGGGCATGCTCGGCGCCAACCCCGACTCGGCGGTGTGGGGGTTTGAGGGGATCCGGCGGGAGACGACCCCCGCGGCACCGGAGGGAGAGCCGGCCACGCGGCAACTGGAGGCAACGGCGGTGTTGGTTTCGCCGTTCCAGGAGGAGTGGCTCGTGGAAGAGGCGGCCCGGCACGAGCCGGCCGGGCGCATGCTCCCACCGCCGGGTTCTGGATCCGGCGGAGTGTTGCGCCGGGAGCTGGGACGGTGGGTGGCGGATTTTTACCAGGCGGGCAAGTGGCTCCACACGCAACCGCTCCTGGCGCCCCAGCTGGACGCCGCCGCTGCCGTGGAGTTGAAGACCACGGTCGCGCAACTGGAAGGTGAAGGGATCGTGACCGGCTTGGACAACTGGTTGATCCGGGAGGCCGGGGCGGAGGTGGGGGCGGGATTCCGGGAGGGCGTGGAAGCGCCGGTGCGTCTGGAGGAGAGAATGGCTCCCCGTTCCCCCGCGGAGTCCTGGAATCTTCCGCCACCCGCGCTCACCCAGTTGCGCGAACAACGTGCGGTGGACGCCCGGCGCAAAAAACTGATCCGCACTGGATTGGCGGCCTATGCAGGTGTCTTGCTGCTGGTCTTGGCTTTTTTGGCCTGGCCCGTGGTGCGTCTGCAGCTGGCCCGCGCGGAGTTGCGCAAAATCGGTCCGGAGGCGGAGTCGATTCGGGCGACGGCGATGCTCTGGCGGGAAGCCGGGGCCTGGCTCGACCCGCGCCGCAACGCCCTGGAACTTCTGTGGCAGGTCTCCCGCCCGCTGATCGAGAACGATCCCCCCCAGGTGGATGGGGTCCGCCTGACGTTGTTTGACCTGAATCCCCGGCGGCTGCTCCTCCAGGGGGAGGGGAAGAACCTACAACTTGTGGATCAGTACCTGAACGTCCTCAAGAAGGAGTCGGCCTTGGCCGGGTTCCAGTGGAAACATCCCCCCCCGCAGCTCCTGGCCAACGGCAACGCCAAGTTCCAGGTCGAGGGGGTTCCACCGGGAGTCTCGAGGGAAACAGAGGAGGGAGGTGAAAATGCGGGTTCTGACGCGCCATGAAAAAAAGCTGACCTTTCTGCTTTTGGGGGCCCTGGGAGTGGGATTGAACCTGATCCTGCTCAAGGTGTTTCTGGATCTGGACCGCACCCACCGACGGCAGTTGTCACAGCTGGACGAGGAACTCACCGAGGCCCGTTTCTGGGTCGAGCAGAGGGAGGAGTGGCGTTCGCGGGCAGAGTGGCTGGAGAAACACTTCAAAGCCGCCCCGGCCGAAAATCCTGCGCCTGCCCTACAAATGATGCTGCAAAGCGCCGCCGGCTCCGCCGGACTCAAGGTGGAGGAGCAGAAGGCGCCCGCTCCCAAGCCGGGACCCCGTTTTCTTCTTTATGCCCATAAGATGAAAATGAGCGGGAGCTTGGGCCAATTTTTGGACTGGCTGGTGGCGGCCTATCGTCCGGAGCAGGGCATCGCCGTCACGAACCTGAACCTGAAAATCGGACCAGAACCGCCCAAAATGGTCGGGGAGGTGGAAGTGAGCCAGTTCTTCCGATCCAACAATCCATGAGCAAGTTTTTCACATGGCTCCCGGGTCTACTGCTGGCCTCCTTCGGCTTCGCCTTAGCCTCTGAAGAAATGCCTATTCTTCCTCCCGCTCCCGGGCCGGAAACCGCCGAGGCGACCGTGGCTCTGCCGGCCCCGCTCTCGGCCGGTCGGTTTGCGGCCTTGTCCAGAAAGAGCCCATTCACGCTGGCCTCGGCCACCCAAGAAAATGCCGATTTTGCCAAGGAACTCATCCTGGCGGGGTACGTCCGGCTCGAAGGGAAGGAGTTCGTGATGGTGGCGAAGCGGAACGGTCCCGAACGGCTCATGATCGGCACCCAGCCATCTCCTTCCGCCCAAGGCATGATCCTCGAAAAAGTGGTGCGCGACCCCTCCGGGGATCCGACCAAGATGAGCGCCGTGCTCCGCAAAGGCACGGAGACGGCCACGTTGCAGTACGAAAAAGGCGGCGCGGCCCCGATGGCGGCCCCGGGCGGTGCCCAACCCCAAGTGGTTCCCGGAGCTGCCCCGGTTCCGCCCCAAGGACAGCCCCAGGTCACCGCGGGCCAGGCACCGGCCCAAAACCCGCCGGTGATCCGGCGGCGGGTCGTGCCGATTCCCTCGTCCCCCCCGCGATGAGAGGCAGTGTCTTCGCCCTCCTTGGGCTGGCTTTTTTTGTTTTTGCGGCAACCGCCACCGCCCAGGAAGCCGCGCCTTCAGCCGGATCCGGGCCGGAGATGGTTTCCCCGGACACCATCCAATTCCCCAACAATCCCGTTTCGGATTTTCTCCTCGTTTATGAACGGCTGAAAGGGGTCACCCTGATCAAGGACGCCAGCCTGGCAGCGGGGGGGCAGAACCTCAGTCTCACCCTCAATCAGCCTGTCACCAAGGAGGAGGCCATCCGGCTGATTGAATCCACCCTGCTCCTCAACGGATACGCCTTCATCGCGGTCGACAAGAAAACCGTGAAGGTGATTAACACGGCCGGCGGAAAAAACCCCCGCAGCGAGGGGGTTTTCGTTTTCACCAATGAGAATGAATTGCCGGAGGGGGAGGTGATTGCCTCTTATGTCATGCCCCTAACCCACCTGGCGGCTGCGGACGCGGTGGAGATCTTCAACCAGTTCATCGTGCTGCATCCGTACGGCAGCATGGTGGCCGTGCCCGTGGCGAACCAGGTGGTGGTCACGGAAAACTCCACCCTGATCCGCCGGCTGCTGGAGGTGAAGGCATTGGTCGACCAGCCCGCCCCGGAGGTTCGTTCGGAGTTTGTCCAGTTGCAACAGGCCAACGCCGACCGGGTGGTGGAGCTCATCACCCAGCTTTTGGAAAAGCGGCAGGAAGGCGCCGGGGCCACGGCCGGGCGAGCCGCCACCGGGCAACCGGCCCAACCGCCCGGGGTTCCCGCCATCCCCGGGGTTCAGGCCGCCGCGGCCACCACCGCCGCCACGATCAACGCCGGATCCTCCGGCGACATCCAGCTGATTGCCGACACGCGGACTAACCGGATCCTCATCGTCACCCGCCCGATGAACCTGGACTACATCCGGAAGCTGATTGAGGAGTTTGACGTGGCCGTGGACCTGAGCGAGCCCTACGAACAGCTGTTGAATTACGTGGCGGCGTCGGACATGTTGCCGATTTTGGCCGACATGTTGCAGGAGGAAGGGGAGGAGGCGGGGGCAGCGGGAGCAACCGGGGCACCGGGCCGGACCGTGACCGGCGGAATCGGAACCGGAACGCCCGCGGGCACTTCCGCGGGAGGAGGGGTTTCGGGGGCAGGCCAGCTGGGTTCGCTGCAGGAACCAGGGGAGCAGCAGGCGGCCGAATCGGTCATCGTTGGGAAAACCCGGCTTGTTGCGGACAACCGGGCCAATTCCATTCTCGTGATCGGACAACCGGAGGCGCGGGAGAAGGTGAAGGCGATTTTGGACAAGCTCGACAAGCGGCCCATGCAGGTCTTCCTGGCAACGGTGATCGGTTCCCTCACGGTCGGCAACAACGACGAGTTCTCCTTCAATATCCTTCAGCGGTACTCCAAAGCCAGCAGTTCAGGCGTTAACAGCGTGTCCGGCGGCAACAACATCGTGTCCACGAACTCCCCGCTCAGCCAATCAGCCGCCACTTTCGCCCAGTTGGCCTCGATGGCTTCCACCGCGCTTCCCGGGATGCAGATTGCGGCGTTTGTGGGGAACACCTTGGATCTCTACCTTCAGGCCCTCACTTCCACCTCCAGATTCCGGATCGCTTCCCGGCCCTCCGTCTTCACGGCCAACAACAAAAAGGCGGTCATTTTCAACGGTAAAAAAATCGCCGTACCCACCGGCACGGTCACCAGCCTGGTCTCTGGCACCAGCTCCACCAGCAACACCGGCTCGCTGACCTCCAACATTCAGTACCAGGACGTGGTGCTGAAAATCGAGGTAGTGCCGCTGATCAACAGCGCCCGGGAGGTCAGCCTGCAGATCATTCAAACCAATGACACCGTCCTCAACAGCAGCACCAACATCGGCGGCGGGGTCGAGGTTCCGGAAATCAGCACCCAGGAGCTTACCACCACAGTGACCGTGCCGGACCGGTCCACGATCCTGATCGGCGGCCTGATCACCCAGACGGACCAGAAAAACACCGCTGGCGTGCCCTTTCTATCTTCCATTCCTCTGCTGGGGAATCTTTTCAAAAGCACGACCGACTCCACCGAGCGGCAGGAACTGGTGGTTTTGATCCAGCCCTCCGTGGTCAACGACGTCCCCGAACTGCGCGAAATCAGCAAGACGGAGCGGGATTTGACAGGCTTTTCCTCCAAGGAACTTTCACCGCTCAGCATGAAGGTCGGTTCCAAAACCTCCGATGCGAATCTCATTCCCCTGACTTCCCCCGAAGCCCTTCCCGAACCTCCGACCCAGGAGTAAAGAACCTGTTCCCAAGGGGGCGGGCCCCTCGGGTTGACTCCGTCCCCTGTTTCAAGGACGCTGGCCGCAATTAGTTTTTCTACTTCATGAATATCCACGAATATCAGGCTCGCGACCTTCTTTCCTCCGCCGGGGTGGCCGTGCCCCGGGGAGCGGTGGCCCGTACACCCGAGGAGGCCGAGTCCATCGCGCGGTCGCTTCCTTGCAACAGCTTTGTAGTCAAGGCCCAGGTCCATGCCGGGGGCCGTGGGAAAGGGACGTTTAAGGACGGTTTCAAATCGGGGGTTCACCTGGTTAAAACGCCGGCCCAGGTCCGTGACGTGGCCGCACGGATGCTCGGCAACCAGCTGATCACCCATCAGACCGGCCCGGAAGGAAAACCCGTCCACGCCGTCCTCGTTGGAGAGTCCACCGAAATCGCCCGGGAACTCTACCTCGCCATCACTCTGGACCGCGTCTCCAACTGCCCCGTGCTCATTGCCAGCCGCGAAGGGGGTGTGGAGATCGAGACCGTCGCGGAAAAGAACCCTTCAGCCATCCTTCGCGAAAAAATCGATCCGGGCCTTGGCCTTCAGCCTTATGAGGCCCGC
>Ga0194134_10004752_pt1 | contig 13361 bp, 12 predicted proteins | sample TA2KigOff0mmetaG_FD_148602 | JGI IMG/M metagenome (GOLD analysis project Ga0194134, IMG submission 148602) | Freshwater microbial communities from Lake Tanganyika, Tanzania - TA2015056 Kigoma Offshore 0m | ecosystem: Environmental > Aquatic > Freshwater > Lake | place: Tanzania: Lake Tanganyika... | reverse complement strand
TGCATGCGAGCACGAACTCACGTGCCGCCGCCCGCGCATCCCTTTCATCGTTCACTTTTCAAACAGCGCTGACGGGGGTTCTCGCGTTCCGCCCGTCGACAAGGGCGCGGTGTATACGCCCCGCCCCATTGCGAGTCAAAACTTTTTTGGGACAGCCGCAAGATTCCTGCAGTGCGATGAAAAACCGCATGAATCCCCGTCTGGCCTTGCCCCCGGGACGGGCTTCGAACATGGTGCGCATGACGTCATGCGGTGCACGCATGGCGGGGCGGGAGGAACCGCGCGCTCGCGCGGGCAACCATGGTAGACGAGGGGTCGATGCTCTCGAGAATGCAGCAGCGACAGGGGTCTTCGCGCGGTCGCGCCGCCGCGAAGCTTTGCCTCTTCGGTGCTGCGCTGGCCGGCATCCTCCTGCTCGCGGATCGCCGTGAATCGCCTCCCGTCGATGTCCAGTCGCCACCAGGCGAGCAGCACGGACCGCTAGATGATGTTGCCGGCGGCGCCAGGGGCACATTCCCTGGCGATTCGCCTCCTTCACGCCTTGCCGAAGGGGCGAGGGCGGTCGGCGCCGCGGCCCCGATGTCCGCCGAAGCAAGCTCCATGGGAGCGGGAACCCCGCGCGAGGCGGCCATACTTCCCGAGGATCCGCTGGCGCACCCCGCGATCCACCCGCAGCGCGTGGTGGCCGTCCGGCGCGGCGACACGCTCATGGACATACTGCTCGGGATCGGCCTCCCCCGCGCCGAGGCGCATGAGGCCGTGAGCGCGCTGGCGAGCGTCTACGACCTGCGCGGACTGCGCCCGGGCCAGGAGATCACCTTCACCTTCGCGCCCGGGCTGCCCGGGGAGGGACAGCCGCTGCTTGGCGCGTGGATGTCGGCCCGCGCCGACCGCGAGGTCGGGCTCGCGCGCAACGATCGCGGCCGCTTCGTAGCCCACCAGCACGACAAGGAACTCGCGCTGCAGCCGACCCGCGCGACCGCCCACGTGAACACCAGCCTCTACGAGGCAGGCCTGTCGGCCGGCATCCCCGCGCAGGTCATGGTCGACATGATCCGCGCCTTCAGCTTCGACGTCGACTTCCAGCGCGAGATCCAGCCCGGCGATTCGTTCGAGCTCTTCTTCGATCGCTTCGTCGACTCCGACGGCCGGGTCGCGAAGACAGGCGAGATCCGCTTCGCGAGCCTGCTGCTGTCGGGCCGTCGCCTGTCGCTCTACCGCCACGTCGATCGCGACGGGCAGGTCGATTTCTTCAACGACAAGGGTGAGAGCGTGCGCAAGGCGCTGCTCAAGACCCCGATCGACGGCGCGCGGCTGACATCGGGTTTCGGCAACCGCTCGCACCCGATCCTCGGCTACAGCGCCTTCCACAAGGGCGTGGACTTCGGCGCTCCCACGGGCACGCCGATCCAGGCCGCGGGCGACGGCGTCGTCGAGAAGAAGGGCTGGTTGGGCGGCTACGGCAACTACTTGCGCATCAAGCACAACTCGGAATTCGCGACCGCCTACGCGCACATGAGCCGCTTCGCGCCAGGCGTCGCGGAGGGAGGCCGCGTCCGCCAGGGCCAGGTGATCGGCTATGTCGGCTCGACGGGCATGTCCACTGGCCCGCACCTGCACTACGAGATCCTGAAGCGCGGTGCGCAGGTGAACCCGATGAACGTGAAGTTTCCGACGGGTCGCAAGCTCGAGGGCGTCGACCTCGTCAACTTCCGCCACGCCAAGGCGGGCACCGACCAGGCCTTCGCCGAGGCACGCAGCGTGCTGCGCGTCGCAGCGAAGCCCGCCGAGGCGACCGACGCGCAGCCGGTCGCGGCGCAGGCGGACGGTACCGAAACGCGCTGACGCCGGCGGGCCGGGCGCCGCCTAGAGCAGGTTGGCGTGGCGCGCGCGCAGGTCCGCGAAGCCGAGGCCGCGCATCCGCATCACCTCCAGCACGACGATCTCGAAGAACACCGCCAGCGCGAGTTCGTACTGGCTGCCCATCGGCATCGCCGATGGGCGCGCGGAGGTCATGTCGTCGCGCATCGTCTGGCCGGGAAGAAGCACGAAGCGGTGCGCGAGATCGACGACGGCGCCCGTGCCGACCGCGCCGACGACCAGCACCCTCGCCCCCGCGGCGCGCGCCGCGGTGGCATGCGCGACGCCGGAAGGCAGGTCTCCGGTCGATGCGTTGACCAGCAGCAGGTCGCCCGCGCCTACCGGGGGCGCGGTCATGTCCCCGACCATGTGCGCGTCGAGGCCCGCATGGAACAGGCGCATCGTCAGGCCGCGCAGCACGAGCCCGGTACGCCCCGCGGAATGGAGCAGGATGCGGCGCGCCGCGACCAGTTCGCCAGCCAGCGTCGCCGCGGCGTCCGGCGCCATGCGCGCGAAGACCTCCTCGACCTCGGCGAGGAGGGCCGCCGCGACCGGGCGCAGGGATGGCGCGCTCATCCCGCCGCGCCCTCCGGGCCGCCCTTCGTGAGCACGCCGCGTGCCAGGAAGAGGTCGGTGATCTCCTGCGCGAGCTCGGCGAAGCGCGGCGCGCGGCGCGCGGCGAGGCCCCGTGGCCGCGGCAGGTCGACGTCGAGGATGCGCTCGATGCGGCCCGGCCGGGGCGACATCACGACGACGCGGTCGGAGAGCAGCACCGCCTCGTCGATCGAATGGGTGATGAAGACGACGGTCTTGCGCGAGGAGAGCCAGAGCGCCTCGAGGTCGACGCGCATCTGCTCGCGCGTCAGCGCGTCGAGCGCGCCGAAGGGCTCGTCCATGAGCAGCAGCGGCGGATCGTGCAGCAGCGCGCGCGCGATCGCGGCGCGCTGGCGCATGCCGCCCGACAATTCGTGCGGATAGCGGTCCGCGAACTCGGCGAGGCCGACCTGGCGCAGGAGCTCCATGGCACGCGGGCGGTGGGCGGAGGGATCGAGGCCGCGCATCTCGACCTGGAACAGCACGTTCGAGAGCACGTCGCGCCAGTCGAGCAGCACCGGGCTCTGGAAGACGATGCCGAGGTCGGTGACGGGCGCGGCGACGCGGCGGCCGAGCACGGCGACATAGCCCGCGTCGGGGCCGGCCAGCCCGGCGACGATGCGCATGAGCGTCGACTTCCCACAGCCGGACGGGCCGACGATGGACACGAACTCGCCGCGGCCGATGTCGAGCGACACGTCCTGCAAAGCGACGGTCTCTCGGCCATCGCGGCGGAAGGTCTTGCCGAGGCGCGAGATCGAGATGCCGTCTGCGGTCGCCATGCCAACCCTCATGCGCTCGCGGCGAGCGGCATGGCCCCGCCGCGTGGCCAGAATTCCCTGATGTCGCTGGCCGCCCGCGCCAGGGACGCCGCGAGCACGCGGCGCCGCGCCGGCGGCATGCGCACGATCGGGCCCGCCACGGAGAGCGTGCCGAGCACGGGCCCTCCCGCCGCGCCACCGCCCACCACGACCGCTATCGCCGCGACGCCCGGCTCCGCCTCCTCGTCGGCGAGGGCCCAGCCACGGCGGCGGACCAGCGTGAGGTCGCGCATCAGCGCCGCGGGCTCGACGATCGTGCGCGCGGTGAGGGCCGGCATGCCGCGCGCGCGCAGCACGCGGCGCACCTCGCCGTCGGGCAGCGTCGCGAGCCAGGCCTTGCCGTTCGCGGTGGCGTGGAGCGACACGGGTCCCGTCATCGCAGGCTCGTAGCGCAGGCCGGGCGGTGCGCCCTGGGCCGAGCAGAGCCAGCCGAGGCCGCCATCCCGCGCGAGCGTGAGGCGGACGAGCTCGCGCGTGTCGCGCGCGAGGCGGTCGAGCACGGGCTGGCAGGTCTCGTGCAGGCCAGTCGCGTCGAAAAGCCTGCGGCCCAGCGCGGCGAAGCCCAGCGAAAGCCTGTAGCGGCCGGTGCCGGGTTCCTGCTCCGCCCAGCCGCGCGCGCAGAGCGGCGCGAGCAGGCGATGGACCCCGCTCTTCGGCAACCCGAGGCGCTGGGCGATCGCGGACAGCCGCTCGCCTCCGGGATGGTCCGCGAGCAGCTCGATGACGTCGATCGCCCTAGCGAGCGAGGAACCGATCATGCGCATTGACGGAACGGTGTTCCGCTCAATACGCTTTCGTCAACCACAAAAAGGACTTGGGGAGTGGACGCCACCACGATGATCGCCGCGCGCCTGCGCAGGCCCGCTCTCGTCGCGCTCGGGCTCGGCGGCGTGATAGCGCTCTGGGAGGTCGCGGTGCACGCGCTGTCGATCAAGCCGTTCCTGCTGCCGGCGCCCTCGCTCGTGCTGCGCCAGCTCGCGCGTCGATGGGACGTCGTCCTCGACGCGGCCATGTTCACCGCGCAGTCGATGCTCGTCGGCTTCGCCGCCTCGGTCGTCATAGGCGTGCTGCTCGCCCTCGTCGTCGCCTTCTCCCGGCGCCTCGAGGAACTCGTCTATCCCGTGCTCGTCTTCCTGCAGATCGTGCCGAAGATCGCGGTGGCGCCGCTGTTCCTGATCTGGATCGGCTACGGCCTCACGTCGAAGGTGCTGATCGTCTTCCTGCTGTCGTTCTTCCCCGTGCTGGTCAGCAGCATCGCGGCGTTCAAGTCCGTGGACCCGGAGATCATGGACCTCGCGCGCTCCACCGGCGCGCGGAGCTGGCGGATCTTCCTCAAGGTGCGGCTGCCGCACGCGCTGCCGACGTTGTTCACGGGCATCAAGGTCGCCGCGGCGCTCGCGGCGACGGCGGCGGTCGTCGCCGAGTTCGTCGCCTCCGACCGCGGCCTCGGCTACAAGATCCAGGAATACACGAACAACTTCGACACGCCGATGACCTTTGGCGCGATCCTCGTGCTCTGCGCGATGGGGCTCGTCCTCTATGGCGCGGTCGAGGTCGCCGAGCGGCTGGCGATACCCTGGCACGTGTCGCGACGCGGCGCGCAGGGCGGATCCGCCACGACCTGAGACCACCAACCCAAGGGGAGGACAAGACGATGATGCTTCGTATCCTTGCCACCGGCTGCGCCTTCGCCGCGGCCATGTTCGGCGCCGCGACGGCCTTCGCGCAGGACAAGGTGACGTTCCGGCTGAACTGGATCCTCTACGGGTTCCACACGCCGTTCCATCTCGGGCTTGAGCGCGGCTACTACCGCGAGGAAGGCATCGACCTGACGATCGGCGAGGGCCAGGGCTCGGTGCGCGCAGCGCAGACCGTGGGCGCGAAGGGCGACATGTTCGGCCTGTCCGACGGACCGAGCGTCATCAACGTCGCGACCAAGGGCGCGCCCATCCGCGCGGTGATGTCGATCACGAGCTCGTCGCCCTACGCGATCGGCGTGCGCGCCGACGCGGGTGTGCGGACGCTGAAGGACCTCGAGGGCAAGACCATCGCGACCGCGCCCGGCGAGGCCGGCCTGCAGCTGCTGCCCGCGGTGTGGAAGGCGAACGGCGTCGACGGCGAAAAGGTCCGCATCCTGCGCGTCGAGGGCGCGGGCAAGAACGTCGCCGTCGCCGAGAAGCGCGTCGAGGCCCTGATGGCCGGCCTCGACAACCAGTCGATCACGCTGCCGCGCCAGGGCGTGCCGCTGGTCAATTTCGGCTACGCCGCCTTCGGCGTGAACACGGTCGGCCTGCAGATCCATGCCCACGAGGACACGATCCGCGGCAATCCCGATCTCGTGCGCCGCTTCGTGAAGGCGACCGTGCGGTCCTTCGAGGCCGCGATGGCCGACCCGATGGCCTCGATCAAGGCAGGCCAGAAGGTCAAGTCGGACCTCGAGACCGAGCTGAGCCTCGAGCAGCTGAAGGTCGGGATCGGCCTGATGCCGTCCAAGGCCTCGCAGGGCAAGCCGATCGGCTACATGGCGCCGGAGGACTGGGCCGAGACGCTCCAACTCATGAAGCAGTACATGGGCCTGGAGACCAACCAGAAGGCCGAGGACTTCTTCACGAACCAGTTCGTCCCTAACGCCCCGCGGGGCTGATCGCCGGGCCCGGGAGGGTGGCCGCGATGAACCGCCACGACCTTTCGGGGCGGAGGATCGTCGTGACCGGCGGCGCGGGCGGCATCGGCCTCGCCTGCGCCGCGCGCCTCGCGCGCGACGGCGCCGAGGTCGAGCTCTGGGACCTCGGCGGCGCCGCGCTCGACGCGGCGCGCGCCGGGCTCCCCGGCGCGGTCGCGCGCGCGGTAGACGTCACCGATGCGGGCGCCGTCGACGCCGCGATGGCGGCGGCGCGGCCGCGCGGCGTGGTGCATTGCGCGGGGATACTCGGCCCGGTCGCGGCGGCGACGGAACTCGACGCGGCGGATTTCCGCAAGCTCGTGGAGGTCAACCTCACGGGCAGCTTCGTCGTCGCGCGCGCGGCGGCGGCGGAGATGCTGCGCCTGCCCCGCGACGGGCGATCGGGGCGGATCGTCCTGATGGGCTCGATCCAGGGCAAGGAAGGCATGGCGCTCGGCGCCGCCTACTCCGCGGCCAAGGCCGGCGTGGTGGCGCTCGCGAAGAGCATGGCGAAGGAACTCGCGGCCGAGGACATCTGCGTCAACGTGGTCTCGCCGGTCGCGGCGGAGACGGCGATGGCGCGCCAGATCACCGCCGCGCGGCGTGCCGACATCCTGTCGCGCATCCCATCCGGGCGGTTCGTCGAACTGGAGGAGATCGCGTCGATGGTCGCGTGGATATGCTCGCCGGAGGCGAGCTTCTCGACGGGTGCGGTGTTCGACCTCTCGGGCGGCCGCGCCACCTACTGACCCCACGAAGAGGCGAACGGAGCAGGCGATGAGCGGACTGGCAGGCGAGGCTTTCGTCGCGATATGGCACGACATAGCGCCAGAGGGCATCGAGGAGTTCCTCGACTGGCACCATCGCGAGCACATGCCCGAGCGGCTCGGCATACCGGGCTTCCGGCGCGGCCGGCGCTACCTCCGGGTCGGCGGCGACGGACAGGCGTATTTCAACCTCTACGAGGTGGACGCTTTCGAGGTCCTGGTGGGGCAGGACTATCTCGGCCGCCTCAACGCGCCGACGCCGTGGACGAGGCGCGCGGTCGCCCATTTCCGCCAGGTCACGCGCGGGCTCTGCCGCGTCGCCGGCTCGCAGGGCATCGGCCAGGGCGGCATCGCGGCCACGCTGCGCATCGCCGCGACGGCGGATGGCGGCGAGCGCCTGCGCCGGTACCTCCTGCACGAGGCCATCCCGGCGCTCCTCGATCGCACCGGCATCCTGGGGGCCCATCTCGGCTTCACCGACGAGGCCGGCTCGCGGCTCGAGACGGCCGAGAAGAAGGCGCGCGGCAGCCTCACCGACATCCCGCCCTGGGTGATGGTCGTCGAGGGCATCTCCGCCGAGCGCGTCGCGGCGGCGGTCGCGGCGGCGATGCCGGGCCCGGCACTCGCCGCCAATGGCGCGGCCGGGCCCGCGACCACGGGCATCTACAGGCTCGAGGCGACGCGGCTGAAGACCGGCTGGAGCGCGGGCTGAGGCTTGCATCCCGGGGGAGCCGGGGCCATGGTCCGGGCCCCGCGCAGGGCGGGATTCCCCTTCGAGGAGCAGCCATGTACCCGAGCACGCAGCTTCTGATCGACGGCAAGTGGGGCCCCGCCGCGAGCGGCCGCACGATCCCCGTCCTCAACCCCGCGACCGAGGAGCAGATCGGCACGGTCGCCCATGCCGGCACGGAGGACCTCGACCGCGCCCTCGCGGCCGCGAGGAAGGGCTTCGAGGCCTGGCGCAAGGTCTCGCCGTACGACCGCGCGAAGGTCATGCGCAAGGCCGCCGACCTGATGCGCGCGCGCGCCGACGACATCGCCAGGCTCATGACCCTCGAGCAGGGCAAGCCGCTGGCGCAGTCCAGGATCGAGGCCATGCTGGCCGGCGACATCATCGATTGGTTCGCCGAGGAGGGCCGCCGCACCTATGGCCGCGTCGTCCCGGCGCGCATGCCCAACGTGCACCAGCTCGTGCTCAAGGAGCCGGTGGGCCCGGTGGCGGCGTTCACGCCCTGGAACTTCCCGATCAACCAGATCGTGCGCAAGACGTCGGCCGCGCTCGCGACGGGCTGCTCGATCATCGCGAAGTGCCCCGAGGAGACGCCGGCCGCGCCGGCCGCGCTGTTCCAGGCCTTCCTCGACGCGGGCGTGCCGGACGGCGTGGTCAACCTGGTCTATGGCGTGCCCTCGGAGATCTCCGAGTACCTCATCAACCACCCGACGATCCGCAAGGTCTCCTTCACCGGCTCGACCGCGGTCGGGAAGATGCTGACGGCGATGGCCGGCCGCCACATGAAGCGCGTGACGATGGAGCTCGGCGGCCACGCGCCGGCGATTATCTTCGACGACGCGGACCTCGACCAGGCCGTGAGCGTGCTGTCGGCTAACAAGTACCGCAACGCCGGCCAGGTCTGCGTCGCGCCGACGCGCTTCCTCGTGCAGCAGCCGATCTACGAGAAGTTCCTCGAGAAGTTCGTCGCCATGTCGAAGGCGCAGAAGATCGGAGACGGCATGGACGCCGCCACGACGATGGGGCCGCTCTGCCACGCGCGCCGCATCGACGCGATGGAAGGCTTCATGGCCGATGCCGCGAAGTCCGGCGCGAGGGTCGAGACCGGCGGCAAGCGCATCGGCAACAAGGGCTATTTCTTCGAGCCGACCGTGCTGACCGGCGTGCCGCTTTCGGCGCGGGTGATGAACGAGGAGCCCTTCGGGCCGATCGCGGTCGTGAGCCCGTTCAAGGACTTCGACGCCGCGATCGCGGAGGCGAACCGCCTCGAATACGGCCTCGCCGCCTATGCCTATACGCGCAACACGAAGCTCGCCACCGCGGTGGGCAACGCGATCGAGAGCGGCATGGTGTCGATCAACCACCACGGCCTCGGACTGCCCGAGGTCCCGTTCGGCGGGATCAAGGATTCGGGCTTCGGGTCGGAGGGCGGCACCGAGGCGCTCGAGGCCTACCTGAACACCAAGTTCGTGAGCCAGCTGTCCATGTGAGGGACAAGGGGCCGGCGGCCGGGCCGGCCCCTCGCCCGCCTGCGACCGGGTCTCAGCCCGCCTTGCGCCGCGCCGCCGGGGCCTGCGATCGCGGCGCGATGTCGAGACCCTTGGCACCGACCCGCACCTCGACGACGTCGCCGTCCTTCACGTCGCCGCGCAGGATCGCGCTTGCCAGCGTGTTCTGCAGCTCGCGCTGGATCACGCGCTTGAGCGGCCGCGCGCCGTAGACCGGGTCGTACCCGGTCTCGGCCAGCCACGCCTTCGCGGCCTCGTCGAGGTCGAGGACGATCTTGCGGTCCTCGAGCAGCTTCGACAGTCGGCGCAGCTGGATCTCGACGATCCCCGTCATGTGCCGGCGGCTGAGCCGGCGGAAGAGCAGGATCTCGTCGAGCCGGTTGAGGAACTCCGGCCGGAAGGCGCGACGCACGACCTCCATCACGCCGGGACGCGCCGCCTCGACGTCCTCGCCCTCGGCCTGGCTGGCGAGGAGTTCGGAGCCGAGGTTGGAGGTCAGCACGATCAGAGTGTTGCGGAAGTCGACCGTGCGCCCCTGCCCGTCGGTCAGGCGCCCGTCGTCGAGCACCTGCAGCAGCACGTTGAAGACGTCGGGGTGCGCCTTCTCCACCTCGTCGAAGAGCACGACCTGGTAGGGCCGGCGCCGCACCGCCTCGGTGAGCGAGCCGCCCTCGTCGTAGCCGACATAGCCCGGCGGGGCGCCTATCAGGCGCGAGACCGCATGCTTCTCCATGTACTCGGACATGTCGATTCGCAGCAGCGCCTGGTCGTCGTCGAAGAGGAACGCGGCGAGCGCCTTGGTGAGCTCGGTCTTGCCGACACCCGTCGGCCCGAGGAACAGGAACGAGCCGATCGGGCGGTTCGGGTCCTGCAGCCCGGCGCGCGCGCGGCGCACCGCCTCGGCGACCGCGGCCACGGCCTCGTCCTGGCCGACCACGCGCCCCCCGATCGTCGACTCCATCTGAAGGAGCTTCTCGCGCTCGCCCTCGAGCATCTTGTCGACGGGAATGCCCGTCCAGCGAGAGACCACGCCGGCGATGTCCTGGTCGGTGACTTCCTCGTTGAGCATCCGCTCGCCGGCACCGCCGCCCTGCGACGCCGCCAGTTCCTTCTCCAGCGTCGGGATGACGCCGTACTTGAGCTCGCCCGCCTTCGCGAGGTCGCCGCGGCGCTGCGCGGATTCGAGCTCGATGCGCGCCTGCTCCAGCCGCTCCTTGAGCTTCTGCGAGCCGGCAAGCTGGCTTTTCTCGGACTTCCAGACCGCGGTCAGGTCGGCCGACTCGCGCTCGAGCCCGGCGAGCTCGTCCTCGAGCCTGACGAGGCGGTCGCGCGAGCCGGGATCGGTCTCGCGCTTCAGCGCCTCGCGCTCGATCTTCAGCTGCACGATGCGCCGGTCGAGCTCGTCGATCTTCTCGGGCTTCGAGTCCACGGCCATGCGCAGCCGGCTGGCCGCCTCGTCGACCAGGTCGATCGCCTTGTCGGGCAGGAAGCGCTCGGTCACGTAGCGGTTCGACAGCGTCGCCGCGGCGACGATCGCGCCGTCGGTGATGCGCACGCCGTGGTGCAGCTCGTACTTCTCCTTGAGCCCGCGCAGGATCGAGATCGTATCCTCGACGCTAGGCTCGGAGACGAACACTGGCTGGAAGCGCCGCGCCAGCGCGGCGTCCTTCTCGATGTGCTTGCGGAACTCGTCGAGCGTGGTGGCCCCGACGCAGTGCAGCTCGCCGCGCGCCAGGGCCGGCTTGAGCATGTTCGAGGCATCCATCGCGCCGTCCGCCTTGCCGGCGCCGACGAGCGTGTGCAGCTCGTCGATGAACACGACGATCTCGCCGGCCGCGGCCTGGATCTCCTGCAGCACGGCCTTCAGGCGTTCCTCGAACTCGCCGCGGAACTTCGCGCCCGCGACCATCGCGCCGAGGTCGAGCGACAGCAGCTTCTTGTCCTTGAGGGATTCCGGCACGTCGCCGTTCACGATGCGCAGCGCGAGCCCCTCGACGATCGCGGTCTTGCCGACGCCGGGCTCCCCGATCAGGACGGGATTGTTCTTGGTGCGGCGGGAGAGGACCTGGATCGTCCTGCGGATCTCCTCGTCGCGGCCGATCACCGGGTCGAGCTTGCCCGCGCGCGCGGCCTCCGTCAGGTCGCGCGCATACTTCTTCAGCGCGTCGTATGACTGCTCGGCCGAGGCGCTGTCGGCCTTGCGGCCCTTGCGCACGCCCTCGATCGCGGCGTTGAGCGCCTGGGCGCCCGCGCGCGCGTCGGACAGCGCCTTGTGCGCGCCCGTGCCCGGCACGATGGCGAGGGCGAGCAGGAGCCGCTCGGCCGGGACGAAGCTGTCGCCGGCCTGTTGCGCGGCCTTCTCGGCCTGCTCGAGCACGCGCCCGAGCTCGGGCGAGAGATAGACCTGGCCAGCGCCGGATCCCTCGACGCGCGGCTGCTTCGCGAGCTCGGCCTCGACCGCGGCGTGCGCCTTTTGCGGGTCGGCGCCGGCTGCGCGCAGCAGGCTGGCTGCAAGCCCCTCGCGGTCGTCGAGCAGGACCTTGAGGAGATGCTCGGGCGCGAGGCGCTGGTGACCGCTTCGCTGCGCGAGGGTCTGCGCTGCCTGCAGGAAGCCGCGGGAGCGCTCTGTGTAGATCTCGGGATTCATGGCATCGAGCCTTTCGGATGGTCCCCAGTCGGGCGACGCGGGTTCGAGGGCCCCGGAACGGCGGCCCAAAGCGATATGGAGGGGCGGCGCGCGGGCCGCAAGGCCGGGCGCGGGTTGACATGCGGCGCGCCGCGCGGATCATGCGCGCCCCGCGAAGGAAACCGCCATGGAACCGAGCGTCGCAAGCATCCACCGCTATCCGGTGAAGGGGCTCTCGCCGGAGCCCCTCGCCCGCGTCGAATTGTCGCCCGGCGAGGGGCTGCCGCATGATCGCCGCTACGCGCTGCATGTCGGCGCGGGCGGCTTCGATCCCGCGGCGCCAGCCTGGATGGCGAAGACGAATTTCCTGATGCTGATGCGCGACGAGAGGCTGGCGCGGCTGCGCACGCGCTTCGATCCCGCGACCGCGGTGCTGTCGATCGAGCGCGACGGCAAGCAGGTCGCGCGCGGAAACCTCGAGGAGCCGGCGGGGCGCGTGGTGCTGGAGCAGTTCTTCGCAGCCTACATGGGCGATGCGCTGCGCCGGCAACCGCGCGTCGTCTCGGCGCCCGGCCACACGTTCTCGGACGTGGCGGCGCGCGTGGTGTCGATCGTGGGGCTGGCCAGCGTGCGCGACCTTGAGGGCGTGATGCGCGCGCCGGTCGACCCGCTGCGCTTCCGCGCCAACCTCCATGTCGAGGGACTTGCGCCGTGGGCGGAGTTCGAGTGGATCGGCCGCGAGGTCGCGATCGGCTCGGCGCGCCTGCGCGTGACGAAGCGGATCCGGCGATGCGCCGCCACCGACGTGGATCCGTCGAGCGGCGCGCGCGACCTCAACGTTCCGCTTGCCCTGCGTCAGGCCTACGGCCACGCCGATTGCGGCGTCTATGCCGAGGTGCTCTCAGGCGGAACGATCTCCCTGGGGGACGCGCTCGCCCTGCAGGCGGGTTGAGCGCGGCGCGTCAGTCCAGCTGGTCGTCGGCGTTCGCGGGCGCGGCCGCGGCAGCCGCGGCATAGCCCGTCGGGGTGACCGTCGCGCCCTGCGGCGCGCCCTGCCCCTGCATCGGGTGCTGGCCGCCCCCGCCGTGCTGCCCGGCGCCCTGCCCCTCGCCGCCCTGGCCGAAGCGACCATCCTGGCCGAACTGGCCCTGGTTCTGGCGCGGCTGCTGGTAGCCGCCGCTCTCGTTGATGAGGCGGTAGTAGTGCTCTGCGTGCTGGTAGTAGTTCTCCGCGGCGATGCGATCCCCCGAGGCGTGCGCATCGCGCGCCAGCGCCACGTATTTCTCGAGGATCTGGAAGGCATTGCCGCGCACGCGCACGTCGGGACCGTTCGAATCGAAGGTCTGCGATCGTATCGGCAGGTTCGGGTTGTGGGGCTGGTGGTGGTGTGGTTTGCGGCCGCTGTGGCGGCCCCGCTGGCGCTTCATGTGTCCCGACCGTCTAGGTTGATCCAAAGCCCCTTCAGGGCTGCGCGTTTCCGAGGATCGCCGGCGCCTGCCGGCCTCGTCGCCCTGCCCCGGGCCGCCTCGCGGCCACCGGGCCCGGCCATGGCCGGGGAGCGGATGCGTCCTGCCCCTGGGGAAGGACTACCCGGAGATTAGGCGGGCGAAGCCGGATTTCCAAGGCCGATCTGCCCTGCCGCCAGGACGACCACCCGCTCCACCCCGGCGAGGTCGCGCCGGCGCGGCAGCACGCGCAGCCCCTCGATGCCGGTCGCGATGGCCTCCACCGGGCCGGCCTGTCCCGCGCCGACCTCGAGGAAGGCGCGACCATCGGGCGCGAGGATGCGGGGC
>Ga0194134_10004750_pt1 | contig 13363 bp, 13 predicted proteins | sample TA2KigOff0mmetaG_FD_148602 | JGI IMG/M metagenome (GOLD analysis project Ga0194134, IMG submission 148602) | Freshwater microbial communities from Lake Tanganyika, Tanzania - TA2015056 Kigoma Offshore 0m | ecosystem: Environmental > Aquatic > Freshwater > Lake | place: Tanzania: Lake Tanganyika... | reverse complement strand
AGAAACGCATTGGCCCGCTGGCCTACGTCGTGGCCGGCGCGAAGGCCATGCGTAGCCCGCACCCGCAGATCACCGTCGAGGCCGAGGGACAGTCAGCGACGGGTGAGCTAGTGCTGGTGGGCAACGGGCGTCTTTATGGCGGGAGCCTGCCCGTCTTTCCCGATGCTCGGCTCGACGATGGGTTTTTGGACATTTGCGTGTTTCCGCGCGTCTCGTGGGTTTTAATCACACGGTATGCGCTGGGCTACGTCACCAACGGTCCGCGCGCGCCGCGCGACATGCGGACGTTTCAGGCCGCGCGCGCCCGGCTGACTGCTTCTGTGTCGGTACCATTCCAGGTGGAAGGCGACCTCTGCGGAATGCTGCCGGTGACGCTGGGTGTACTGCCCAACGTCCTGCGGGTCGTGGCGTAAAAGCAAAAGGCAGGCGCGTGGCCTGCCTTTGGCGGAGGAATTTTAGCGGGTTACTCAGGCCTTCTAAGCTTTCGTGCCCTTGCCCTTGCGCTCAGGCTTGGTGTCGACAGCGGGGGCGGGCGCAGCAGCTTCGGCAGCGGCACGCTTGCCGCGCTTCTCGGTCACGGGACCGGCGGGGGCGGGGCCGGCTTCTGGCTCGGGTAGCGGGTTGCTGCTCTTGATGACGACCTTGAGGTTCGTGCGAACCTCTTGGTGGAGGCGCATCTCAACCTCGTATTCGCCGAGACCCTTGATGGACTTCTCGATGTGAATCTTGCGCTTGTCGAGGCCGACATCGAATTGCTTCTTGAGTTCGTCGGCGATGGTACCGTTGGTGATGCTGCCGAAGAGCTTGCCCTCGTCGCCAGTCTTTACGGCGATGATGAGCGTCATCTTGCCCAAGCTCTTGGCTAGTTCAGTCATGGTGTTCAACTCGTGCGCTTCGCGCTCGGCACGGCGCTTACGAAGGGCTTCGAGGCGTTTCTTGTTGCCCTCGGTGGGCAGGATGGCAAGGCGCTGCGGCAGTAGGAAGTTGCGGGCGTAGCCAGCGGTGACCTTCACGAGGTCAGACTCGGCGCCGAGGCCGATGATGGGATGCGTGAGGATGACTTCAACTTTGGGCATAAAAACTGTTTTGAGTTTCGGGTTTGAGTTTCGAATTACGCTGCGCTTAGAAAGGAACGTCGTCACCCTGCGGCGGTTCATCACCGGTGGCCTCGGCGGGCGGGGCGCCAGCAGCGGGCCGGGCCGGACGCGCGGCGGGCGCGGACGCGGCGGGTGCGCCGCCTTCACGATTACCGCTGTCTAGGAAGGAGAAGGCCTCGAGCACGACGCCGAGGCGACTGCGCTTTTGGCCGGTCTGCTTGTCGTCCCATTGGTCGAGCTTGAGGCGGCCCTCAACGAGTACGGGGCGGCCTTTACGAAGATACTGGCCGATGACCTCGGCCTGCTTCCCAAAGGCGTCCACGTCCACGAAGGTGACCTCCTCGCGCTTCTGTCCGTCTTCACCAGTCCAATTACGGTTGATGGCGAGGCCGAACTTCGCGATGGCCGTCCCCTTTGGAGTGTAGCGCAGCTCGGGATCGCGCGTCAGATTCCCGGCGAGGATGACTCTGTTGAAGTTGGCCATAGGTGGTGGCGGGTACGGTTATTTTTTTTCGGTCACGGCCTCGGGTGCGAGCGTAAATGAAGCGCGGAACACGTCTTGGTTCAGCGCGAACTTGGCGCGCAGCGGCGCGAGCGCGGTGGGCGCGACCTCGAAGATTACGTTCACGTAAAAGCCAGAGGAGTGCTTTTTGTGGGATACGCGCGCGAATGGGCGCTTATCCATCTTCTGGACGGTTTCCACTTTGCCGCCGGCAGCGCTGATTTCCGACCGCACCTTTTCGATGATGTCGGTTACGCCTTCTTCTTTGCCAGCGGTGTTCAGGATGAACAGACCTTCGTAACGTTTCACGGTTTGTCTTTCTGCTGGGGCTGGTTCTTGACCAGCCCATTAAACTGACTCATTGCCTGTTGGATACCGGCTACGAGCCAGCACCCGATTTGTTCGCCCGCTTGCGCGAGCACTTGCGCAAAGAGTTTCTGCTCTTCCGCGCTAAATTCGCCGAGCACATGCCCGGTAATTTCTCGGACCACCGGGTCGCGTCGACCAATACCAATCCGCAACCGCGGATAATCGCGTGTGGCGAGGTGCTGCTCCACGGACTCAAGCCCGTGATGCCCGCCGCTGCTGCCACCGGGCCGCAGCCGGATTTCCCCGAAGGGCAAATCCGCATCGTCCACCGCCACCAACACCTGCGCTGGCGACACGCGGTAAAAACTGCAAACCGCACCGACCGCTTCGCCGCTCAAATTCATATACGTTTGCGGCTGCACTAGCAGCACGCGTCTTCCGTCGCGCTCGGCCTTTGCGACACGGGCCTGGAACTTTCGTTCCAGTTCCCAGCCTGCCTGCCACTGCTGCGCCAACTGCTCGACCAGCAAGAAACCAGCGTTGTGGCGCGTCTGGGCGTAATTTGCGCCTGGATTGCCGAGCCCCACGATGAGATGCAAATTCTCCATGCGCGGGGACGGGCAATCCGCCCGAAACTATTTTTTCTTCTCAGCGGGCTTCTTTTCTTCCGCTTTCTTGTCGCCCTCTTTCGCCGGAGTAGCGGCAGCACCTTCCTTGCCCTCTTCCTTCTTCTCTTTGATCATCTCGGGTTGAGCCGGTGCGTCGGCGGCAGCCGCAGTCGCGGCTGCCTCTTGCGCCTCGGTGACCGGGGCGGCGACGGCGAGAACAGTGAGCTCTTTGTGGCCAAGAATTTCGCAGCCGGCGGGCGGCTTGATATCGCCAAGGTGAATGGCCTTGCCCACCTCGAGATGGGTAACGTCCACGATGAGAACTTCGGGCAAATCCTTGGGCAGCGCACGGACTTTGAGGCGGAACATAACGCGTTCTAGGACGCCACCGCCGGTCTTCACGCCAACAGCCTCCCCAGTGGACTCGACAGGTACATTAATGGTGACCATCTCATCCGCTGCGACCTCGTGAAAGTCCACGTGGAGAATGTGGCCATGTAAGGGGTGGTGCTGGATCTCTTGCACTAGCGCGAGACGTTGCGGGCGGCGATCACCTTTAACACTGAGATCCACGAGAATGTTCTCGCTGGCGTGGTGGGCGATGGCGTCACCAAACTCGCGGGAGTTAAGCTCCAAGTTCTGCGGGGGTGCGAGGCGGCCATAGATGACCGCGGGGATCTGGCCAGTGGCACGGAGTTTCTTGACGGCGGAGTGCTTTACCGCCGCGCGCGGCTGCGCGTTCATGGCAACTGATTTCATGTCAAATTCTACTTCGGAGCAGCGGGCTGATTCATTCAGCTCGTCCGTCCGCCCTTAAATTCAAAGAGTGATGTCACCGACGAATTACTATGAATTCGCTTGATGGCTTCACCCAACAACCCCGCCACGGACAAGGTTTTTATTGCCACCCGGTCCAGGGCAGGGCGGAGGACAGTATCAGTCGTGATTAGTTCGTCAATCTTTGAATTTCGCAGCCGGTCTATGCCCATCGGATTGAGAATGGCATGCGAAACGCAGGCGTAGATCTTCTTTGCTCCTTTGCGTTTAAGCAATTTTGCGGCGGTGGTCAGTGTGCCCGCTGTTTCGGTCAAATCGTCCACGAGCAGGACGTTCTTGCCGCGAATTTCGCCTATCACCGCCATCGACTCGACCTCCGTCGCGCTCTTACGGCGCTTGGCCACGATGGCCAGCCCCCCGTTGAGCACCTCGGAATAGGCGTGCGCCATTTTCAGGCCACCTACATCTGGGCTGACCACCACGAGGTCGGTCAGGTTGAGCGAACGGAGATAGTCATACATCACCGGCGCGGCATAGAGATGGTCTACCGGGATGTCAAAGAAGCCCTGAATCTGTTGCGCGTGCAGGTCCATCGTGAGCAAGCGGTTCGCGCCGGCGGCCACAATCAAGTTGGCGACAAGCTTAGCCGTGATGGGCACGCGGGGCTGGTCTTTACGGTCTTGGCGCGCATACCCGTAGAAGGGCATTACCGCCGTAATCCGCTTGGCGCTGGCTCGGCGCAGCGCATCAATCATGATGAACATCTCCATCAGATTGTGGTTCGTCGGCGGGCTAGTTGACTGAACCACGAACACATCCTCGCCGCGCACGTTCTCGTCAATTTTTACGAAGGTCTCACCGTCGGGGAATGCGTCCACCGTGCACGCGCCTAGCGGCATGTTGATGGAGTCGCAGATCGCCTGCGCGAGTGGCCGGTTAGAGGTGCCGCTAAAGATTTTCACTGGTGCGCGTCGCCGGTTTGGATTTGGTGGAACAAAAAACCGCCTCATCGGCGGCTGAAATGTCCCCGTACTTTAACAACGAAGCCACACGTGGCAAGCCGGAAGCCGCCGCGCACTCTGGGGTTCAGCGCAATTGCTCGCGCAGCCAGCCCGGCCGGTCGGTGGTGATCCCATCCACCCCGATGGCCAGCAGCTTACGCGCGATCTCCGCGTCGTTTACCGTCCACACGTAAAACTTCAGGCCGGCCGCATGCGTCTGCTTCACGAACCCGGCGTCCAGCGGCCCCTTGTGGCTGAGGTTGAGGCCGTCCAGCCCGGCGGATTTCGCTTTTTCAATCAGCTCCGCGGCAAGCGGGGACCACGCGCCGGTGTCCTTGTCCTGCTTGAAGCTGGAGAGATAAAGCACGGGGATTTTCGGGAAGAGCCGCTTGGCCTCCGCGCATACGTCGTGCTTGAAGCTGATGATGACCAGTTGCGCGTCGGGCTTGCCGGCGGCTCGCAGGTCGCGCACCAACGAGGGGAGAATCTCCACACCGGCCTTAACCTCAATGACCAGCCGTTTTCCGGAGGGAATGGCGGTGAGCGCTTCGGTGAGCGTGGGAATTTTTTCCCCGCGCCACTTCGCGTCCTTCCAAGCACCGGCCTCTAGCGCGCGCAGCTCCGCCAGCGTGCTCTCGGCGACCTTCTTCGCCACGCCGGCGGTGCGCTTGGTGTCGGCATCGTGCAGGCAGACAATCTTCCCGTCCTTGGACAGCCAGATGTCCAACTCGACCCCGTCGGCGCCCTGCTCCCATCCGAGCTTGAACGCGGCCAGCGTGTTCTCCGGCGCGTCGTGCGATGCACCGCGATGTGCGATGATGTCCACTGCGGCACTCTGTGCTGCCAGCCCGAGCAGAAGCAAAAGCAAAGCGGGTGGTTTCATGCTGAACATCGTCATGAGCTTGGTTGGTACCCACCGCCGCAGCGAGCCTTCTTTGGCCCGCCGCGAGTGTCACTTCAAATGCGTGCGGAACAAGCCGTAAGCTTTTTCGCGCATCGCGTCGGGAAAGTCATGATCGCAGTCGGGATGTTCGACCAGCAAGTTCTGGGGCTTGCCGTGGAGCTTGTAAACTTGTGCCGCTGCCATCGCCACGCGGTCCACGCTTTCCCACTTGAAGTTCGAGTCTTTGAGCGGCGCGCTGATGAAGCATACGCGCGGGGCGAGTGCGCCGACCATTTCATGGAAGTCAAAGGGAATCTCCTCCAGTCGGCCGCGATAGCTGGCGAGCTTGAGCATGTAACGCGTCTGGCACCAGCCTTTCTCCGGCTCCCAGACTTTCGGGTTGCCGCTCATGTAGTCCAAGTAGGAATCGAGCCCGCAGCTCGAAACAATCACCTTGATGCGCTGGTCAAACACGGCGGTATAGACCGAGTTATGTCCGCCGAGCGAATGGCCGATGGCACCAAAGCCGGCCTTCGCGTTAACGAACGGCAGCGACTCCAGCAGGTCGAGGCCGCGCATATTGTCCCACACGGCCTTCAGCGTGCCGCTCTCCCAGCCCAACGCCTTGAGGTCCGGCTGATAGTTCGCCAGCAACGGATACGCCGGCGCGAGCGTGACGAATCCCCGCTCCGCCAGCTCGGCCGCGTATTGGCGGTTCGGCCGGCCGCCGAGGCCTACGACAACCTTGTGCCCGATGCTGTTGTCCGTCGGGTGCGGGCAAAGGATGCCGGGCACCTTCTGCTTCCCGCTCAGGGCGGCTTTTGGAATCAGCAGGTAAGCTGGCACCCGCCCGCCCGGTTCGCTGGAGTAAATGATGAGCCGCCGAACGTAACTCCCGCAGTCCGTCTCCTCCTCGATCTTCATCTCCAGCGGACCGCGCTTTGCCGCGCCGGGCAGCTCGCCCATCACGCGCTCCATGCCGCGCACAATTTCGGCCCGGCGGCGCTCCCAATCCTTCACGGACTTCACCGGCAGCGCTTTTCCCGTCACATCGCGGAACACGAGCAAGTTCGTGCGCTCCAATCGCGGCAACCCGACGGGCGGGAGGTATTCGGCAGCTAGGTCGAGCTGAACAGTGGCAACGAAGAAAACAGCGGAGGAAAGTATGCGAATCATTTGCAAGCTCAGACGCACTTGGCGCTGGCTGACAATCAAACAACCGGCTACCGCCCCGTGCGGGCGGCGGTTTAGAAGACTTGCGCGAGGTCGTTGCTCCTGTAGCTCTGCACGCGGCCGCTCTAGGGTAGATTAAGTCTAATCGGATTCCCCAATATTCGGGGACTGTACTTCAAGGTTGGGTAAAATTGATCAGGGCGTGTCCAGCGCAGGGAACGGGAACTCGGCTGAGGGCGTGTGTTGGGCGCGCATTACTTCGGCGATCTGTTTGACCACGGCGGGATGTTGCGCGGCCACGTCGGTCGTCTCGGCGGGATCGGTGCGGAGGTTGTAAAGGCGGATGGCGAGGTCGGGAGATTTCTTCGCGGCGGAGGCGGGCTTGAGGTCTTGGCGCAGGCCTTTCCAATCGCCAATGCGGACCGATTGCTGGCCGCCGTAGCCGGGGAATTCGCGGTAGAGGAAGGGTCGGTCGGGTTGCTTCTGCCCGAGCAGCGTGGGCGCGAAGCTGAGGCCGTCGGTGTCCTTCGGCGCGGCGTTTTTCGCGCCAGTGAGTTCCATGAGGGTGGGCATCCAGTCCTCAAAACCAGTCACGCGGTCGCTCGTGGTGTTGGGCGCGATCTTGCCCTTCCAACGCACGATGCCGGGCACGCGGAAGCCGCCCTCAAAAAGCGTGCCTTTGCCGTCGCGCAGGCCGCCGCTGGAGTTGAAAAAAGTTGCGTCTGTGCCAGCGAAGCCCTCGTGCCGGCCGTGAAGCGGGCCATTGTCCGAGGTGAAAATCCAGATAGTGTTATCATCGAGGCCGAGGTCGGCGACGAGCTTCATCAGCGCGCCGATTTCTCGGTCCATGCGTGTGATCATGGCGGCGTAGGCGGCGCGCGGTTTGAAGTGCGGGAGGTAGCCTTTGCCACCGGTGTAAGGCGGATCGTCGAACTTGCCGAGATATTCGGCGAGCGAGTCGTCCGGCACTTGTAGTGCAAGGTGCGGGACGGTTGTGGGCACGTAGCAGAAGAACGGCTTGTCCTTGTTTCCGCGGATGAAGGCGCGGGCCTGCTCCGAAATCAGGTCAGCGGAATACGCCTTACCCTGGAAGCGCGCGTAGGACTTGGCGTTTTTGGGATCCTCGTCAGCGCGGAATTTGTCGTGCGCGGGGAACTTGGCGTTGTTAAGCGGCACTTGCTGGTCGTTGTCCCATAAGTAGGTCGGGTAGAAGTTGTGCGCGACCGCTTGGCAGTTGTAGCCATACCAGCGGGAGAAGCCTTGCTTAAGCGGCTCACCCGAGGTGCCCGGGCCGCCGAGGCCCCACTTGCCAAAGCCGCCGGTTGCGTAGCCGCGTTGCTGGAAGAGCTTGGCGAGGGTCACCGTTTCGGCGGGGATGGGATACTGACCTTCCTCGGGCTTGGGGCGATATTGGTGATTATCGCGAATGAAGGCATGGCCAGGGTGTTTGCCGGTCATCAATACGCAGCGCGACGGCGCGCACACGGCGTTGCCAGAGTAATGCTGCGTGAAGCGCATTCCTTCGGCGGCCATTCGGTCAAGGTGTGGCGTTTGGATTATTTTCTGCCCATAACAGCCGAGGTCGCCGTAGCCGAGATCGTCGGCGATGATAAAGATGACGTTGGGCGGGCGTGGTGCGGCGATGGCTGGTTGAACCGATCCACCTAGCATCGCAAAGATGGAGAGGTAGAGAAACTTTAGGCGCATGGCCAGAAGATGGCGAGAGCGGTGGAGCTGCGCAAGGCTCCGCGTTGACGCCTCACGGCCGCTTGCTTAGCTTCGTACACACATCATGAACTGCCCCGCCTGCACTCGCCCGCTCACTGCGCTCCATATCGAGGGCGTGGAGGTGGACGCCTGCCATGGCGGATGCGGCGGGCTGTGGTTCGATAACTTCGAGCTGAAGCGCTTCGACGAGCCGCACGAATCCTCTGCGTGGGAGCAGACGATGGTCACCGTAGATGCCGAGGTGGTAGTGGATCACGCTGCCAAGCGCACTTGCCCGCGCTGTGCGGTGATCATGCAACGCAACTTCTACAGCGCCCAACGCCGCGCGCAAGTGGACACCTGTCCACAGTGCGGTGGCAATTGGCTGGATTGCGGCGAACTCGCGCAAATCCGCGCTGAGTTCCTTGCCAAGGCCGTCCGCGTTAGCACGAAGGAGCGCCCCGTCCTTAACCAGCACCTGCGGTGGTTTGTGTCCGAGGAGTGAGGGGTGCGCGATTGAAGCGGTGGATCAATGGGGGTGAGTTTCCGACGGCAGTATTCCAAATTCACACTCAAAATCCCGTACCTCCCCGCTCTTAAGATGGATGTATGGGGCATTAGTTACTCACTTGCCGCTCGAGAAAATTCCCCAGGAAACATACGCCGTTCTAGTCCGATGGCGCCTAGCGCAGTGCTACGGCAATGAGGATCGTGATTACGCTGAAGTTTGCCGGTGCAAATGTGCGTCCAAATTTAGCCGGCCAAGATCTGATTTGTGGACGGCGTAGTTTTCATGAAGCTATCAAAGTTATTTCGCGCACTTTTTGGTCGGCTGCGGGCGGTTTTCCTTCCGCCTGCGCTCACCGCGCTCGCCACTTCGTCGACAGGACTTGCCGCTGACTCCTCGGAAGGGATTGCCTTTTTCGAGAAGCGCGTTCGCCCGCTGCTCGCCGAGCACTGCTACGAATGCCACGGCGCAAAGAAGGCCAAGGGCAACCTCCGCCTCGACTCGCGTGACGGCTGGGCCAAGGGCGGCGATTCTGGTCCCGCGCTCCTCCCCGGCAAACCGGAAGACTCGCTGCTCATCAAAGGTGTCCGCCACTGGGACAAGGAATTCAAGATGCCGCCCGACTCGCGGCTCACCACCACGCAGATCAACGACCTCGTCGAGTGGGTGAAGCTCGGCGCGCCCGACCCGCGCACGAATGTACCGCTTGCCAGTGCCAGCACCGCCCCGAAACCCACCTACGGCATCAGCCTCGAAGAAGGCCGCAAACACTGGGCCTACCAGCCAGTCAAAGTTCAGCCGCTGCCCAAGGTGAAAGACAAAACCTGGCCGCGCAACGAACTCGACCACTTCACCCTCGCTCGCATGGAGAAGGCCGGCGTCGCGCCCGCGCCCGACGCCGACCCGCGCACGTTGATTCGCCGGCTCACCTTCGACCTCACCGGCCTGCCGCCGACGGCTGAGGATACCGAGTCGTTCGTCAAGCAGTGTGAGTGGGACGCGAAGAATTCCGCATCCCGCATTCCGCATTCCGCATTGGCCTCTGCCGTGGACCGCCTCCTCGCCTCGCCGCACTACGGCGAACGCTGGGGCCGCCACTGGCTCGATGTGGTCCGCTACGCCGACACCTGCGGCAATGCCTCCGACTATCCCGTCCCGCAGGCCTACAAATACCGCAACTACGTCATCAAAGCCTTCAACGAGGACAAGCCCTACGACCGCTTCATCCGGGAGCAACTCGCCGGCGACCTCCTCCCCCCAGACCCTAAATCACAGACCCCAGACCCCATCCCCACCGGTTACCTCGCCATCGCGCGCCACTTCGGCGGCGGCAAAGGCGAACCGCACCTCACCATCGAGGACGCGATTGAAAACACCGGCCGCGCCTTCCTCGGCCTCTCGCTCAGTTGCGCCCGCTGCCACGACCACAAGTTCGACCCCGTCGCCATGCCGGATTACTACGCGCTCTACGGCATCTTCAGCAGCACGACTTTTCCGCACCCCGGCAGCGAAGGCATGAACCGCCCCGCCAACCTCGTCGCGCTTGGCGCGAAGGCGGAAGTTGAAGCCGCGACGAAAGTGTGGAAGGAACAACTCGCCGCCCTTGACGCCGACGTGAAAAAAGCCGAGTCCGCAAAGGCCGAAGCCGAAAAACTCCCCGCCGACGCGCCCGACAAGAAAGCCAAAGTGGACGACGCCACCAAGGCCATCACCGCCGCGAAGGCGAAGCACAAGCAACTCAGCGAGACGCTCCCCTACGAACTCGCCTACGCCGTGGCCGACAACGGCAAACCGGGTCACGCCCGCATCCATGTGCGCGGCGACCCGGCGCGGCTTGGCGAAGAAGTCCCGCGCCGCTTCATGCAAGTGCTCGGCGGCCAACCGCTGCCGAAAGATTGTGGCAACAGCGGCCGGCTCGAACTCGCCAACTGGATTGCCGACCCCGCCAACCCGCTCACTGCGCGGGTCCTCGTGAACCGCGTTTGGCAACACCACTTCGGCCGCGGTCTCGTCGGCACGCCGAACGACTTCGGCACACGCGGCCAGGCCCCGACCCATCCCGAGCTGCTGGATTTTTTTGCTAAGAAGTTCATCGAGAGCGGTTGGTCCGTGAAGGCCATGCACCGGCTCATTCTCACCTCGCGAACTTGGCAGCTCGCGAGTGGGCCAGAAGCGAATCCCCTCCCCCCCACCGGGGGAGAGGGGCGAGGGGGTTCATTCTTTGGTTTGTTCGGCAAGTCCACAACTTCGCCTGCCCAACTCTTCGCGAAGAACACAGTCAAAGACCCCAACAATGTCCTCTGGTGGCGCGCCGATCGGCGTCGCCTCGATGCCGAAGCCATCCGCGACGCGCTGCTCTTCGTCAGTGGCGACCTCGACGAAACCACCGGCGGCGCGCACCCGTTCCCGCCCGTCCACACGTGGGGCTTCACGCAGCACAACCAGTTCTTCGCCAACTACGACAACCGCCAGCGCACGGTCTATCAGATGCAGCAGCGCCTGCGGAAGCACCCCTTCCTCGCGCTCTTCGACGGCGCGGATCCGAACTCCAGCACCGCCACGCGCGAGCCGAGCACCACCCCACTGCAATCGCTCTTCATGATGAACGACGCATTCGCCCACGCGCAGGCCGCGAAGTTCGCCGCCCGCGTGCAGCAGGGCGAACCCGACGAAGCCCGCCAGATCACCCGCGCCTTCATCACCCTCTACGCCCGCCCGCCGCAGCCGGATGAACTCACGCTCGCCACCGATTACCTCGCCAGCCTCCGCGCCAAACTCGCCGCCAAGAAACTCCCCGCCGACCAAGTTTGGCCCAGCCTCGCCCGCGCACTGCTCGGCGCGAATGAATTCCTTTACCTCGACTAACACTGCCGCCGCCGCTCCGCCCTAACTTTCCCCTTTGCAGTTCGAGGGTTGCTTTCATACTCCGCGAGTGGTTACCGCTCTCATCACGCTAGTTTTGTTGAGCTACCTGCTTGGCTCGATTCCGTCGGGCTTTCTCGTGGCGAAGGCGAAGGGCGTGGACATTCGCAGTGTGGGCAGCGGGAACATCGGCGCAACGAATGTCTTCCGAATTCTCGGCAAGGGAGCGGGAATCTTCGTGTTGACGGCGGATGCTGTGAAAGGGGCGGCGGCGGTGATGATCGCAGAGCCGGTAGTGCGCCAATATTTCTTTCCGTCCGACAATCTCACGAACTTCGGTCGCCCAGAAATCTATCACTACTTTCGCGAGGTCGCCGGCATCTGTGCCGTCTTGGGCCACAACTACACCTGCTGGCTGAAGTTCAAGGGTGGCAAGGGTGTCGCTACCACGGCGGGCGTGTTTGCGGCCCTGGCCCCGGCGGCGTTTAGCATCGCGTTGGCGACATGGCTGGTGGTCTTTGCCGCTAGCCGTTATGTGTCGCTCGCGTCAATCGTGGCGGCTGTGGCTCTGCCGATAGCGGTCTGGCTGACGGGTAACGGCGCATTGCTCATTGGCATTTCGGCGGTGCTTGGGGCGCTGGCAATTTATAAGCACAAAGCCAATATTGAACGCCTTTTGGCCGGCACAGAAAACCGCCTCGGTGGGAAAAAACCAGCTGCCTCCGCTCCACCAGAGGAGAAGGAAATCTAGCCGAGAAACGGCGCCAATAACCCAAAAGTGATAAGTAACAACGGCCAACACCCGGCGCTCGCCGCACAACTCTCAATCGAGAGCCATGCGGTGGCTTTGAACGGTGATTTTTGGAAGTTGAGCGTTGAACCTCTTTCCTTTTTCTTTAGGGCTTGGATGTTTTTTCGAGACCAAAGCATTCCATGAATATCACCGTCCTCGGTGCGGGCGCATGGGGAACCGCGCTCGCCAAGCTGCTCAGCCAGTCCAGTCAAATGGTCACGCTGTGGGGGCACGACGCCAAGCAACTCGCCGAGGTGCGCGCGCAGGGTCGCAACGAGCGTTACCTGCCCGGGATTACCCTGCCGTCAGACCTTCGCTGTTTAGCGGATCTCGCTGCCACCGTGCGCGGGGCGGACACCATATTAATAGCCGTGCCGTCGCGGGCCTTTCGCGAGGTGACGGGCGCGCTGAAGGATTTTCGCGGCCTCGCCATCAGTGTGACCAAGGGCATCGAGCATGACACCGGCCTGACCATGTGTGGCGTGCTCCATGAGCGCGCGCCGCGCGCACAGGTCGTAGCGCTCTCAGGGCCGTCGCTCGCGCTCGAGGTGGCGCACGGAATTCCCACGGCCATCGTTGCTGCCAGCACAGACGTTGGTGCAGCTAACGTCGTGCAAAGCCTCTTTCACCGCCCGGCTTTTCGGGTCTATACGAGCGCGGATCCACTGGGCGTGGAACTCGGTGGTGCTTTGAAGAACGTCATCGCCCTTGCTGCCGGGATGGGCGATGGTTTGGGCTTCGGAGATAATGCAAAGGCGGCGCTGGTCACGCGCGCCTTGGCGGAGATGCGCCGGCTGGGCTTAGCTTGCGGCGCGCAGGCGGAGACGTTCGCGGGCCTGAGCGGGTTAGGCGACCTGACAGTGACTTGCTTCTCGAAGTTGAGTCGCAACCGTGCTTTCGGCGAGCGGCTCGGTCGCGGTGAGAAACTAGCCGATCTGCTGGCCGGCACGCACCACGCGGTCGAGGGCTATCCCACTGCGCGCTCGGCGTGGCAGCTCGCGCGCAAGCATGGCGTAAGCGCGCCCATCATCGAGCAGGTCCACGCGGTACTCTACGAGGGCAAGGACGTGAAGGCGGCGGTGCGGGATTTGACCGGCCGGGAGTCAAAGGCGGAGGACTGAGGCTAACGGCGAAACGGACGAT
>Ga0194134_10004734_pt1 | contig 13399 bp, 8 predicted proteins | sample TA2KigOff0mmetaG_FD_148602 | JGI IMG/M metagenome (GOLD analysis project Ga0194134, IMG submission 148602) | Freshwater microbial communities from Lake Tanganyika, Tanzania - TA2015056 Kigoma Offshore 0m | ecosystem: Environmental > Aquatic > Freshwater > Lake | place: Tanzania: Lake Tanganyika... | reverse complement strand
AGACGCATGCAGCCTGGGTACCAGGGGGAATCCCAACGCCCCCTGAGCCAGCGGAAATCGGCATTTGAAGGTAGCAGCAACCAGGTGGGCCGATTCAAGGCGGCAGCAAGGTGCGCCACAGCCGTGTCGACGGCAATCACCAAATCCAACTGACTCACCACATGGGCTGTGTCAGCAAAGTCACCCAGGCGTGGTGCCCAATCCATGATGCGGGGGTGGCCGATCCAGGGTGCAAGCTGATCGTGATCAGGCCCAACCTGCAGAGCATGCAGATCGATCAGGTCAAGATCCACCAGGTTGAGCAAACGGGGCATCAGCAGCCCAAGGGGAATGCATTTATGGCGATACATGGCCTTGTTGCTGGCATTCGCGGCCCACACCAGGCCCACCGCTAGCCCCCCCGCGGGCTCAAGAACCCGAAGGTGCTCGGGTGGCTCCTCTGGAGCTCTGAGGTAAGGAATCGCTCCGGGGATAGTGACCTCACGGGTTGCAAAAAGTCTGGGCAGGCTCATGAGCGGGGAATGAGCGCGGTCATCGTTGCAGTCTGTGGTCAGGGGGAGAGGAGCAACGCGGCCGCCCGGCTTCAACCAGTTTTGCATCAGTCGCAGGAGGGGCTCAGGGCACAAAAATTCGTATGAAATGCCAATGGCATCCAAGAGGCCCAAGTAGCGGCAAAACTGAATGGTGTCACCAAGACCCTGCTCCGCCCATACCACGAGTGGCAACTCACCAAGCTGAGGCGCCTCGGCGAGACTCATCAAACGAGCGCCCACGGTGGGCACACACTCCGGGGGAACGAGATGGGTCTGGAGACGTGCATCGTAATAAGCCCAACCAGATTCAAAACGACCGAGCAGCAACTGACAAAGGCTCAGATTGAACAGGGCATGGGAGGAGTTACGGTCAAGCTCGAATCCACGCTCCAGGAATGCCAGTGCGCGTTCTGGCTCAAGGCGGGCGACCAGCAAGGTACCCATATTGGTATGGCTGGCGCTCTGGAGCGGGTCAAGGGCGATGGCCTGGGCAAAACAACTTTCTGCCTGCCCATAAAGCTCGAGAGCCAAATAAGCAAGGCCGAGATTGCACCACGCCTCAGGATGAACAGGCTGCAGCAATAAACTGGTTCGAAACACAGCGATAGCGGAGGAATATCGCTCCTGCTCGTGGAGAAGCATGCCCAGGTTGTGCCAACATGAGGCCTGCCATGACTGATATTTCAAGCTGGACCGGTAGTGATGTTCTGCAGCCTGTGGGTTGCTGGTGTAAAGTAGATTAGCAAGATTGTAGTGGAGGTCACCGCGGGTAGGATCAAGATCAAGACCACATTGATAGGCCTGCTTAGCGGCATTTTCGCCTCGCCCGTCGGGTAGGCGCCGGAACGCCATACCACGCAATAACCAAAGTAAAGGATTTTTTTCCTGATCTTTGGAGGCCTTAGACAAAACCTCAATCATCTGCTCGGTACGGCCCAGGTGCCACAAGGCCAGCGCCTGAGGAAGGATCCAAACTGGCTGTGGACGACTAGCAGCCTCCTCGAACAGGGACTCTAATATTACCGGATCGGTGGTGGTGGAAATCACCTGGAGCATGACTTCTGCATCTGCATAGGATTCCATGAGCTCAGAAGGATCTGTGTCAACCACCAATTCTGTACGCGCAGAGGCATGGGCCCATCACCAACGGGGGCTTTTGGTACAGGCAGAACAACTCTATCGACAACTATTGCGTAGTGAGCCAGACAAGGCTGATGCGGTGAATTTGGGGGCACTTTTACGCAAGCAGGGCCGACTGGCGGAAGCGTTACAACTTTATGAAGATTGGCTGTCCAGATTTGACATAGCGGCAGATCTCAGCCTTAATGCTGCAAACTGTGCAATCGCCGCCGGCGCGCTGCACAAAGCTGAGCTGTGGTTAGAAGCAGCGCTGAGGGCTGCTTCGCATAGTAAGGAACTGATTCAAGCAAAGGCGCGCCTGTATCAGGCGCAACAGCGCTGGCCAGAGGCCATATCAATACTTAATGAGCTTCGCAGCGAAAATCCAAAAGATAGCAGTGTTTTGCTGGATCTAGGATTGGCACACTATCGCCAGGGTCAACGCGAGGAAGCCCTAGAAGTATTTGGACAGCTAACAAATCTGGTGCCCGATGACCCTCGGGGAATAGCGAACAAACTTACTGTCTTGGGAGAACTGGGGCGCTGGAGTGAAGCACAGGATGTAGTAAATGCACTGACCATAGAGCTGAAGAAGAACCTACAAATACGGGCAGCCAAAGGCCGACTTCTTATGGCACAGCAGCTTATGGAGGAGGCTTCTAAGGAGTTCGAAGAGCTTTGCATTCTAGAACCTACAGCGCCACTACACTGGCTCAACCTCGCAGCATGCTTGAGGAGCCTAAAACACAACATGGCAGCAATGGCTGTGGCCAAGAGAGGGGCAGTTCTACATCCACTACATGAGGATTTGCAACACTCATTTGGACAGTGCCTTGCCGAAGCAGGACAACCAGAAAAAGCCATGACTTTATTGAACCGCCAAAATAAAGAAAACAGAGATTTGACTTCAGTGCAAATGTTTAATCTACAGTTTCTTGCCTCTGGCTATCAATTACTCAGCCCAAAGCAGCTGGCCTTGATGGCGAGGCACTGGGAGACGAAGAAGCTACAGAAGGGATTAGGAAGAATGTGGGCAGACCGTATCCGTAGGCCGACAGAAGGGCGGCCGTTACGAGTAGGTTATCTGTCGGCTGATTTCTGCAACCATCCAGTTGGTCGATTTATGCGGCCAATCCTAGAAGAGCATGATGAAACAGCAGTAGAAGTGGTGGGATTGAGTTGTGGAACCCATAACGACAGCTTTAAACAACATTTACGAGACTCATGCAAGGAATGGCACGAGCTCCAGTACTTGGAAAATCAAGAAGCAGCCAGGCTAATCAGTGATCTCCAGCTTGATTTACTGGTGGAACTGGGAGGGTATACCGCCGGAAGCAGAGCCGAAGTTCTTATCTACAAGCCCGCTCCTATACAATTAAGTTACCTGGGTTATTTTGCACCTACGTACCTAAAATGCATCGATGGATGGATAGGAGATGCAGTTTTGTTTGAGGGGTTGGATGAAGAGGAGCGAAGAGCACACAAGCTTCTGGAAGTGCAAGGAGGCTATATGGCGTATACCTCAAAGGGTGAGCTCCCTGAGCCTCAGCGATACAGCGAACGAACCCCATTCCGATTCGGCTGCTTTAACCACACGCGCAAGTTAACAAGAGCGGCTGTTAATACTTTCGTAGCGGTGATGAATGCTGTGCCACATGCTGAGCTTGTATTGAAAAGCATCAGCTTCATAGAGGTGGCAGAACAGAAACGGATTCGCCAATTATTTTCACATTTCGGGCTTTGCCCCAATCGTCTCATTCTCCTACCATGGGTGGCAGGATACACAAACCACTTGAAATGCTATTCGGAGATCGACGTAGCACTTGATCCGCAACCCTACGGCGGTGCAACAACAACCTGCGAAGCCATAGCGATGGGTGTACCTGTGGTGAGCCTCGCAGGACGAGGAATGGTAGGACGGCTGAGCGCCAGCATACTGACTTACGCAAACTGCAATGAGTGGATAGCCGAAACGCTAGAAGAGTTCGTGGCGATAGCGGCAAACCTAGCCGCTGTAGGTCCAAGATTGAAGATGGATCGCCTTTCTCTAAGACAGCGGGTTTATTCAAGTCAACTTTGTGACGGAAGGCGGCTGGCAAGTGAGCTAGAAAACATTTATCGGCACATCGTGAGGAGGAAGGAAAACGAATCCTCAAGCTGAGACATTAGATCTGCTGCATCGCCAAGGGGATTTGCCTGGAGCTGATCACGCCAATGTGATCTATTTTGCCTCAACCAGCTGAGACTATCGGCCTGCGACCGTGCGAGGTCTAGGTATTGCTGTGCTGTACATGCGCACCAATCCGGAAGTCCCGCGCCATGCAAAACAGATGTACTCATACGGCTGACATAGTTAGAGCCTATAAGAGTGATCACCGGCGTACCCATCCAAAGGGCTTCACATGTTGTTGTACAACCACCATTGGGAAAACAATCAAGTGCTACATCAACCATGCTGTACTGGCGCAGATGATCCAAAGGCCCATGAGCACGAGGCAGCCAAAGCACACGCTCGGGATCAAGACCTTGGCGCTTCATGCGCCGGCGAAGTAATTGCTGCGTAGATTGGTCATCGTGATGACTAGCCTTAAGCACTAAAGATGAACCTGGCAATGATGAAATCAGTTCACCCCAAAGGCGAAGGGTGGCATCAGAGAGCTTGCGATTATGGTTGAAGCTGCCGAAGCGGATGCCTCCATGTCGACAGGCGTCTACCACCTCAACTTCAGCCTCTGGAAGAACAGATGGGGGCTCCCAAGCAACAAAGCATCGATTGAGGCGGTGAGTAGTTTCGGTATGCCACTCGCTCATGGGGGTTGGGAAAAGTTGATGATCCCCCAGCCAATAGTCCATGGTGGGCAGCCCGGTGGAAGCAAAGTATCCGAGATAACTAAGCTGCAAAGGCGCAAGCCGGGCGAGAAAACCGCGCATGAAGTGACCACCCGTCCAGCCGGAAAGGTCGATCGCCAAATCAGGCGCAATCGACCGTACTTCTGTGACTTTGGCAGGCCAGTCACCCGGGGACAAGTTCAACACCTCTAAACCAGTAATCGACTCAAAATGAAAACGATTAGATTCCGAGAGATGATCGAAAGTGTCCACTAAAACATGACGATGCTGGAATTTTGCGCCAGATGCAAAGAGACCCAATAAGAAACGGCTGACAGGGTGATATGCCAAATCAGCAGTCAACCAAGCCACTGTGAGGGTTTGAGTCGACCCGCCCACCTCATTATTGGGAGACTTAAAGGGTGCAACAGCCTTGAACGAATTAAAGCTGGGGTGAGTTGAATAGGCAGCGCACACCTCAGAAATTTTCTGAGCGACAGGTAGTTCCTGACTAGACATCTGCATGCATAAATTTTCACTCATTTCCAACGAAAGAGTGAAATCACAGGCTCCACTCGGCGGAATGTAAGCCAACCATTCGGGGTAGCCGAGTCTGTCATAACAATTGATCAGATTGGTCGAGACCACTGAAGAGACTGGGCGCACACTGCTCCAAACCCGATCCTGGAGAGCGGTGCGGCGAGCATCGGCAATCCTGTTACGAAGCAACTGAGTCTGTACCAAGGATGGCAGGAGCTCGGAGCCAGGGCCATTAATGGCTAACGCATGCCGAAGGCAGGGTAAAGCATGTCGCTGCGAGCGGGCCTGAATCGTGAGATCCACCAAGTGGACTTGAGCGGGCCAATGCTGTGGGAACCGACTTACAGCTGGTAGCAACAACTCAAGAGCCTGCTGATAGTTCTGCTGACGCTCAAGGATGCGACAGTGCAGCCGAAGAGACTCCAAACAATCACACCAAGGCCAGGGAATTTCCTGCAAGGTGCTGAGGGCCTGAGGAAGTTTGTTGAGATGAATCAGAAAAGCTGTCTTTGCGAGTAGCAAAGGCCAAAAGCCTGAGGCTTGATCCCAAAACGTTTGAGTTTGCGCGATAAGCTGGCCTAACTCTCCGGTCTGTAACCAATATTGCGCTTGAAGAAAACTTAAAACAGGCAGCTCTGAATTGAAAGCCTGAATCTCTGAAAGCAACGGCTGACAGTCACTCAGCTTCATTTGGCGCAACCTGAGAAGCGTAAGGAAGCTCAAAAGCTCAGGATGCCCCGGGTGAGCCTGGTTACCAGCAAGTAGGAAAGCTTCAGCCAATTGAAAATTCTGAAGACGTAGGTGACGCGCCCCCTGTTCTAAAGGTTCAGCCGTCGCATCGAAAGGCCATTCATCCGGCCAACGAAAGAAATTCTCAACAAGCATGTCAACAAAAAAGGGGCTCCCGAAGGAACCCCAGGGTAACGAAGTTTGTGATTATCAGCCGATAGCTGTAACCGAAGCAAACTCGGAAGCGGTAGCGGTTGTTGCAACAATAGAAGATGTATTAGTCACACCCAGGAACGTAGTCAAGACGGTTGTAGTGCTACCGGTTGTACCAATAACCTGAACCCCGCCACCACCTGATTGAGTAGTAACCGTAGTGAATGCAGTATCAAGAACCTTGGCGGTAAACACAGTACCAGCAGCTGTGAGCGTGGTCCCGAACGCAATAGTATCGGAACCCCCTTCCCAATAGTAAACGTTAGCGGTTATGTTATTTGCACTGCTGGTGTAGCCAGTACTCGAGAACGAGAGAGAATCATCTCCCAGGCCTCCAACAATGCTGGTGGAGGAAACAATTGAGGTAAAGATCAGAGTGTCATTACCGGCACCAGCGTTAAGTGTTGCACTTGTAACTGTGCCGCCAAGACTAAAGCTGTCGTTACCTCCAGCAGTAGCAATACGAGCACTTGCTCCAAGGTTTCCAGTTGTAGTAAAGGTATCATTGCCGGCGCCTGAAAAGACGCTTGCGCCACTGATAGTGCCAGTGGCATCGATGTAATTAGTGCCACCACCAAGATCAATAACACCTCCGGTAGCAGTCGTAATCCTGAGGGTATCATTATCGCTGGCAGTATCGCCAATACTAGAGCCGCCAAGCACTGTACCGCCGGCCATCGCAGTAATTACGAGGCTGTCATTGCCTTGACCTGCCACAAATGCTGAGGAAACGTTTGCACCAGTATTAACAACAAGCGTGTCAGCATCAGAGCCGCCATAAACAGAAGATGAGGTAAAGATATCGCTTGTACCGCTACCAGCAAACAAGCGATTAGTACCTGTACCAGCATTTACCGTCGACTGGCTGAAGCTTCCTTCAAGAACTAGCGTGTCATTACCAGCTTGCCCTTCAATGGAAGTTTGTGATGCACCGGTAGTGAGCAAGATACTGTCAGCGTCTGCTCCGGCCCAAATGGTCGATTGTGCGACAGCAGCCGCAAGACGGATGGTATCGCTACCAGCATTACCTTGAATGAATACTTGAGTAGCGCCAGCAGCGAAGTTCAGAGAGTCGGCACCATCAGTGGTCGTGTCAGTAGGACTGCCACCATAGATAGAGGAGTTGGAAACAACCCCTAAGAAGACAAGACTATCATTTCCATTGTCACCACTTGCGTAGGAACTATCAAAAGTGCCTCCGACAGTGATTAGATCGTTGTCACGCCCACCACGAATACTGCTGTTATCGGAAATGCTCCCAGAGAGGAAGAATGTGTCATTACCCGCATTGCCCTGAATAAAGGCACCAGTAACAGCGCCTGTCAGCGCAAGAGAGTCTGCGGAATCGGAAGAAGTATCGGTGAGGCTACCACCGTAAACACTAGTACCGGATTTAACGGTAGTGGAAATAAGAATGGTATCAGACCCTAGGTCGCCTGCTAGGTAAGAACTCGTCACAGAGGTGGACGTTCCAGCCAGCCGAATCAAATCAGCGCCAGCACCACCTCTTACTGTACTGCTACCTACCAGAGATTGGGTATAAACAGCATCGTCGCCAGCATTAGCTTGCAAGAATGAACCAGTAACAGTTCCAAATATAAGTGAGTCATCACCATCGCTGGATCCATCTGACGATGCATTTGCACCGTAAACCTTCGAATCCAGCAAAGTACTCGTCGCAGCGAGCTGGATGGTGTCGTTGTTTAAACCACCTTGAAGTGTAACGGCGCTAAAGGTTCCGGTATTGGACAAAAAGATCGAATCATTATCGGAACCACCGTCAAAAAGGGTGGAGGTGACTCCGTTGATGGAGTAAATGGTGTCGTTGTCGCTGCCGCCCAGGATGGTGCCTCCTGTATAGGCGCCAGGCTGAGTGACCAGGTCGTTACCGGCGCCTAGGGAGAGGATGTCGTTGCCGCCAGAGCCGGTGACGGTGTCGTTGCCAGCGAGGGCAACCAGGGAGTCGGAACCGGAGGTGCCAACAATAAAACTGTTGGCAGTGTCGGTTCCGAGAATGATGTTGTAACTCGACATTTGGAACGAAGTGGTGGGTGGGGGGGTTGGGTCTCCTCACTACCGCACCCACCAAGGGGGCGGCGTGTGCTCAAAGGCTACGCCGAAGAGCACACCCCTTATACAACGGGAGGGCCTGGCGTGCCAAGGCGTGGTGCCAGTTTATGTGGAATTGCAGAACTGGCTTTGCCGCCGAGCAACGCGGACCACGCCCTGCAGCCCTTGGCATGGCTGAAATCTTGGGCACAGAGCTGAGCGGCCATTGCCAGGGTCCGACCACGGATGGGATCATCCAACAGGGCTTCGATGGCGGCGACCTGGGCCTGGACATCAAAAAAGTCCACCAGCAGCGCTGAGCGGCCATGCTCAAGCACTTCCTGCACCGGCTTGGTGTTGCTTGCCACAATTGCACAGCCCGAAGCCATCGCCTCCAGCAGGCTCCAGCTCAGGACAAACGGCACCGTGAGATAGAAATGCACATGGCTATGGGCCAACATCTGGTGGTATTCGGCTTCCTGCAGAGAGCCCAACCAATGGGTGCGTGCCGGATCGAGGGGCAGTGATTCCCGAGCCCACTGGGCCCAACCACGGCCATCGGCACGCCCCTGACCATAGGCCGTGCCATCGTGACCTGCTAGTAGCACATGCAAGTTGGGCCTGCGCTGCTGCAGCCGAACAATGGTCTCGATGGCCTGCGGAAAACCGCGGTACTCCTCAAAGCAGCGGCTCACATAAGTGAGCACCTCAATAGCCGGATCCTCGGGAAGGCAACTGGGGCGAGGCAGCCCGGAAGGCCGCAGACCGGCCAGTCTCGTGGTGTCAACCCCCTCATGGATCACCTTGAGGTGCTGTTGCAGGAACTCTGGAAACTGCTGACGCTGCCAATGGGTGGGCACCACCGCTTGATCACAGGCCGCTAGCTCGAGAAGGGTTTGGGCATTCCACGTGCGCAACCGGAGCTGGTGATCGGGTGAGACCTGATAGGGCGGCAAAAAATCCACATCGGTGCCTCGGGCCCGGTAATACCACTCGAAGAGGCCGATGCGATGGGCTTCCGGAAAAACGTCGCCCAGAAAAATCCCATTGCCAAACCCCACGTGGTTGACAATGCAGTCTGGAATCCAACCCTGCTGACGCAGGGACAGGGCGGCTCTATAGGCCGCCTGACCCTCAAGCACTGCGGATTCCAGCCGCCGTAGATAAGGATGAATCGCGGCACCGCCGCCGCCGCGACTGGGGGCATAACTCACCACACGGAAACCCTGCGGTGAAGGGGCATGCCACTCACGCTGCCGAGCCAGGAAGACCACCTCATGGCCCTCCTCAACCCAGGTCGGCACCAGGCGACGGAACTGTGCAGGAAAATTGGTGTGGGAAATGAGGAGGCGCACTCAGGTAGGCAAGGCCTGGGCAAACACCTGCTGGTAGTGGGGGAGAAGCCAGGCGGGCAGCTTCTGCTCAGCCCCATCCACCCTCATACTGCCCGGCAGGAAATAGAGCATGGCAATCAGGAATGCATTGGTGGCACCGGGCGTACCAAATCCCCCGCCGGCATTGGAATCAAGCCTCGCCACAGCGGCCTGCTTGCGAGTGATGTCGGCACCACCGAGCTCTTCCTTCTGGATACCCGAGCGGACCAGGGCCCAATAGCGGTCGCCCAGGTCTGTGGCCCAGAGCTGCTCCAACTCTTGCTCTGGGCAGCGGTCAATGGCATCGGCCAAAGCCGAACGCACCTGCTCTAATTCATGGCGGATCTCTTGATCCTCTGGATCGATGTAATAGAGGTTGGAGAGCCCCAGCAGCCGGTTGAGCTGAATACGATTGCCCACCAGCTCCTGAAGACTGGCGGGGAAGGTGCCGAAATCAGGGGCCTGGGGTGCAGAGAGCGGGGCTGATGGGGCTATTGAAGCCGGACGAGGCGCACTTTCGTAGAGATCGCGATAGGCAGCGGAAAGCCAGGCCGGGAAAAACTGATCTGCATTGTTGATGCGCAGAAGCCCTGGCGGCGACAGCAGAAAATTAGCCAGCATCAATTGTGGGGCCAGAGGCTGACTCAGGCCCCCCTGATTCAACCGGGCTCCGATCGCCTCACGCAGGCTCACCTGCTCCGGTGTAAAGGCATGGTCTGACGTGAGCTGTTGGATCAGGGCGCGGCTCACCTGACCAAAGCCTGCATTCCAGAGAGCCTCCAGCTGATCAGCCGGCGCGGCCAACCAGAACCTCAGCAGCTGATCACGCTGCTGCTGTGTCACGCAATTCGACAACGCCCAAGGCTCGATGGGGAGGGACAAGGCTGATCACGGATCCACTGCTTAAGAAATTACGCCAAACCGCTCTACTGGGATCTCAGCGGCGGAATTCCGCGTGGGCCAGCGCCAGACTCAGCAACGCCAAGAGCGCTGTCATCAAGAGGGGGGCCAGCAGGATCTGGGCGATCCAGGCCTGGTGCCGGCAGAGCAACCAGACCAAAGCACCCAAGTAGGGCAGAGCACAGAGCACCGGCACGAGCCAACTCCGCCAACGGCTGCGGATCCACAGATGGCGAAGCCGCTGGGCGCGACTGAAGCTGATCATGAAACCAAGCTAAGCCTCCACACTGGCACCACCGATTGTCTCAATTAGATGGGCCAGGCGCGGCAAGGTGAAGCGCTGGTCGTAGTCGAGGGCGCGGCGACGGGCCGCTGCTCCCAGCTGACCACGGAGACCCGGATCAGCCAGCAGGGCTGACACGCGACGGGCCAGGGCGGCGGGGTCGTTCATGGGCACAAGCAACCCTTCGACGCCGTCATGGATCACCTCCTCCACCGGCATGCCACGGCTGCCCACGATGGCGCAACCACAGGCCATGGCCTCCAGCAAACTCCAACCCAACACGAATGGATAGCTCAGATACACATGAACCCATGAGGCCTGCAGCAGCGCGATCAGTTGGGGGTATGGAATCCTCCCGAGGAAATGAATGCGTTCCAGATCAAGGTGATGCTGCAGTTCCTGCAGCATCACCTGACGCAGGGGCTGTCCACTGGCATGCAAGCGTCCGTAGCCCTTCTGACTGTCCCCCACGATCAAAACGCGAAGCTCCGGCCAGCGCGCTTGAAGCTCTGGCAGGGCCCGCATCAACACATCAAAACCCCTGAGCCTCTCAAGGTTGCGGTTCACAAAGGTGAGGGTCGGCACAGTGCGATCAATGCGGATGCCGCGCACCTCATAGTTCACCTCCGGGTTAGGGCAAGCCAGGGTGGTGTCGATCCCCTCATGCACCACGTGCAGCCGCGGCCCCTGGAAAGCCGACGGGAGGCTGCGGGCCTGATGGCGGGTGGGCAACACCCATGCCTGGGCCTGGTGGAGGGCCACCCGGGTGAGGGCATTGCGGCCTAGCTGCTCGAGACGCTGGGGCAGGGCCGGCGGACTGAGCTCAGGATCACTGCCGTGACCTCCATGCTCCGGCAATAACCAAAGCTCGGGCCAGAGAATCTGGGGGAGTGACGGCCACACCTCGCCCACCGCCAGGGTTTCACCCCAGCCTGTGTGGGCCAGCAGGCAATCCGGCTGCCAACCTTGGGCCTGCAAGCCTGCACACAAATGAGCTACTGCTTCAGCACGAATCAGCCCCTCGTGCCAGAGTTGCTGACTGAGTTTCAAATTTGAAGGTGGCTTGGGCGGCTCGGTGTAGCGGAGGACACGCAAACCACCCGCCACGGGTCGCGGGTGGGAGCAGATAGCCACAAGGTCGTGGCCGCGCTGCTGTAGGTAAGGGGCCAGCTGGCGGAACTGGCCTGGAAAGTTCTGATGGATCAACAACAGCCGCACAACTGGTGATCAACAAGGAGTGTGCCGATTCTCGCTGGCCTCTGTTTTGCGGCGATCTGGAGCAGGCCCGGGGCTGGGTGTCGCAGCGGCTCCAAAGCCCGGAGAGAAGCGATGGGCAAACGGCCCATTGGGCCCTCAGCCTCGAGATGCAAGCCATGCTCCAAGGCTGGCTGGATGCAGGCATAGCCCCTCTCAGCGCAGCAGAGCAGCAAGGCCTGGAGTTCCGGTTGGCCCGCAACCAACGACAGGCTGAGCCGCATCGGCTGCTGTTCACAACCCACGCATGGGCTGAGCTGACACAACGCTGGGCCGCTTTGCTCCAGGGGACTAAACCCGTTCGCATTGCTCTGCAGGGCGGCGTGGGGGACCACCTGCAAGATCTCAGTGCTCTGCTCCCCTGGATCCGAGCCCTCGGAAAGCCAATGGTGTTCCATCTCCACCCTAGCCGGGCTGATGCGTTTCGGCAGCTTCTATCCAGGGATGCGCCGGATGTGCCGAGCAGCATCCAGAGCTTCACTAGGGAAGAAGGGGTGGCTGTGCTGGAACTGATGGCGCTTTTGAGCGCAACAAAACTGCTGCCAAAGTCTTGGATCCACAGCCTGGGTCCGTCAGCCAACCAACAGCTGCTGCTGTGCTGCTGGACAGCCCTGGGGTGCAACGATAATTTCTCCGCTTGGAGCCGGTCTGTGCCATTCCCCGCAGTACTGGCCCTCTATCAGCAGTTGATCGCGCAGGGATGGGCTCCCGAAATGATTGTGGATATCAGCCGCTGGCGCAACCAGGAAGCAACGCAACTGAGCCGGCTTGGCCTTGAACGTCGCGATCCTGCGGCGGGCGATCTGCTGGACCTTGCCGACCTGGTGGAAACAAGCACAACGGTGGTGAGCATCGACACCGCGCTGATTCATCTGTGTGCCGCGATGGGTCGATCGGCAACGCTGCTGTTGCCCCATTTTGCGGATGAACGCTGGTTTGAGCTACTCCAACCAGGATCCAGCTACAGCACGCACTGTCACGTCATTCAGCAACGGCATTTCGGCAGTTGGCAAGCGGAGATCACCCGACTGGGACACCAACTGGGCGCAGGGAATCCATCAGACCCTGGCTGAGCTGTTGTTGGTATCGTCGCCACCACCGGCCAATTCTTGCTTGGAGGGCATCAAGCCGATCCGGATCCACGAGCATTTGCTGAGCGAAGCGAAGGGCTTCCGGCCAGCTCTGGAACAACGGCAACGGATGGGGCGCCATCAGCAAACGTGCCGCCGTACACCGATGATCCACCAGCAGGGGAATGCAGCCACAACAGAGGCTCTCCCAAAGACGAAAGGTGTCGAGATGGCGGTCGCCCTCGGGGGCCAGAGCGAAGACGCTGTCGCACAGGTTGGCGCGGTAGTGCTCGAGGCCCAGACCCTGGCCAAAGCGATGACCGCCGAAGTAATGCCCCGCAGGCAGATGCGCCAAGAACAGCGACACGGCCTGCTGCCGCGATCCCGAGGGCCAAAGGGTTCCCATGAAGGCCCAGGGCTGGGGCCGGCAGCTGGCCAGGTTCCAGGGGTCATGCTGGTGTGCCAAAAAGAGATCACGCGGCCCGATCGGGAAGCAGCGCACGTGCG
>Ga0194134_10004729_pt1 | contig 13406 bp, 9 predicted proteins | sample TA2KigOff0mmetaG_FD_148602 | JGI IMG/M metagenome (GOLD analysis project Ga0194134, IMG submission 148602) | Freshwater microbial communities from Lake Tanganyika, Tanzania - TA2015056 Kigoma Offshore 0m | ecosystem: Environmental > Aquatic > Freshwater > Lake | place: Tanzania: Lake Tanganyika... | reverse complement strand
TGCCTCCCAGCAGCGCTGTGACTCGGCGGCGACTTCGCGCGCGAGTTGGGCGCGTGGGCCATCCCCCGTGACTGCGTTGTCAATTCGCACAAGCATGTGGTCGAGTTTGGCGCGCGCCAAGCTCTCGGCGCGGCGGGCTTCCCAAGCCATTTCTGCCATCGTCAACGCCATGTGCTCTAAGCGCCAGTGTGGATCATCCTCCTGCGACTCATTACTGGAATCGCTCAGCGACTCGTCACTCGACTGCACCGCATCATCCGCACGTGTGACCACAGACCAGTACTCGCCCGACAACCCAGCGGCGAATGTGCTGACGCATGCGATGACACATGCGATCACCGGAATCTTTCGTTCTTGCATGAGAACCTCCCAGCGCTATGTCGGCTCACTGGTCGCGGTGACTGCAATTGATTTTTGAGAAGTCAACCCAGTCGGCGGCGCTCAATCTCGGCTTTGGCAGCCGCAATCTCGCGACGCAATAGTTCGGGGTCGTTGGGAACCGCCCGCGTGCTACCGAGTTGTTCCCATAGGTTGCGCAGTTCGTCTTGCAACGCAACAATGGCTGGATCAGGGGCTACTTGTGGTGGAGTTGACTCAGGCGGCAACTCTGGTTTGACAATCCTTCTCTTTCTGACTCGATAGCCATCAGACTCCAGCTCCCTTACAAGCTGATCCGCATCTCCCTCGGCCTTGCAATAACGATAATGAACCCAGCCACGATCTCCTTGTCGGTGAATGCATACGGCAAACTGATCATCTGGATGTGGCTTGGGGCGCCCCCGATGATCCACTGGGCTGGGCGGATCTTCCTTCACAGCACGCGCCTCAGTTACGAGGTGGTCGTGCGGAGTGCGAACGATTTGACCTGGCGGCATATGCTGCATTTTATCAGGGCATGCGAGTTACCAACTGGGGTGCTGCGAGTCGCAGCACCGGCATCCGGTCTAACGCAAGCGCATGCTGGTTATCGAGTAGGGGTGCGCCCAACAGGTCTACGAGATCACTTGATGAAACCCGAATCACCGACGAAGCCGCCCGTGCGGCGGATGAAGGACGGCGAGCTGAAGGAGCTGCTGGGCGACGGCGTGATGATGTTTACCGTCGGGAGGCCACGCGCCTCGTCGCCAGATACCTCGGCGAGCCCAGTCAATTCGCGCAGGCCCCCATCAACCCGGGGTTCGACTCCGCCCTCGAACGTGAGGTAGTAGCCGTCGACGCCAAGGCATTGACGGCATCTGATTGGGCTGCGCGGACGAAGGCACTGATCGCCAATGGTCCGATCAAGGCCCACGAAGTGAAATGGCCTGGCCTATCCGACTACCCTAACGATGCAGAAGGGCAAGGTGTCGAAGGACACCGTGCTGGGGTTCCCGCGCGGCAACGGCGTGCGGGTGACAAGAGGGAGCTTCAACTGAACCATCACTATTTCTCGAATTGAGCGGGATCCGAGGTTTTGACCATAGAAGTTGACCACGGCAATAGTCAGGAGAATCGTCGGAGGGCATCACCATCGCCATTGAACAGAAACTGACTGGATCGTGCTGGTACAGAGCGCCAACTCAGGTGCGATCAGCATGATCAGTACAAGGCACTGTGGGGCGGCTATTGGAGACATGGCGTCACGTAAACCAGTCTTTCCGAGAGATCGGAGACGACTTACGCTGACAGATAAAGACTGCGAAAGGTGTTCATGAGTGAGACTCTCATACAACGAATAGAAAACCTTCGACAACAGATTCGGGCTGTCAGTGAAACACTGCAGGACGCACGGGAGCAGCTCGAGCGCGCAGAGGAGATGCTTGAGGCCGAAATGGAAAGGCTAGAGCCAATCATCAACCAAGATCCTCGATTCTTGGCCGCTCAAACGGAGTTCGATCGCTTTGAGGCTGAAGCGGCTCGTAGGACAGGGCCTAACACGCAACAACACCTGGCACAGGCGATCCACCTATTGGTTCTTAGATTCTCATCAACTGCAAATCCTCAAGATCTGACCTCACTTACGGAGTCTGAACTTCGGTCACGGGCACTGGCTGCCTACAAGAACATAAGAAAGATCCGTAACTCAATCGCATCCAGCACACTTACGAGCGCACGATCGACATCTGATGAGGCACGAAAGGCGGTGCAGGTCGCTCTTGACCGCCTCGACACACTGCGGGATGAGCTTCGCCTAGCTGAGTCAGAACTTCATCGAGAAGAAGGATGTCCGCCTGAGGCAGCAGAATCTCATCGCTCAATCACGCCAAAGGCGGCCTGGTCGCTGTCGGCTGCCGCATTGATCGAGCAGTATGCGAAGTTGCGTGGCATCTCGGAACTGGTGCATTTCACAAGACTGGCAAATCTCCCGAGCATTCTACAAAGTGGCTTGATCCCAAGAGCAAAGCTAGAGCGAGATTTGAGCATCGCTGTCGACATCAATGATGAGTTGAGAATTGATGGCAGACGCGATTGCTCATGCCTGTCAATCACACGTATCAATACCTATGTGTTCTACACATTCTCACACCATCGCGCTCGCGATGCTGACTGGTGCATCATTCACTTTGATTCCTCGATAATCTGGAAACTCTACAGCATCTTCTGCGCAACGAATGCGGCCACGACAGGGGCAGTAGCAGAAGCAGAGAAGAACGGATGGACGGTCGCAGGACTGCAGGCGCTCTTCCAAGATCCCGTTGTGACAAATCGAGGAGAAGTCGCTCGGTCAGCTCTCGCAGCGGGCGGACTTCCAAGTAATGTCACCTCGAACCCCCAGGCCGAGGTGCTCGTACGTGAAACAATCGAGCCTAGCTTCATCCGATCAGTTACCGTGCGGCATCGGTGTGACGAGGCGATCATCAGACAACATGGCGGCGTCATGAGTCTCCCAGTATCCGTGAACGAAGCGGCCTTCGCGAACCGAGCCGATCACTCATACTGGTTGAAGTACACCAAGATCTCAACGTAGTTATGGCAGTGAGACCGGTATTCATCCCCCTGTGTGACGGAGACCACCTGGTAAGGAGGGTGGACGTGCGCTTTACTTGGGTACCCGGGATGGCCCTTTCGCAAACGCGCAAGCGCATCGAGAGCCTTCACTCTGCGGTAAACTCTGCTCAATTGGGCACTAATGCTCTGGAGGTGTCCACCAAGTCAACTGAGGCCGTCGGAGTGGCGCTGAGTGCGTTCAATCTTCGGCTCAGAGGTTCCGATGGCATCGAACTCAGTGTCGAATCTGCGTATCAGGGCTCAAAGGTTTTTGCACTGGGTGGACCCTTCCACGATCTGTATCGCATGTCGTCAATACACGCGAAGCAGGACGGCCGTCTCCACGCGAGCGGAGCGATTGTCGGCTTTGACTACTTCGGCCAACGTTGGAGCATCTCACCTCGGAGTGCCTTTTACGACTGGCTCTATGTTTCCGCACTTGCACGAGATCAAAGTCTGACAAAGTCGTTAGAGAGGTTTGACTGCTTCACCGACATCGCGTTCAACCCAAACAAGTCCTTCAACTGCCAGGCGCGCGCTGTAGCTCTTCACATGAGCCTGCGATGGCGGGGCCAACTGGATTTAGCCTTGGCGTCTCAAACGTCCTTCCTAAGTGTACTCGGTCGCGTCCCTACGCTTAATGAGGACCAGCCCGATTTGATCGGGTGATGCCTAGTGAGGGCGCAGCAACGTCCTTCAATCCGACACAGCGCTCTTCCCCAACTAACTCACCACTCTGCCTTCACTCCCTTTGTGACGCCCGGTTGAATCGCGCAATGGCAGTTAACACCCTCGTCGATACGGCTTGAGTGCTAGCGTGCGAGGCCGCCGGGGGACAGATACTCCATCGCCATCTGTGCTTCCATGTATGCCTCCCAGCAGCGCTGTGACTCGGCGGCGACTTCGCGCGCGAGTTGGGCGCGTGGGCCATCCCCCGTGACTGCGTTGTCAATTCGCACAAGCATGTGGTCGAGTTTGGCGCGCGCCAAGCTCTCGCCGCGGCGGGCTTCCCAAGCCATTTCTGCCATCGTCAACGCCATGTGCTCTAAGCGCCAGTGTGGATCATCCTCCTGGGACTCATTACTGGAATCGCTCAGCGACTCGTCACTCGACTGCACCGCATTATCCGCACGTGTGACCACAGACCAGTACTCGCCCGACAACCCAGCGACGAATGTGCTGACGCATGCGATGACACATGCGATCACCGGAATCTTTCGTTCTTGCATGAGAACCTCCCAGCGCTATGTCGGCTCACTGGTCGCGGCGACTGCAATTGATTTTTGAGAAGTCAACCCAGTCGGCGGCGCTCAATCTCGGCGCTGGCATCCGCAATCTCGCGACGCAATAGTTCGGGGTCGTTGGGAACCGCCCGCGTGCTACCAAGTTGTTCCCATAGGTTGCGCAGTTCGTCTTGCAACGCAACAATGGCTGGATCAGGCCTGGCTTGTGGTGGAGTTGGCTCAGGCGGTGACCCTGGTTTGGCATCACGCAGCCGATCGGTAAACAGATTGCGGTCTCCTACGCCTCGATCAGAGGCCCGAGGTCGGTGCCTCGAAAGGCGTCGAACCTGAGCTGATCGACACGGGCATATCGCCAGTCCGCACCCGTTGCTTCGCTGACGCGCTTGCACCAACCTTTGACCGCCTTGTCCTTGGCATCCGTTTCTTCCCACACGCGGCCCTTGGTCTCAATGATCCAGTTGATCTCGCCGCTTGAGGTTTTCTGTACCACCATCCAGTCCGGGTGGTAGAAGCCGATCGCACCACTCGGCTTCAGGTAGTCAACGCGGAATTGCGTACCTGAGTCGCCCTGCTCGGTCGTACCCAGCGACGCGAAACGGACGATGTCCCCGGCCTTGTCGAGAAACACGGCAAAGCGGCGCTCGTAGTCGTTGTAGGTGGCGACGTAGTTGAAGACTGTCTTCTTCGCCTCAAGCGGTGGCAGGTTGCGCCGCCAACTGAAGGGCTTCGTTTCAGAGAGCCGGAAGTCCGCCCTGTCGAAGGCGATAGCGCGGCGTTCCACCGTGAGATCAGCGATCTTCCGCGCGAGATACTTCGCGATCCCCTCCTGCAACTCAAGCCGCGAGAGATGGGAGCGGAGGGCCTCGTCATCGAGGTTCACCGTCTTGCCAAAACAGCGGGTCGCGACGTAGTCACGCACCGCGGGGTATAGCTCGGCGAAGCGGTTTGGAAGCTTCACCCGGTCGATGACCTTGTTCGTGAGGCTAGCCAGCAGCTCATGGGCGGGCGGCAGTTCGCCCGCGGCGATGTCGGCCTGGTGCACCTCTGTCTTAGTCGTCGCGAACTCGAGCTTTAGCTTCACCCGGAACTGCTCCGCGAGATCCTCCTGCTCGTAGATGGCGTTGAGCGCCTCCACCTTCAGTTCGGACAGCTTGCGGATGTCGTGCACCAGGCTCGGTTTGGTGATCGGGATCGCAATGTCGTGTACTAGCCGCTCCTGCACCGGCGTGATGATCACCGGCATAGGCGGGTCCTTCTTCCTGGTGGCGACACCCACGCCTTCAGCTTCCAGTTGGTCGCGCAGGACGTTGAGCAGGTTACGTGTGCCTAGCACCTCGAGGGTCTGCGTACGATCAGGGCTGACCTTGGGCATCAGACGCAAGCCGCGCCCGATCACCTGCTCCGGAAGGATCTCCGCTTTGGCTGTGAAGGGGCGTAGACCGAGCACCACCGTCACGTTCTTCACGTCCCAACCCTCGCGCAGCATCATCACGCTGACGATCGCCTTGACCTCACTGTCGACCTTGTCGATGTCACGGGCCGCTTCACGGGCCTTCTCAAGGTCACCCTTCTTGATCTCACCGTCTGCATCGGTGTGGATGACCAGCACCTCCGCTTCCTTGAAGCCGAACTCCGTGGTCTTCACGAGGTACTCGCCAATGGCGTCCGCGAAGGCGTTCTTCTCGGCCATGATGAACAGCACCGGCCGCACCTCCAGCGGCTTGTAGCTGGTGTGGTGCACCTTCCAGCGCTGCACGGCGGCGCGCAGCCAGTAGCCGTACTTCTCACCGATGTTGTCCTTGGTGACTCCCTCCGGGTCTTCGGTGGGTTGCCTCGGGTCATCCTCCTTGGTGACGATCAGCGGCGACTTGACGATGCGGTCCTCCACCGCCTGCGCCAGTGGGTAGTCGCAGACCGACCATGGGAAGTACATGCCCGCCTGATCCTTCGGCGTCGCCGAGAAGTCGAGCCAGAGGGACAACCCCTTGGGCATAGCGCGGTGAATTGCGAGGAGCGACTTGGTCCAGGCGAGGTCCTCCTCGTGGACGTGGTGCGCCTCGTCGTTGATGACGACGACATCCTTCAACGACTTGATCCGCTCCAGCATCGAACGCTGACCCGAGGCGGCGAGATCCTTCGCGGGCTTCTTGCCCAGCAACGCCTCGATGGCGTTGGCCGGCGTCCACTCCGCATCGCGCGACTCGTAGAGTTGCTGGACGTTCGTGAGGAACAGGTTGCCGGAAGGGTCGGGCTCCGCGGCCTCGCCGCGGAGGATCACCTTCTGCCCAAAGGTCCCGCGCCACTCCGGCGGGATCAGCGGAAGCTCGTGGAAGATGCGGTTAGCGGCGAAGTCGCGCTCCAGACGCTGATACACGATCACATTTGGGGCCACGATCAGGAAGTTCGTGGAGCACTCCGAGCCGGGCACCAACAGCTTGTGGAAGCGGCTCCAGACGATGGCCATCGCCATCACCCAGGTCTTGCCCGAGCCGGTGGCCATCTTGAAGGCGAAGCGGCGCAGATCCTCGGGCGGAAGGTCCTGTACACCGTCGGTGGCCAGCTCCGGCACGTAGCGGCGCAGCTGCCGCCGGCCGTCCATGGTGGTCTGAAACTCGATGTTGTCAGTCAGCAGGTCCTTCTTGAACTTGCTGGCATGCGTCTCGATCAGCTTCTGCGTGTCGCGCTGACCCGCGACGTCCACCAGCCACACCAGCGTCTCGATGGCCTCGCGCTGGCAGAAGTAGTAGCGGAAGGGCACGCCGAAGCCGGGGACCTCGTGGTCCTCCTCGAACCAGTACTCGAGTAGCCGCCGTGTGACGTCGGACGCGCCCTGGTAGCCGCCCGCGCGCCAGGCATCCACCGCCGCACGGATCTTCGGCACCAGCAGCAGCCGGCTCGGGCGACGGCCGGACTCGTCCACCCGCCATCCCGTCTCCGCCGCATCGTCCTTCACTAGGTACGAGGTCGGCTTGTCCCACGGCCGGCGGCCTGGAATCTCCGGCAGGTCCTTGTCGTAGGCGATGACGGCCTTGGCCATGGCTACTTCACCTCCACGTCGAAGGCCTGCGAGGTGTCGTTGCCGAAGATGTCGATCACCTTGACGAGGATGCGGTACTTGCCCGCCTTCTCGTAGGTGTGCGGGTCGGAGGTGAGCGGCAGCTTGCGCTCCTTGCGGGTACGGTAGGCAACCCAGCCCTGCATGAAGGTGTCGTTGCGGAAATCCCAATCCACCGCCCAGTAGTCGATGTAATCCGACCAATTCTTCACCTTGCTGCGCACTTCCTCGGGGATCAGCTCGGTGTTGGGGATGACGAAGTCCTTAAGCGTGATGACAGCCGTGAGTTTCTTGGGCTGCTTGATCTCGGCCTCCAGATAGGCCAGCTCGAAGAAACGCACGTCGCCCTTGGCGGCGGCCTGCGGCTCCATCACCTCGCGCGGGATCTGCAGGAGCAGCAGCTTCACGCCCTTCTTCTTCGCCGCCTCGACCATCATGTCGTAAAGGCCCATCTCCCACTCCCAGCCGAGCACGTGCACCTCGGCCTGCTTGAGTTTCGCGCACTCGTCCACCGCCGCATCGATTTCACCAATGGTGACCGGCGCGTGCACCGCGCCGATGTGGATCATGGCCTTGCCCTTCTTGCCGTGCAGGTGCGCCATGCCCGCCACCGGCTGGGCGCCGTAGAGCTTCAGGATGAACGCGAGGTATTCGTAGAGGGCCTGCTCCACCAGCGGCGTGTTCTTGGTCTCGCCGAAGGTCACGCCCTGCCAGTACTGGCGCTCGTACTTGCCGAGGTTCAGCACCTCGAAGGGCTTACAGTTCTCGATGCCGAGCAGACGCTTGCGCGTGACGTGGGTACCCCAGCGACCGAGGTCACAGCCGATCCAACGCCGGCCGAGCCTCTCGGCAAGAGCCAGAGTGGTCCCAGAGCCGCAGAAAAAATCCGCAACAAGAGCGCCTGTTCTTGTGTGAGCACTAACCACCCGCTCCAACAGCGCTTCAGGTTTCTGCGTGGGATAGCCTGTTCGCTCCTCAGCCATGTTGTTAATACTGGGCACGTCCCAGTAGTCAGGGCATTTCTTATCCATGCCCTTCATTCGCTGCGACGTAGCGGGAATCATTGGAGGTGTAAAATGCCAATCAGACGACTTTGAGTACCATAAGATCGTGTCGTGCTTTTTGGGGTAGCACTTGGGGCTAGAACCACCGAGTCCGTATAGCCAAACAATTTCATTTCTGAAACCAGGCTGATCCGCACTCGCTCCTCGGTCCCCAAGACCGAAAATCTCGTCGCAAAGCGACCCCAGCGCATGAGAAAGCCTGTAGTCACAGTGAAGAAGCAGGCTCCCTGTTGGTCGAAGCAAGTCGCGCATCAATCGAAGCCGCACGCTAACCATATCGAGGAAGCTGGCTGTTCCCGAACCCCAGGTGTCGCGATACGCTTTCTCCTCAATCGCAGACTGCTCCTTTTCGATCTCCATCCCCGAGTCGCCTACTTCAGCTGTGATTGAGAAATCCGCCCCCGTCGCAAACGGCGGATCGATGTAGATGAGATCGATCTTCCCCGCGAACTTCTCCAGCAGCGACCCCATCACCAGCAGGTTGTCGCCCCAGATGAGCTTGTTGCGCCAACCGTCCTCAAAGGTATCGCCCTCCTTGCCTTCGTACGTGTCGAAGAGCGACATCGTCTGGCCCTTCTTCGCTTCGCGCGTGGCGCGGCTCTCGTTGACAGTCTCGATGACCTGAAAGGGCAGGCTGACGCGCGGCACCTCCTTGAGCGTGCCGTCCTCGTTGTACTTGCCGGGCCAGACTAGCTCGGTGCGGGTGATGTCGATCTTCGCCATGGGGTCTCCTCAGTCGGTTCCTTGAATGATGTTTTCGCTGCGGCAAAGCAAGCGCAGATCGCACTCCTTGCAGATCGCCGCCTCGGGTGGCTTGGTCACTGCGAACTCCCGCGCCTGGATGCGCCGCACGGTGTCGTCGAAGTGCCGCCCCGCCTTCTCGACCTGGGCCGGATCGTAGGGCAGCACCATCAACGCATCTTCCTTGCGTGCCTCCGCCGTCCAGTAGAGCAGCAGCCGGTCCACCTGGCGACCGTGCCGCCGCTCAAGGATGTGGGCGTAGGTGCAAAGCTGGCGCTGGTAGGCGGCGAACAGCTCGGGGCTGCCACGCGGTCGCGGCGAGGTCTTGAAGTCGAGTAGCTCCAGCTTGCCGTCGCCGCCGAGCAGCAGGTCCACCTTGCCGGCGAGGATGTAGCCGTCTTTCTCCAGCGACACGTCCACCTCGGTCTGGATCACCCGGCGCATCTCGTCGCGGTTCTGGCGGTAGTAGTTGAGCACCTGCCGCAGCGCCGACGCCTTGGCCGTGTCGCCAATCGTCCGCACGTCCGACAGGCAGAGGAAGCGGAAGGTACGCTCAAAGAGCGCACCCACCTGCGGCTCGTCGAGCGTATCGAGCCTGCCGTCAAGGGCGATGCGGTGGATCTCCTCGATGGTCTGATGCACGAGCAGGCCGAAGAAGATGACCGAGGAACGCGATGGGGTGAAGTCGTACTCGCGGAAGAACTGGTACTGGCGCGGGCAGGTCTCGTAGATCCGCAGGTCGCCGGTGAAGCTGTAGCTGCGCTTCACGGGCATGCGCTGGTGCAGGTGGAAGCGCTGGGCCGCCAGCAGGTCCTTCTGCACATATGGCCACTGCGGTAACCCCTGCCAGATGCTGGTGAAGTGGTCCTTGGGCGGCTCGTGGGCGCTGAGCACCAGCAGCTTCTGCGGCCGGGAGAAGGCCACGTAGTGGAGCCGCATCCGGTCGAACAGCGTGATGCGCTGCTCCGGCTCGAAGGGCGCGCGGCGGTAGAAGGGCCCAAGGTCGCGATCGATCTGCTTGGCGCTCGAGAGCTGGCTGCACAGCGAGCCCACCACCACCACCGGGAACTCGAGCCCCTTGGCTTGGTGGATGGTCATCACCTGCACGAAACCCTTTGGGAACGGCTGATCGCGGTCTTCGTACTCGTTGATCCCACCGTCGTACAGCAGCCGCAGGAAGCTGTTGAACAGGCTGAAGCGCAGGAACTCGCGGTTGCGGTGGGTGACGACCGTGTAGTGGTAGTAGCTCTGGAAGGCGTTCAGGAGCTGCGAGAAGATCGCGAGGTTACGGGCGGTGTTCTCGTTGCGGACGGCACTCTTGAACGGATCGAGCGCGAGCAGCTCGTAGAGGTAGTCGGCCGGCCGGAGGTCGAGCGATTCGCCCTCCGCCAGCGCGTTGATCTCTGCTGTCCAGCGTTGAAGCTTGGCCGCGAGCGGTGAACCGCCGAATCGCCTTCCCAGTTGCACGAGGGCGGCGTCCACGTAGTCCGCCAGTTCGGCGACCGCACCCGCAACCTGGCCGCGGCCGTCGCCATGCCAGCCGAAGATCACCGCGAAGCAGGCGACTAGATCACGCACTTCCGGAATGTCGAAGTAGCCGCGTGCCCGCGGGCAGTAGGCCGGGATGCCCTTGGCATCGAGCGCCGCGAGGTAGCGGCCGCTGTGGTCGTCGCGCACACTATGCAGGAGCAGCGCAACCTGGCTGTAGTCGGAAATCACCCCGTCGGCCTTGAGCGTCACCACGAGGTCAGCGAAGCGAGCCGCTTCATCACGCTGGTCGCGGCCCCAGATCGCGAAGACCGCCGGGTAGTCGGGGTGCGTCGTGGCTGCGTCGGCCTGAATGGTCTTGTCGTAGCGGAACGAGGTGCCGCCACGATTAGACCAGTCGGCGGCGGCCATCCATCGGTCGTAGCGCTCCACGATCGCGCGATGCGAGCGGTAGTTGGTGGTGAGCTTGACGATGTTGCATCCCGGCATGCGCTGCGGGAACTCCAGAATGTTCCGAACGGTCGCGCCACGGAAGCGGTACAGGCTCTGGTCCTCGTCGCCCACTACGCACAGGTTGCGATTGTGCTCGGTGAGCTTGAGGAGGATCTGCTCCTGGATGTAGTTGGTGTCCTGGTACTCGTCCACGAGGACGTAGCGGAGGTCGCGGGTGATCGCCGCGGCGGTGGTGGGCGATTGCAGTAGATCGAAGACATGGCGCTGCAGATGGGCGAAATCGGTCTTGTTGGCGGCTCGCATGGCCCCCTGGTAGCGCTGGTACGCGGCGCCAAGCGCGACGACGAACGGATCGGCGCTTGTGGCAAGCGGTGCAGGATCGACGAGCTCCTCGGTGAGCTTGTCGAAGTACGAGCGGGCCCCCTCGATCGCCGTCCAGCGGGTCTTCCACTTGTGCAGGAACAGGTCGTTCTCGGCGGGTCCGATCACCTCCTCGAACTGCTCGTACAGGAAGAGCAGTTGGGTCAGTTCGTCGAGGGTGCCGTAGCCGTGGCCGAGGTCGGTGCGATGGCGGTGATCGACGAGCAGGCGGTTGCAGAGGCCGTGGATGGTCGAGGCCACGAGCTCGGAGAGGTCACCCTCGTAACCGACGGTGCGCGCAGCCGCTGCGAGCCGGTCGCGCATCTCGAAGGCCGCCTTCTCCGTGAAGGTGCAGAGCACGATCTGCTTGGGGACGGCCTTCCCCAAGAGAAGGAGGTTCAGGGCCCGCAGCACCACGCTGAAGGTCTTGCCCGAGCCCGGCCCGGCAATGACCAAGAGCGGGCCCTCGCCATGGGCCACGATCTGGCGCTGGGCCTCGTTGAGCCGCGGGTAGTGCTGCAGGATGGCCGAGGCGATAGTCATAGCAAGCCAGCCTTCTTGAAGCTGAAGGTATCGGAGGCCTCGACGATTAGGTGGTCGACTACGGGCACGCCCACCTTGTCGCCGGCGAGCACGATAGCGCGGGTGAGGGCCTTTTCATGGTCGCTGGGCAACAAAGAACCGTTGGGATGGTTGTGGGCGAGGACGTTGCCGTACGCTCCACGGCGCAGCGTCGCCTCGATCACCCACCGGGGATAGACCGCGGCGCGATCGACGGTGCCTTCTTCGAGCGTCTCAACGCCATCGCGCAGAAGTACCCTCCCCGCTGCCGCGCACAACCACGGCGCTTCGCACGATGGGTCTACCGATCTACATCGCCAACACCGACCGCGCGTGGTTCGACTTCCTTCGGGGACTCGCGCGAGTCGCATCGCCAGACAGACCAGCTGTGCCCGAGGCGAACTTCTGGTTCCCGAGTGCCCAGAAACCGCATCTCACCGGGACAACCGCTGGGAGTCCCGTCTTCCTTCGACTGAAGAGCCCCGCTAAAGCGATCGCAGGCGTCGGCTTCTTCGCGTCGTACTGCATGCTGTCGCTCGATGATGCGTGGGAATACTTCGGTACCGCAAACGGTGATCCGAACCGCGTGCAATTCAGCGAACGCATCCGCGGGTATCGCAACAGGAGTCTGGGCCGCGAGCGCACAGCGGTAGGCGATGAAGTGCTTGAACGCCCGCTCGCGTGCATGGTGCTTCGCGCGGTCGAATTCTGGGAGGAGGAGCGATGGCTGCCCTGGAGCGGTGCGCAGGGGTTCGCAGACAACATCGTCACCGGGAAGTACGAACGCAACGAAGCGAACGAGGCACGACTCCTTTCGGCGATCGGCACTTCTGGTGCCATGAATGACACCGAGTTTGCCGAACACTTCCGACTGGTGGATACGGATGAGCGCGCATGGCGCGCGCAGGCGGATAGTGCGGTGCGCGAAGGCCAAGCATCGTTTCGACTGCGGCTCATCGATGCATACGGGAGTCAGTGCGCGATCACAGGCGAACACACAAGACCAGTGCTCGACGCGGCGCACATCCAACCGTACCTAGGACGGCGCAGCAATCACATTCAGAACGGGCTGCTGCTGACCAAGGAGTTCCACGCACTCTTCGACCGCGGCTATGTGACGGTCACGCCTGACTTCAACATCCGCGTATCACCGAGATTGCGCGCGGAGTTCAACAACGGTCGGCGGTACTACCCGTTCGACGGTCGCCCACTCGCGAAACTGCCGGACGATGCGGCGCAGCGCCCTAGCGCCGACGCGCTCGACTGGCACGGCACCCACATCTTCCGCGCGGGTTAGACGCGCGGCAGTGCTCACTTCCCTTTAGGTGAGCATCGACTCGACATGGGCGCGAGTCTCTTCGTCCTCAAACCACACAAGAGTGCCTTGCATCGCACGACTCAAAAGAATCCGGTATCCACGCTGAAGCCGTCGAATCACTTCCGCCGTTCCGCGCTCCTTGACAAGTCCCTTGC
>Ga0194134_10004722_pt1 | contig 13425 bp, 12 predicted proteins | sample TA2KigOff0mmetaG_FD_148602 | JGI IMG/M metagenome (GOLD analysis project Ga0194134, IMG submission 148602) | Freshwater microbial communities from Lake Tanganyika, Tanzania - TA2015056 Kigoma Offshore 0m | ecosystem: Environmental > Aquatic > Freshwater > Lake | place: Tanzania: Lake Tanganyika... | reverse complement strand
GAACTGCTCCCCAGCTTGGGACCAATCCAAGTGGCGCAGTGATTAACATAAATGCAACTGCATAAGAGAGCCCACGAATTAAAGCCCAGATAATTTCACCAAGCGCAACATCAAGTGGGCCAAGCGGGGTCGCTAACATTCCTTGGTAGAGCTTGCTCTCATTTAATTTAAAGAAAACGTTCCAAGTTGAGTCGTAGATTGCGCCATTCATCGCGCTAGTCGCTAACAAACCTGGAGCGATAAAAATTGTGTAATCAACCGCCCCGGTAGTGGTCGAGATATCTCCAATCAAAGTGCCCATTCCGTAGCCAAAAGCGAGGAGATATAGGACGGGTTCGATGAAACCAGTTGCAATTGGAACCCAGGTTGATGAGCGAAGGGCGATCGAAGCTCGCTCAATGATTGCGCGCGCCCGTCCAGCGTAAAGTTGGTGGCCTAGTTTTTCGGCTCGTGAGTCAGCAATCTCAACTGCGCTTCTCATTTGAGCAACCTATTTGTGAATCGAACATTTGCGATCTTGATTCCAGCGACCAACATCGCTGTCAGTACGAGGAAATGAACTAAGAGCATCAAACCTGAAATTTCATAGCCGTAGGAGAAATACCGCCCCAGTTCGGTTGTATGCCAGAGCGGTGAAATCCAACCAATAGGTTGGAGAAATATCGGCATATTTGTAAGTGGGAAGAAGGTGCCAGAGAAGAGAAATAGCGGGGTAATAATGAGCCGGCCCAGCACCGTTAAGAAATAATCATCTTTCTGAACTCCAGCAACGATTCCCATCATGAGCGCGCCAAACGCGGCGCCGCCATACATCGCAACAATTGGAGCTAACCAACTATCTTGAAAAGTCATCACACCAAATGCGATAAGGAAAATCCAATAAAGAAATACGCTAAACGCAACGCGCACTAGTGCGGCGATGAAAACTCCGAGTGCAATTTGTGGTCCCGTGATGGGGGTCGAATTTGTTGCATAAAACATCTTGCGCCACTTAAAGCCTTCCATGACTGGAAAAACCGTTTCATCCATAGCGCCAAGAAGCGCAGTATTGGCAAGTAGCGCCGGCGCGATAAAGACTATGTACTCAACGCCACCGGTGCCGGAAGTTCCAGAATTTTCTGTAACTAGAACTCCAATACCGATTCCGATTGCGACTAGATAGAAGAGTGGGTTACCAACCGCAACTAAGGTGATAATCCCTTTCCATTTAGACATTTGGCGGATCCGGGATTCGGCCACATAGAAGGCGCCATTTCGCCGGATTTTGGCGACGCTGACTCCTTGGTTCACTCGATCAGCGACCTTCCAGTAAGTCTTAAGAAGACATCTTCAAGCGAACTTCGGCGGACTAGAGAGGTATTTGGGTGAAGTTTCTTAGCAACAATCTCTTCTAATAGCGCTTCGCCATCCTCTACATACATCAAGATGCGATCAGGTAACTCTTCAATGCGATCACATAACTTATGAAGGATTGGTGCAACTTCTCTATTTTTATCCGAACCAAACCGGACTTCGAGAACTTCTCTAGTTGCATACTTCTTGATTAATTCAGCCGGCGAGCCCTCAGCCATGATCTTGCCTTTATCCATAACAACCAAACGGTCGCAAAGTTGTTCCGCTTCATCCATGAAGTGAGTTGTGATAATTAGCGTTACGCCATCTTCTTTCAATCTAAATAAGCGATCCCACAGGATATGCCGGGCTTGTGGATCTAATCCAGTTGTTGGTTCATCGAGCATCAATATGTCAGGTTCGCTAACCAGTGCACGCGCGATCGTTAAACGTCGCTTCATACCACCGCTAAGGGCTTCGACCTTTACATCTTTCTTCTCTTCAAGTTGAGCAAAGGCAAGCAGTTCATCAACTCTTCCTTTTACAAACTTCTTACTTAATCCAAAGTACCTGCCGTAGATATAAAGATTTTCCGCAACTGTTAACTCAGTATCAAGGTTGTCCTGTTGCGGAACTACACCAAGATGGGCGCGGACTTGGGGGCCATGTTCTTCTGGATCTCGGCCAAGAATCGAAATTGTTCCAGCAGTGCGCCTTGAGGTCGCGGCGATAATCCTCATCGTTGTTGATTTGCCGGCGCCATTTGGGCCGAGCAATCCAAAGGACTCACCCTTGGCGACATCAAAGTCGATGCCATCCACAGCAGTGAAATCGCCGTATTTTTTGGTTAAACCACGCGCGGTAATGAGGGATTCAGACACTGATTTATCTTATCCACTCAAAGAGGTCTAGACTCCCATTACGTGCGCTTGATACATCAGCCAAATCATGATTTAACTTACGACGATGTATTCATGATTCCGTCTAAGTCCTCAGTAACAAGTCGGATGGATGTAGACCTAAGTAGCGTTGATGGTTCTGGCGCAACAATTCCGTTAGTCGTAGCAAATATGACAGCAGTTTCTGGCCGGCGTATGGCAGAAACAATTGCGCGGCGTGGCGGGATTTCGGTTATCCCGCAAGATATTCCAATTCCAGTTGTTACCGAAGTAATTTCATGGATGAAACAGCGCCATGTTCTATTTGATACTCCAATCACTCTCGAACCACATAACACCGTTGCCGATGCAGCATCACTAATTCACAAAAGAGCGCATGGCGCAATAATTGTTGTGGAAGATGGAAAGCCCACCGGAATACTTACCGAAGCAGATTGGGAAGGTGCCGATCGCTTTACTCAGGTAAGTCGGGTGATGTCTAAAGACTTAATGGTTCTTCCAGATACCGTTGATGCCCGAGCTGCTTTTGATCTACTTCATGAGAAGAATCGCAAACTTGCCCCAGTTGTTAATGCAAGTGGCAAGCTAGTTGGAATCCTTACAAGAACTAGCGCTCTTCGGGCAACGCTCTACAAACCCGCACTCGATGCAAAGGGAAGACTTCGTATTGCAGCAGCACTTGGTGTAAATGGCGAGATTAAAGAGAAAGCCGAGCAATTAATCGCTGCTGGTGTTGATCTTCTGGTTATTGATACTGCGCATGGCCATCAAGAGAAGATGATTGAAGCTTTGAAGTTAGTCCGCTCAATTTCACCAAAGATTCCAATTGTTGCCGGCAACGTGGTGACTGCAGAGGGCGTAAGAGATTTGGTTGCGGCTGGCGCCGACATTATTAAAGTTGGAGTTGGTCCAGGTGCAATGTGCACAACAAGAATGCAGACTGGAGTCGGAAGACCACAATTTTCAGCTGTGATGGAGTGCGCTGCGGAGGCCAAGAAACTTGGGAAGCACATCTGGGCTGACGGTGGCGTTCGCCATCCGCGCGATGTTGCACTTGCGCTAGCTGCAGGAGCCTCAGCAGTAATGATTGGATCGTGGTTTGCAGGTACTTATGAATCACCAAGTGACCTTCGAGTCGATGCGCAAGGTCGCCTATATAAAGAATCTTTTGGAATGGCATCGGCGCGAGCAGTTGCTGCACGCACATCAAGTGAGGATGCATTTGATCGCGCCCGTAAGGCTCTATTTGAAGAGGGAATTTCATCTTCCCGGATGTATCTAGACCCAAATCGTCCGGGGGTTGAAGATTTGATTGATGAAATTATTTCTGGCCTGCGTTCATCGTGCACCTATGCAGGTGCGAAAGATCTAAATGAGTTTTCAGAGAGGGCGGTAGTCGGAATCCAATCAGCCGCTGGTTATAGCGAGGGCAGACCACTTCACAGCTCTTGGAAGTAATTAAGCAGCTTTTGCATATCGGGCAGCCGGAATAAGCGCGACTGTTAGCGCTACCAATAGGAATAACGCCCAGCGAAGTTCAACTAACTCAGCTAGAAATCCAATAAGTGGCGGACCAATAACGAAACCAAAATAAGAGACACCTGAAACTCGGGCAATGGCTTGAGAGGGAGCTGTGACGCCCTGGTATTTAGTGCTGGCGAGAGTTCCTGCTGCGCTAAACATAAGTGGGATAACAACAGATAATCCGATTCCAAGTAAGAACCAAGCGAGCATAAGCATCGGGATGCCACCAATAAGAAGGCCTAGCGCCAAACCAATTCCAGCGATACTTCCGCCAGTTGCAATTACCTTTGAGGCGCCAAAGCGATGCGCCAAATAGTCGCCGGAGAAACGACCAATAATCATGGCGAGCGTAAAGAAGATAAATGGAAGTGTTGAAACAAATGGCGTTGCATTAAATGTATCGCGCGCCAATACCCCACCCCAATCACCAGCAGCTCCTTCACTTAGGGCCGCAAAGAGACCAAAGATTCCAAATACCCAGAAGATAAATGGAGACTTCTCTTTCTTCTCTTTGACAATTGGGTGTTGATCGACAGTTGCGGGTAATAACAGGGGCTTGATTACAAAGGAAAGTTTGATGTAGAGAGCGGCAAAGATAATCGCTTGGGTAAGAAGTGAAACTTCGAATTGAGATAAAACTCCACCGATAATTCCGCCAACAAATGTCCCGACTGAGAACATCGCGTGGAATGTGCTCATCAACCTACGCCCTGCGCCTTGTTCAATTACAACGGCATGAGCGTTCATTGAGACATCTTGAGTTGCAAGTGCAAAACCAAAGATGAAAAATGCAAACCAAGTGAATTGAAGTGAGGGAAGCAATCCCACGAGGGGTAAGGAGGCGGCGATTGCAAGAGTTCCCCAGATTGTCATAGGGGCGCTACCGAATCGGGCGCAGTTTCTACCTGCGGGACCGAGCGCAAGAAATACGCCAATAGAGATGAATAAGAGTGATAAGCCCAGGGTCCCATCGGATACGCCGAGGATCTTCTTGATATCTGGGATGCGAGCTACAAATGTGCCAGCTGTGAATCCATTCACAACAAATGCGAGAGTGACCCCGATTCGCGCACGTCTTAGCTCGGGAAGCATAATTTGCGAAGTCTACCCAGCATAGGTTGAATTTCCATTAAACATTCTTTAAGGATCAAGTGAAAGTGTGCGCCGCATGAAAACTGTATCAACATTCACAAAACTAATGGCCGGCTTTGTCATGGGAGCAGTAGTTGCTGGAGGTGTAGCGATTGCAGTTACACCCGACACTCCACCAACCAAAGTCTGCGTTGATAATCGCACTAAACAGATCTACGCAACAACTGATGGAAGTTGCAGCAAAACACGTACCTTGATGGAGATAGTTGGCTCATCTCTTGATGTTCAAACTATCGCCTCTGCAGTTTCGCCCTCTGTTGTGTCGATTGCAGTCAATAGTTTTAGCGGTAGCGGAAGTGGATCCGGAGTCATCTATCGTTCAACCGGAAACAATTCATTTATCATCACAAATAACCATGTAATTGATTCCGCAATCCAAGGTGGAACGATAAGAGTCGAGTTAAATAATGGCGACTTTGAAACAGCAGCGATTGTCGGCAGAGATGTTGCTTATGACATCGCAGTTCTAAGGATTAATCGTGGAAATCTAAGGGCCATCAAGATTGGAAACTCAAGTCGACTAGATATTGGCGAGCCAGTCGTCGCATTTGGTTCACCACTTGGTCTATCTGGAACTGTCACAAGTGGAATCGTCTCGGCGCTAAATAGACCTGTAACAACAGGTAGCACTGCAGGTGAGTCATACATTGATGCAATTCAAACTGATGCTGCAATCAATCCAGGAAACTCCGGCGGTCCACTTGTTGACGCAACTGGGGCTTTAGTCGGAATAAATACTGCAATTGCATCTCTTGGTGGCAATGGAAGTGGAAATATCGGTCTTGGATTCTCAATTCCTATTAATCAAGCGAAACGCGTGGTTGATGAAATCATCGAGACTGGTAAGTCATCACGTCCATTTTTTGGAGTTAACTTTGATCCATCCTTTACCGGATTGGGGGCTCGCATTCTTCGCGTAGTTGAAGGTGAAGCAGCAGCGAAGGCAGGGATTCCAAATGGCGCTGTTATACGCGAAATTGAAGGCAAGAAGATCAACGACTTAATCACTGCAATCGTGCGGATCCGCGCCTATGCTCCGGGAGATACTGTGAAAATCACGGTCGACTTACCGGGGGGCGGAAAGCGCACCTTTGATGTCGTCCTCGGAAAGGCTGACTCAATTTAGTTTGGTTAGTCATCGGTGTAGTCGAGAGGTTTGCGCGACTTGCGACTGATAAGTTCTGTTCTCTTCCCCGAACAGCGAACCAAATTTGAAAGGAAGCGAATTGGGTAACGAACACAATGATGATGATGCAAATGAAGAGATCATCACTGAAGAGATGTTGTGGGAGCGAATACCTGATACTCAAGGCGTAGACCGGGCTAGCACTTATTATGAGTTGAGTGCGCGTATCTATGCGCGCGGTCAATACGATGAAGCGCTAGCACTTGCTGAGACCGCCCGAGATATTTATTCAGAGTTGGGAGCAGCCGCGCCACGCGAAGGCCTCGCCCAGGCTTATTCCGCGATTGGTTACAACCTAAATCAATTGAAGCGGATGAGTGAAGCAGCTTCAGCAATGAGTAAAGCGGTCGAGTTACTCCGCGAAAACAAATCTCCGATGGCACTCGAACTCGCCTGCACATTAGGCGAATGGTGGTACTCATCTAAGGAATATTCCAAGACGATTGAATGTATGGAGGAGTGCGCGCGCGAACATCTCGTTGATGGAAATGAACTTAGCGCTGCTAATGACTTCTATTTGATTGGCTGCGCCTATAGAGAGTTAAAAGAATATAAATCTGCCATTGAAACTTTCCTTGAAGCGCGTGCGCTCTTTAAGAGCTCACATGAAGTAATTCAAGTTGCACGATGTGATCAGAAATTGGCACATTGTTATGTTGAGTTATTGGATGCAGAATCAGCCCTTCGATACGCACAAAAGTCGGCTGATGTCTTCGCGACTGCCCACGATCAGCGCCGCCTCATGTATGCCTCATTTGAATTGGGAAGGGCACAGGTTCTAAATGGAGATATTGATGACGGGCTCTCAACTATCGAGCGGGTACTTGATGTAGCTACTGAATCGGATATGCGGGAGTTTGAATTTATAGTGATAATTGAGAAGAAGATCGCCGAGATCCTCCACTCAATTGGACGTAGCGATGAGGCCGCTGAGATAGAGCGCCGGATCTCATCTGTTACTGAAATTCTCGAAGACTAGTGCCGCTTCCCAATCTCTCGCATTTAAAGCAGCGCGAGAGCCTATTAATAACGATGGTCTGCTACGGAAATATCTGCAGATCGCCTATGGCCGCCGCGGTACTTCATAATAAAGTAGCGAAGATTGAAAGACCTGAGATAACTGTTGACTCCGCTGGAACTTCCAATTGGCATGTAGGACAAGGCCCTAATCCGCCTTCAAAGCGAACTTGGGAGAAGGCAGGTTACAAGTTTGAACATATTGCTTCACAATTCAATTACTCAAGGTTGGTTGCCGCAGACCTTGTATTGGTCATGGATGAAAACAATCATCAAGAAGTCTCTAGATTTGTAACAAGTGATGAAGAAGAGCAGAAGATCTTCTATCTGCGCGAATTTGATCCCACAAATCCAACTTCATTAGTCGTCCCAGATCCATATTCACTTCCCGATTCGGCCTTTGAAGAAGTTCTTGAAATGGTAGAGCGCGCTACAGATGGATTAATAACGGCGTTACTTAGCTAAGTGCTGCATACCCCAGGCAAACATCGCAATTGCTCCAGCAGCCGAGGCATTCATCGAACGAGTTGAACCGTATTGGGCAATAGCAAGAACTCGAGCACAGGCTTTCACTGCTTCATCAGACATTCCTGCGCCTTCTTGACCAAAAAGTAAAACACATTCGCGAGGTAACTTTGCGCTCTCAAGTGAGCCCGAGTTTGTAACATTATCAATCCCGATAATTTCGATTCCGCGCTCATCAAACCAAGCTCTAAAGTCAGCGATATCAGGATGATGAATCACATGAAGATATTTGTCTGTGACCATCGCACCTCTTCGATTCCAGTCACGCTTTCCAACTATATGAACACTTACAACGTTAAATGCATTCGCAGTTCTCACTATTGATCCGATATTCAGATCGTGTTGCCAATTCTCAATCGCGATTCGAAGCGGATTTCGCTTAGTATCAAGGTCTGCCACGATTGCAGCGACGCTCCAATAACGGTATTTATCAAGAACATTCCTACGATCTCCTTGCTCAAGGAGTTCCAGATCATATTGATCACCAATGGGCCAAGGTTTTGGATGAGGGCCTACTCCAACTACGGGGTAGAACTCTCCCGGTCCTATCTCAGCGGGCGGAAGTGTCATAAGTTCTTAAGAAGTTCGCGGGCCTTATCAACAATCGCTCTTTGATGTTGTTGTAAGTCTTGTCCGGGGTAGTCATTTCCATGAGCAAATGGATCTGCAAGTTTTGTAACACCGGATAACTCCTGTAATACAAATAGGCCACAAAACGGTGCGTAAGTTGCGCTATATCCACCCTCGTGAGTCATCATCAATTTTCCACCACAAACTTCATCTGCAATTGCCATTAATTTTCTAGTTAGGTTCTTATAACCCTCAGCCGTAATCATCATTCGACCAAGTGGATCTAGGTAGGCAGAATCAAATCCAGATGCAACTACGACAATATCGGGTTTGAATTTCCTTATTGCTGGAAGGACTACCTCATCAAAAGCATAGTAATAACCACCAACGCCAGTCCCGGCTGGGAGTGGAATGTTTATATTTGTACCAACTCCTACTACATCAAGATCGCCCGTTTCATGCGGGTATAAGCGATCTTGGTGAAGCGAGATTGTTAGTACATCTTTATCCTTTAGAAATATTGACTCAGTTCCATTTCCGTGGTGAACATCCCAATCAACTGCAACAACTCGAAGCTTTGGATTTAGTTTCTTCGCGACTCCAATTGCAACTGCGAGATTTGAGAATATGCAATAACCCATACCTCGTTCGCGAATCGCATGATGCCCGGGCGGACGAATTAATGCGTAACCATTCTTTACCTGCCCGGACAGCACCGCATCAAATAATTCAATCGCACCACCCGCAGCCATTGAGGCTATTTCATATCCACCGCGACCAAAGGGCGTAGTTAAATCGCCGCCATCTCCTCCTAATCGAGTTGCGCTCTCCTTCTTAATTCGCTCAATATGTTCTCTAGTGTGAACTGTCGCTAATTCATTTTCAGTAGCTTTTCGTGGTGCAATCCGAACCAATTCATCGATAAGGCCTGAAACAACAATCAATTCGTGAATTCGCTTCTTAGTCTCAGCGTTTTCATAATTTAAGGAGGGCTGTAGGCCTGCTCCTGGATCAGAGGGCGTATCACCGACGAAAGTTTGAGTGTCATGCCATCCAAAAATCTCGTGGTAAACATAACCAGTTGCCATGTGCCGATAGTAATCTGCTCAGGTGCGCCGTCTACTAGCGATCTCTGTAGCGTTGCTCCTCTCCCTTTCATCTGAGAACGCCCTCGCGCTACACACAATTGAGAAGCGAGCTAGCGCAACCGCGCTTTCCTCACCCGGAATGCTCTTTATGGAATCAACGGAGTTAAAGGTTCTCTCGGAGAACAAGCCAGATTCATTGAGAGTCCCAGCATCAGTTTTGAAGTTGTTGACAGCGGTTGTTGCGATTGAGAATCTCGGTACCGAAACTCGCTTCACTACCTCGGTCTTCAGCATGGCCAATAAGGATGAACTTCTCATACGTGGCTCGCGTGATCCGTTTCTAACTACGAGTCGGGCAATTGCGGATAAATATGGTCACAAATACCTTCCTTATCTAATCTCAAAAGGAAACCCAGATAATCTAAAGAAAATCAAAATCTTCTATGAAGGTCTCTATCCGAAAGATCTTTATAATCTAAGCGTTGCGATGAAGAATCGGAAGATAAAAGCTAAGTTGATTGAAGTTAGTAGTGCCCAAGCCGATGAGATTGGCCAAGATGAACTAGCCTCTTTAACATCCGCCCCAATTAGCAAGATGATTGAGCACTTGACTTTATGGAGCGATAATCTCGTAGCTGATCGATTAGCTGATGCTGCCGCTCGCAAAGTTGGAAATCCCACGACTGGTAAAGGTTTAACTGCGACTTACAAGGAAGTTCTAAATTACTTAGGCATAGCAACTGAAGGACTGAAGATTAGAGATGGAAGCGGACTCTCCAAGTCAAACCAAGTTTCAGCTCGCATGGTCGTCGATACCTTGATGTTGATTAGAAAAGATGAGAAATTCAAATCCATATACGACGGCTTACCGATTGCTGGTGAAACCGGAACCCTTGTAAAACGTTTTGAAAAAGCGCCAGAAGCCAAAGGAAAGGTGCGCGCTAAAACAGGCTGGGTAAACAACAGCGTAACTCTTGCTGGCTATGTGAAGAGCGGTGATAAGGAATATGCCTTTGCCATCCTTGCTGACGGAATTACCCCAAGCCTTAAGAATCGAAATCGCGCTCGCGCTGCTATAGATAAATTATTAGAGACAATCATCAAGGGCGATCATTAAATACTTTTATAGCCCCGCCATAACAAGCGACCCAGACTCGTTTATTTAGAGGTTCGTAAGTTACGCCAATCGGCTCGCTACAGGGACGGAGGCGTTGAATCACTTTGAAGTTGTTGGTATTTACCTTAACCAGAGTATTACTCTTGTAATTGACTACGTAGAGAGCGGAGCCATCTTCAGCAATATCTAGACTTCGAGCAGCGCTTCCAGTCTTTACAGATTTAACTACTCTCTTCTCATTTAAGTCGTAGGCGATAACTTTTCCTGCTGCATTAAGAGTTACATAGAGAATTTGGTTATCAGGCGATAGAACTAAAGCGCGCGGATTTGAGCCGACATTTAAAGTTTCTTTCTCCCAAGTTCCAAGTGTGATTTTGTGAACTACGGAACCACCCATCTGTGCGACATAAGCAAACTGAGAATCTTTAGAGATCGTAATTCCTCGGGGGTAAGAACCAATCGGAATTGTCTTGACTACCTTCTGCGTTTCAAGGGAAAGAACCGTTAAATCATAAGAACACCAATTGGATACCAATACATACTTGTTATCAGGGGAGACATCAACAACTTTAGGAACAACACCAACTCGATAGACTGAATCTATCTGCCATGTCGTGGTGGAAATTCGATATAGAAATGATCGGTCATATTTATCAGAAGGCTTACAGATATCCGTGCCCTCGCGATTAAATCCCTTTCCATACATTGCATAATTTGTTACATATAGATATGCATTATCAGGCGAAAATGCCCCTTCTACCGGAGCACCCCTATGCGTTCCCGTAAAGCCTTTAAACCCAAATGAATTCAAATCAACCTGGTCAGGGATCGTGTTAATCAGATTCATATTTGAACCGTCATACACAGTTACCGAATGGCGGTACATCATGTTGTGGGCTGAAACCAGTCCATTACTTGAGGCACGAACGGATTTAGGAGCGATATTCCCAGTAATTGTCCGCTCTAACTTCATCTTGGAATCACTTGAGAGAAGTTCTGCTTTTGATGGTGAGATCGCAATCACCATTAAGAAGGCAATTAATAGAGAACGGATCCGCACACGTCTAATCTAGCGGTAATCTCAGCGCGTGTTCTCTCCTTTTATAGTGCTAATGAAGTTAAGGGTTGTAGAACTATTGTTGGTAACAACACTTCCCGCGCTCTTCTTAGCTGCAGATGGAATTCCACCGCTTGATATAACGAGTGCAACTCTCGTTGGTGGAACCCTTGCCGCAGGCGCCGCTAATGCATTTAACATGGTCATTGAAAGTGATATCGATAAAGTAATGACGAGAACCTCAAAGCGGCCCATCGTCAATGAGCAAGTTACTGAAGGACAAGCGCTCACTTTTGCTTTTATCATCGCTGCAATCTCACTTCTAATTTTCTGGTTCTTTACTAATCCGCTTGCTACCGGGCTAACAGTTAGCGCAATCGCCTTCTATGTATTTGGTTACACGGTCGGCCTTAAGCGCAGAACTTCACAGAATATTGTCTGGGGCGGTATCGCGGGCTGTCTTCCGGTTTTGATTGGCTGGGCGGCAATTACTAATTCACTTTCCTGGACTGCTTTCTGGTTCTTCATGGTGATTTTCTTTTGGACGCCGCCACATTTTTGGGCTTTAGCAATCAAATATAAAGATGATTACGCAGTAGCCGGCGTCCCAATGTTGCCAGTTGTTGCTCCCATCAAGAAAGTCACACAACAGATGTGGTTCCACACAATCGCCATGATCATCACTTCATTCTTAACGCTCTACTCAGCTGGGTTAAATACTTGGACTTATGTTGTAACCGCAATTTTGGGCGCTATCTTTGCTCTTCAAGTAAGAGATCCAGATAAGAACTCAGGGAAAATCTTCCAAGGCTCTATTACCTACTTAAGCCTTTATTCAATACTTCTTGTGGTCGCAGTCTTCATCTAAGTAACGGACACCACGGCAAATCTCCATGGGATTCTAAAGATTGCCCTTTATCCTTTTCTCTAGTAACTGACCCCCATTTCCCCAGGGAGCCAATTAGTGAGAACTGTTTCTGCGCGCCGTTTAGCGCTTATCCTCGCCTCTCTACTTTTGATTTCATCTACACCTGCATATGCAAATCCCAAGAAACCAACGCTGGCACAGATTGAGGCAGCAAAGAAGATTGAGGCAGAGGCTAAGAAAGAGGCTGATGCCGCCGCTGCCCGTTTAGCAAAAGCAAACCTCACTCTTCGCCAATTAATTGGCGTTGCAAATACTGCGCGCATTAAATATGAAGCGGCTAAAGCCGAGTTAGCTAGGGCAAATATAGAAGCCGAGGCTGCGGCTGCTGCTTATCAAGAAGCGCTCTCACAAGTTAAGGCAGCTCATGATGCAATCGGTCGGCTAGCTACAAATGCTTACATCATGGGCGGGGGATTCACAGACTTTGATTCGTTACTGCATTCTGATGGACCACAAGATTTAATGGATCGGCTCTCAACTTTAGATTCTCTCGGAACCCAAAATTCACAAGCGCTCTTCCGATTTAAAAAGGCTGAAGAAGTTGCGCGGGAGGCAAAGAAAGAAGCGGATGCTGCCCAGGAACGTCAGCGAGTAGCAACGGCGAAAGTTGCGGCTGCAAAAGCTGAAGCAGATGCTGCGCGCGATGCACAACAGAAAGAAGTAGATCGACTACAGAAGATTCAAGATCAAATTCTAAAAGAACTAAATGCCGCAAGGAAGAAACGCGTAACTCTTGAGCAACAACGCCAACTTGCGCTCTTGGAAGAAGCAAATGCAACTATCGCTCAAGGCACAGCGATTTACACAAAGATTTGGCCTGATATCGGCTTCAAGGGTCGTTCAACTTCTCGCTCAACGCCTGAAATGCGTGAGAAGGCTGTCGAGTTTGCGAAGAAGCAAGTACTTGCACGTAAGCCATACATCTGGGGTAATGAGGGCCCAGATTCATTTGATTGCTCTGGCCTTGTTTATGCCGCTTATCGTTCAGGCGGTCTTGGTTGGCCGAATTGGGATCGCCTCAACTCATCTC
>Ga0194134_10004718_pt1 | contig 13433 bp, 14 predicted proteins | sample TA2KigOff0mmetaG_FD_148602 | JGI IMG/M metagenome (GOLD analysis project Ga0194134, IMG submission 148602) | Freshwater microbial communities from Lake Tanganyika, Tanzania - TA2015056 Kigoma Offshore 0m | ecosystem: Environmental > Aquatic > Freshwater > Lake | place: Tanzania: Lake Tanganyika... | reverse complement strand
CAACTCACTCAGGCCGCACTCGGCCCTCCAGGGGCGTACGCCCCTGGAGGCAGCTCAACAGGGAGTTGCCGCATGACTACATCCACCCACTCTCATAAGGCCTGGACCGACGAAGGGGGTCACGTCAACCGTGCACGGGATCTGGCTGTACCCCTACCTGGTGATCGACGTCTGGGACCGAAAGGTCGTGGCCTGGGATGGGGATGAGCGTGAGGATCCAGCTATTGCAGCGGATCTGGTGAGTAGGGCTTGCCTGAGAGAGCGGATCAGCAAGGGGCGAAAGGAGCCGCTGATCCTGCACGCCGATAACGGCAACGTCATGCGTGCGGCCACGCTGGAAAGCCGGCTGGAGGAACTGGGCGTCGTCAGATCCATCTCCAGGACGCGCGTTAACAATGACAACCCGTACACGGAATCTTTGTTCAGGACGGTGAAGTATCGGCCTGGTTACCCCCGCAAGCCATTTGGCTCCAAAGACCAGGCATGTCAGTGGGTCGCCGAGTTCGTCGACTGGTACAACCACCTGCACCGCCATAGCAGCATCAAGTTCGTGAGGCCATGCAACGTCACGATGGCCAGGCCGTGGAGATAAGCCGCCACCGCGCTGTCGTCTACGAAGGAGCCAGGCAGCTCAATCCAAGGCGATGGTCACGATCTACCAGGGGCTGGCGGCAACCGGAGGTAGTTTGGATCAATCAGCCGACAGATGATCTCGATGAAGAACAGAAGCTACCTTTGATGCAGGCCGCCTGAACGGCAGGCAAGGAGTGACACCTTTTCTGAAAGCCACCGACTTCAATCGCCTAAGGCAGGAATAGAATATTCGCTTCACCTGATTGGCGCAGATCTACAACCTTATGCGTATATAACATTGACTCAAATATGTTATGTACACCCGGAAGATTAGACCCATTTACCTCGGCAAATACGACAGGCCTTTTACGTTTTAGATATTCGAGACTTGCATGAAAAAACTCAAGTTCACCGCCATCAATATCAATTTTAATTAACCCATATTCAATTGATTCTATAGCCTGAAGAAAGAAGGTATCAAGCTGGGATTTTTGATTATCTGAATTTCTGCCAGCTTTTGCGTTGATAATTCGGACATCTTCTTCCGGGATCAAGTTAAGCCGGGTATTCAACCTCGTCATCGTACATGATCGACGGTCAATATCAACGCAAGTTATCGATCTCGCATTACCCTCACGCATCATATATACAGTATGGTTGCCAACGAGACAACCAATTTCCAACACATTTTGATAGCTACATAGCCGACTCAATATCGCCAGTTCATTTTCTTCGCAGAACTTGCCTTGCCAGTGATGCAATGCCGCCTCCATCGACTGCGTAGAAAAACATGACAATGCAAAGCGAAACTCAATGTTACTTTCAGGATGACGAACGCTTGCAACAGCACCCTGCTGAATCGATTCAAGAAAACCACGCCAATATGAAACCTCGAGATTTGACAGCGTTGCTTGGTCAAAGAGCCATTTCAACTTATCGTGCTCTCCAGACACAAGATACAAAAACACCATATTACGCAGAAGAAAGCTATTAATGCCATGACGTACAACTGACTTGATGCCCAACAGACTTGCTTCTTTGTAGTCACCAATCACCCAATTAAAATAAACCGCAGAGCTTGTCAGCTCGCTATCATAGTTGTTTAATCTGCACAAACGGCTTAAGGCAGATGCAATTTTATTGTAATCTGAAAAACTCACTGAACTCAGCTTTGAAAGAATTAGGCTTTTTAAGCCAACGTCTTTTTGCAAAGAGCAGTCACAGATAGACAGCGCAGCAATCAGATCTGCTGTACTCTCTAGGCCATGAATCAGAGTGGTCATCAACTGTGACGAATTTTCCGGCATGTGAATTGATTCAGCAGACCTATTCTACGCTTTAAGCTGTTGGAATGAATAGACTATCTTAATTAATAAAAAAATGAGCGGTAGATATTTTGTGTTCGGCGAACGCATCGGCATCCACTCTCATACTTAAAACGACCACCAAGCGCTTGTACAGTCTCGATTTTAAAAAGATGATCTTCTTTTCACTCACATGCGAGTAAAGTTAATATCATTCTGATGCACAGCATAACTAGATTCCGAGTGCTCTCTATTCAGGGCTAATCATATGATAGGGGGGTATACTCGAAGATTCATGTGACCTCTGATTAGAGTAAAATGATACCTATGCAGAGAACTGATTTGCGCAAAACCCGATTGGTTATAGAACAATACCTCAAATCTGCTGGCTATATCTAATAATTCAAAACTGGTTCTGTGCGCATCAAAATATGTATTATTGGCTTTTTGAGGGTGCTTACTTGGGTGAATCAAGAGGAATGTATTACACCTATAGAGAAGCTGGTCCATTGCGGAAATCATGTCACAGTACTTTAAATGCTCGAAAACGTCCATAGCAACAAACATATCTGTATCATTGTCTACATATACCTTTAGGTAATCTTCAATAGATATATTAAGAATATTATTATAGCCATTGTTGATCAATTTGGCCTCTTCCATCTTATTTGTCAAGGGCTGAACCCCGATTAACCCTTTTTCAGGAACAAGGTTCTTTTGAATGAGAAGTCGGCCAAGCTTTCCTTGCCCACATCCAAACTCAACAATTTGAGAAGGGTGTATCTGATTAATAATCGTTGTAATTGTTGTATTATATAGATTTGATGAAGATCCCAGCATTAAACTTCATAAGATTAGGTTGACTCTAGCACAAGGGCCGCAGTACATGTTTCAATAGCGTTACAGTAGTCTTAGACTCATATACATAATCTATTCCGCTTATAAAGATGTCTTAAGGACTGCCGATACTATCAACCTCAATTGGCTTTACTGCATATTTACTGAATTAGGGAAAAGACAGTTAGCCAATTCATAACTATCCATGAGGCCTGCATTGAGCGGGTGATTGCGATTTTATTGCAAGATCTAAGGTAATAAATACTGCCCATTGCAATCGAATAAAGAGCAAGTGTTTAGGATATTAAGTGCTTTGTCTCGAGAATCTATTCTGATACTTATTTGCACCCAGAGTCCATGTAAGGCGTGGCTAATATAATTATTAGTGATTTGCAACTCGTCAAAATGCGCTATCCCCAGTTTGCAAAATGGTCATGTAAGCCACAAAGCAAGCATCAATAGTATTCAATATTACCAATGAGCCCATATTAAAGAGAATTCTTGAACCACCAAGCTGTTTTTTAGCCAGATCATTATAGCGCTCCATCGCAGACTTTCTGAGTCTAGCGCCTGCTGATTATTGAAATAAGGGTTAGTCCACCCATAATTCTCTTTGCATATCTTTCAGGCGAGATAAGAATATATATTTGTCAGAATGTATCGTTGACTTCTGCCATGGCTTGTTGCTTCCAAAAAACTTTGATACATGAATATCTGGTGCTGGCGGGAATGAGTTTGTATACCCTGGATCCAGGAACATAACATTGATCTTGAAATCATCAATAAGATGTACTTGGTGAGGCAATAGGGAGAATTCAATAAGGTCTTGCTCTGGCATAAGAAGTACTCCCTTAGATTCTAACTGAATATACATATATAATAAATGCCTTAAATAGTCACTCGCTTTCCATAGGCGTAGGTTAAAGGTTAATAGCGCAGCGCAAGTTCCATGCATTAGCGGATAGGGTCTACTTCGCCTCGATGGAGACATAAGTGTACCGAAGGGTTTTTGAGATTGCTCAAAGTTGCATATTAAACTATCCAGATAATCGTTAAATGGCTGGTGAATTAGGAATCCGCTATCTATATATAGCGCTGTTTCGGGTATAAGAGTTGAAAGGCTCGGCAAAAGAAGTTTACTAAATACGATTGGGCCAAAATGATAAATGGGCTTAAAAGAATCGAAGGGACTCCGCGATATTCTTGTAATAACAATTTGACAACTGAATTTTTTTTCTACTAAAGCAATTGCTTCGACAAACCACTGGGATGGTGCATTTTGTGCGTCATGCCAGAAAATTTCAATCGGCAAAGGCGCTATCTTAGCAAGATCATACACGGTCAGCGCACATGGGATCTCATATGCCTTGTCAAGCAAAAGGAAATACGCTAAATCGATCAAGCTTCTCAAGTCTGGCTCTAGTTTCATTATAGGCCCTGAAAGCCATAACTCATCCCCTTCGAATTCGCCGAACGCGTCTGTCTGGTCAATCCCGTCCAAGGCCTATGGTGATATTGTTAATATATTTTGTGATTGATAGAGCCAATGCTCCGAAAACTTTGCAATCGTCAACGCGTTCGTCACCATGCACGAGGGCGCAAACATGCTGACTACTATTTGGTAAATCAGAAGACTTTTGAAGCGGGTGAAACCCATGCCAGCTGACTTACGAGTAACTGCCATCTTCGGCGTGCTTGAAGTGGTAAGCCAGCCTTTAACTGATCTCCGTGGAAGATTTCTCAATGCCTTCCGCGGCCAAGAGGCGGCCTTTATGGAGAGCTGGGGTGATCGAGGCATTGCCCAGGTCAACCTCAGCCGTAGCGAGACGGTGGGGGCTGTGCGCGGCTTTCATCTACAGAGGTATCCACATTGCGAAGCCAAGCTGATACGTTGCCTCCGCGGGCGAGTATGGGATTTGGCGGTGGACCTGAGATTTGATTCGCCAACCCGTGGCCAATGGCACGCCGTTGAGCTGTCACCGCAGTCAGCCAATGCGCTGCTGATCCCCGAGGGCTGCGCCCACGGATTCCAGGTGCTGGAGCCCGGTAGCGAACTGCTCTACCTGCACTCGGGCGCGTGGGTACCCGAAGCCGAGACAGGGGTGCGCTTTGATGACCCGCAGCTGGCCATCCCCTGGCCGCTGCCGCCACAGGCCCTGAGCGAACGGGATCTGGCTCTGCCCCTGCTTGAATCAGTACCATGATCGCGCATCACTGCCGTCACTGCGCTGCGCCGCTGCAGCACACGGTGATCGACCTGGGCCACCAGCCGCCAAGCAACGCCTACCTGCGGCCTGAGCAACTGGTGCTGCCCGAGATCACCTACCCCCTGCAGGTGTTCGTGTGCTCGAGCTGTTGGCTGGTGCAGTTGCCGGCCCACGCGGCAGCCGAGGAGTTGTTCACTCCCGATTACGCCTACTTCTCGAGTGCCTCCAGCAGCTGGTGCGCCCATGCCGAGAGGTTTGTGACTACAGCTGTGGAGCGGTTGGCTTTAGGCCCCCAGAGCTTGGTGGTGGAACTGGCTTCGAACGACGGCTACCTACTGCAGTACGTGCAGCAGCGGGGCATTCCCTGCCTGGGCATTGAGCCCACCCACTCCACAGCCGAGGCGGCGCGGGCCAAAGGCATCACCACGATCGAACGCTTCTTTGGCGTGGCACTGGCGGCGGAGCTGGAGCCCGCCGATCTGGTGGTGGCCAACAACGTGCTAGCCCACGTACCCGACATCAACGATTTCATAGCTGGGATCGCCCGGCTGCTCAAGCCCAATGGCCGCGCTTCGATCGAGTTTCCGCATCTGTTGCGGCTGCTGGCCGGCAACCAGTTCGACACGATCTACCACGAGCACTACAGCTACCTGAGCCTGCGGGCGGTGGCGCGCATCGCGGCGGCGGCCGGCCTGGGGGTGGTGGATGTGGAGGAACTACCCACCCACGGCGGCAGCCTGCGGGTGTGGCTGGCCCACCAGGGTGCCGCTGAGCCCACGCCAGCGGTGGCGGCAGTGCTCAAGGCCGAAGCGGCGGCGGGCCTTGAAACACTGACGGCCTACGCCGGCTTCCAGCAGCGAGCCGAAGCCGCCAAGAACGCCCTGCTGGAGTTTCTGCTGCAGGCCAAACGCGAGGGCCGTCGCGTGCTGGGGTATGGCGCCGCCGCCAAGGGCAACACCCTGCTCAACTACGCCGGCATTCGGGCCGATCTGCTGCCGGCGGTGGCAGACCGTGCCCCCAGCAAGCAGGGGAAGCATCTGCCAGGCAGCCACATCCTGGTGATCAGCCCCGAGCAGCTGGCCACCAAGGCCGCCGATGCCCTGCTGGTGCTGCCCTGGAACCTAATCGAGGAGCTGCGGCAACAGCTGCCGGGCATTGAGCTGGTGACGGCGATTCCAGAGCTGCGGCATTGGCGGGAAGCGCATTGAGATGAGTAGCAGCAAGCTCCGTTAGATTCTTTACACCAAGCCCACGATTACCGAGCGGGAGCTGTGACAACGATTCACCTGCTGGGTAGCGAAGGCTTCATCGGACGTGCATTCCAGCGCGAGGCTTGCGGACTTCAGCTGCATTGTTGGAGCCACCGGCATTCAGACCCGGGGCAACGTTTCGACCTGCTCGATCCCACAAGTTGGCAGGCTTTGCTCAAGTGCCAGCCAACTCATGTCATTCTGTTGAGCTGGCCAGGACTCCCCAATTATCAAGAGCTGTTCCATATCACCCGCAATTTGCCGGCTTGTGTTGAGTTGATTGAGCAGTTGGTGGAGGCTGGCCTCCAGCGTCTTGTGGTTGCGGGCACCTGCTACGAGTACGGTTTGCAGAATGGTCCATTAAATGAGGAACAATTCACGGACCCTGTGAACTGCTACGCCATTGCCAAAGACAGCTTGCGACGTGTGATCGCCAGCCGCTATGACCAACAGGTTTTGCAATGGTGCTGGGCTCGTATTTTCTATCCATATGGCAATGGCCAGAATCCCAATTCGTTGCTGCCCTCCCTTCTTAAAGCCTTGGTTGCTGGAGAAGAGTCTTTCCCTATGGGTTCTGGTCGCCAGCTGCGCGACTTTGTTGACGTACAAGATGTATCACGCCAGTTGCTGACACTGGCAATACATCAAGACGCATCTGGCATCTATAACGTGGGTTCCGGCATCGCCCGCTCAGTCCTTGAGATTGCCGAAGAGGCCATTGCCGCTCATGGAGGTACTATTCGCCTTAAGAGAGGGGTCTACCCAGATCGCTCTGATGAGCCTCTGGCTTTCTGGGCTCATATGGATAGGTTCAAAGCACTTCAAACAATTCCGCAGACGCATCCATGAGCAACGATCCGATCCAGACCCACTTTCAAGAAGCGATTCAACGCGCCAATGCTCAGGCACTCGATGCCAGCATGACCCACCCTGCAGAAGAGTTCTTTGCTCGGAGCCATAAACTCCAGTACTCCTACAATTTTTCGTGGCTCACAAGGCCAATCATTCAATATCCACAAGACATTGTTGCTTTTCAAGAAGTCGTTTCTGAAGTAAAGCCTGATCTGATCTTGGAAACCGGCATCGCCCACGGCGGTTCTCTTGTTTTGTCCGCTTCCATGCTCTGTCTTCTGGATGTCATGGAAGGGCTGGATCCACGGCAATCTCCCCGCAAAGTTGTTGGTGTCGACATCGACATCCGCCCCCACAACCGCAAAGCGCTCGACGAGCATCCCCTGCGTTTCAAGATGGAGCTAATTGAGGGATCCTCGATCGACCCCGAGATCATCAACCAGGTGCGCAGCCATGCCGATGGTGTCAATCGGGTACTGGTGTCCTTTGATTCCAACCACACGCATGAGCATGTGCTCACTGAACTGAATGCTTACGCCGATCTGGTGTCCATCGGCAGCTACTGCATCGTGTTTGACACTGTGGTTGAAGATCTGCCGGCTGGGTCATTCCCCGATCGCCCCTGGAACGTTGGCAATAATCCCAAAACGGCCGTTCATGAGTGGCTCAAGAGCCATCCTGAGTTTGAGATCGATAAACACATCGACAACAAGCTGTTGATTAGTGTGGCGCCGGATGGGTATTTGAGGAGGGTGGCGTGAACCCCAGAGAAATAGGATGTCGCGAGTGCTTATTCCCGCTGGGGACAGAAGCCTATTAAGTTCATCATAGTTAAATGAAGCCTTAATGGCAGGGATAGCCTGTGTTAGTCATTCCTGGACAAATCAGCTTGCAAGCCCTCCCAGAATTTCAGCATTTTAATTATTGCTGAACGGGTTTCGTCGTCTTCGTCGCGATGGCCACCGGCGACCAGCTTATTCCAGGCGTGAACATTCTCTTTGAGGCCGCTTACCCTGCGCTTGATCAATTCGAGAGTCTCTTGCTGATTCATGGAGGCAAATCTATCGTGTTGTCACATTAGCGTGGATGGCATCCTCCTGCCCCAAAAAAATTTGTCGAAACGTTCTGTGTCCCCGCTGAAGAACTGGTGATTTAGAGGTGTGATGGACTGCTTCTGGGCATGACGGGCATTCGCCACAAGGGTGGTTTTCATCGAAATGGAGGGGGTACCGATTTCCTATCGCCCGTCTGCGGCCTGGTTGGCAGCTTATTGAAACGGCTTTTCACGTACTCGTTGCGGTTTCCATCAGCCAATTGAAGGGCAGGCGCACCCAGTCATCAATCGAATAATGGCTGATCTGCCGGGGATCCAACAACACGTTGTGATCCGTCGTGCTGATCACCGATGGCACCCGCAGCCCGCACACTTGCTGGACATCAGCAGCTGCACGATCAACTGCAGTGAGAAATTCTCGTCCGATGCTCTGAGCATTCGGGCCAACGGGGCGCACGTACCAGTTTGTAGTAGGGATCGGGCCCAAATCATCCAGGTCCACCACCGACCCGTCGGGAATCGACAGGACCGCGATCGTGAGTTCAGTCACGGTCTGCCAGCCTGGTCGACTCACGACTTCCAGAATGGTCAGTGACTGAACCTCTGCTGCATAGAGAATCGGGCAGCGCTTGTCGTTGAAGCGCCATCCGTCGCGGGCCACCCAGTGCAAAGTTGGGCGTGTGCATAGACGCCCTCGCTGCAGCGAAGCTGCCCAGCACATCGGCCGCTGTGAGCGTGACGCGCGCGGCACGCAGTGCTTGCTCACTGGCGGCGGTGTCGAGCGGATGGCCCAGCCTGGTCTTGAAGCTCAGCCCAAAGAACCCCTCTGCATCGCTGAGGGTGTTAGGGACCATCGAGGACGACACCAGGAGCGACTCACCCGCCAGGCGTGACCAGGGGGTCGTGAAACGGCTCTGGCACCCAGCAGCGAGCCCAATGCTTTTTCATTAGCCTACAATTTTCATCAAACCTGAAAGACTGCAGCGAATGAAAAAAGCAGGCGATGACGGGATTCGCACGAAAGCCAGGGCGCATGGCTGGCTGGTGCAGCAAGCCGTGGAGGCGTTTCGAGCCAGTACTGGCTTGGATCTCACAGCGCAACCCTGGCCAGCAGAGCCTGGCTCTGAGTCGGCCTGGCAGTTGCTCTTCAACCCAGGGGCGGGGGCGATGCCCAGGGTGTTTCAAGCAGTGGTGTGGCCTGTTGAGCAAGTGGAGGGCCTAGGGGCAGCCCAGGCAGCACTGCAACAGGGCAACGGTCCAGGCATTCTGGTGTTCTCCCAAGTTGCTGACCCCGTGGCGGAGCAATGCCGAGCCATGGGCCTGCCCTTCATCGACGGCCAGGGCAACGCCTATCTGCAGGAGAAGGATCTGTTGATCCTCGTGCAGGGCCAAAAGCGATCTCGGGTGGATCGAGGCGCCAGAGCCGAGGGCGTAACGGGTCGGGCCAGCACGGCCACTGGGCTCAAGCTGGTGTTCGCACTGCTCAGTGAGCCGGCACTCACCCAGGCCACCACCCAGACCCTCCATGAAGCAGCAGGGTTGGCCCTGGGCAGCGTTCCAGCGGTGTTGGGAGATCTGGAGCAATGCGGCCTGGTGACACGACGGGGATGGGGCAAAGGCTGGCATGTGCCTAACTGGAGCCAGCTGCTGGAGATGTGGACATCCCACTACCCAGTGCGGCTGCGGCCTCGCTTGCGCCGCCTCAGGTTTCGCTCACCTGGCCAAGGGCTGTGGTGGCAACACGTAGATCCACAGCAATGGGGCGGCCAGTGGAGCGGTGAGGTGGCAGCCCATCAGCTGGGCACGGTGTTGAAACCCGAGAAGTCGTTGCTGTACTTGCCGCCACCGGCACTGCAACGAGGACTGGCCAAGCTGATGCAGGCTGAGGGTCTGCGGAGCGATCCAGCAGGCGATGTGGAAGTGGTGGAAGCGTTCTGGGATGCCAACCAGATCGGCGGCAGTGGAGCATGTGTGCCGTTGCCGCTGGTGATCGCCGACTTACAGGCCAGCCTGGATGCGCGCAACCTCGAAGCAGCGGCAGAACTTAAGGAGATCTGGCGACGTGGTGTTGAAGCCTGAGTTGCCGCTGGATCCTGGCTTGGTGCGGGTCATCGCAGCCGTGCATGCCGGGGCGATGGCTCAGGGAGTGGAGCCCCTCCTGGTTGGTGCTGCAGCTCGGGATCTGCTGTTGGTGCATGTGCATGGGCAGCGGGTACGGCGTGCAACCAAAGATGTGGATTTCGCTGTGGCCATCGCCAGCTGGGAAGCGTATGAACAGCTCCAGAAGCGATTGATCGACCACCACGGGTTCCGCAATGACAGCCGGCAGGTGCAGAGGCTGTTCTTTGCTGAGCAGGGGGAGGGCTGTGGCACCAGGATCGATTTGGTGCCATTTGGCGAGCTGCAGGTGGACAAGCACACGTTGCTCTGGCCGCCAGAGATGGATGTGGCGATGACAGTGGCGGGCTTTGAAGAAGCCCTACGTGCAGCGGTGGAGGTGAAACTGGCGGCCGACCTGGTGGCGAAAGTGGCTTCCCTGCCAGGCCTCACCATTTTGAAGCTGTTTGCCTGGGCCGATCGACGTTCGCGCGATTCAAAAGATGCGGTTGATTTCTACACGCTGCTGAGCAGCTATGGAGGCGCAGGCAATTTTGATCGAATGACAGATCAACACCAGGCCTTGGATCGCTTCTTTTCACTGGATTGTGACGAGGAAATGACCGGTGCTTGGTTGCTGGGTGTGGATGCCAGCAGAATGGCAAACGCTGAAACGATGACCAGACTCCGGAAACTGCTGACCGACCAAACCAAGCGAGACCAGCTGATCGATGGCATGGCATCGGAAGATCGCGGTATCAAAGGATCGCGTCAGCGTGCGGAATCCATGCTCAGACTGTTCCTTGAAGGGATGAAGTGATTCCCTGAATCACGCTGAAGCCTCGGCTGAAAACACTCCATACAGCTGCAAATCACTCATGCAGCAGTCCATGGGCGAGACACCCTCATGAACAGCTTGATACCAGCCAACCGTGCGCTGCACGGTGGTGGCAAACGGCCAACGGGGCTGCCAACCAAGCTGGTGGTTGGCCTTGTCGATCTGCAGATGCAGGCGTCCGGCCTCATGCACGGCGCCAGCACCTGAAAGATCGTTCCACGCCCCAGGCCAGTGCTGCAGGGCGGCGTCGATCAGCTGCCGCACCGGCCGGTTGGCCTCGAGCAGCGGGCCAAAGTTGAACGCCTCGGCATACCGGTTGGGCTGGCTGTGACTTGCCTGAGACGCGGCCAGTGCTTCGGCCAGGCGCAGGTAGCCCCCCAGCGGTTCGAGCACGTGCTGCCAGGGGCGGGTGGCATTGGGGTTGCGCACCGGCACGGGCTGGCCGGCCGCCAGCGCCCGCATCGCATCGGGCACGATGCGGTCTTCGGCCCAGTCGCCGCCGCCGATCACGTTGCCGGCGCGGGCTGTGGCAATCGCCAGCTGCGGGCTCTGGTGCGGCGCCACACCGCAAAAGCTGGCCCGCCAACTGGCAATGGCCAGCTCGGCCGCGGCCTTGCTGGCGCTGTAGGGGTCGTGGCCAGCCAGGCGATCGCTTTCGCGGTAGCCGTAGTCCCACTCCTGGTTCTCATAGACCTTGTCGGTGGTGACCATCACCACCGCACAGGGGTGCTGCAGCGGTTTGAGGGCCTCCAGCACGTGCAGGCTGCCCTGCACGTTGGTGGCCCAGGTGCCCAGCGGGTCGCGGTAGCTGCGCCGCACCAGCGGCTGGGCGGCCAGGTGAAACACCACCTGCGGCTGGCAGGCCTGCACGATCTGGGCCAGCGCCTGAACCTCGCGAATGTCGGCGATATGGTGCCGCTCGATCCGGCGCGCCAGCTCCAGCTGGCCAAACAGGTGGGGGGTGGTGTCGGGCTCCAGGCCCACGCCAGTCACCCGAGCCCCCAGCTCTATGAGCCACAGCGCCAGCCAGCTACCCTTGAAGCCGGTGTGCCCCGTGAGCAGCACGCGCCGACCGGTCCAGAACTCGTGCATCAGGCCCACACCTTCCAGGGGGCCTGCCCCGAGGTCCACAGCTGCTCAAGGCGCTGACAGTCGCGCAGGGTGTCCATCGGCTGCCAGAAGCCCTGGTGGAAGTAAGCGCTGAGCTGACCGCTGCTGGCCAGGGCGTTGAGCGGCTGCCCCTCCCAGGTGCAGCTATCACCATCGATCAGCTCCAGCACAGCCGGCTCGAGCACGAAGTAGCCACCGTTGATCCAACCGCCGTCGCCATCGGGCTTTTCCTGGAAGTGGTGCACCTGATGGCCATCGAACCCCAAGGCGCCATAACGGCCTGGCGGCTGCACCGCCGTGAGCGTGGCCTGCCGCCCCTGGTGGCGGTGGTGGGCCACCAGAGCGCCAATATCGACGTCGGCCACACCGTCGCCATAAGTAAAGCAAAAGGTGTCGGTAAGGTACTCGCGCACCCGCGCCAGGCGCCCGCCCGTGAGCGTAGCTTCACCGGTATCCACCAGGGTGACCTTCCACGGTTCAGCGTTCTGCTTGTGGATCTCCATATGGTTGAGGTCCATATGAAAGGTCACATCGCTGGTGTGCAAAAAATAATTGGCGAAATATTCCTTAATGATGTAACCCTTATAGCCGCAGCAGATGATGAATTCGTTGATGCCGTAGTGGCTATACGTCTTGAGGATGTGCCACAGCATCGGCTTGCCGCCCACCTCCACCATGGGCTTGGGCCTCAGATGGGTCTCTTCGGCCAGGCGGGTTCCGAGGCCACCGGCCAAAATAACTGCCTTCACAACCCCCCCCTAAGCGACCAAAAATTTACTAGGAACACCAAATTCACGCCGCCACTGCCTGCGGCGGATGCTGTTCCAACACCTGCTTGAGATAGCGCCCCGTGTGTGAGCTGGGATGTGCGGCAACGGTTTCCGGCGTTCCCGTCACCACGATCTGACCGCCCTTATCGCCCCCTTCCGGGCCTAGATCAATGATCCAGTCGGAGCAGCGAATCACATCGAGGTTGTGCTCAATCACGAGCACCGAGTTGCCCTTGTCCACAAGCCGCTGGATCACATCCATCAGCTTGTGCACGTCGTAGAAGCTCAGGCCCGTGGTGGGTTCGTCAATCAGATAAAGCGTCTTGCCGGTGGCGCGCTTGGAGAGTTCGGTGGCGAGCTTCACCCGCTGCGCCTCACCACCGGAGAGGGTGGGGGCCGGCTGGCCCAACTTCACGTAGCCGAGGCCCACATCCACCAGGGTGCGCAGGCGGTCCGCCGCCTGGGGAATGGCGGAGAACACCTCACAGGCCTGCTCCACTGTCATCTCCAGCACGTCGGCGATGGTGAAGCCCTTGTATTT
>Ga0194134_10004716_pt1 | contig 13436 bp, 11 predicted proteins | sample TA2KigOff0mmetaG_FD_148602 | JGI IMG/M metagenome (GOLD analysis project Ga0194134, IMG submission 148602) | Freshwater microbial communities from Lake Tanganyika, Tanzania - TA2015056 Kigoma Offshore 0m | ecosystem: Environmental > Aquatic > Freshwater > Lake | place: Tanzania: Lake Tanganyika... | reverse complement strand
GCGCCTTCTCGTCCGTGAGCCGCGACGGCGGCCGCACGTGGAGCGCCGCGCAATCGGAGCCCGACCTGTGGAACGCGAAATCGAAGGCGTGGTTTGGCCGCACCGCCGCGGGTTCGCACCTCTACGTTTACAACGACGGCCCCGCCCAGCCCGCGCCCACCGGCCGCACGTCGCTCCGCTACAAAGTCAAACCGCCCGGCGGCACGTGGGGTGCGGAGCGGACGTTCTTCGACGCCGGCATCAAGAATTCCTACCCCACCCTTATCGAGATCGCGCCCGGCGATTTCCGCGCCGTGTGGGACAGCGGGACCAAGGACCGCACCCGAACCCACATCCGCTTCGGGAAATTCAAGGTCGCACCGACGCCAAAACCGTAGCGCAGTGCTTCAGCCCGCGCTTGGTCAAAACCAATTCTTCACCACGGATCACACGGATGGACACGGATCGACCCGCGCTCCTTGGTATCGATCCGAGCTTATCCGTGTGATCCGTGGTCAAAAAATGAAACGCCCCATCCGCCCGCTCCCGCTCAGCGCCCTCCTCGAACTCAAACGCTGGAACACCCCCACAATCTACAACGGCTGGGAACAGATCACGCGCCACGACCACGCGGCCGACGCGTTCAACCTCGAGGAGACGCGCGACTTCATGCCGCAGATGGGCCCGATGGTCGGCTACGCGATCACGGTCGTGTGCGAGCCCGGCAACGGCGCACACCCGAAGGCGAATCCGCGCGCGTGGAGCGACTACCGCCGCTACGTCGCCTCGATGCCCGGCCCGAAGATCGTCGTCGTGCAGGACCTCGACCAGCCGCGCACGCTCGGCGCGTTCTGGGGCGAGGTGAACAGCAACATCCACCGCGCCCTCGGTTGCGTCGGCACGATCTGCGACGGCGCCATCCGCGACCTCGACGAAATGACCAACGCCGGCTTCAAGGCCCTCGCGCGCCGCCTCTGCGTCGGCCACGCGTATTCGTGCCCCGTGCGCTGGGGCGGCGAGGTCGAGGTCTTCGGCCGTGTCGTGCAGCCCGGCCAGCTCATCCACGCCGACAAGCACGGCTTCCTCGCGGTGCCGTTCGGCGACGAAAAGCACCTGCTCGAAGCCGCGCGCTTCATGGACGCCAACGAATGCCAGACCCTGCTTCCCGCCGCCCGCGGCGCCGCCGGCAAACCCCTCGCGCAAATCCGCGCCGACATCGACGACACCGCCGCGCAATTCCGGAAAAACGTGAAGAAAAAATTCGCCCGCCGCGGCGAATGGTGAGCTGAAAAAGATCGAAAGTGGGCAGGCCCGTCCCCGCGCCTGCATTCGTGCCCTCGGTCCTATTCGTCCTTTTCCTCCCATCCATGCCCGAAGCGGGGGTCGCACCTCGTGCTGCTACCCCGCAAAGCCCCACAGCCGCGCCGCATTCCCGCCCAAGATTTTCTCCTTATCCGCCGCCGAAAAAAACGGCACCTGCTCCCGGATCAGCGCGAGCTCCTGCGCGAGCGACGGCCGCCCCGCCTGCGCGCGCGTGGCGCCGGGAAACCCCGTGCCCCAGATCAACCGGTCCGGCCCGAACGCCTCGTAAACCCGCTGCACGCACGGCCACGTGTCGGCATACGGCGCCTGCTTCGACGGTGAAAGCAGGTTGAGCTCGGACACTTTCACCCAGACGTTCCGGTGCCGCGCGAGCGCGACGAGCTGCGCGATTTCGCTCTCCGCATTCGGCCCCGCGAGATCGACGCGCGCGAGGTGATCGATCACGACCTTCACGTCGGGATGCGCCGCAAGCATCGGGTCGAGCCGCGCGAGCTGCGGTGCCGCGATGAAGAAGTTGAAAATCGCGCCGAGCTCCGCGGCTTTTTTCCAGAGCCGATGATGCGCCGCGGAAGTCATCCACTCTTCGCGCCCCCGGTAGTAGATCGGGCTGAACCGCATCCCGCTGAACCCGTGCTCGCGCATCCAGAACTCCAGCTTCGCCGCGACATCCGGCGCGGTCGGGTCGATCAAGCCCTGCGCGCGGAACCGCCGCGGATGACGCCGGAACACCTCCGCCACATAGCGGTTGTCCCAGCCGTAATAAATCACCTGCACCAACACCGCGAAATCGATCGCCTGTTGATCCATTTCCTCGATCAACAGCTCCGCCGTTCCGGCGATCGCGGGCGGCTTGAAATTCCGGTCCGTCGGGTGCGCGAACGGAAACCGCGCCGTGTCGCCCGACCACACATGCATGTGCGCGTCGACGACACGCGATCGCGCAAGCGCCGCCGCCTGCACCGCGAGCGGCGCCGCCGCCAGCGTCGCCAGAAACGATCGGCGCGAAACCGCGGCGCACTGCGGGGTGTTTTCCGTCACGCTGCGAGCCGACGCCATCGCGCGGCCGGATGCAATCGCGGCGACACTCATTCCCCGGCCCTCCGCCCCACCCTCGCGGCTGGCGCCCGACCTAGTCGCGGAATGCTTCGCGGTGTCGGATCCCAAGCGGTTCAAATATTCTCCGCTTCCGTCCGGCCCGCCCTCGCTGCGCCGCCCAGCGCCGCGCGCAGCTCGCGCACTTCCGCCGTCAGCGTCTGCCGCATCGCGATGATGTCCGCGCTGTGGATGAACATGTTCATCCCCTCACGCGCCCACGCCGTCTCGCGCGCCACGCCCAACCACGAATGGATGCCCGCGCCCACCCCGCGCGCCCGCGCCCCGCGCGCGATCGCGCATACCGCGGCCTCGAACTCCGGCGCGTCGTATTGTTCCGGCACCCCGAGGCTGCACGAGAGATCGTGCGGCCCGATCAGCGCGGCGTCCACGCCCTCGACCGACACGAGCGCGTCCAGATTCTCCAGCGCCGGCCGGCTCTCAATGTTGATCACGAGGATGTTTTCCGCGGCACGCGTGCGTTGATACTCCGTCAGCGCCGGCTCGAGCGGTGCCGTGCCGTCGAGCGCGGCTTGGAGTTTCGTGCCCTTGATCGGCCGCAGCTTCACGGCACCGCGCAGCGCCTGCACCTGCGCGACCGTCTCGACATACGGCGCCACCACGCCTGCCGCGCCCGCATCGAGCACCATCGTCGCCGCATACGGATCGGGCGACGGGATGCGCACGATCGGCGGCAGCCCGAGCGCGGCATAGGTCTGGCACATCCACGACAGCGGCGCCCGATCGATCGCGATGTGCTCGGTGTCGATGAAGACGAAATCCAGCCCGATCGGCGCGACCGACGCCGGCCAGCGCGGCGAGTCCGAGACGAGCAGTGTGCCGACGACGGGGCGCCCGGCGCGGAGCGCGGCGCGAAGCGATTGCGGGGTCAAGTTGCCGGCATCGTGGGCGGGCGCCCGTCCCGCCTCAATCCCGGCCTGCTGGTATCTTGCGCGCGCCAGTGGCGCGCCCCGAGTGGTCGCAGGAACACACCACGGAAAGCGCATTGCCGGATCGACCCCGTCGGCGCTCACTCTGTCTCCGGACGACCGGACTCGCCCCCCCGGAGCCCGACCGACCCCCACCCCATGAGAACCCACCTGCTCCGCCTCGCCTTCGTCAGCGGCGCCTGCGGCCTCGCCGCCCACGCGTTCGCCCAGACCGCCCCCGCCACCCGTTCCGCCGCCAAGGACGATCCCGTCCAGCTCTCCGTCTTCGAGGTCAACACGTCCAAGGACATCGGCTACCAGTCGTCCAACGCCGCCGAGGTCACGCGCATGAACACGCCCATCGAAAACATCCCGATGAACGTCACCGTGTTCAACCAGCAGTTCATCGAGGACCTCGTCGCCACGAGCTCCGACCAGTTGCTCGCCTACGACGCCTCCTCCGTGAAGACCACGGAGAACGACGGCTTCCTGGCGCGCGGCTCCGCCAGCGTCGGCTCGAATTTCCTCAACGGTTTCGCCCAGACCTCCGGCTTCGGCTCGCAGCCGCTCGCCAACATCGAGCGCGTCGAGGTCATCCGCGGCCCCGCCGCCGTGCTCTACGGCTCCGGCGGCTACGGCGGCACCTACAACCGCATCACCAAGCAGCCGCGCGAAAAAGCCTTCACCGCGGGTCGCCTCATCATGAGCGACGACCACTCGTTCCGCACCGAACTGGACGTCAACGTCGGCGCCCTCCCGGTGTTCGGCGGCAAGGCCCTGCAGTTTCGCGTCAACGGCATCCTCGACCGCGGCCACTCGTGGTTCGGCCAGCGCCGCAAGGAGGACGGCGTCGCGCCCACGCTCCTGTGGAACGTCGGTCCGCGCACCAAGGTGATCGTCGAGTATTTCTTCAACTGGCGCGAGAGCCAGGCGAGCTGGGAGACGCCCGTGCGCGCCGGCGATCCCAAGGGACTCGTCACCGGCGACGGCGTCTATCGCGTCATGCCGCGCCGCGTCGCGTGGATGATCCCCGACGACTATCGCCGCAACACCCGGCGCGTCGGCTCGACCGATGTGCGCCACGCCTTCGCCGACAGCCTGCAGTTCCGCTCGCAGTTCCAATACGAGAGCAAGGATCAGAACAACCGCGAGACCCAGGCGCTCTCCGACGGCCTCACCATCCTCCGCGACACCGCGCTCATGCCGCGCCTGCTGCGCTACCAGCCGCGCAAGACCGAAAACTATCGCGCCCGCAACGAACTCATCTGGACCGGCGCCACCGGCCCGATCCAGCACCGCCTGCTCCTCGGCCACGGCTGGCTCCAGCAATATGATTGGAACTACAGCTACCGCACGTCGCGCAACAACGGCGGCATCACCGCCGCCAACCTCGCCACCGCCGGCGCGCTCACGGACGCGCAGGCCGGGCCCGCCTTCAATTCGTTTCCCAACGTCACCTACGCCCAGTTGCTCGCGACCCCGCAGCTCGCCGGTTATCACCCGAGCCTCCTGCTGCCGATCAACCTCTTCGATCGCGGCGTCGAGAAGCTGCTCGCCGGCGCCGCCCCGCTCCCGCCGCTCTACTACAACACCGGCGCCTTCACCTACCTCAGCAACACCGACCTCTACGCCAACGATGTCTTCTCCGTGCTCGGCGAGCGCGTGTTCGTGATGGCCGGTGCGCGCCGCACCCAGATCGCCCGCAAGACGATCAATTTCCTCACCGGCGCGTTCCCCAACCAAGTTCCCAATCCCAACCCGCCCACCGTCTATCGCACGCCCTCCGCCACCACGAGCAGCTTCGGCGCGGTCTGGCACCTCACGGCCGACAAGACGTTCTCGCTCTACGCCAACCTCAACTCGTCGTTCAGCCCGCAGTTCAATCTCCAGCCCGACGGCAGTCCGCTCGACGAGGAGACCGGCAAGCAGCAGGAAGTCGGCCTGCGCTTCAGCCTGCTGCGTGGCCGGCTCACCGGCCTCGTGACCTACTTCGACATCTTGCAGGACAACGTCACGCGCGCCGATCCCGCGCCCGGCCGCACCGGCTTCTTCATTCAGGAGAGCGGCCAGCGCTCCACCGGCTGGGAGCTCAGCCTCAACGGTCGCGTCACCGACCAGTGGCTCATGACCGCCGGTTTCTCCGACACGGATGCGCGCAACGACATCACCCGCGTCGGCAAGGATCTCTCGCCGCGCTTCCGCTTCACCGCGTTCAACCGCTACAATTTCAACACCGGCCCGCTGAAAAACCTCAGCCTCAGCCTCGGCACGATCTGCACCGGCACGCGCGACCTCACCAACGCCACCGCGCGCGGCGAACCCAACTGGGGCCCGCTGCCCTCGTGGTGGCGCGTCGACGCCATCATCGGCTACAAGCTCCGCCCGGCGGGCAGCCGCTACTCCTACGACTTCGGCTTCAAGGTGAACAACGTCTTCGACAACACCGACATTTACTACGTCGGCCAATGGTATCGCTACACGCTCGACCCGGGCCGCGACTGGCAGGCGGTCACCAGCGTGCGATTCTGAGCGCCCGCCCTCATGCGCCGGCCCATTGCCACATCGGTTCTCGCGGTCGCCTCGCTCGCCGCGGTCGCCCTCGCCGCCGACCGCGCCGCGCGCACCGCTGCCTGTTCCCGCGCCTGTTGCACGGCGTATTCATACCAGAGCCGACGCTCGTCTCCCGCGACCAGCCGACGACGCTCGCGCAGTTCAAAGGGCAGGAACTCACCTTCAATCCGGGCGTAGGCGCGGGCGAGTTCCACACGGTCGGCTTGAGGCAAGCGTCGGGTAATCCCTACCCCGACGGACCATTCGCTGTCGCCGGCAAGGGGCGCTGAACCGCGGATCTCGACTTCCGGCACGGGTGGCTGGACGGCTTGCGTCTCTCGGGCACGGGTCAACTCCGGAGCCAAGGCCATGGCGGAGACCGCGGGGTCGTTCGACCACGCGGTGCGAATTGCGGAGTCCAGCGTAAGGGGAGGAAGTTCAGCAGCGGCCGCAAGGGTTAAGCCGCAGGCAAGGCATGAGAGTTGGCGGAGCATGGGTGTAGGTTCAGCGGGGCGGACCTGACGGTATGGAACGGAGGCGGCTTACCCTGGCGGGGCGGCCGCGGAGCTCACGCGGGCACGAGGGGCGTGCCTCACGGGCAGAGCAAAGTTCACTCAGCTCAGCGCGGGCGGGGCTGTTGCTTGCGGTGCATTTCCCAGAAAAAGTAGCCAGCTCGATTCTGATCTTCGTGCCGTGGGAGGCGGGTGCCAGATCTGAGGAGCAGGAGTGATTTGAACTTCAACCCAGGGCTCGACAGCGGGGCCTGGAGTCAGCGGATTCACGAATGCGGGAAGGCTGAGGGCCTGTCTGGTGGCATCGGGTTGATTCCGTGCCCAGACGGGATCGTGGGCATCCTCGCGGCCGGCATGGTCATGGTTCCCCGCATGATCATGCGGTTCCGCTATTGAAGAGTGGTGACGGTGCGAATGCTCCGGAAGCCATCCGGCCGCTTCCAGTTCCTCATGCCAGGCGCACCAGCACCAAGCGAGGGCGAGCAGCCCGGCGAGGGTGAGTCGTGGGCGGAACATGGGGCGGGAGTGGGTTGCGCCGGAGGACGCGGACGCAAGGTGTATTTCTCAGGTGCGGTTCGCCGTTGTTTCTCACGCCGAGGGCAGGCCGGTGCCGCTCAATCCGCTCACCAGCACTTTGTCCACCCGGTGACGGTCCATGTCGACGACCTCGAAACGGATGTCTCTCCACGCGAAGAATTCACCGGCGCCTGGGATGTGGCCCAGGCGGTCGACCATGAAGCCTCCCACGGTCTCGAATTCCCCGGACTCCTCGCGTGGCAGCCCCGGCAGAGCAAAACGTTCCCGGAACTCGCCGATAGGCATGCTGCCGTCGACCAGCCAGGAACCGTCCTCCCGGCGCACGGCTCCGGGGGCAGGTCGCCCTCCGGGCTCCGGCAATTCACCCACGATCGCCTCCATCACGTCGATGAGTGTAACCAGCCCCTGCACGCTGCCGAACTCATCCGCCACCAGGGCGAGGTGCTTGCCGGAGCGCTTGAAGGTCTCCAGCAGCTGGGTGGCGTTGATCGACATCGGGACCACCAGGGGTTTCACGAGGTGGTGCCGGATGCTGTTGGGCACGCCGGCCGCGGCGTTGGCCCAGAGGGACTTCACGCTGACCAGCCCGAGGACGTGGTCGCGCGTGCCTTCGTAGACCGGGAAGTGGGAGTGCCCGCTCGCGACGATCTTCCGCCAATTGATCTCGTCGGAGTCGGCGACGTTGAGCCAGACGATGCGGGTCCGGCGCGTCATGATCTCGGTGACCGGGCGTTCGTCGAGTCGCAGCACGCCCTCTACCATGGCGCGTTCGGCGTGGTGGAACACGCCGGCGGACGTGCCCTGCTCAAGCATGTGGGTGACCTCCTCCTCGGAAGGAGGAGCGACGGAGCTCTCGCCCAGCCGGAACACCTTCAGCACCACATTGGTGGAGGCGGTGAGGAACCACACGAAGGGCGAAGCGAGTCGCGCCATCCCGGCCATGGGACGGGCGATCAACATGGCGCGGCCCTCCGGGTCGGCCAGCGCCACCCGTTTCGGCACCAGTTCGCCGATGATGAGGGAAAGATAAGTGATCGCGCTCACCACGATGAAGATCGCGACGGGCGCCGCGTAAGGGGCGAGGGGAGGGAACGAGGCGATGACCGGCGACAACCGGCCCGAAAGCGTCGCGCCGCCGAAGGCCCCCGCGAGGATACCGACGAGCGTAATACCGATCTGCACCGCCGAAAGGAAACGTTCCGGCGACTCCGCGAGTCCCAGGGCGGCGCGGGCCGGGGCGGAGCCCTCGTCGGCGAGCTTCCGCAGGCGCGCCTTGCGGGCGGAAACCACGGCGATCTCCGCCATGGCGAACACGCCGTTCGCGACCAGCAACAGCAGGATGACAAGAATCTCGGTGAAAGCGTTCATCTTACCGGGGGAATTCGCCCCTCGGCGGACTGACCGACTCCAAAACTCCGGCGGACCTCGGCGGTGGCGCGGCGCCTCACGGAGCGCCCTTTTCGACGGTCGCTCCCGATGCGCGCCAGCCGGCGATGCCCGGCGAGTAGTGCTTCACGTTTGTGTAGCCGAGCGCCGCGACAGCCTTCGCCGCCGTGCGATAGGCCTTGCACTTCTCGTTCCCGCAATAGGCCACCACGAGCGCATTCCTGTCCTTGGGCAAGGCCGTGGCGAGGTCGCCCCGGAGTGTCGCGTAGTCGATCGCCCCGGGAATGCGGCCGTTACGGTAGGAAGCGCTGCCGTTGACGTCGATGAGGGTGACCTTCTTTGCAGCCATCGCCGCGGTGAGGTCGGCGTGGCTGATCGCAGGGAACTCGTCCTTGGCGGCCGCGAACAGGGACGAAGCCAAGCCAAGGCAGCAGAGGGTCGCGACTTTCATCCTCGTAACTGTTAACGGCGCGCGGATTTTCCGCAAGCGGACGGTGGGGCCTTCGGCGCGGAATTCGTGGTGACATCCCCGCCGCCGCCCAGCAGCTTCCGTGGCCCCACCGTGACCCTCTTCGCATTTCACGCCGTCGTCGTTGTCTTGGGTATCCTCAGCATGGGCTTCCAGCTGCTGGCTTCCCGCCTGCTGAATCCCCATTTCGGTTCGTCCATCGTCGTTTGGGCGTGGCTGATCTCGACGTTCCTCGCGGCTTTCTCGGCCGGATCCATGATCGGCGGGTCGATCAGCAACCTTCCCTCGGCCTCCCGCCGGAAGGCGGCGGAGAGGGAGTTCCAGAGAGCTTCGGCGAGAGTGTTCATGTTGGGTGTAGGGCGGTGTCAGACTGCTTCGCGGTGTTCGTCGGCACTAAGTTCGGCTTCACGACGCTTTCTGCTTTCCCAGTAGTCACGATCAGCCTCTGCCGGCGTTTTTGCCTGCCTTCGTTCCGCGCATCGGTCGCAACCGTTTCTGGCGATCTCAAATACGTTTCGTGCGCAGATCGCGCACGAGGCGTAATACATCTTCTCGTCGTGCTGCCGCTGGCAAATCGCCTCGGTGGCCAAGTCTCCCGGGACCAAATCTTTGGCGTGCTGATTTTGGGTGACGTTGCTGCGAACTTGGATCGCTCCAAACGCACCGGCACCGAAACGTGCAACGACACCTTCGGAGCCATCGTCTGTTCCATTTCTCGGAGCCGGTCCGCTTGAGGTCAGTCCGAGACCGAATTCTAAATCATGTATCTCCAAGGTCTGCGCCCCTCCACGCAGCATCGACTTTGCCGTCACATGGGCGATGCAATCGTGATCGACGGAAACGGTGAGACTGAGGCGCTCAAGCAACGGGGCCGCGCATGCGTCGACTTCTACCGTGAGGCACCCGTAAGGAATGCGCGCATCGGACGAAGAACTCCCCGGCCAACGGCTTCGCGCCAGCGTGATTTTCGCTACGCCGTCCCGAGGGTCTGCGCAGTAAAGCGAAATGTGTTGCCGGATCTCCTCGCCCGTTGGTGGCATCGGTGTCCCCGCCCTGAGTATAGGGAAATAAACACTATTTGCGTGAAGGATCTCGATGGGTTTCGCCAACTGCACGCGCAGCCCGTCATGTGCGATCCACGCTGCACCTTCCGCAATCACCGTCGCAGCGTTCGAGACGGTCCTGACCCGGGCGCTGTCAAAATACTGGATAAGGCGTTGCTGGATCGCAGGCATCGCAACGACTCCGCCTGTCGCGAGGCAGAATTCCACCGCCGTGCGTGGAATGCGCGCAGCATGCAGAACGCGTTCGATGGCCTCCAATCCCTTGCTTACCAAGTGGGCCGTGACTGATTCCAAGTCTTGCCGCGTGATTGCCAAGTCCAGGTCCCGCTCTGGTCCGGAAGTCGCCAAAATGTCCTTCACGAAGAGCAGGTGACGCTCCTTCACCGAGAGTGCGATCTTGGCGGTCTCGCACTGACTGATCAGTCGCGCCTCGGCCGTTGGCTGCAATTTGGTCCAATCGACAGCTGGATACGCTTCCGCATGCTTGCGCTTTACGAGCTTGAGAATCTCCAGGTCAAACGCGTCGCCTCCTACTTCAGCGTCACCGACATTTACAACCTGCACCAAAGCACCGTTCTGAAAACGGCATAGCGTAAGGTCGAGGGTTCCGCCGCCCCAGTCGAAAACCAACACAAGCCGGCGCTCCAACCGTGAGCGCAATTCCTCGAATTCGGGCAATGACCGCAGGTGGCCATATAGCGCTGCGAGGGGCTCGTGGACGAATTGATGGACGTGAACTCCCGCGGCCAGTGCGGCCTGTCGCAGCTCGGCGCGTGCACGTCCATCCATTGCCACCGGAATCGTGAACACTGCGCGGTCAAAGGGTAAAGCAGGCTCCTTCTTCTTGGCATCCTCCCGCACGTAACGAATCACCTCGGAGACCACTTCGCGTGCTGGTCTGGTTACGCCACCGATGTGAATACCCGTCTGGCTACCGAGAAACATCTTCGGAGAGCGAACGATGTCGCCGAAAACACCGAGGCCCAGCTTGCCGAGATGGTCCTTGGCCTGTCGGCCGACAACCGTGTCCGATCCCGAATACCAAACCACCGAGGGATGAGGGCGCCCCTGTTCATCAGTGAACACCTCCGGTAGCCAACGATTCTGATTGGGATCGCGCTGGATGAACGAGGCCACCGAATTGGTGGTGCCAAAGTCTATTCCGAAGATTCCAGCCATAGGGTCTCCTTCTTGATGATGTTCGCGAGTGATTCGAGGCGGTCAGTGATGATGTGTGGTCGCACTGGCTGCATAGCCGCGGCTTGAGCATCCCGTAGCAGGTTTGAAACTTCTCCCTGCAGGAGTCCGTTGAACCTGGCACGAAGCGCACGACGCGATTGCCGCGCCACAGCTTGCTGATCTGCGAGGTCTCGCGTGAGCTGACCAATTTGCGCGTCTCGTTCCCGAACAGTGGCCGAGGTGTTCGCGCATTGTGTCTCCAACTCGCCAATCTTCGCCTTGAGGCCATCGAGTTCCGCTTGCAGCCGGCGGTTGGTATCAGCCAGCGCTTGGCGATCTTGGAGTGCCACCGATAGCCTTGCCTGTTGCAGCAGGTAGACCGCGAGTGCCTCAGCCCGAGGTCCGGACTTGTTGAGATTGCGAACCAGCAGAACCGCAAGTGCACCCTCGGGATCTTCCCCTTTCGGCTTCATGTTTCCGAGTGCCACGAGGACGTCAGCAAGGGCCGGCCCTGTGACCGCACCTTTGAGCCATGCCGCCGCCAACAGGAAGTGCACCCACTGCTTGCGCTTGGCTCGCTCGGACTCTTCCTGCGGGACACTGCCCATCGCCGCCACTGCGCGCCGCAATTCTTCTAGTGGCGTTGTCGGAGTAAGCGCCGGGATCGGAATCGTGACCGAAGTCTTCGCACGGCTGATCTGCTCCGCGATGTCGGCAAGCAACTGCGCAATTTGGGAGCCGCGAGATGGAAGCTCGGCGATGGCCTTTGCCAGTTTGGTTGACGCGGCGGGTGAGTTGCCCACGTCTCGCACCAGGGCCTCCATGGCGACAGCGTCTGGCCGCGGCAGCGGGCTGCGGAGCACTTGCGCGATGAAGCGCTTTGCCGGCGCATCAGCGGTGAAAAGAAACTCCCGCAGCGATGCCGGTGGTGGGCGCGGAGGCGGCTTGGGTTTACCCGGCAGGCCGGTAGGTTTTGGGGGAGGAGTCGGATTCATGATAAGGCGGGCGCCTCCAAGTGGTATTCAGCCCATTTTCCAAATCGGGCGTCATGTCGGAGGGCGCGGAGTTGATCGCGGGCAAACATCTGCTTGCCCAGCAACAGGGCCGCCCCGGCCTTGAGTGCTCTGAGCTTAGCGATATCGAATTCACTCAGCGGCAAATCATGCGTGGCCGGCAGTTGCGGCGAGGGCTCATCGCAGCCTGGAAACTCGGGAAAGAGTTTGAGCGCCTCCCAAATTGCGGCGGTCACGGCATCGACTGGGCACGCCGCCACCGTGACGATATTTCCGCTCTGCACCGGGCGCTGGGTTTTTCCCGCACCGGTCAGCGTGCAGTAGAAATGATGGGCGTTCTGCAGTTCAGGAAACCCTGCCGGCTGGCTACGGGAGAAGTTGTTTAGGTTGAAGTCGATCAGCGCGACCACCGCGGTTGCGACCGGCCGACTGAAGTCCACGAGACAGCGGCGGGCGCTCTGGAACTTGCCCGTGAATTGGCTGAAGGGGAGATGCGCACCGCTGACTTGCCGCTGCTCCTTTGTCAGGACGCCAACCGCATAGTCCGCCAAAGCGCCGAGGTAATCGGCCGCGGATGACTCGGGTGTCACACTCCGCCGGAACTCATCCACCATGCGGATCGTTATCCGGTCATGGGCGAGATGATGGACAAAGAGTTCATCGATGTTTGCGAGCGTTTCGGCCTGCGGGATCGCTACCCGCACCTCGATGCTCGCCATCGCTTCGCGGTCATCCTCAGCCCGGCTGTTGAGAAGCTTGATGCTGTGCGTCGCGTTGCCCGCATTCAGAACGAAGGCAGGCAGTTGCTCTGGAGCGACCAAGACCTCGTTGCGGCCGTTGGTGGAAACGCGGCAAGCAGTGGCGGAAATGACCTCGATATCTGCCGGCGTGAATGGTGTGCGCAGTTCGTAGCCATCCAGTCCCACCCGTGTGCCGACCCGCAGCAGCGGACGCCGCATCGGATGGTCGATCCCCAGGTGCGCCAGTAACGCTGTCCGATCTGCCCATGCCTTTCCACACAACGGGCACGCAATCGGCTCCGGCTTTTGACGAACAAACGGGAATGAGTCCGTGAGCCGGTCGTGCGCAGAATCTTGAATCCATCCGACGGTAGGCATGACTAGGACGCCCTCCTTTGTTGCTAAAAGGAAACTGGATTTTCAAGGGGATCGGATCCGGGAGGGGTTTAAGGGGAGGGTGCCGGTTAAAAACGGAGTCGGACCCCTGTAGTCCCCCAACCCTCGAGTCCGCCTGACCAGCCAGCGGCGCGAAGAGCCGGTCAACAAAGATATCCCGACGGAAACTCAGCGACTCGTCCGATTCCGGCGCCGCGCCGGCGAATGTTCGGATGGCCGTCGTCTTCACTATGATGTTAAGGGACACGCCTCCGGCCGCTCGCTGTC
>Ga0194134_10004712_pt1 | contig 13442 bp, 10 predicted proteins | sample TA2KigOff0mmetaG_FD_148602 | JGI IMG/M metagenome (GOLD analysis project Ga0194134, IMG submission 148602) | Freshwater microbial communities from Lake Tanganyika, Tanzania - TA2015056 Kigoma Offshore 0m | ecosystem: Environmental > Aquatic > Freshwater > Lake | place: Tanzania: Lake Tanganyika... | reverse complement strand
GGCCGGGGCAATTCCCGTCGAGCTTCAGGCCGATGGGGCTGATTTTGCAGTGGGCTGCGGCTACAAGTATTTGTGCGGCGGTCCAGGAGCGCCCGCATGGCTGTATGTGCATCCGCACCACCAAGAAAAAGACTGGCCGGTGATTGCCGGCTGGATGGGACACGAAGACGTTTTTGCCTTTGCGCCGAACTACGCCCCCTTGGCGGGCGTGCGCAGGCATCTGACCGGTTCACCCTCCATCCTGGCCAATCAGGCCATGAGCGCCGCTGCCGACCTTTGGAAACAGTTCAAGCCGGCGGACCTGGGCTGGAAGCACCAGTCGCTCTCCGAGTTGCTGGTCGATCTACTGCACGAGCGCTGCGCGCATCTGGGCGTTAGGGTCACATCGCCGCTGGACTACGCACAGCGAGGCGGTCACCTGACTTTTAGTCACCCGGGAGCAGGAAGCGTCACCGAAGCGCTTTTGGCCCATGGAGTGGTCAGCTCCTTTCGCAAGCCGGACTCCATACGCTTTGGTCTGTCGCCCCTGTATTTGAGCCACGCAGACATCTGGACGGCCGTCGAACGCCTGGTCCAGGTGCTCGAGACCGAGGTCTGGAAGGAGCCGCGCTTTGCCAAGGTTTCTGTCTGAGGCTGCAGCGCGCCTCAATGGGTCGGCCGGTAGGCGGTGACTTCGATTTCCACTTCGCACTCGGGCACCGCCAGTGGCGTACACAAGGTGGTGTTGGCCGGGCTGGCCGGCCCAAAGCATTGCGCGATGACTTCACAGACACCGGTAATGTCTTCCCGCTTGGCCACATGCACCGTCACGCGTACTACGTCCATCAAGCAAAATCCAGCCTGCGCAAGAGCAGTCTCTATTGTGTCGATGGCGCGCCGGGCTTGCTCGACCGCCCCCTGCGGCCACTGGCCCGTGACCATGTCTGCACCTACCGTGCCTGAGACAAAGGCCCAGGGGCCGTCGATAACCGCCCGGCTGTAGCCTGCCATCGCCTCATAGACCGAACCCGTACGCACGAAGCTGCGTGGCATCGGCGGTATTTCGGCCTCCGCCTCGATCTCGACCTCGTAGTCGCCCACCAGTTGAGCCACTGCCAAAACCGTGTTGGCCGGTCGCACGTCGGCAAAGACACGGCCGTGCACCTCCGTAGGCCCTTGCCAGGCAGCGATGTCGCGAAGGTAGATCCGGGTGCGCACCACATCCTCGAGCCCTGAGCCCAGAGCCTGCAGGCTGGCTGCAATCTTGTCGAGGATGAAGACGGTCTGGGCCTGCGCGTTGCCCGGGGCAACCACCTGACCGGCGCCGTGAGTAGCTGTGGTGCCGCTGACCATGATTCGCGAACCCTGTCGAACAGCGCGCGAATACCCGCCAAAGCTTTCCCATTGACTACCGCTGGACACTTGGCTGCGCTGCGCCAGACCAGCGACCGACCGGGCTGAAAAAGGGCGCTGCAGCTGCTTGAGATGGTGACTAAGATCGCCGGAGGCCGTCAGGAAGGGCGGCTTGCGGTACTCATCGCCGCAGTCGCCGGGCGGTTCCTGGGTAAGGGCAAAAGCCTGGCGCAACAAGGCTTGGTCCTGCGCATCCAGCGCGAAACCAAAAACGGCCAGATTGCTGGCCCGGTGCTCGCTCTCGCCCAATCTCGCGCCGACGATGACCGCCCCGACGGCTGCTTGCTCGAGCACCCAGCGCAGGGAGACGGCCGAAATCGAAACGCCGTGCTTCTGAGCGATCGCATGGGCGGCCTGCAGAACCCCCTGAAAAGCATCCCATCCGCCGATGGCGTCAATGAATCTTTGGTACTTGGACTTACTCCAGTCGGGCAGCGCCAGCGGCTCGGCTTTTCCGAGCCAGCGCTCACTGAGAAATCCACCGGCCAGAGTGCCATAGGCCAGCAGACGTATGCCCTGGGCGAGGCACAAATCGCTCATGCGCCCGGCCGCCCTTCGATCAAGCAGGGAAAAGGAGACCTGATTGGTCACGATCGGTGCGCCGTGCTGACGCAGCAAATGCAGGTGATCGGTGTCAAAGTTGGTCAGTCCCAGGTGCAGGATCTGACCTTGCTCGCGCAGTCGCATCAATTGCTCGATGGCATCGAGATAGGCCGGGTGAGTGTAGTCCCACCAGTGAAATTGCAGCAAATCCACACGATCGACCCCAAGACGCGCGCAACGCTCATCCACGCCCGCACGAACCCGGTCGACGCTCATCGCCCCCGGCTCGGGACACCATTTGGTAAAAGCATGGGCAGGGCGCTGCGCTTTCCAAATCTTCAAAAATTCGCCGGTGATGAGTTCAGCGCTGCCGTAATGGTCGGCCATGTCAAAGGCGTCGAAGCCGGCACGGGCATAGTCCAGGAGATCGCGCGCCGCTAGCTGCGGGTCCAGAAGCGTCCCCTCCTTTTCCATATCGGCGACCTGCCACAGGCCGGTGATCAGGCGGGGCACCACCAAGCCGGGGGCCAGTTCGATACGTTCAGGCTCGAGAGGTCTCATGAGGGCGCCGGCGCGCTGACCGGTTCACTTGTTCCAGAAGCGATTGAATGAGGTACACCTCAGCCTCGTGGCAGGCGATGAGCCGACCCCAGCGATGATCAGACATATCCTTGCCGCGCCTGGCGCGCAGCGAGATCACGCAGCCGAACTGTCTCGCCACGACACGGGCCTGGATACGCGGCTGCAGATGCTGCGCATCGGGTCCCACCCAAAAATCCACCCGCCCGGCCTGCCGGTCCAGAACCGGCCGAATCAAGGTCGCCGTGCCATCAAACAGGCTGATGCCCCGGTATAGCCCAACCCCGACGCGAACAGTGTTCATCGAGCCCAAGGCCCAGCGGCCGAGCTGGCGCCCATTAGCCAGAAAACGCAAGGCCCGCGCCGGATCGACAGCGCAGGCCATCCGGGCGGTGTGGACGAGCGAGGACAACGCAGGATTCAAACGACCCGCCCCTACTGCAGAGCGGGCCTGCATCCTCGCACCGCTTACTCCTCGACCCGACGGGTCAAGGCTTGCATATCGGTCAATCCGATCGTACGGTCCGTGACGATCTGCCCGCCCGTAATCTTCCAGACCAAGGCCGGGCCGCTAACATCTCCGTTGGCGTCGAATTCGATCGGACCCGTGGCGCCGAAGTATTTGATCGGCTTGCCAGCCCGGATCAGCTCAATGGCCTTCTTAAATTCTGCGGGGCCAGTACCCACCGGCGTACCGCCGGGGGTGTGCACACGACGCACGGCCTCACGGATGGACGGGCCGCTGAGATCCTTGGCGATGTTCATGGCCAGGGCCATCACCATTACAGCGTCGTACTGGGTGTGTACGCCCGGTCCCTTGGAATCGGTATTCCACTTTTTCTGGAAGGCGTCATTGAAAGCGTCAACGTGAGGACCAGGTTCCTGGGCGTTGTCCATACCAAAAAAGTCTTCGACGAACTGCGCGCCCACACCATTGACAAAGTCCATGGTGCGCATTGAATTGTTCAGCGCCACCTTGCGCGGACCGCCCTGTGAGAGCCACTCGCGAATGATGGTCACGGCATCTTTGGGAAATCCGATGAGCAACAAAGCCTCCGGCTTGGACGCCAGGGCGCGGGTGACCTCGGCGCGATAGCTGGGCTGGTTGTCGTTATAAGCCACCTCGGCCAGTATTTCACCGCCCAGTTTCTTGTGCGCACCGCGATAGAAGCGCAACATGTCGGTGCCGAAATCGGTGTTCACATAAATGACCGCCAGTCGCTTCATGCCACGGCGACTGACCTCGGAGGCCGTCGCATAGGCCTGGGTCTTGCTGGTGGGCAGGGTACGGAAGAAGTAGCCTGCGCTGCGGCCGTCCGTGAAGGCGCTGGCCGAGGAGCAGCAGGAGATCTGCACCACCTTTGAAGGCGCAGTCACCGCGGAGATTATGGGCCCGGTTACACCGGAGGAGATCGTGCCGGTAAAGGCCTGCACACGCTCGACATCGACCAGGTACTTGGCCGCATCGACGCCCACCGTGGGCTGGCCCTGGTCATCGCGCAGGATGAACTGAACAGGGCATCCCTTGACACCACCCCCCTGGTTGACGTGCTCGATAGCCAATTCAGCCGACTGAGCAATTTTCTTGGTAATCGGCGCCATGGAGCCGGTCAGCGGCAGGATGCCCCCGACCTTGACCGGACATGCAGTCGATTGCGCCCATGCTGCCGGCGCAGCGGCGAAAGCCAGCAGAAGGCCCAGAAGACGGCGGTTCAGACCCATCCGGGTTACGGTTATCGGCAGTTGCATGATGATTCCTTTCGTCAACAGATGAAGCTCAGCTTACCAAACCAGATGTCGCGACACAACAGCACGCTCCCCTAGGAGGCCACGTGGCTTGAAGAGCAGCATGAGCACTAGCGTCAATCCGATCAGAATGACCTGAATGGCCGCTCCCTGGGCTGCATGGGAGGGCGGCACCCACTTGGAGACAGCCACCCCGCTGGCGGCCCAGATGCCCCAGACAACCAGGGCACCTAGCATGGCACCGCGATTGTTGCCGCTTCCGCCCACGATGAGCATGGCCCAGACTTGAAAAGTCAGGATAGGCAAAAAATCAAAGGGGCTGACAAAGCCGATGAAGGTGACGTAAAGAGCTCCGGCCAAACCCATCAGAGTTGAGCCCAGCACAAAGGACTGCAGACGATACGACAGCGGGCTCTTACCCAGAGACGAGGCCGCCATCTCATCCTCGCGAATGGCCCGCAGCACACGCCCCCAGGGGGAAGACAGGATGCGTTCGAGGGCCCAGTAGACCAGCGCCACCACAACCACCATGAAGACCAGATAAAACAGGTTGTAAGTCAGCGAGCCTTCAAACCAGGTACTCAAGGGCTTGGGGATGCGGGTAATTCCTTGCGAGCCACCGGTCCAGGATTCCAGGTTGAGCGAGACCAACTGAATCATGATGCCAATGCCAAAGGTGGCAATGGCCAGGTAGTCACCGCGCAAGCGTATGGTGATCAGGCCAACCACCAGCGCGGCGACGGCGGTGATCAACATGGCCGCGATGATGCCCACCAGCCATGGCAGCCCGAAATTGCCCATCAGTTGGGGGCTGGGGGCGGCCGTCAAAATGGCATGGGTGTAGCCCCCAATCGCATAGAAGCCGGCCACACCGGCATTGAACAGGCCGGTAAAGCCCCATTGCAGGTTCAGGCCCATGGTCAGGATGCACAGCACCAGCACCACGCAGGCAAAGAACACCAGATAGGAAGCCAAGCCCATCATCAGAACATCCGGTTCATGAGGCTTTTTCGCCCAAAAGCCCCTGAGGACGCAGCCAAAGCACCCCCAGCAACAACAGAAAAGGCATGGCCGGTTTGTAGCCAGGATCGGCCACCAGCAGGAACAGGTTCTCTGCAATGCCCACCAGCAAGCCTCCTAGGACGGCGCCCGGCAAAGACCCCACGCCACCGAAAATCGCGGCCGTAAAAATGGACAGCAATATGTTTGAGCCCAGCTCTGGATGAAGTTGCGGGGTCAGTCCGGAGAAGACGCCGGCCATGGCGGCCATGAAGCCTGAAATGATCCAGGTGGTTCGCATGACACGGTCCACCTCAATGCCACAGACCTGCGAGAGCGAAGGACTTTCGGCCATCGCCCGCATGGCAATACCGGTGCGATGGTGCGTCAGATACAAGTGCAGCAGAGTAACCAGAAATATGGCCAGGGCCAGAATGAAAACCTGATCGGGCAGCACCCGGACACCAGGCACGATCATCACGCCCAGCTGCAATTCACGGGTATAGAAGTACGAATCGTGACCCCAGATGAGTACCAGGACATGCCGAAGGATCAGCGCGGCCCCGAAAGCGGCAAACACAAGAACCAGAGGGGCTGCGCCGCTTCTGCGCAAGGGCCGGAAAACCACTAAGTCCAGGCCCCATGAAAGCACACCCGCCAGCGCAGCCGCCAGGCAAGCGGCCACCAGGAGCTGCCACCCAAAGCTCAGGCCCAGGGAGGGGGCACCCGGTCCCATCAAGCCGACCGCGGCCAGCGCCAGGTAAGCGCCTATGGTCATGAACTCGGCGTGCGCAAAGTTAGCAAATCGCATGATTTGCAGCGTAAGGGACAGGCCAATGGCCCCCAGGGACACGATGGCCCCGGTGAAGATGCCGTCCACGATAGCCTGCACGATCATGGGTGAACCTGTCTGCGGCTGGCGCCCAAAAAGGCCGCCGCAACGGCCGGGTCATCGAGCAGGCCTCGCGCGGGTCCGTCCAGGCGGTTGCGCCCCTCCACGAGGATGTAGGCGCGATCGCTGTACTGCAACGCCCCCTTGGCGTTTTGCTCGACCATCAGCACGCTGACCCCCTCACGCGTGAGTCGCCGCAGGCGTTCAAAGACTTCTTGCACCATCATGGGCGCCAAGCCTGCCGACGGTTCATCAAGCATGAGAACGCTGGGCTGCGTCATGAGGGCCCGGGCGATAGCCAGCATCTGACGTTGCCCGCCAGAGAGGGTGCGGGCCTTCTCCCGCCGTTTAGAGGCGAGCGCGGGAAACATGGCGTAGGCCTGCTCCAGCCTCTGGGCCAGTTCGGCGCCCAGGCAATAGCCCCCGATGCGCAGGTTCTCATGGATGGTCAAAGTGGCAAAGACATTGCCCGTCTGAGGCACATAACCTACGCCGGCCTGCATGATCTGATCAGGGGTGCGTCCCAGCACAGAGCCGCTGCGCAGTAGCACCTGCCCTGATTCGATAAGAACCAGGCCCGCAATGGCCTTCATCAGGGTGCTCTTGCCCGCGCCGTTAGGCCCGATGATGGTGACCAGCTCGCCCGCGTCCACGCGCAACTTCGCCCCTTGCACGATGGGCAGGCCTCGAACATAACCGGCCACCAGCTCTTGAACCTCAAGCACCTGCTGGCCGCCGCAGGACCGCTGTGCGCACAGTTCGCTCATGCAGCCACCGGCGTTGGGCCCAGGTAAGCGTCGAGCACCTTGGGGTTGTCTTGAATTTCACGCGGACTGCCCTCGGCCAGCAGCCGTCCCTGGGCCATGACCAAAACCCGCTGGCACATGCGCATCACCAGATCCATGTTGTGCTCGATCAGGAGAAAGGTGATGCCCTGTTGATGCAGCATTTGCACTCGCTCCATCAGGGTCTCGAGCAGACTGGGATTGACCCCAGCCGCCGGCTCGTCCAGAAGAATCATTTGTGGATCGATCATGAGCACCCGCGCCAGCTCGAGCAGCTTTTGCTGACCACCCGAGAGTTGGCCCGCCAGCAATCCGGCCTTATCGGCCAGGGCGCACCACTGCAACACACCATGCGCACGCTCCTGAAGTTGGCGCTCCTGGGCCCGTACCCGGGACACCGCCCACCAGTTGGCATCGAATCGCTCGCCAAGCTGACCCAAGGGGGCCAGAAGAACGTTCTCCAGCACCGTCATGGTGGGAAAGGGTCGGGGCACCTGAAAGGTGCGCGCCAGACCTCGGCGGAAAATCTGGTGCGTCGCCAGGGGCTCAATGGCCTGTCCCCGAAAGAGGATGCGCCCAGCATCACATTTCTGGACCCCTGCAATCAGGTCGAAGGTGGTGGTTTTGCCAGCGCCGTTGGGACCGATCAGGCCGGTCAGGCTGCCCTGGGCCACCACAAAGCTGACCTCGTCCAGCGCGCGTAACTGGCCGAAGGCCTTGGACAGGCCTTGCAATTGCAAGAGGGGCTCAGGGGTCGAAGGGGTGGCCAAGGTGACTGGCGGCGCGGGCTGCCCGCGTCCATGGGAAAGATAGCGCAGAGCATACCGATTGCGCTGCCCGGGCTCATGCGTGTTTGTCCTAGGGGTGCAATGTCAAATGCTTTACACCAGCCCCAGCAGAGCGCGAGTGGCCCGGTTCAGCGGTCGATCGCCGACGGCCAGTTCGTCAAGCACCACCGTGATGTGATTGGCCCGCGCAACCACCTGATGTTCGACGGGAACGCCATGGGCCCGGGCATGCGCTACAAATTCGGCCGACTGGCGCAGGAACTCGCCCGTCTCGTCGCCCCCGACCGCCACCAAAAGCGGAGCGCCCAGATCCAGCCCTCGGCACAGGGGACTAAAGCGTTTGACCTCCTCGTCGGTCAGCTGCAAGGTGTCGTTTTGAAAGGAACGCGACACCGGCGCCAGATCAAACAGCCCGCTGATGGCAATGCCGCCGCAAAAGCCGGCCTGATCTGCCGCGCAAGCGTGCATCCAGGTGCGGTCCATCAGCTCGGCCACCAGATGACCGCCAGCTGAATTACCCGCCACCGCCATCGCCCGGCGGTCCAGGCCCAAGGCGGGGGCGTGCTGCTGCAGGTAGAGCGCAGCACGCCTGCATGCATCGACTACCTCCTGCATTCTCGCTCGGGGCATTAAGGGATAGTCGATCACGGCCAGAGAAATTCCGTAATCAACAAAGCCGTGCGCAAGAAAGGAAAACTGGCTGGCCCGCATGCTGCGCCAGAAACCGCCGTGGATGAACATCAGCACCGGGGTCAGACCTTGGCCCGAAGTGGCCCGGTACAGATCGAGCGTGTGATCCGGGTCGGGTCCGTAGGCCAGCGTCTGCCTGCACCCCACGTATTGCGCGCTGGCAAGCTCGGCCGCCCGAGCGCGCCTTTGCATCAAGGCCTCAAGGTCGACGATCGAGTCAAGCGTAAAGGGCATGGGCTCCTCGCAGCAAATTTCGGTGGGTGCAAGCGTACGGTTGGGGGCAGCGCACGCGCTCAGGGCCCGTGTTTCAAAAGCAGGCGCTTGAGATAGCGCCCGGTATGACTTTCGGGCAGAGCGGCCAGCGTCTCTGGCGTGCCGACGCCCATAACCAGGCCTCCGCCGGCGCCGCCTTCGGGGCCTAGGTCGATGAGCCAGTCGGCCGTCTTGATGACATCGAGGTTGTGCTCGATCACCACCATGGTGTTGCCCGCATCGCGCAGCTGGTGCAGCACCTTGAGCAGCAGCTCGATGTCGGCAAAGTGCAGGCCGGTCGTGGGCTCATCCAGGATGTAGAGCGTGCGGCCGGTATCGCGCTTGGACAGCTCCAAGGCCAGCTTGATGCGCTGGGCCTCGCCGCCGGACAGCGTGGTAGCCGACTGCCCGAGCTTGACATAGCTCAGGCCCACATCGAGCAAGGTCTGCAGCTTGCGCATGATGTGCGGCTGGGCGCTGAAGAACTGCGCCGCCGCCTCGACCGTGAGATCCAGGATCTCGGCAATATTGCGGCCGCGGTAGCTGATCTCCAGCGTTTCGCGGTTGTAGCGCTGGCCGCGGCAGACTTCGCAGGGCACATAGACATCGGGCAGGAAATGCATTTCCACCTTGACCATGCCATCGCCCTGACAGGCCTCGCAGCGGCCGCCGGCCACATTGAAGGAAAAGCGCCCGGGGCCATAGCCGCGCTCCTTGGCCGTGTTCATTTCGGCCATCAGCTCGCGAATGGGCGTGAACAGGCCGGTGTAGGTGGCCGGATTGCTGCGCGGCGTGCGACCGATCGGTGACTGGTCGACATTGATGACCTTGTCAAAGTGCTCCAGCCCCTCGACGGCCTCGTGCTCGGCCGGCTCGTCATGGGCGCGGTAGAGATGCCGCGCCACCGCCGCATAGAGCGTGTCATTGACCAGGGTGGACTTGCCCGAGCCCGAGACCCCGGTGACGCAGGTGAACAAGCCCACCGGAAAGTCCACCGTCACCTTCTGCAGGTTGTGACCCCCGGCGCCCACGATACGCAGTCGCTGCACATCCGGGGCCCCGGGGCTCCGACCCGGGGCGCCCACGGGCAGCCAGGGCGTGCGGCGCGCCGGCACGCAGATGCCCCGCGCGCCGCTGAGGTAGCGGCCAGTTAGCGACTGCGGCGCAGCGGCCACTTCATCACAGGTACCCTGGGCCACCACCTGCCCCCCGTGGACCCCGGCCCCCGGCCCCATGTCAATGACATGGTCGGCGGCACGCATCATGTCCTCATCGTGCTCGACCACCAGCACGCTGTTGCCCAGATCACGCAGGTGGCGCAGGGTGGCAATCAAACGGTCGTTGTCCCGCTGGTGCAGCCCGATGCTGGGCTCGTCGAGCACATACATCACCCCGGTCAGGCCCGAGCCAATCTGGCTGGCCAGCCGGATACGCTGCGACTCGCCGCCCGAGAGCGTCTCGGCGCTGCGGTCCAGGCTGAGGTAATTGAGGCCGACATCGTTGAGAAACTTCAGGCGCTGCGCAATTTCGCGTACCACTTTGTCCGCAATCTCGGCCTTGGCTCCCTGCAGTTGCAAATGCCGGAAGTAGTCGTAGGCCTCGCGCAAAGTGATCCGGCCAATCTCGTAAATGGCCTGGCGACGACCGCCTTTGGCGTCGACCAAAAAAACATGCCTGGCCTGCGAGCGCAGACGGGTGCCTTGGCAGTCGGGGCAAGGTCGCAGGCTGCGATAGCGGCCCAGTTCCTCGCGCACCACGGGAGATTCGGTGTCGCGCCATCGACGCTCGAAATTGGGAATGATGCCTTCGAAAGGATGTTTCTTGTTGAGCTTGCGTCCAGCCTTTTCACCCGATTCAAGCACATAGCTAAACCGGATGACTTCGGCTCCAGAGCCATACAGCAGCGCTTGCTGTACTTGAGGCGGCAAGGACTCGAAGGGCTGGTCCACCTCAAAGTCATAGTGACGGGCCAGGCTTTCGATGAGGGAAAAGTAATGACTGTTGCGCCGGTCCCAGCCCTTGATGGCACCGCTGGCCAGACTCAGGCTGGGGAAGGCCACCACCCGCGTCGGATCGAAGAACTCACTATGCCCCAGACCGTCGCAGCTGGGGCAGGCGCCCATCGGTGAATTGAAGGAGAACAGGCGGGGCTCCATCTCGGGCAAGGCGTAGTCGCACAGCGGGCAGGCAAAGCGGGCGCTGAACCAGTGCTCAGCCTGACCGGCCGGCGCATCAAGATCAAGAGCGAGGGCTTTTCCGCCGGCCAAGGCCAGTGCGGCTTCAAAGCTTTCGGCCAAGCGCTGACGCTGCGAGTCCTTGGGCTCGCTTGAGGCGCGCACCTTGAGCCGGTCGATCACCACATCAATCTGATGCTTTTCATTCTTCTTCAAGCGCGGCAGTGCCTCGGCCTCAAGGATCTGTCCGTCGACTCTGAATCGCACGTAACCGCGAGCCTGCATTTGCTCGAACAGGTCGACAAACCCGCCCTTTCGCTCGCGCACCACGGGAGCGAGCACCATCAGTCGGGTCCCCTCGGGCCAGGTCAAAACGCTGTCGACCATTTCGGCCACGCTCTGGGATTGCAGAGGCAGCTGATGCTCCGGGCAGAAGGGAGTGCCGGCCCGCGCAAAAAGCAAGCGCAGGTAGTCGTGGATCTCGGTAACGGTGCCCACGGTGGAGCGCGGGTTGTGCGAGGACACCTTTTGCTCGATTGAAATGGCCGGACTCAGGCCCTCAATCAGGTCGACATCGGGCTTGTCCATCAATTGCAAGAACTGCCGCGCGTAGGTGGACAAGCTCTCCACATAGCGCCTCTGCCCCTCTGCATACAGGGTGTCAAAAGCCAGCGACGATTTGCCCGAACCCGATAGGCCTGTAATCACCACCAGGCGATTGCGCGGGATGTCCAGATCCACACTCTTGAGGTTGTGGGTGCGCGCCCCCCGCACGCTGATGCGCTGGGCGGCCAGAACCTGGCCCAGGTATTTGCTGTCGGACGGCGTGTTCATTGGGTCGAAGCGGGGCAACCGGCCATCATAAGCGGCCCGGGCGCTTCGCGTACAGCGCCTGGGGCCCCTGCCCAGTAAAACCCACGGCGACCCTGCAGGGCAGGAGAAGGCGCTAGGGCGCTCCCCGCAGCAGCGCACGCGCCCTCTGGAGCAACTCGGGCACACGCCAGATCAGCCAGGCCAACATCAACAGATTGCCCAAGGCCAGACAGAAGAAAAGCCCCGGCAAGGTAAGGCCAGCAGTAAGAAGGGCTGCCGCGAACAGGGCACTGGCCACCATGTAAAGCGCGTTGAGGATATTGTTGGCTGCGATGATGCGCGAGCGATGAGTCGGCCGGCTGCGCACTTGCAAGAGCGCATACATCGGCACACTGAACAATCCGGCACTCATACTCAGCAGGCACAAGTCGAGCAAGACCCGCCAGTGCGCGGGCTGGGCCAGAAAGGTGGCCACATCCATCAAGGGCTGGGCCGGCAGGCCGCGCGTGGCCAGCCAGAAGTCCAGGGTGAAGACGCTCATACCCAGCGCGCCCGGCGCAACCAGGCCGATTTCAACCCGGCCGCCGCCAAGTCGCTCGCACATCAGCGACCCCAGGCCGATGCCCACGGAAAACACTACCAAAAGCAGAGAAGCGACCTGCTCATCACCCCGCAACACCTCTTTGGCCAGCACCGGAAACTGGCTAAGAAACACCGCGCCGAAAAACCACAACCAACTGATACCCAGGAGCATGTGCCAACTCACACAGTCCTCCCGTGCCAGGCGCAGGTTGCGCGCGGTTTCGGTCCAGGGATTCCAGTTGATCTGCAAGTGCGGATCGGTCGCAGGCAGCGGCTCGATGCGGCCGGCGGTCCAGCGACCCAAGCCTGCCAGAGCCAGACAGGCGATCGCCACGGCCTGTGGGCCGACATCGGGCAGCGCAATGAGCAGACCGCCCACCAGGTTGCCCAGCAAGATGGCCACGAAAGTGCCTGACTCCACCAGGGCATTGCCGCCCACCAGCTCGCGCTCGGCCAGCACCTGAGGCAAAAGCGCGTACTTGACCGGTCCAAAAAGAGTCGAATGCAGGCCCATTAAGAAGGTACAGGCCAAGAGAGTCCCGGCCTGCACCTGCGGACTGTCGATCACAAAAGCCCCCGCGGCCACCGCCATAATGGTGATCTCGAGATTCTTCACCGCGCGGATGACACGGGTTTTCTCAAGCCGGTCGCAGATCTGACCCGAGGTGGCCGAAAACAAAACAAAGGGCAGGATGAAGAGCGCCCCAATGACCAGGCCCGCCATCGCTGGGGGCAACCAGCCAACCTGAAGCTGGTAGGTCACCAGCACCGTGAAGGCAAACTTGAACAGGTTGTCGTTGGCCGCACCGGCAAACTGCGTCCAGAAAAAGGGCGCAAAGCGGCGCTGGGCGAGCAGATCAAACTGATTAAGAGGCGCTACAGACATACAACCCATTCAGGCGGGCGTGACCCGGTAGGTCAGCCATCGCCGCGTATCCTACACACTGCTTAACAGTTATTGTGCTGGCGGCTGCTAAAGTGATTACACAAAACTTTTATGACGGTCTTCCGGGATGCTCTCGCCATGAAAAATACGCTTCGTTTCCTCGCCATTTCTGTCCTTATCGCCGGTACGACGCCAGCGCACCTAGGGGCCCAGCCAAGCGATCAGGCTCCAACCCGCCCTCCCACATCATCGAAGCCGATCCGTGACCGGTACATTGTGGTCTTTAAAGCCGATGTTGTTGATCCTCGGGGCTTGGCTGAG
>Ga0194134_10004708_pt1 | contig 13457 bp, 7 predicted proteins | sample TA2KigOff0mmetaG_FD_148602 | JGI IMG/M metagenome (GOLD analysis project Ga0194134, IMG submission 148602) | Freshwater microbial communities from Lake Tanganyika, Tanzania - TA2015056 Kigoma Offshore 0m | ecosystem: Environmental > Aquatic > Freshwater > Lake | place: Tanzania: Lake Tanganyika... | reverse complement strand
AAAAACCTTTAGATATGTCTGCCATTATTTCAGATCAATTTAGAATATTAAATGCTGAGACTTTTGTAAAAAGTTTCACCGGAATTGGAACGACCACAAATGTATATTATACTTTTATAGGATTACCCAATTCCACTGATACTGCTACTGGATCAGGAACTACCGACTGGAATACAAATACTCCAAGTCCAAAGGATATGTTCAAAGAGCAGAATGATTATTATGATACGATGTTAGCGTTGAAAAAAGTCACAACGCAAGATGTTCGAAGAATGGTTAGAAAGGTTAACTGGAATAGTTCAGTAAAGTATGATATGTATCGTCATGACTATAACGTAACTAATTTGTCACCTGTTACTGGAGCAACAAATTTATACGATGCAAATTATTATGTTGTAAATACTAATTTTCAAGTTTATATTTGTCTTCAAAATGGAATTGATCCAGAACACCCTACTGGGCAACCATCTCTCGATGAACCAACTTTTACCGATTTAGAACCAAGGGCGGCTGGTTCTTCGGGTGATGGTTACATTTGGAAATATCTATTTACTATTTCTCCAAATGATATTATAAAATTCGATTCTCTAGATTTTATACCAGTTCCATCTAATTGGGGAAATGATGCAGATAGTGCAAGTATTAAGAATAATGCAATATCTGGGGAAATTAAAATTGTAACAATTACAAATAGGGGGGGTGGATATTCTCCCGCAGGAACATATAAAAATATACCTATTTTAGGGGATGGAACTGGAGGGAGAGTTAGTATTTCTGTTGGTGCTGATGGGAAAGTTAGTTCAGTAGATGTAACTAATGGTGGATCTCAATATACAAAAGGTACAATTCAATTTTATCCAAGTGGTCCAGCATTGGAAGTTGGGGGAACTAATTTAACTTCAATTGGATTAAATGCTGTTGGCAGTGCATCAACATCAATTGCAACTTTTGATGTAATCATTCCACCTTCAGGTGGACATGGATATGATGTGTACAAAGAACTTGGGGCATACAGAGTTCTAGTATACTCAAGATATGAAAACACTGGAACAAATCCGGATTTCGTTGTGGGAAATGATTTTGCTAGAGTTGGCATCGTAAAAAATCCCACTACCTTTGGAAGCAAGACTGAATTGTTATCTTCCAATCAAGCAAGCGCGTTAGGTGCTTTAAAGTTAACGAATCCAAATCTAGGAAGTTATGACGCAGACACAGTTATTACCCAAACAATTGGAATCGGGTCTACGGCTGTAGCAAAAGTAGCATCTTATGATGCCACAACTGGAGTTTTAAAATATTATCAACCAGTTGGACTTGCGATTACTGCTTTTAATTATAAACTTCTTAATTTTAAAAGAAATAGTGAACTTGCCACTGGTGGGGCATTAACTATATTTGGTGCAACATCTGGCAGTAATTTACAAATTCAAACCACTTATGGTACTTTAGCAAATCCCGGAGTTACTACAACTGTTGGTAATAGAATTATAAATCTAGATCAAAATTATATTGAAGGAATAGCAAATCCAGAGGTGGAAAAATACTCTGGAGAAATCATCTATATAGATAATAGAGCAGCAATTCCACGTTCTTTTACTCAAAAAGAAGATATAAAAATTGTATTAGAATTCTAAAAAAATGCCACAGAATACCAATCTTAACGTCAGTCCATATAATGATGATTTTGATGAGAATAAAAATTTTCAAAAAGTTTTATTTAAACCTGGAACGGCTATTCAAGCGAGAGAGTTAACCACTCTACAAACAATACTTCAAAACCAAATTGAAAGATTTGGTTCGTATTTGTTCAAAGAGGGTGCAAAGGTAATACCTGGGCAAACTGGATATGACCCCAGATATGAGTTTGTTCAAATAGATCCAACTTTTTTTGGCATTTCAGTATTTGATTATACTGAAAAATTAGTGGGAACTATAATTCGTGGAGAAACTTCTGGAATAACGGGAAAGGTAATTAAAGTAATTGGTTCCAATGAATCCGAAAGAAATAATAATACGTTATATATTAGATATCTAAAATCATCAAATAACGATTTTGAAACAATAAGATTTTTAGATGGTGAAAGATTAATCACCGAAGATGGAATTGAATATGGACTGACCGAGATAAAGGCGGGTAGTGCATTTGCTACATGTATTTCAGAAAATGCTACTGGAACTGGATCTGCCGCTTTCATAGAAGAAGGTATATATTTTATTCGTGGTTTTTTTGTTAAGGTATTGACCGATAGTATTCTTTTGGATCAGTACGGAGACAAACCAAGTTATAGAATTGGATTATTAATTAGTGAGGATATAGTAACATCATTTGATGATTCATCGCTAAATGATAATTCTCAGGGATTCTCTAATTTTACTGCGCCAGGAGCAGATAGGTTCAAATTATCAACAACTTTCATAAAAAAGAATATTGATGAATTTGATGATGAAAATTTTATAGAATTGATGAGAGTTGAAAATGGATTATTATTAAATTTTGTAAAAAATACCGAATTAAATTTAATCCGAGATGAATTAGCAAGAAGAACTTATGATGAATCTGGAGATTATTATGTTAAGGCATTTGAAGTTGATATAAAAGAATCTTTAAATAATTTTGATTTTAATCGTGGTGTATATAAAGAAAATGAATTAACCGCACAAGGAAATATTCCATCGGAAGATTTATATACTTTACAAATTTCTCCTGGTAAGGCATTTGTGCAGGGATTTGAAGTTGAAAAAAGTTCAACAACTTATCTTGATGTAAGAAAACCAGAAACATCTAATACTGTAGATACTTTTCGTTTACCTTTTAGTTATGGTAATAAATTAGAATTAGACAATGTAAGTGGTTCCCCATCTGTTGGATTTGGAATAACCACAACTTTGAGTCTTAGAAGTGAAAGAGTTGGATTAACTTCACTTACAGCACCTGGCGAAGAAATTGGAAGAGCGAGGTGTTATGACTTCAAATTAAAAGATGCTGCATATTCAAATAAAACTACAAATTTTGAAACATTTTTATATGACATTGATACTTATACTCAAATCACAGTTAGTAGTAATATAACATTATCAGCACCTGCTTTAATTGAAGGTAGAAACAGTGGATCAATAGGATATTTGAATTCTACCGTTAGTAACAGTAAAGTATTAACATTAAATTCTGTAAGTGGGTCTTTTGTTGTTGGGGAGGGTATTTCAGTAAATGGAATTTCTTCATCTCCAACAATTTCAAGTATTACTGATTATTCTTTAGATGATGTCAAATCCCTGTTTTCCACAGTTGGAGTAAATACTTTTAGTGCAGATCTAAAATTAACCGGTGTTTATCCTTTAGGAAGAGAAAATCTAACATTCACTGCACAATCTGCAGGAATTAGCACACTTACTGGATCAATCACATCAAAATTTGCACAACAGTTAAAGGTTGGAGATATTCTCTCATACACAAGACCAGGATTTTCAACAGTAACTTTTAACAAAGTTCTTACTATTGGAACAACTTTAAATAGTGTGACTGTAAGTGGAGTTACAACTGTACAAGGTCTTTATGATGGTCAAGTTCCATTAGCAACACTCACAACACCTGTTAATTTAAACATACCAGAATTAACTGATAGGGGAGTTGCTGCATTTTATCAACCTTTAAGTCACACTAACATTAGTAATATTAATTTAGATAGTTCTCAGTTAGTGTTTAGAAAAACATATGCCGCATCTGTGGCATCAAATGGGTGTGTTATTATTGAGTCTGATGTAGATTCAGTATTTGAAGACTATGACGAAGAAAGATACGTTCTTACATATTCAAATGGGCAAATAGAACCATTGTCAAATGGAAAAGTTTCAATATCCGCAAATGGTAAAACCTTAACTTTAAGTCAACTTACAAGATCTACAGATGCTAATGCAAAGTTGACTGCTACACTTAGAAAAGTAAAAGTAAATTCTAAATCTAAAGTTTTAACTCGTTGCGAAGTATTAACGATTGATAAGTCAAGCAACCCGGCATCTGGATCAAATGCAAATACAACTTTAAATGATGGATTAACTTATAGTTCAGTATATGGACTTAGAATTCAAGATAAAGAAATTTCTATTGGAAAAGCAGAAGTTTTAAGAGTCCATGCTGTTTTTGAATCTGATGATAACAATAATCCTAATATTCCAACACTAACTCTCATTAATGTTAACGGATCATTACTAGAAGCTGCTCAGGGAGATCAAATCACAGGAAATTCTTCATATGCAGTTGGCAGAGTTGTGTCCACTACACCAGATACAATCACTTTTGTTTATAACAATGATAGGGAATTCCAAATCGGAGAGTCTGTAACATTAAAACTATCTCAAATTACGGGATCAATTTCTGCAATATCACCAGGTGACAAAGACATAGTAAAAAATAGTTTTATTTTAGATAGTGGAAGACGATTAGAATTTTTAGACTTTGGTAGACTTATTAGAAAAGATTCTGCCCCAATTCCAAGTAAAAGACTAACTATTGTCTATGATTATTATAGCACACCAACCTCAGACGATGGGGAATTTTTCTCATATCTAAGTTGGCCTCCAAGAATTATTCACGATGGCATTGACTTACCGAGAATACAAAATGATACTCTAAGAGAATCTGACGTAATTGATTTTAGACCTAGAGTGAGTGATTATACTAATACTAATTTTTCACCATTCCAATATGAGTCAAGAATATTTCCAAATGATGGATCTTCTGTTACTGCAACACCAGTAAGTGGTGAATCTATTGTTCTTGGTTATTCCTATAGATTGCCGAGAACTGATAAATTAATATTATCTAAAGGTGGTGAATTTCAAATAGTTTCGGGACAACCTGCAGATAATCCTTTACCACCAATATTATCTGATAACACTTTTGAGGTTGGTACTTTTACTTTGAAACCATATTCATATCTCGCGTTTAGTGATATTCAATTTGATAAGACTAAGCACAAGCGTTATCAAATGAAGGACATTGGAAGATTGGAGAGTAGGATTAAAAACATAGAATTTTATACTCAATTATCATTATTAGAATCAGAAACTCAAAATCTTTCAATAAAAGATCCTCTTACTGGATTAGATAGATTTAAAAATGGTATTTTTGTAGATAATTTTAAATCACATGATGCTCATAATATGAGGTCTCCTGATTTTAAAGCAAGCACTGATAGGAAAGAAGGTGAACTAAGACCATCACATTATACCACAGCGTTAGATCTTTTAGTTGGATCTGCATCTGCAATTGGTATTGGAACTACAGCGGATTCATCTGTAGATTTAAGATTTGTAACAGATCTTCAAAATGCAAACATTCAAAGAACTGGAGATCTTATAACTTTAAAATATACAGAAGAAAAGTTTATTGAGCAAAAATTTGCTACCAGAAGTGAAAATGTAAACCCATTTGCCGTTTTAAATTTTGTTGCTGTATTGGAATTAAATCCAGAAACTGATACTTGGATAGAAGAGAAAGTATTAGCTCCAGTTACGATAGAGCAGCAGGGTAATTATTCTGCAATGATGGATGCATTCCAAGTGGATCCTAATACTGGTCTATCTCCAGTTGATTGGGGATCCTGGGAGACAACGTGGACTGGGGAAACAGTTTTAAGTGAACAAAGAATCGTAAAAGGAAAAGTTCCAAAATCTAGCGAAACAGTTTCAGTGCAAACTGTTCCTGGTGGCCCTCACGGTAGATCACGAACTCAAACCACAGTAAGAGAAACCTTTGAAGATACTTATTTACTGGAAGTTAAAGTAGACACTAAACAATCTAGAAGTGGAATTCAAAGAAAAATAACTGAGCAAATTGATACTGTATCTTTAGGTACTAAAATTGTAGGTAGGGAAATTATTCCATATTGTAGAGAGAGGAACATTGAATTTATTGCTAGAAGATTAAAACCAGCAACTCAACATTATGTATATTTTAATAATGTAAACATGACTGAATATAGTGTTCCAAAATTATTGGAAATTACTATGAACAGCGGTGTTTTCCGGGTGGGAGAACTTGTCACACAATTACAAACCTCAATCACAAATGAATCAACTGCCACAGAATCTATAAGATTCCGAACTGCTGTTTCTAATCATAAGTATGGGCCTTATAATGATCCAGAATTAACTTATCTACTAAATCCATATACAAGTGAGCCTTTAAGTGCCAATTATTCAGCAACATCAACGATTTTAAATATTGATACTGCAAGTCTATCAGATATTACTCAAAACTTTAAAGGTAGATTGAAAGTTGGGACTAAATTAGTTGGGCAAACTAGTGGAGCGCAGGCAACCATAACTAGTTTAAAATTTATTTCGGATGCTGCTGGAACTCTGATAGGATCTTTGTATATCCCCAATCCAAAATATCAAACAAATCCACAGTTTAGAACTGGCACTAATACAATTAGAGTAACTAGTTTCCCATCAAACACTGATGTTCCTGGTACTCCAGCAAGTGCAGGGGAAGGAACGTTTACTTCTGCAGGAACTCTTGATATCAAACAAGAATCATTTTTAGCAACGAGAAATGCTAAGGTTGAAATTTTAACACTTAAGGATAGTAGAACAACATCACAAACAGTGCTTCAAACAGAAACTCGTGATCGTAAAGAATTACGATCATGGGTAGATCCACTTGCAGAATCAATTGAAATTCCAGCTGGAGAAGATTGTTTTATTACCTCAGTTGATGTCTACTTCAGAACAAAGGACGCAAATATTCCTGTAACTTTACAAATAAGAACAATGCAAAGTGGTCTTCCTACCACTACGATATATCCATTTGCCGAAGTTGCATTAGAACCTTCTCAAGTAAACATTTCTGAAACTGGTACTGTTGCCACTAATTTCAAATTCAAATCCCCAGTATTTTTACCCGTAGGAGAACATGCAATTGTATTAATTTCATTATCCAATGCATATAATTGTTGGATTTCTAGAATGGGTGAGGTAGATATTACAACTGCGAAACTAGATGAAAATAAAAGAGTAATTGTTTCACAACAACCATACATGGGATCTTTATTTAAATCCCAAAACGGATCCACCTGGGATCCAAGTCAGTACGAAGATTTAAAATTTACAATCTATAGAGCAAAATTTGTAAAAGAACCTGGAGTATTTACTTGTTACAATCCAACACTATCTGAGGGAAATGATAAAATTGTAAATCTAAGAAATAATCCTATTTCTGTATTATCCAAAGAAGTCACAGTTGGACTTGGAAGTACTGTGAGTCCTTTACTGGTAATTCCTGGAGTTACAATAAGTCAATTAAATAATACATCTGCGAGAGGAAAGTTAGTTAAAACTAGCGGAGCAATTGGAGTTGGAAGTCTTACTGGTGCTGTTAGTAATTTAACTGTAAATAATGTTGGTTCTGGAATTACACCATCTACTGGAAAATTCTACTATAGTAATGTCGGATTAACTCCTGTAACCGGTGGAGGTAGTGGTGGATTAGCATTAGTTGAAGTTTCTGGAGGATCCGTTGGGGTAATTACAGTCACTAATGGAGGAACTGGTTATTCTGTAGGGGATGTTGTTTCAGTTCAATTAGGTGCTACAAGTCAAAATGTTAGATTAAATGTTGGTGTTATTACTGGAATTAATCAACTTACTTTAACTCAGGTTCAAGGTTCGTTTGATACAGTTAACCAAATTACATACAATTCAGTGGGTGTTGGATCAACACTTCCTGCGACACCTACAGTAATTAATTCTGGTATTGGTGATGGGCAACATTTTACAGTAGCACATCGAAATCATGGAATGCATTCTGTTGCTAACAAAGTCCGGTTATTTAGAATACAAAGTGATTCTACTGATACTAAATTGACTGCAGAATATTCAAGAACTGCGACATCAAATATTCCAGTTGAATCAATTTCAATATTTAGTACTTTTGAAAACGTAGGAGTTTCAAATACAAATCCTGGTTATGTTGTAATAAACGATGAAATTATATCATATACAAATGTCAGTGGTAACACTTTAACAGGAATTACCAGAGGAGTTGATAACACTCGAACAAGAACTCACTTCGTAGGATCTCCAGTATCTAAGTATGAATTTAATGGAGTATCTCTTAGAAGGATTAATAGAGTTCACGATTTATCATCCGCAACCGCAACCGATGCAATCACACTAGACTCATATAAACTCAAAGTTGATTTTAGTGCAAATGGAGTTGATAGAACTGTTGGTAATGCAGGAGGATTTCAACCATTACTCTTTAACATTAGTAAACTCGGTGGTGGTAATGTTGCAAGAGCAACTCAAAATATTCAATTTGAAGCATTAACTCCAAATGTTTCATTCATAACACCAAAAGAAACCTCACTCACTTCAAGAGTTAGAACTGTTTCTGGTACAAGTGTAAGTGGAAATGAAACTTCATTTGAAGATCAAGGATTTGAACCTATACAGTTGGGCGAAATTAATTATTTTACTTCACCTAGAATCATAGCATCACAAGTAAATGAAACTGCAAGATTAACTACTCTTCCTGGAAATAAATCATTTACTATGGAAATGATTTTGAACACTGAAAATACAAGATTATCTCCAGTTATTGACTTACAAAGATTATCTGTAATTACAACTACAAATAGAATTGACAGAGTTGTTACTGATTTTTCAACAGATAAAAGAGTAAACGCATCTCTTGGTGATCCTCATGCGGCTGTATACGTTTCTAAAAAGGTTGGATTAGAAACACCGGCAACTTCACTTCAAGTGAGACTTGCTGCTTATAGACATCCCACAAATCAAATACGAGTGTTGTATAAGTTGTTCAGATCGGATCTTCCCGATTCAACTCAACCATATCTTCTTTTCCCAGGATTTAATAATTTGAGAAAGAGTGGTACTAATAACGAAACTGAATATACTATTGTAGATCTTGCTAAAAACAACGGACTCTCTAATGATAATGTTCCAGCATCTAGTTATAGTGAAGAATTCTTTGACTACTTATATTCCCAAGAAAATCTACCACAGTTCAATGGATTTATGATTAAAATAATTATGACTAGTACCAGTCAAGCATATGTTCCAAGAATTAAAGAACTTAGAGCAATCGCTTTAGCATAAAATGAGAAATTTAATACCAGTTGAAGGCCACAGTTCATTAGCAAGAGACAGTGATTCTAAATCTATTATTAATACTAATAGAAATTTATATAATTCTTACATGAGTCAAAGAGAAAGAAAGTTAAAAGAAATTGAAGAAATTGAAACTCTTAAAAGTGAAGTAAGTGATATAAAAAAGATGCTTTCCATAATCATAGAAAAACTATAAATATCAATATAGTTCCATTTTTGAATTATGTCGGTAAGAGTTGTTAACATACAGATTCAACAGGGAGCGAATTTTAATGCGAATTATATTTTAGAGGATCCTATTTCAAATTCTATTACTAATCTGACAGGACATACTGTTGTCGCTAAAATAGCAAAACATCCCGGAAGTTCAACTAAAACTAATTTTACAACTAGTATAACAACTTCAACTGGTGTTGTTGGAATTGCTTTAACCCCTGGACAAACATCAGCATTAAAACCTGGAAGACATGTGTATGATGTATTACTCACTGATTCTTTCGGAGTAAAAACTAGAGTCATTGAAGGATCAGCAACCGTATCTGCAGGAGTGTGTACCTAATGTCAAATTCATATAACGTAAGAGTTGGTAATTTAAATACAACTAGAGTAAGATTAGGATCTCAAAATGCCACACAAGTTGTGGCAAGTAATTTATCATCTGCAGCGCAAGTTATTGGAGGAATTGCAGTTGATTTTTCTAATATTCAAGACAATTTTGTTTTGCAATATGATTCAACTTTAAATAAGATTATTGCAGTAGATCCAGATCAAGTTCTTCAGGATGCAGTTCCTGGTGGAATTCCCAACGATTTCATTAATGTTTTAGATACTGATCTTAATAGAGGACAAAATATAGATTTTGATGGGGGGAACTTTTAAAAATATCTAAATAGTATTAAGGAATATTGTAAAAAAAAATGGCAAACCCATCATTAAGATTTAAAAGAGGTACTCAGTCTGCATTTAATAGTGTTGGTCTGCAAACTGGCGAACCTGCTTTTATTACTGATGATTATAATTTTTATATTGGTGTAGACGGAAACAGTGCAACTAATAAGTATTTTGGTAGTGCTAGATACTGGACTAAAGAAACCTCGGCCGCAGGTAGTGGTGTAAATCTTGTAGAAGGCACTAGTAACGGTGCTCATTTTATTACCTTAGCATCACCAGCGTCCGTAGGCGCTGCTGTAACGTATTATTTTCCAGCAGCAAATGGTGTACCAACTTCTGTATTATCCAATGATGGTAATGGCAATTTAAGTTGGGCAAGTGGATCTGCTAATCCAGTTTTTACTGGTATTGCCACATTTAATAATACATTACTCGATATCAATAGTGATGTAGATATTTCTGGTATTACTACGGTTAGTAATACAACAGACTCAACAACAAAAGATAATGGGTCTTTGGTTATTGAAGGTGGTGTGGGTATTGAAAAGAGTTTAAATGTTGGCGGTAACTTTAAGGTAACTGGGTTATCTACCTTTGTCGGTGCAGTAACCTTTGAAGGTGGTACAATTACTCTTGGTGATGCTAATACTGATAATGTAGTATTTAATGCTGATGTAAACTCAGGTATTCTACCAAATGCAGACGGTTCATTTGATATTGGTGATGCATCCGTTAGTAAGAGATGGAGACATGCCAGTTTCTCTGGAGTAGGAACCTTTGCAACTGGCGCAGTTATTGATGCAATTCAAATTGGTATAACTGCTGTTAATGAAATTGATACTAGTTCAGGAGTATTAATACTTGATTCTGCAGCAGGTCAAGTTCAAATTACAGATGATTTATCTGTAACTGGCGTATCTACATTCACTGGCGCAATTGATGCGAATGGTGGTGCTGATATTTCTGGAGGAGAAACAGTTCTTTCTTCGGCAACTGTATCCGATTTAACTGCTACTCGAATTGTTCTTGCAGGAACTTCAGGATCTCTTGTAGATGATTCTAGTTTAACTTTCACTGATGCTGCTGGACTTACAGTTGCAAATAGTGGTATTAATGTAACTGGTGTTTCTACTTTCTCCACAGATTTAGTTGTTGGTGGTGATATTAGAGTTAATGGAAATGATATTAAAGATGGTGGTGGAACTGCTGCAATTACTTTTGATGGATCTGGTAATACTACAATTACTGGTAATTTAAACGTTAATGGGTCTACAACACAAGTTAATACAACTACATTAACAATTGAAGATAACTTAATTGAACTTGGTAAAGTTGATGGGAATGCCCCAACTTCTGATTTGAATAAAGACATTGGTATGCTTTTACATTATTTTGATTCGGCAGCAAGATTGGGTGCTGTTTATTATGACGACTCAGTATCAAGAATTGTTCTTGCATCCAGAGTTGGAGAATCTTCTGGTGTATTAACAGTAGATGCTGGGTATTATGCAAATGTAGAACTTCAAGGATTATTTGTTACTGACACAGCTGGATCTGGAGAAGCGGTAATTTCTTATGCCACTATTGGTGGAGTGACCGCAAGACATTTACAAAACATAACAGTTGATGGTGGTACGTTCTAAAAATTAATATGACTGAAACTGAATTCACAACCTTTATTCAAATATATCAAAAAAGATTGAGTGATGCAATTACTCAATCAATTGCATTGGAAGCAAAGGTCATAGGACAGAATAGAGAAATTTCTGAATTGAACGAACAAATTTCTAAATTGACAAAAACAAATTCTAGAAAGAAGGTTGATGAGGAGTATTCATAAATATAAAAAAAAGTAATGATACATGGCAAAACCATCTTCAAGACAAGGGCTCATTGATTATTGTTTAAGAAGATTGGGGGCACCTGTCTTAGAAATAAACGTTGATGACGACCAAATTGATGATTTAGTTGACGATGCTCTTCAGTATTTTCAAGAGCGTCATTTTGATGGCGTTGAAAAAATGTATCTTAAATATCAAATTACTCAACAAGATATAGATAGAGGAAAGGGTAAACGGGCAGATAATCCAATTGGAATTGTAACTACAACGAGTTCAAGTGTTTCTATTCCTGGAATGGGAACGACAACATTTGATTTTTATGAGGATAGTAATTATATTCAAATTCCAGATAGTGTAATTGGTGTTGAAGGGATATTTAAAGTTGATACTGGGGGATTATCTGCTGGTATGTTTAATGTTGCTTATCAAATTTTCTTAAATGATGTTTATAATTTTACTGCAATTGAATTACTTAATTATACCATGGTTAAAAGTTATTTGGAAACTATAAACTTTTTAATCAATACTGATAAAAATATTAGATATACGAAGAGACAAAACAGATTATATATTGACACCAATTGGGCAGGACTCACTGCAGGATCATATATTGTTATTGATTGTTATAGAATTTTGGATCCCAATGATTTTACAAAAATATATAATGATTCATTTTTAAAAGCATATTTAACGTCTTTAATTAAAAAACAATGGGGTCAAAATTTAATAAAATTCCAAGGAGTTAAACTTCCTGGTGGAATTGAATTGAATGGAAGGCAGATTTACGATGATGCTATTAATGAACTTGGGGATATCAAATCGAGAATGAGTTCTGAGTATGAATTACCACCTTTGGATATGATCGGTTAATCGTATGGCATTAAATCCATTTTTTTTACAAGGAAGTAAATCAGAACAAAATTTAGTTCAACAATTGATTAATGAACAACTTCGTATGTATGGAGTTGAAGTAACTTATATTCCAAGAAGATATCTGAGTGAACAAACAATTATTAAGGAGAATGTTTTATCCAGATTTGATGAAAACTATTCAATAGAAGTTTATCTAAAAAATTATTCAGGGTTTGGTGGTGGAGGAGATATCTTAACTAAATTTGGAATTCAATCAAAAGACGAATTGAACCTAATCATATCTAGAGAAAGATTTGAGGATTTTATTTCTCCATTTTTACTTGATGGTGATGGAGATCTATTAAACGACTACAAGATAGCCACAAGACCCGCAGAGGGGGATCTAATATACTTCCCACTAACAGATACCTTATTTGAAATTAAATTTGTTGAGAACGAAGTTGATTTTTATCAACTACAAAAATTGTATGTCTATGAAATCATATGTGAACCATTTGAATATGAAGATGAAATTATAGATACTGACATAAAAGAAATAGATGATAATTTCTCAGAATCTGGATATGGAGTTTCACTCACTTTAGTTGGAATAGGATCTACTGCGATAGCACTCACATCTCTTAGAAATGGTGCTATTTCAAATATTACATTAATAAATGATGGATTTGGGTATTCTAGTGCTCCATCAGTTGCAATTGGTGGTGCTCCAGCTGGGGG
>Ga0194134_10004692_pt1 | contig 13509 bp, 12 predicted proteins | sample TA2KigOff0mmetaG_FD_148602 | JGI IMG/M metagenome (GOLD analysis project Ga0194134, IMG submission 148602) | Freshwater microbial communities from Lake Tanganyika, Tanzania - TA2015056 Kigoma Offshore 0m | ecosystem: Environmental > Aquatic > Freshwater > Lake | place: Tanzania: Lake Tanganyika... | reverse complement strand
CCTCGATCGCATCAACAGGCTAACCAGGAAGGCTTGATAAACCATGATGAGTGACGCATGCATGGGGGAATAGACACCATGCGAATCCTAACCAACAATATATACATCAAGAAAAAAGACAGCAGATAACAAATCAACTTGAAGCATGCTAAAATGAGATAGTGCAAGCATCTTTATATCAACAGATTGCATAAAGCACCTAAAACAACACGCAGTTCAAAAGCAATAACAATGAATGACGGATGCGCGTCTGTCATTGCTCCAGCAAAGCATGGATTATCATTGTCAGCATACAGACGATGATTAAATGATGTATACTACACAAAATGCATCCCGGCAACGTGGCACTTCCTAGCTCCAACAGGGTTCAATTTCAGCTTCTCGAAAGATTACGGCTGCGACAAGCTCTTGTTTGCGTTGTTGGGCTGGGCTATGTAGGCCTTCCCCTTTCACTAACCTTTTCGGAGAGTGGCTATCGAGTCCTAGGCCTGGATATTGATGAATCGAAGATTAAAGCCATAGCCGCCTGTAAGACATACATAAAGCACATTGGGGCAAACCGGATTCTCAAGGCCCGTTCCCAAGGGCTTTTTGATGCCACCACTGATTTCGCCAGGGCTGCCGACGCCGACGCCTTAATTCTATGTGTGCCGACGCCATTGAACCAGTACCGCGAGCCTGACCTCAGTTTCATACGCGGCACGATGGCGGCGCTTCTGCCTTACCTGCGCCCGGGCCAAGTGCTGAGCCTAGAGAGCACCACCTACCCTGGCACCACCGAGGAGGAGTTGCGGCCGTTGGTGGAAAGCAGGGGCCTTGTGATCGGTGAGAACTTCTTCCTGGTGTACTCGCCGGAACGTGAAGATCCAGGGAACGCCAACTTCAACACGGCCACAATCCCCAAAGTGATGGGCGGCAGCACAGCCGCCTGTAGAGAGGTAGGAATGGCGCTTTACGAGCAAGCAATCACTCAGGTGGTGCCTGTGAGCAGCACCCAAACTGCGGAGATGACGAAGCTGCTCGAGAATATTCACAGAGCTGTGAACATCGGCCTGATGAATGAGCTCAAGCCTCTGGCTGATCGGATGGGCATTGATCTCTACGAGGTAATCCGCGCAGCTGCTACCAAGCCCTTCGGCTTCGTGCCCTACTACCCCGGGCCTGGTCTGGGTGGCCACTGCATTCCAATTGATCCTTTCTATCTCACCTGGAAGGCTAGGGAGTATGGAATGCATACGCGCTTCATCGAGCTGGCGGGTGAGATAAATACGGCGATGCCGGCCTACGTAATCCAGAAGACTGCCGATGCACTCAATGATGCCGGTAAGCCATTAAAGTCCAGTCGTGTACTGTTGCTTGGTATTGCCTACAAAAAGAACATCGACGACATTCGTGAGTCGCCCTCAGTGGAGCTGATAGAGCTGCTACGTGAAAAGGGGGCCGAGGTGCAGTACAGCGATCCCTTCTTTGCAGCCTTCCCACGCATGCGACGCCATGCGTTTGAACTCAGCAACACACCCATCAGTGCAGAGGCTCTGGCTGGCTTTGATGCGGTGATCCTGTCCACGGATCACGACGCCTTTGATTACGAGCTGATCGGAGCCCACAGCCGCCTGTTGATCGATACACGTGGACGCTTCGCTCCCGGTGCTCAGATTGTCCGGGCCTGAGACGATGCAGCTGCTCACTGTTGTGGGGGCCCGGCCCCAGTTCATCAAGGCGGCCGCCGTGAGCCGAGCCATCGCGGCCACCGCTGTAACCGATCGACCGATCAGCGAACGGATCCTGCACACCGGCCAGCATTACGACGCGGCGATGTCGGATCAGTTTTTCGCCGAACTAGGAATTCCAGAGCCGGCCTTTCATCTCGGCATTGGCGGTGGCAGCCATGGCGTCAACACCGGCCGCATGCTCGAGGCCATTGAAGCCGTGCTGTTGGCGGAACGGCCTGACGCGCTTCTGGTATACGGCGATACCGACTCCACCCTGGCTGGAGCCTTGGCAGCTTGCAAGCTGAAGATCCCGGTGCTGCACGTGGAAGCAGGCCTACGTTCCTTCAACCGTCATCAACCGGAGGAACAGAACCGGGTGCTCACGGATCACCTAGCCGAGCTCTGTTTTGCCCCCACCGACACAGCGGTGGCGCATCTCCAGCGGGAGGGGATCGCCGCTGAGCGGATCGTGCGCACGGGGGATGTGATGGCTGATGCGGCCCGAATCTTCGGCAAACAGGCCGAAGCAAGCGCCTCCGAACTGCTTTCAGAGCTGAACTTGCCCGAAGGGGCATTCATCCTGGCCACAATCCATAGGACCGAAAACACCGACGATCCCCAGCGTCTGTCGGCGGTTCTGGGGGCCCTCTCTCAAGCACCGCTGCCGGTGTTGCTGCCCCTGCATCCGCGCACCCGCGCTCGCGTTGCCCAGCAGGGATTGGATCATCAGCTCAGCCCTCTCCATCTGGCCGAACCCCTGGGCTTTTTGGCGATGGTGCTGCTGGAGCGGCGGGCGGCACTGGTGGTCACCGATTCTGGTGGCGTCCAGAAGGAAGCCTTTCTGCAGGGTACCCCTTGCGTCACTGTCCGCAATGAAACCGAATGGGTGGAACTGCTGGAGTGTGGTTGGAATCGATTGGCTGATCCGGCAAATCCAGCGAGCATGCTGCAGGCTATGGGCCAACAGCTTGCGCTAGAGGTCAACCAGCCCCGGCCGCTTTTGTACGGCGATGGCCACGCCGCTTCAACGATTGTGGCTCGACTCCAGGAGGGCTTACTCGCCTGAGTCCCTGTTCATTGCTTTGAACCTCCGCAACAAGCCTAAGCTCTTCAATGCTTCATCCCATCGCCCCGATCACCGACCGCTGCATCCGCGTGGCCCTTGTGGGTTGTGGGCGCATCAGCGCCAATCACATCCGCGCCATTGCCCAGCATCATGAGAGGGCTCAGCTGGTGGCGATCTGCGATAGGCAGCCCAGCCGCCTCGAGCAGGCCCAGGCGTTGATCAGCGAGGCGGCAGCGGAGTACCCCGGTGCTGCCACCAACCCTGCTGTTTTCAGCAGCTACAACGCCCTGCTCCAGGCCAACGCCAGTGGCAGGTCCCCGATCGATCTGGTGGTGTTGGCCACGCCGAGTGGTCTGCATCCCGGTCAGGTGATCGCGGCGGCTGAAGCAGGACTCCATGTCTGCACCGAGAAGCCGATGGCCACGCGCTGGGCCGATGGTGTGGCGATGGTGAACGCCTGTGATGCCGCTGGTGTGCAACTGTTCGTGGTCAAGCAGAACCGCTTCAACAGCACGCTGCAATTGATTAAGCGCCAGCTACAGGCCGGCCGGTTTGGTCGGCTGGCGATGGTGGCTATGAATGTGTTCTGGCAGCGGCCGCAGAGTTATTACGACCAGGATTCCTGGCGTGGCACCTGGGAATTCGATGGCGGTGCCCTGATGAATCAGGCCAGCCACTACATCGATCTGCTCCATTGGCTTGTGGGGCCGGTACAGAGCGTCAGCGCTTCGACCGCCACGTTGGGCCGCAACATTGAAGTGGAAGACACAGCTGCCTTACAGCTGCGCTGGCGCAATGGTGCTCTGGGCACGATGGCTGTGACGATGCTCACCTATCCCAAGAACCTGGAGGGCTCGATCACGCTGTTAGGTGAAACCGGTACCGTACGCATTGGTGGTCCTGCTGTGAACCAGATTGAGCACTGGTCCTTCGCGGATCAGAGTCCTGATGATGCGTTGGTGGAGCAAGCCAGCTATCAGAACACCAGCGTCTATGGATTCGGACATTCTCCCTACTATGCCAACATCCTCGATGCTCTGCAGGGCAAGGATGACGCTCATTGCGATGGCCGTGAGGGTCTGCGCAGCCTTGAGCTGCTGATTGGCGCTTATCGTTCTGCACGGGATGGTGTCGTCACGCACCTGCCCCTTGAATACTGATGTGACAGTCTGATCCTGCTCGTTCAATCTCATTCACGCACACAACACAAAGCACTCATGAAAGTTTTTATCACCGGCGGCCTGGGGCAGATTGGCTCACATATTGCTGAGATGCTGCTGGAGCGGGGCGATCAGGTTCTCGTTGTTGATAATCTTGTCACTGGTCGATCAGAGCATCTCGCACCGCATCCGAATCTGCGCGTGGTCATCGAGTCGATCGCCAATCGTGAAGCGATGCAAGCCTTGATGGGCGATTTTCGTCCTGATGCGGTGGTACACACAGCCGCCTCCTATAAGGACCCACATGATTGGCACAACGACACCCTCACCAACTGCGTGGGAGGTGCAGCCATCGCTTCGCTGGCCAAGGAGTTTGGGGTTGGGCGAATCATCTATTACCAAACCGCACTCTGCTACGGCCTCAAGCCACTTGAGAACCCCATCACCCTCGCCCATCCGCGCAATCCTGCCGGTAGCAGCTATGCAATCTCGAAGACAGCCAATGAGCTCTATATTGAAGAGTCTGGCGTCGATTACGTCACGTTCAGGCTGGCCAATGTGATTGGCCCTCGCAATGTTGCCGGACCGTTGCCAATCTTCTATCAGCGTCTCAAGGATCAGAAGACGTGTTTTGTCACCAAAGCGCGTCGTGATTTTGTGTTCGTCAAGGATCTCGCTCGCGTCACCCTGCGTGCAATTGATGGAACGGGCCATGGCGCTTACCACTTCTCAAGCGGAACGGATGTAGCCATCAAGGAGCTGTATGACGCTGTCGTAGCGGCCATGGATTTGCCCGCCTACCCCGAGCCAGAAATCAAGGATCTTGCAGCTGACGACGTCGCATCAATCCTGCTGGATCCAAGTCGGACCTTTGCGGATTTTGGCCCGATTGAATTCACGCCACTGGTTGAAACCGTGCGTCAAGGCATTCTGTATTATCAGCAGCACGGAACATTGGGTGAATACACCCATCTGAAGATGGATCGCGAGCAGGCTTGAAGTCATGAGGATTCTGATCACAGGCGGTGCCGGTACCTTGGGTGCAGCGCTGATTGAGCATTGGCACCCCCAAGGCCATGATCTGCTGATCATTGATAATTTCGCCACCGGTAAGCGCGGTAACGTGCCAGCCGTTGATCGCGTCGAACTTGTTGAAGGTTCGATCAGCGATCCTGCTCTGGTGGAGTCAGCCTTTCAGCAGTTCAAACCAGATCTTTGTGTTCATGCTGCGGCCGCCTACAAAGACCCCGATAATTGGTATGAGGATGTGCAGACGAACGTTCTGGGCACGATCAACGTTGCTAAAGCCGCTGAACGGTGCCCGGTCAAGCGACTGATTCACTTCCAGACAGCGCTGACTTATGGTCGCCCTGCTGAAACTCCGATTCGTGAGGAGCTGCGCAGTGCACCATTTACGAGTTACGGTATCTCCAAGACAGCAGCAGAAGCCTATGCTCTCATGGCATCGCTTCCCGTGCTTTCATTGCGGTTGGCCAATGTTACAGGGCCTCGCCTGAGCATTGGACCGATACCTACGTTCTATCAGCGTCTGAAAGCCGGTAAGCCCTGTTTTTGCTCGGACTCCAGCCGCGATTTCCTGGATCTGCGCGACTTTCTGGCATTTATGGATCTGGCCATTCAATCTTCAGCACCAACAGGAGTCTATAACGTCTCGACAGGCGAGCAAATCTCGATTCATCGTATCTTTAAAACTGTTTGTGAGTATTTAGGGCTTGATCCCGATCAGGATGTGCCGATTGTTCCAGTCGGTGCTGATGATGTGCCAACAGTGGTTCTTGATCCTGCCAAAGCCGCCAAGGATTTTGGTTGGCACGCCGCCATCAGCTTTAAGGAGATGATGACAGCAATGCTGGCTTGGTACGACAAGCATGGCGTTACCGATGTGTATTCTCATCTCAAGACTGAACCCACAAAGTCGTTAAAGCAATGACCATGCATCCCTTCGAAAACCAGCGTCTTCTCGTTGTTGGTGGCGCCGGCTTCGTTGGCTCTAATCTCGTCCAATCGCTGCTCGAACAAGATCCCAAGGAAGTTGTCATCGTTGATAATCTCTTGTCCTCTGAGATTAGTAACGTACCCCTTGATCCACGGGTCAACTTTGTTTTTGGGTCGATCACGAATGATCGAATCCTAGCAAGTCTGCCTAACGATCTCGACTACGCCTTCCATTTAGCGTGCTACCACGGAAACCAGAGCTCGATTCATGATCCACTGGCTGATCACGACAATAATACGCTCACGTCTCTCAAGTTGTTTGAGCGCCTGAGTCAGATCAAGTCATTGAAGAAGGTCGTTTATGCTGCTGCGGCGTGTGCGGTTGCCGAGAAGACCTATGACAGTCCAACGGCAACAACGGAAGAGCAACCAGTCACGCTATTTCACGATAGTCCGTATTCAATCTCCAAGATCATTGGCGAGTTGTATGGGAACTATTACTATCAGCGTTATGGTTTGCCATTCGTCAAGGCTCGCTTTTCAAATGTTTATGGTCCACGTGAGATCTTAGGTGCTGGGCAGTGGCGCGGCACTATCCATACGGTCTTCAGGAATGTCATACCCACATTCATTTGGAAGTCTCTGAGTGGCGAAGCGTTGCCGTTGGACAATGGTGGTAATGCTAGTCGTGATTTTATTTTTGTGGAAGATATGGCCAGGGGCCTGCAGGCCTGCGCTTCTAAAGGCCAACCAGGTGGCGTTTATAATCTGGCGACTGGCCAGGAAACGACGATTCTAGATCTTGCTACTATTATCAATGGGCTGACAAATAATACGACACCGCTCGATCTTAAGCAAGTTCGTGACTGGGATCGTTCTGGGAAGCGGTTTGCCTCAACTGAAAAGGCTGAGCGTGAGCTGGGCTTTACTTCACGGATTGATGTAAGGGAAGGTGTGTATCTAACAGTTGAATGGACCAAGGCAAATGCTGAATTAATTCGCCGTAATATCGCCAAGCATGAAAAGTTTATCGCGCAATCTAGTGGATGAGCATGCAGATTAAAGGAAATCGCTTCCTAGTCATTGGTGGTGCTGGCTTTATCGGCTCTCATGTTGTAGATCAACTATTGGCTGAAGGTGACGTGGACCCCGGAAGTCGGTCCAGGGTGAATGAGAGTCCTCATCCGGCCAGACTGGGCCGGGGACTCGACCATGAAACGCACCAGGCACACGGCGGAACAGATCATCCGCAAGCTCAAGACCGCCGAGCAGCTGATCGCCCAGGGCAAGACCGTCATCGAGGTCTGCCGCGTCATAGAGGTGACGCAGCCGACCTACCACCGCTGGCGGCAGCAGTACGGCGGGATGCAGGCCGAGGAGGCCAGGCGGCTGACCCAGCTGGAGAAGGAGAACGCCCGGCTCAAGAAGCTTCTGGCGGAGGCCGAGCTGGAGAAGGCGATGCTCAAGGATCTCGCCGAGGGAAACTTCTGAGCCCGGAACGCCGCCGCAGGGCCATCGCGGTTCTGCAGGAGCGTTACCGGGCTTCTGAACGCTTTGTCTGCCGGGTGGCGGGGCAGCACCGCAGCACCCAGCGCCATCCCGGCAAGGTTGTCGACCTGGAGGAGACCAAGCTCAGGAATCGCCTACGGGAGATTGCGGCTGAGCACATCCGCTGGGGCCGGCGCATGGCCTACCGCCTGCTGCGGCGAGAGGGCTGGAAGGTGAACCACAAGCGGGTGCAACGGCTTTGGCGGGAGGAATGCCTGCAGCGGCCTACGCCCAGGAAGCAAAAGCGGGCACGGCCCGCCGACGGCTCAGTGCGGCGTCACCGGGCCGAGCATCCCCACCAGGTATGGGCCATGGATTTCCAGTTCGATGCCACCGCCGACGGCCGCAGACTCAAGTTCCTGAACGTGATCGACGAGCACAGCCGCCTCTGCCTGGCCATCCGGGTGGGCAGGCGTTGCAAGGCCAAGGACGTGGTGGCGGTGCTGGAGGAGCTCACCAGCCTCTACCCGGCGCCAGCGTTCATCCGGTCGGACAACGGTCCGGAGTTCATCGCCCAGGCCCTACGGGACTGGTGTGAGGTCAGCACCACCACCAGCACGGCCTACATCGCACCGGGCTCCCCCTGGGAGAACGGATTCGCTGAGTCATTCAACGGCCGCTTCCGGGATGAGTTCCTCAACACGGAGCTGTTCACTACTGCTCCGGAGGCGCAAATCCTGGCCGATCGTTGGCGCTGGGAGTACAACTCACTCAGGCCGCACTCGGCCCTCCAGGGGCGTACGCCCCTGGAGGCAGCTCAACAGGGAGTTGCCGCATGACCACAACCACCCACTCTCATAAGGCCTGGACCGACGAAGGGGGTCACGTCAAAGGGACAGAGCAGGTTCGCATTTACGACAATTTCTCTCGGGGTACGCGTACTAACCTAGAGAAAGCTCTTTCTGATCCACGTGCGGAAGTTTTTGCCGATGGTGGAGACATTCTCCATAGTGATACCTTGCTAAGAGCAATGGCTGGCATGGATGGAGTGTATCATCTGGCTGCGCTTTGGCTTTTGCAATGTCATGAGTACCCACGTTCTGCATTTGAAGTGAACGTCTTGGGTACAATGAATGTTATCGAGGCAGTGATTGCTAGCGGTGTCAAACGCTTGGTATTTTCCTCATCGGCTTCTGTCTACGGAGATGCGGTTACGGAACCCATGGAAGAAGAGCATCCTTTAAATTGCCAGGAGCTGTACGGTGCGACAAAAGTTTGCGGAGAAAAGCTGCTGCAAGCGCTTTATAACCGTGAACAGTGTAGGAAAGGCGGCTTTGAATACGTTGGCTTGCGTTACATGAACGTTTATGGGCCACGCCAAGATGATAAGGGTGCCTACGTTGGGGTTATTGTTCGAATACTGAATGCACTGGATGCTGGTGATCAGCCGGTAGTCCACGGTGATGGATCCCAAGCCTACGATTTTGTTGACGTGCGGGACTGTGCAAGAGCTAATATACTGGCAATGAAGTCTTTCACCACCAATCAGTATTACAATGTAGGAACAGGCATCAAAACCTCGGTCGCCGAGGTGCTTAGGTTAATTAATAATATACATCCCAATAAAATGCTGCCGCGTTTTGAACACGGTGAGCGCTCGTTCGTGCGGACCAGAGTTGGCGATACAAAAAAAGCCTTTCGCGACCTTAACTTTAGAGCTACAGTTGATCTGCAGGAAGGCCTGAGGAATTTCATGATATGTCGAAGCAATTATATTCTCAGAAGGAAACCATGAGTGCTCATCTTAGCCTCTTTCGATCTTTGAGGATTTTAGCCCGCTATCGCCATAAGGTGCTAGAAGGTGTGATTCATGATATTCGACAGCGCTACATTGGATCCGCCTTCGGGTCGCTGTGGATTTTTATATTTCCACTACTGCAGCTAGGAATATACGCTGCTCTATATAGCTTTATTTTCAAGGTGCGTGTCTCTGGGCTCAGCGAACTTGGTTATGTTGTATTAGTATTTTCCGGCCTTGTGCCACTTATGGCATTCAACGAGTCACTTTCTGCCGCTACTTCATCTCTATCGGCAAACAAGAATTTATTGCTAAACACGGTTTTTCCTGCAGAGCTTATACCGCTACGAGCTGCACTTTCTGCACATGTAACAAGTTTGGTGGGCCTTGCAATCACCTTGATTGTAGGTTTGGCTCTTGGTAGAACAAACTTGCAATCTGTGTTGCTCGTACCCGTATTCTGGGTACTCTTGCTGATGTTCTCCATGGGAATCGGTTGGATTCTCTCATTGTTCTCCTTAGTAGCGCGAGATATTCAGCATGGTCTAGGCTTGGTAACCATGCTGATTTTTGTTCTGAGTCCATTTGCCTATACGTTAGAAATGGTACCTTTGGCTTTAAAACCACTTATCTATTTGAACCCACTCTCCTATTTCGTCGTGACTTTTCAACAACTTATTTGTTACGGGACATGGCCTGATCCAGTAATGGCTATGGGTGCTTTGATTTTGGGATTAGGAGGTTTCATTGTAGGATACAGCATTTTTCAGCGAACTAAGTATGTTTTCTTCGACTATGCATGACGCATTAGCAATACGCCTGCGGAATGTATCCAAGATATACAGACTGCATGGTAGCCAAAGCGACCAACTAATTGATGTACTAGGATTACAACGCTTTGGTTTAAAGACAAAAACGCAGCCTAAGGAATTTGCTGCCTTGAGCGATATTTCTCTGGATGTGCCGCGAGGACACCGCATTGGCATTGTAGGTCGTAATGGTGCAGGAAAGACCACACTTCTTAAGCTCATATGTGGCAACTTTGCACCTACTTCAGGTAAACTGGACGTGTACGGTAGCGTACAAGCTCTAATGAATGTTGGGCTGGGATTTCACCCTGAGTACACTGGCAGGGAAAATGTAGAATCTTCATTGCAATATAATGGGCTGTCTCGAAGTGAATATCAAAGAGCGTTTGATGGGATTGTCGAGTTTTGCGAGTTGGGTGATTTTCTGGATCAGCCTTTTAAGACCTATTCATTGGGCATGCAAGCCCGCTTAATGTTTGCATCGGCTACAGCTATAAATCCTGATATTCTAATCGTAGACGAGGTTCTTGGGGCAGGAGATGCCTATTTTGTCGCGAAGTCCAAGGCCCGCGTTGAGAGCATGATTTCGGCGGGATGCACCATGCTCCTCGTATCTCATTCGATGCAGCAGGTTCTTCAGCTCTGCGACGAGGTCATCTGGATGGAACAGGGCCGCATCAAGATGAAAGGTGACTCGTTGCTTGTTGTCAAGGCGTATGAGGAGTCGCTTCACGGTCGCATGCAGGCACTAGTAGGCAACGCTGCGCCGGAACAGCCTGCGTCGGTTGCCAAGTCCATACAAACAACCCATTCCCAGGAGGGCGCAATGCCTACGTGGATTGTGAGTTCCCTGGATAGAGGAGCCATTGCGCCGGAGCTTGAGCTGCAAGAGCCTGTTTTTCGCCCACACCAGTTCAGTTGGAGCTTCCCTGAGTTGACCGAAAGCGACCGAAGACAATTCCGTCACGTGGCCAGAGGGGGGCTGTCTAGGTGGGATTCCGAGCTAGGCGTCAAGCTTGTAGGTTTCAGCATCATGACCGAGCAAGGCATCGACAACCGCCTGCGTGTCTTGCATCCCGCCAAATTCGTACTTAATTTGGAGGCTGAAGTATCTGGCCACTATTCGTGTATGTACGGAATTGTTTTGAACGACTCACTTGGCAATGTCGTCGCAAGAATCTGGAGCCCAGCCGACGAGTTTGACTTACTTGAAAGGCAGACCAAGCAGGTTGAAATGCTTTTCAATCCGGTACAGCTCGGTCCTGGCGAGTACACGATCGGCATCAGTGTGGTGGAGTCTGCACCTATCGAAAAACTGAACACATCCCGGCGATTTGATCTGCTAGGTAGAAGCTTCTTCTGTATAGTGGAAATGGATGAAAGCCTAGCGGCAGCGTCTGCGAACTTCATTCACACAGCTGAATGGAGTTAGTCATGACAATGCCCATCCATAACAAAAGTGATATATATGACGAGAAACCCCTTCAAGTTCTGCGCAGTATCCCAGTGTTCAGCAAGAGGGATGCATACATGGATAATTATGACAAGATTGCTGCCGACCATATTTCAAAAATCACCGAGTTTCAAGAAAACCCCTTTATTGAAGAGGAGTTGTGGGTCAGCCTGGAGAGACAAACAAGGGAAATTATCAGGAAATACGTTCCTAAAGGACAGAGAATACTTGACGTTGGCGTAGGTTTAGGTCGTTTGCTTGAGCCACTGACAGAGTACGAGCGCTACGGAGTCGACATCAGTCTTGACTACCTCATCATTGCCAAGAGCCGCGGGATTGAGGTTGCTCTTGCAAAGGTCGAGGATCTACCTTATGCCAAAGGTAGCTTCGACGCTATTGTTGCCTGTGACGTACTAGAGCACGTCTTTGACCTTAATTACTGCTGTCGTAAAATTATAGAGTGCCTACGCCCTGGAGGCATACTTATCGTACGAGTTCCCTACAAAGAAGATCTTGACGTATACCTGAATGATGATCTCTCATATGAATTCATTCATATACGAAATTTTGATGAAGCAGGCTTAAGACTGCTATTTCAAAAAATATTTAGGCTAGAATTTGTCGAATCGGCCACCAGTACACCATACCTTCAAGGGGCTTCTCGACTCAAATTTCGGCCCCTTCAAGAAACAGCCCGTAGCCGTTTGTCATCACTGGCGCAAATTCAGACGGAGTTGTCGGAAGTCGCCTCTGCATTTGAGATTTCGGAAGAAAAATTCGTTGAATGGATCTATCAGTTGAAGTCTACGGCGCCGGAGGTTTACCAGGCGGTCTTAACAGATTTGATTCATGGCATCGAAATAGATTGTGTATTTCGCAAGCCGTTTGACCATGTGATGGGAGATTATTGGCGGCCGGAGTCAGGTCTTGCGTTCCATGCAGAACGACTAGAATGGATCGAGCAGCCGTGGCGTGAGTTCTGCGGATCCCATCTGGCAAAGGTCATTGGCATCACCGATTCGTCGCCGGAGTCGTTAAAACGTTTCGATGATTGGTATTTTGATACTTATCCCTATTTGTTCACGCATATTCCTTTCGAGCGGATGAAGGGTAAAAAAGTGCTCGAAGTTGGGTTAGGTTACGGAACCATAGCGCAGCGGCTGGCTGAAGCCGGTACGGACTATACGGGCCTTGACATTGCTTGTGGACCAGTATCGATGGCCAATCACCGGCTCGTTCAGTGCGGGCTGCCAGGAAAGGCAGTTCAGGGAAGCATTCTGAATCACCAATTGCCTGCCGATACCTTCGATTATGTGATCGCCATTGGGTGTCTGCATCACACGGGTAATCTTCAAATGGCCATCCAACAGTGTTTCCAGGTACTCAAGCCCGGAGGGCAGCTAATATTCATGGTGCATTATGCCTACTCCTATCGGAGATTCAGAATGACGCCACTTCTGACCTTGAAGACGCTGGTGAAGGAGGCCCTTGGCTACCGCGGCGTAGTGGGCAACGGATCAGACAGGCAACGCGCCGCCTATGACGCCGGTCCTGAAGGAGGAGGAGCTCCGCATACTGACTGGATATCGGAACGTTCGCTGAGACACTACTGCCGCGATTTTTCAGCATTCAGGGCGAGGGTGGAAAACATCGATCAGGAGCCACCGTTTATCCGGGCCCCACGAAGCGAGTTACTCAAGACGCGTTGGCCCGCCCTTGTTGGGCTGGATATCTACGCCACGGCAATAAAATAACTGCCCATGAATATACTGATCCTCTACGATTCTACTCAAACTTACACCAATACCGTCTACGAACATCTGCTTAGTCTGGCGGTGCATTCACGGCACCGGATTTTTTTTGCGCATGCCAATCAGGTTTCTGAACTGAACGTCGATCTCGAATGCTTCGACGCGGTGGGTATTCACTATACAATCCGTCTACCATTCGACCAGATCTCACCTTCGGTAGCACGAGCTCTGCAGGCATATAGCGGCCTCAAGTTTCTATTTATTCAGGATGAGTACGATCATCCCAAACGTGCGTGGAGCTGGATCAATCGGCTGG
>Ga0194134_10004682_pt1 | contig 13526 bp, 16 predicted proteins | sample TA2KigOff0mmetaG_FD_148602 | JGI IMG/M metagenome (GOLD analysis project Ga0194134, IMG submission 148602) | Freshwater microbial communities from Lake Tanganyika, Tanzania - TA2015056 Kigoma Offshore 0m | ecosystem: Environmental > Aquatic > Freshwater > Lake | place: Tanzania: Lake Tanganyika... | reverse complement strand
GCCCCACGCGTCATGGAAACCGAATCCCCCCGCCGGTTGGAGCTGCTGCTGCCAGCAGCAGCTCCAACCGGCGGGGGGATTCGGTTTCCATGACGCGTGGGGCCCTACAAGGCAAGGGGTGGGCCAAACTTTCCTGACGCGGCAGCCGTCAGGGCGTTGGCGCGAAGGCGACTACCGGATGCGGGCAATGCGCTCGGAGCGGCTGACGATGTCCGCAATGCGGAAGCCGAACTTGTCGTTGACGACCACCGCCTCGCCCCGGGCGATGAGGCGGTCGTTGACGAGGATGTCGAGCGGCTCGCCGCCGTGCTTGTCCAGCTCCAGCACCGAGCCGGGAGAGAGCCCGAGCAGCTGCTGCACCGTCAGCTGGGTGCGCCCCAGCTCCACGCTGATGCCCAGCGGGACGTCCAACAGCAACTCGAGGCGGCGGGGGGAACCACTGCTGTCCATGGTGACACCTCCTTGACGGAGGTGTCATTGAGCAAGGCTCAGGCCACGGAGAACTGGAGCGGCCGGGTGGTCTTCTTGCTGTCCGGGGCGGGCGTCATGGGGCCTCGCACCGGCTCGTCCACCACGATGGAGAGGTTGGCCCCAGAGACGCCCGGGGTGCCCATCAGCTTGCTGCGCCCCTCCACCATGATCTCCAGGGCGCTGCGCTCGTCCGTGTCCAGCGTGACGACGTCCCCTTCCTCCAGGTCCAGCACCTTGCCGAGCGTGGACTGGGAACGGCCCAGGATGGCCCGGAGCTCCACCCGCACCTGGGCGAGCTCCTCTGCCAGCGAGGCGGCGAAGCGCTGGTCCACCCCGGTGTTCACCTTGGGGGGGGCGGACAGGGCCTTCTTCTCGCTCTCCACCGCGGTGAAGGGGACGGCCAGCTGGATGCGGCCGGTGATGCCCTCGCTGAACTCGAAAGTGCAGACGATGGCCGCCTCCTGCGGCGGGGCAATGGTGGCCATGCGGGGGTCCGTCTCGAACCGCAGCACCTCCGGCTCAATGGGCATGACCGTGGTCCATGCTTGGCGCATGGCCTCCGTCAGGATGCTGAGCAGCCGCTTGAGGACGAACCGCTCCACGGACGTCAGGTCCCGGCGCGCCGGGGCCTCCGGGGTGGCCTGGGCCTTCCGGTCTCCCATGGCCGCGGCCAGCAGGGACTCCGCCACGCCCGGCTCCAGCACCGCCAGGCACAGGCCGTACGTCTTGCCCAGCGTCAGCACGCACACCGTGGCGGGCGGGGCCAGCACGGAGGAGAAGTCCCCGAAGCGCACCAGGGACGAGGGGGAGGAGGTGACGCGCAGGCTCTGCCGGATGCGGCCGGACAGGCCGCTGCCGAAGATGGAGGCCACCTGCTCGTTGATGGCGTCCAGCGTGGGCATCTGGCCGCGGATGATGCGGTCCCGGCTGGTGAGGTCGTACTTCACCACCGCCTCCGGCGGCCCGTCCTCGCCCTCGGCCTTGCCCGCGCGGCCATCCTGGATGGCGTCCATCAGCGCGTTGATTTCGTCCGGGTTCAGGTCAGCGGCCATGGGCAAGGGCTCCGGCGAGGGCGGCGTGCGCTCACTGCACGACGAAGTCTGTGATGTACAGGGCCCGGATCTTCGCCCGGGGCACGATTTCCTTGATGCTCTCCAGCAGTTGCTCCTTGGCCTTGGCCATCTGCTTGCTGCCCTGGAGCTCCTCGGCCGAGCGGTCCGACAGGTACGCAATGATGGCGTCCCGGATGGCCGGCGTTCGGGCCGCCACCGTGGCCTTGTCCGATTCCGAGCCCACCTCCGCCTCAAAGGAGGCCCGGGCGTAGCGGTCCGCGTCCGTGTTGCGCAGGTGGATGACGAAGTCGGCGAAGCGCACGGACGGCCGCGCCGTCTCCCCGGGCTTCTTCTCTTCGCCCTTGTCCGCGGCCTGCTCGGGGTCCTCGTCGTGCGCGTCTGCCGCGGCGTGCTCGTCTGCCTTCGCCTCCCCGTGGTCCTCCGCCTTCTTCGAGGCCGCGGAGGCGTTCTTCGAACTGAAGAAGTAGAAGCCCCCGCCGGCCAGCGCGGCCACCACGTTGACGATGACGATGATGGGCAGCAGCTTGCTGCGCTTGGGGGCCTGGATGGGCTCCTCTGCGGCCGCTGGCGCGGCGGCGGTGGGTGCGGGGGCGGCGGGGGGGGTGTCGGCCAAGGCGTGAGACTCCTGTAAGGCGAACAAGGTTAGCAGCAACGGCTGTGCCTTGCTCCCGGTGTCAGGAACCCGGCGGGGTTACTGGAGCGGCAGGCCTCGGCCGTCGCTCATCCCCAGCTCCAGCACCAGCTCGATGCGCCGGTTCTCCTCGCGCGCCTCGGGCGTGTCCCGGGGGTTGAGGGGCCGGGTGGAGCCAAGGCCCACGGCAGACAGCCGGGCCGGTTCAAAGCGGTGCGCCCGTTCGATGTACATGACCACCGAGACCGCCCGCGCGGCGGACAGGTCCCAGTTGTTGCGGTAGCGGTTGCTCACCACCGCCCCCTGGTCCGCGTGGCCCTCCACGTTGACCGGGTTGCCCAGGGGGCGGAGCTCCTCGGCAATGGAATCCAGGACCGGGATCATCTCCGGCCGCAGCTCTGCCAGCCCCGCGTCAAAAAAACGGCTCGCGGCGAGCCGGATGGTCAGCTTTCCGTCCTCCGTGGAGACCTGCACGGCGTTGGAGATGCCCTTGTCCATCAGGTAGGGCTTCAGCTTCTTCTCCAACTGCTTGCGCAGCGCCTCCGCCCGGGCGCGGCTGGGCTTCTGGCCACCGGCGGTGCTGCCCGCCCCGCGCAAGGAGTTGTCCCGGCCAGCCACCAGTCCCACCGCCTCGCCGCCGCCGTGCCCCTGAAAGTGCATGGCCCAGCGGATGGACTCCAACACCTGCTTCTTCTTCTGCTGGTCCTGCCGGCCGGTGGCGTACATCACCACGAAGAAGGCGAAGAGCAGGGTGATGAAGTCCGCGTAGGAGACGAGCCAGCGCTCATGGTTCTCGTGCTCCTCGTGGACCTGTCGCTTGGCCAAGGCTGCCTCCGGGAGGTTACTTCTTGTGCTCGTCGTGTGCGGCGTGGCTGCCCGCGAAGGACTTCAGCTTCTCCTCGATGATGCGCGGGGACAACCCCTCCTGGATGGAGAGCAGCCCCTCGGCGATGAGCGTTTTGCGCTCCTTCTCCATGGCGGCGTTGCGCTTCATCTTGGTGGCGAGCGGCAGGAAGAACAGGTTGGCCGAGCCCACGCCGTACACGGTGGCCACGAACGCCACGGCAATGCCGGGCCCCAGCTTGGTGGGATCGTCCAGGTTCTCCATCACGTGGATGAGGCCCAGCACCGCCCCGAGGATGCCCACCGTGGGGGCGAAGCCGCCCGCGGACTCCCAGACCTTGGCGCCCGCGTTGATCTCCTCGAACTCGACGAAGATGGCAACCTCCAGCGTCTCGCGCGTCACGTTGGGGTCCACGCCGTCCACCACCAACTGCAGGCCGCGCTTGAGGAAGGGGTCGCTCAGCTCGGCGATCTTCCCTTCCAGGGACAGCACCCCCTCGCGGCGCGCCAGCCCGGCCAGCTCCACCAGCTTGGCGGACAGCCCGGCCATGTCGGCATTCTGGGCCTTGAAGGTGGTCCCCACCTGCTTCATGCCGCGCATGAACTCGTCCTTGGGGAATGCCACCATGCACGCGCCAAGGGTGCCGCCTATGACGATGATGAACGCCGTCAGCTGCACGAGCGAGCCGGCGTGTCCGCCCTCGAGGAATTGGCCGAGCAGGATGGCTCCAATGGAGCCCACGATGCCCAGGATGGTGAGGAGATCCATGACGGGTGCTTTTTAAGACTGCGCCGGGATGATTTGCAGCCCCGCGAAGACGCGGCGGCGGAAGTCCACCACGCGCCGCATGATCTCCTCGGGTGGTTCCTTGACCAGCAGGCGCAACCCCGTGCTCAGGGTGAGCACGGTGTCCGGCGTCCGCTCCACCTGCAGGATGAGGTCGTCGTTGATGATCAGCTCGCTCCCATCCAGGCGTGTAACTGCAATCATGACGTTGCTCCCAAGTCCTGCCGTATGGCTTCCGCCAGCCTAGCGCTTCAGCGAGATGAGTTCCTGCAGCAACTGGTCCGCGGTGCTGATGGTCTTGCTGTTGGCCTGGAAGCCGCGCTGGGCGGAGATCATTCGCACGAATTCGCTGGAAATATCCACGTTGCTCTGCTCAAGCCTCCCGGCCACCACCGCGCCGCGGCCGCCCTCGCCCCCCGCGCCCACCGTGGGCTGGCCGGACTCGGGGCGCTCCGCCCAAAGGTTGCCGCCCACCGAGGAGAGCTTGTCCTGCGCCTGGAAGCTGGCCACCGCCACCTGCGCCACCGTGCGGGACTGGCCGTTGGTGAACATGCCCACCACGTTGCCCTGGCTGTCCACGTCAATGCGGCTGAGCACCCCCGCCTCGAAGCCGTCCTGGTTGGTGAAGGTGGTGGCCGAGGCGTTGGCGAACTGGCTGAACCCACCCAGCCCGGTGCCGCCGTTCACCGTGGCGTCTCCGAAGTTGAAGGAGAGCTCCTGCGGGGTGGCGTCCGGCGGGTTGAAGGTGAACGGGCCGGTGGTGGCGTCCGTCAGCTTGCCATCCGAGTCGAACGTCAGCGTCCCGTTGGCGATGTCCGTGGGCACCCCCGCCACGTCCGTGACCGCGTGGTACTCCCACGTCCCCGGGCCGGTGTGCGAGTAGTACACGTCCACCTGGTGCGCCTTGCCGAGCGAGTCGTACACCGTGACGGACGAGGAGAAGTTGGAGGTGGCGTCCGGGTTGGCCGGGTCGAACGGCGTGGAGATGATGGGCGCGTCCGAGGACAGGTTGCCCTTGAGGGTGATGCTCCCGGTGGCCTTGGCCGGGGAGTTGACCGCGCCCAGGTCGAGGTCCCCGAGCGGCCCGGAGACCGAGCCGTCCGTGGCCGCGGTGTAGCCCTGCACGCGCAGCCCCTCCAGGTTGACGAGGTGCCCGGACTCGTCCATCCGGAACTGCCCGGCCCGCGTGTAGAACTGCCCCGGGACGCCGTTGTGCTCCCCCTTCACCACGAAGAAGCCGGGCCCCTGCAGCGCCAGGTCCGTGGCCTGCCCCGTCTGAAGCAGCGCCCCCTGCGAGAACATCCGCTGCACCGCCTGCAGCCGGGTGCCGTTGCCCATCTGGCCCACGCCGCCAATCAGCGTTTCGCTGAAGGCCGCCTCGAACGCCGCGCGGCCCGCCTTGAAGCCCACCGTGTTGCTGTTGGCGATGTTGTCGCCCACCACGTTGAGTTCGTCGGTGTTGGCGGCGAGGCCCGAGGTGCCGATGTACAGCGAAGAGATGAGGCTCATGGCGGGTGCGTCCTTTCTGCGGTGGGGAGGAGGGAAGTGGTGGGAAGGGTGCGGGGTCAGCCGGCCAGCTCGATGGCGAGCACGTCCGACATCTTCAGCGTGGCGCCGTTCACCTTGAGCTCGGGGTAGCCGCGCTCGAAGGTGACGCCCGCCACCACGCCGCGCCCGCGCGAGTCCACGGTGAGCGAGTTGCCCGCCGCGTCCGTGGCGGTGAAGGAGACCTTGTACTTCCCCGGCGGCACCGGGCTGCCCGAGTCGTCCAGGCCGTCCCACTGCGCGGAGAACTCGCCCGAGTTCTGCGAGCCCAGCTTGTAGGTGCGCACCGTGCGGCCGTTCTCGTCCTTGATGACGGCCGTCACCTCGGTGGCGGACTTGTCCAGGCTGCCCATCAGCGCCACCGGCCCGCCTGAGGCCTCCACCGTGTCCGTGCGGTAGCTGACCTGCCGCCCCACCAGGTTGGCCGCGCCCACCTGGTTGGCCGCCGCCTGCCCCATCACCATCGTCTCCATGCGGGTGTTCATCCCCTGGAGCTGCTCCACGTTGGCGAACTGGGCCAGCTGCGCCACGAAGGCCTGGCTGTCCATGGGGGAGAGCGGGTCCTGGTGGGACAGCTGCGTCATCAGCAGCTTGAGGAACTCGTCCTTCCCCAGCCGCGTGCTGCCGCTGGTGTCCTGGACGCCGGTGAGGTTGTTGCCAACGGAGGTGATGGACATGGTCTAGGCCCTGACGCGAACTTGACGGGGGTGAGCCTCTTCACCTTCCGTGCCGCTCGCATCAGGGGCACGCGGCGTCACGAAACCGGCGGCCACCTCCGGCTCGAACGGCACCACGTGCTCACGACCGTCCTGGGGCTGCTGACCGCCCCCCTGGCCCATCTCGAAGCTGCCCAGCGACAACCCGGCCTGCGCCAACAGCACCCGCAGTTCCTCCGGCGCGCGCTGGAAGGCCGCGGCCCCGGCCCCCTCCACCCGGAGGTTGGCCACCGAGTCCTTCACCTTCAGCTGGACCCGGACGTCGCCTTCGTCCGTGGACACCGACAGGCGGGCCACGTTGGGCAGGATGGCCAGATGCAGCGTGGGCAGGTCCATGGCCGCCAGGGCCACCGGGGCGGGCAGGGGAGGCGGTGCCACAGGCTCCGCCCCGGGCGCGGCGGAGGGGGGGGCGCCGGGCTGGGCCGCGAGGGGAATCGCCTCGGAGCGGTGGGAGGGGGACTCCCCCGTCTCCGCGGTGGAAGGTTTGCGTGACGCGGCCTCGGCAGCTTGCGGCGTCACCTTCGTGGCGCCTGAGGAGGCGCCCGTGACGGCGTTCCCCTTCAGCCGGGCCGCCCCCGCGGCCTGGGCCGAGCGGAGGGGTTGGGGACCTGCGGCGAAGGGGGGCTGGAGGGGAGCGCCCTCGCCCGGGACAGGTGCCCGGCCCCGCCGGGGCTTGTCCTCCCCCTCCTGGTCGGCCTTCGCGGCCAGCCCCTCCGGCTTGCGGGGGCGGGCCCGGGACGGCAGGCCGTCCTGGGCCGGGCGGAGAGTGGGGGCGTCCTGGCCGTCCTGTGTTGCGTCTGCCCCCTCCGCGGGGGCCGCTTGCCTGGGCGCTCCGGCGGGCTTCTGGGGGGCGTTTGCCGCCTGCGGAGGGGGCTCTGCGAGGAGCTCGTCGAAGCTGCTGGCCTCGCCCGGGCGACTTCGGTCAGCGGTGGCTGCGGGGAGTGCGGACGTGGCCAGCGGCGAGAGCTCTTTCATTTGTCACCTGGTTTGGGAGGCGCCAGCGCCATCCCGCTCATCAGGTCCGCTGCAACATCCGGGCGCAGGTTCTCCATCACCTTGGCCACGGCGGCGGGCTTCATCTTCTGGAGCAGTGCCACGGCGAGAGGCCGGTCCAGCCGGCTGATGAGGCCCGCGGCCTGGTCCGGCTTCATCGACTTGACCGCAGAGGCGAGGTCCTCCAGCTGCTGCTTGCCAATGGTGGCCACCGCCCGTGCGCCGGGGCCGCCATTGCCCGGGGCGCCGTTCCCGCCCCCCGCGCCGGACGCTGCGGCCCGGCTGGCCTCCTGCAGCTTCTGGGTCTCCGTGCGCAGTTCCTCCCGCGCTGCAGACAGTTCGGATGCCAGCTTCTCCAGCTGCTCCCGCTCGGCGGCGAGCGCCTTGCGCTCCTCCTCCAGCTTCTGTCGCTCTCCCTGCCGGGCGGCCGCGGACCTCCGGAGCTCCTCCCCCAGCGCGGTGCCGGACAGCGAGGAGGGGGGGGCCTGCGGCTCGGTCTGGCCGCCGTCCGGGGTGCCGCCGTCCGGAGTGCTGCCGTCCGGAGTGCCGCCGTCCGGGGTGCCGCCGTCGGAGGCTGCCCTGGCGGCGGCGGGGGTGGCGTGCTTCTCGGTGTCCCCCGCGGCGGCCTTCCCGGCGTCCGTGGTGCCGTGGTGGCCCGGGCCGGAGGCGGCAGCGAAGAGGGTGGCGGCGAGCGCGAGCGAGGGGAGGGCGTCAGGCACGGCGGGGCTCCGGGGGGGCCAGGGTGGCGCGGCGGACCAGTTCCAGCGCGTCCTGCAGCGAGCTCCACTCGGTGGGGGCTTGCTTCAAGGCCTGGATGAGCGAGGGACGGCAGGCGATGGCGCGGTCCACCCTGGGGTTGGAGCCGGCCACGTAGGCCCCCACCTCGATGAGGTCCGCGCTGTCGCGGTAGGCGGCCATCAGGTCCCGCACCTGGGAGGCGAGCTGCAGGTGCTCCGGCTTGCAGATGTCCGTCATCACGCGGGAGACGGACTGCAGGATGTCCACCGCGGGGAACTGCCCGGCCCCGGCCAGCCTGCGGGACAGCACGATGTGGCCGTCCAGCGCGGCACGGGCGTTGTCCACCACGGGGTCCGACAGGTCGTCCCCCTCGGCGAGCACGGTGTACAGCGCGGTGATGCTGCCCTCGCCCGCGCCATTGCCGGCCCGCTCGAGCAGCCGCGGCAGCACGGCGAAGGTGGACGGCGGGTAGCCGCGGGAGGTGGGGGGCTCGCCGGCGGCCAGCCCCACCTCGCGCTGGGCCATGGCCACGCGGGTGAGGGAGTCCACCAGCAGCATCACCTTCTTGCCCCGGGACCGGAACCACTCGGCCAGCGCGGTGGCAGCCATGGCCGCGCGGATGCGCACCAGGGGGGGCTCGTCCGCGGTGGCCACCACCACCACGCTGCGGCGGAGCCCTTCCGGTCCCAGGTCCCGCTCCACGAACTCGCGCACCTCGCGGCCGCGCTCGCCCACCAGCCCCACCACGATGATGTCCGCCTTGCACGCCCGGGCCACCATGCCCATCAGCACGCTCTTGCCCACGCCGGGGCCGGCGAAGATGCCCATGCGCTGCCCCTCTCCCAGCGTGAGGCAGGTGTCGATGGCGCGCACCCCCAGTTCCAGCGGCCGGTGGATGCGGCGGCGGCTCATGGCGTTGGGCGGCGGGGCCTGCAGCGGCACGCGGCCGCGGAGGAAGAGCGCGGGGCCACCGTCCACCGGGCGCATGGCGCTGTCCACCACGCGGCCGAGCAGCGCCTCGCCTACCGGGACGTCCTGCCCGCCCTGGCGGGGGATGACGGCGCAGCCTTCGCAGATGCCGGTCATCTCGCCGAACGGCATGAGCAGCGCCTGGGGCCCGGAGAAGCCCACCACCTCCGCGGGGACGAGCCGGCCGGTGCTGGAGCGGATGTCACAGGAGGTGCCCACGCCCACCCCGGGCAGTTGGGCCTCCACCATTATTGGGGCGCAGCGGACCACCTTCCCCTCGAGCGCGAGCACGTCCGCCTTCTCAATGGCGGTGGCCAGCTTCTCCATGTCCAGCAGGCTCACGAGACCGCCTCCTCGGCGCCCAGGGCCCCCTCCAGCTGCCGCTTCATCTCCGCCAGCCGGGTGGCGAGCCGGCCGTCCACGCGGCCCAGCTCCGAGTCGATGACGCAGTCGCCTGCGGCGAGCGAGCTGTCCGGGCGCACCTCCACGGTCATCATGGAGAGCTCGCCCATCTGGCGCACGCCGCCCGCGGCCTCCAGCCGCCGGCAGTCCTCCGGGTGCAGGCGCACGGTCAGTGTGCGGGCGTCCCCCACCTTGCGCACCGCGGAGCGGATGAGCGCGAAGAGGGCGGCCGGGTTGGCGGAGACCTCCATCTCCAGGATCTTCTTCGCAACCAGGAAGCCCAGCTCCAGCGCGTCGTTGCGGGACTGCTGGGCGAGGTGCTCGGACTCCAGGCGCAGCTGCTCGAGCGCCATGGCCAGCGCGCGGCTGCCCTCGGCCAGCCCGGAGGGCGGCGCGGGCGGGGGCGGTGGGGCAGGGGGAGGCGCCGGGGTGGGCTCCGGCCCCGCCACGGCCATGGTCAACCCGGGGGGCAACCCCTCCTCCTCGCCCTCCGCCCCGGCGTCCCACGCCACGCCCAGGGAGGGGCGCGCCTCGCCGAGCCGGCGGAACGACAGCGCCACGGGCTTGCCGTCGCCGGAGCGGCCGAGGAACGCAGGCTTGCGGGGAGGTTGGGAGGCCATGGCTCAGGGCTCGCTAGACCATCTTGTCCGTGGCGCGGACGATGGTGATCTTCTCCGCCTCGGCCAGCTCCACCGCCTTCTTGGCGATGGTGGCCTGGGCCGTCTCCACGTCCGACAGCCGCACCGGGCCGAGCGCGAGAATTTCGTCGTTGAGCATCTCGCCGGCGCGGGTGGACATGTTCTTGAGGAAGCGCTGCTTGACCTCCGCGGAAGCCCCCTTGAGGGCGAGTGCCAGTTGCCGCTGGTCCACGTCCCGCAGCAGCGTCTGGATGTCGCGGTCCGCCAGCAGCTCCAGGTCCTCGAAGGTGAAGAGCTTGGTGCGCAGCTCGCTCGCGAGCTTGGGATCGTCCGCCTCGATGGCAGCGAGCACCTCGTTCTGCTGCGCGGTGGGGGTGCGGCGCAGGACCTCAAGCGCGGCGCTGCGGCCGTCCACCTTGCGGACGCCCTCGGCCACCACCGCCTGCAGCTCCAGCGTGAGGGCCTGGCGGACCTCGCGCAGCACGTCCGGCGCCACCGCGCTGACGAGCGCCATGCGGCGAACGATGGACGGGCGCATCTGGTCCGGCATGAACTCCATCACCTGCGCGGCCTTCTCCGGGGGCAGGGAGGAGAGGACCAGCGCCACCGTCTGGGCCTGCTCACGCGCCAGCACCATGCCGAGCGACTCGGGGTCTGCGTCCGCCACGGGGCCGAGCACCTCCTCCACCGCGGTCTGGACCACCACGCCGTCAAAGGCCCGGCGCGCCACTTCAGGGCCGAGCGCCTCGGCCGCCACCATCCGGAGCAGGTCGTCACCGGCCACCACGTCACCGCCGACCTTCTCCATGGCGTCCACGAAGGCCCGCAGCGCCGCCGGGACCTCGTCCGGAGAACGGCGGCGGAGTTCCTTGGCCCCGAGCGCAATCTTCCGGACTTCGCTCTCACTCAGCTGGGAGAAGACCGCGCGGGCCACCTCGGGCCCCAGGCCCACCAACAGGGCCGCGCTGCGGACCGCGCCTTTGCCCACGAGGGGCAGGGCAGGGGGCGGGGGCGTCGTCTCTGCTTCAGGCATTGGCGGGCGTCTCCATCTCTGCGCCGTCTTCGTTCGTCATCCATGCCCGGATGAGCATGGCGACCTTGTTCGGGTCCGTGCTGGCGAGCAGCTGCGCCCTCTCGCGCAGGGCCACCGCCGGCTCGGGCAGGGCGTTGGAAGAGGCTGCAATCGTCGAGCCAGCGCCCAGCTCGCCTGCGGGGACCGCACCGAGGCTCGCCTCGAGTTCAGAGAGCCTCATACCGGGGGTGAAGGGGCCTGTGGAGAGGGCGCCGGCGCTGCCGGCCAGGCCCGCCTCCAGCACCGGGGTGACGGTTTTGCCGCGGCGCAGGGCGAAGAAGCCCCCGGCGAGCAGCAGCAGGACCAGCAGGGCGGCGCCCAGGGACAGCCACAGCGTCATGCGGCTGGCGGTAGGGGCCTCGGCCACCGTGCCTTCCGAGGAGGCGGCGGTGAAGACGGCGGAGCGGACGTCCAGCTGGTCCCCGCGCTCGTCGTCAAAACCCACGGCGCGCTTGGCCAGGTCCGCGTAGCGGGCCAGCTCCTCGTCCGAGCGGGGCTTGCCATCCTGGCCGTCAATCAGCAGCGCCACCGACAGCTTGCTGACGCGCGGCTGCTGGATGACGGTGGTGGTGGTGGTGCGGGAGATCTCGAAGTTGCGGCTCTCGTCGCTCGCGGCGTTGGTGTTGTTGGTGGTGTCCGGGCCGCCGCCGCCCGCCTCGTCCTCCTGCATGGGCTGGTTGGCGGCCGCCCCGGCCACGCCTGAGTTGGAGGGCTGCTGCTGGTTGGAGTTGGTGGTCACCTTGCGCTCGTTGCGCACGGCCACCTGGTCCGGATCGTACACCTCGGCGGCGGTGCGCACCTCGCTCGTGTCCAGCGCCACGTTGACGCGCGCCACCACCGCGCCCGTTCCCAGCGCAGGCTCGAGCAGCGTCACGATGCGCCGCTCCAACTCCCGCTCCATCTTGCTCTGGTAGCGCCCGGGCCCCTCGCCAAAGGGGCTGGTGTCCGACAGCACGTTGCCCTTGCCGTCCACCACGGAGACGGACTCGGTGGAGAGGCCGGGCACCGCGGAGGAGACGAGGTGGCGGATGCCCGAGACCTGCCGCTCGTCCAGCACGCGCCCGGGCTGGAGGTTCACCACCACGGCGGCCGAGGCCTTGCGGTCCTCGTCCCGGTACAGCCCGCGCTCGGAGAACGTCAGGTGCACGCGCGCGTTGCGGATCTCGGAGAGCCGGCCAATGGTGCGCGCCAGCTCGCCCTCGAGCGCCCGGCGCAGGTTCACCTTCTGCGTGAACTCGGACACGCCGATGTCGCCGCGGTCGAACAGCTCGAAGCCCACGCCGCCCCCGCGGGGCAGCCCGGCGGTGGCGAGCAGCATCCGCGCCTCGTGCACCTGCGTCGCGGGCACCGCCAGGGCGGCGCCGTTGGCCTCGGAGCGGAAGGGGATCTTCGCCGTCTTCAGCAGGGCGGAGGCCTCGGAGGCGTCCTCGGGGGCCAGGTTGGTGAAGACGTACTGGTACCCCTCCGCGCTGCCGCTCCCCAGCAGCACCGCGGCCGCGCCGCCCACCACGGCCAGCACCAGGCCGGCCAGGAGGGCAATGCGCGTCCCCGCGGGCAGCTCGCTGAAGCGCTTGGGGAGGTCCTTCAGGGCGTTGACGAGCGGCTCCATTCAGTGGCTCTCCTCAGACCTGCATCCGCATGATTTCCTGGTACGCCTCGACCAGCTTGTTGCGGGCCTTGGTCATCACCCGCAGCCCGATGTCCGCCTTCTCCAGGGCCATGGCCATCTCGTGGAGGTTGCCCTCGCCCATGGCCACCTTGGCGGCCTGCGCGTCCGCGTTCTGCTGCAGGCCCTCCACGTGGGAGACCGCCTTCCGCAGCGTCCCCTCGAAGTCCGCGGCGCCGCCGGCGGAAGGGGCCGGGTCCCGGACCGTGGAGCCGGGCTCGAAGGCGATGTTCGGAATCTGCGTGATGTCCACCGGCATGGCTTACTTCCCAATCTCCAGGGCCCGGGTGGCCATGGTCTTCAGGGTGTCCATGGCGGTGGCGTTGGCCTCGTAGCCGCGGCTCGCCGACATGAGGTTGACGACCTCGTGGATGGGGTTGACGTTGGGCAGCGTCACGAAGCCGTCGCCGTCCGCGTCCGGGTGGCCCGGGCTGTAGACGCGCTTGCCGGGGGAGGGGTCCGCCACGATCTTCTCCACCGTCACGCTGGCCGTGCCCTCCGCGGCGAGCGCGTTGTCGAAGTTGGAGCGGAGGACCGGATCCAGCCGCTTGTAGGGCTGGCCGTCCGGGCCGCGCGTGGACTCGGCGTTGGCCAGGTTGCTGGTGGCCAGGTTGACGCGGGTTCGCTCCACCGAGAGGCCGGAACCCGAAATCTGCATCGCCTTGAAGAAGTCCATGGGTCAGGTCCTTTCAGGAGTCATGCCGCGCCGTCTGAGGCGGCGTAGCGGAGGATGGCCAGCTTGCGCTGGGCGGCCCGGGTGGAGGCGCCGTACTGCATGGCGTTCTCGGCCAGGGAGGCCATGGTGCGGTCCAGGTCCACGGTATTGCCGTCCTGCGTGGGGGAGCCGCCGGGGAGCTCCCGGGCCTGGATGTGGCCGAAGGAGCCCGGGGATGCCGGGGCGGGAGCGGCCGGGGTGGCGGGCTGCAGCAGTGTCGCCTCGGAGGTCAGGGCCGTCAGCGGGGGAGCCTCGCCGGCGAAGCTC
>Ga0194134_10004680_pt1 | contig 13532 bp, 13 predicted proteins | sample TA2KigOff0mmetaG_FD_148602 | JGI IMG/M metagenome (GOLD analysis project Ga0194134, IMG submission 148602) | Freshwater microbial communities from Lake Tanganyika, Tanzania - TA2015056 Kigoma Offshore 0m | ecosystem: Environmental > Aquatic > Freshwater > Lake | place: Tanzania: Lake Tanganyika... | reverse complement strand
GTTTACTAATCCTAATCAAAATGTTCCTGTATATAACGTATCTGTGTTTCCGTGCGGTTTAGAGGGAATTGTAATTAGATTTACAAACTATACTGTATATAAAGAAGAAAAAAAAGCAGGTCTATTCCAAATCATCGTAGGAGTTGTTGGTTTACTCGCTGGCGTAGTTCTTTTATTACCAGTCATTGCGGGCGGATTGTTACCCTCTCTAGTGTTTGCTTTTAAGGCAACTGTAGCTGCTTTTTCAACTCTTGGTGCGTCATTTGGATATTTAGTAAGTTTACTATTTAGTAACGACGATTCCGCAGTAATAAATTATGATATTATTCCACTTAGAGATTATTTAAGTGGTAGATTGATATCAGCGTCAGTTTTCTGTAACGTTAGTAATTTTATAGATCAAGGACCAGTATCTGATTTAGCTCAATTATCAAATAAAAAGCACCAATCTGCGTCTGGTGGTAGAGTTAATACTAATCCATTAACTGGATCAAAATTCATAGACATAGAGAAGGAGTTTAAAAATTTTCGCAATAGAACTGAAGACCGAGGAGCAGAACGATTATTTACGAATATTAAATCGATTGCACATTCTACAGGCAATTATAATTTAGTGCTAGTAGAAACTAAGGTAGGAATAAGATTTGATAATTTTATTACAGTTACAGATACATCTGGCGAATATTTAAATGAACTATATTTTCCAAGAACAGGATCAGCGAATAGAGACTCTGTTACGAATTTAAATAAAATAAAACATGATTCTAATTCAGCACTTTATTACGGTGTATCAGGCAATCCAGGAAAATTAATTTTTACAGGTTCATACTATATAAATAATTATCCAGTTGAAGCCTATTACACAAATACAAATACATCATTACCAAATGAAGCGGCTAGAGATTCTGATTTATGGACATCAAATCCACTCTGGAAAGTGTATACTACAAGTAGTTTAAATAATAAAACATTAGTATCGGCAATAAAATTAGATAATAATAAATATATATTAATTACCGATGAGGAATTATCTTTAAAAGACGTAAAAGACGTGAATTCATCAGTAACATTACCAATATATTTTGTCGAAAATGCCGCTAATTTGGCATCGCCACTACTTCAACAAAGCGGAAGCCATGTAAATTTTCTGAAAACACAAAATTTACAACTGGGATATACCGATGAGCAATTTAACCAATTAAACCAACAATCGCAATCGGGTAGAAGAGGAAGAGGTCTTGAAAAAGCAAATTATTCAGCAAAATTAACCGTCAATAAATGTAAATTATTAGATATAACCAAAATTAGTGACACGGAAGTAATTGTGGTTGGAACCAATGCAGTCGTTATATATGGATATTTAAATGGTAATACATGGATTTGGTTGAGAGTGGATTATCTTGTGGGGGATAACGTCGAAAATAAAAACATTAGAAAAACAATAAATTATCCATTAAATCAATATAGTGTAAAAGTGATTGGAGGGGAGAATGACAAAACAGTTATTATTGTAGGAGATTCTACGGCTATTGGTAAATTCTTAGGTATTACGTTACAATGTAAACTACCAGTCAAAGCAGATCGGAATTTGCAAAATAATTGGAAATGGCAAACTAGTTTGTATAATGTTTTAATATTTGATAACAATGCGAATGTTATAAACAAGAATAGTTCATTTAATGATATTTGTGTTGACGAATTTAATAATCATATAATTGCGGGATATAATCAAAATCCTTCAGAATCTTATTATTATTATGGATTTCGAGCGGGCTATGATATCGATACTAATATAAAAATAAATTGTTGTGATATAATTGATGGTGAAAGATTCTTATTTGGTGGAACTAAGAGTAATAAGATATTTTTATCAGTATATGGTAGGTAATTCAACTATAACATATGGAATTATCAAGTTTAAAAAAATTAAAAAGCGATACAATCTCAAATAAAGATTTGATTTTTGTTCAGGACATGAATGATGTTGAAACAAAAGCATTATTAGTTGAAGATTTGTCTAAGTATATAATAACATCATCGAATTTATATAATTCTTTAAAAACAGGAAGTTATTTAGGTCGATTTGTTGGTAATCATTATGGAATATCTACAAATTCAACTAGTTCACTACTTTCTTCTTTTTCAAATACTTCAAATTTTTTAACTTATCCAAATAATTCTACATCATCATTTTCAATAGTATCATTGTCATCATCATATGCGTCATCGTCAAATATTGCTATTTCTTCATCATATTCAAACAAATCGAACTCAAGTTTATCGTCATCATATGTAAATATTTTGACATATAGTGCTTCTTTTAAATCAAACACATCATCATTATCCAAAGTATCAACTTATTCAAATTCTTCAGATTATCTAATTTATGATGGAAGATATAACGGAATAGTAAATAAATCAATAATATCGGATTATTCTTATACATCTTCTTTTTGTTATACATTACCTAAAAATAAATTGATACAAAAAACTACTAGTGAATATAAAATAGATCCTGCTATAAATGGTATTTTAGTAAATGATTCTACATCTTCCGCAGCAATATCATCATCGATTGCTAGACAATCTGAACGAGCAGAATATATAGAAAAATCAGACTTGTCTTTAAAATCTAAAATTACTGATAATTCGGATAACAGTGTATTTGCCTATATTAATTTTAAAATATTTTTAAATACTTCCCTTACAGGGGAGGAGTTTAACAATATACAGAACAAAGATCAAGAAGATCCTCTAAAAAAAATCTTTTTTGATTTTGATGTCTACCAATATAAAAATATTGCACAGCCTGGATTAGGTTATTGGTATGATAATGGATATATGGTTGTATTTACGGGATCTTACCAAAACCCCCCACTAAATAATAAATCTACTGTTGTTTTATCTGATATTGGATTGGCAGTATGGCCGTTACAAACTCCAGTTTCTTTTTTTTACAGAAATTATGGATGGCCATTAGATGGAAATAAATTCGCTGTTGGAATATTTTATGGATCTTCTGCAGATGGAAATCCAAAAGGTAATTTTAGAGGAGCGTCCGCAGAATCTATTGTATCAGTTGTTATGTATTCAAATTCATCAGGAATTGATAATCCAGTATCATGTTCGGTTGAAACGCTCGAGAATTCTGATTTAGCATCTGCGTGTTCAAAGGTATAATATATATGTCTTTTCAAATTACAAATCTTAAGAAATTAATATATTCCCGCATTTCAGGAAGTGAACGTATTATTGTAACTGATGTAACAAGTAGCGGTAAGATAGAAACCAAGGCTATTGAATTAAATGAATTAAAACATTTTTATGTTACATCATCTAATATTAATAATACATTTAAAACTGGTTCATATTATGGAGATTTTTATGGTATTTTTTCGGGATCAGTTGATTCGTCTTCATATTCTATTACAAGTAGCAAAAGTTTAATTACAAATAATTTAGTATATTCAATTTCAAACGGAACGGCATCATATTCGATTAATTCATTATCTTCAAGTAAATCAAAACAATCTGATTATAGTTTGAGTTCGTCATTTAGTAATTTTTCTAATTATTCAGTTACCTCCTCACATGTATTTATAAATGAGAAAATTAATCTTACAAATACATCAAATAAATCTGATAGTTCTATTTCATCTAGTATATCTCAAAAAACCACATTTATAATTCCGTCTAATAATAATGGAATAGTGAGACGATCTATACATAGTGAAAGGAGTGTAAAAGCGGAAATCGCCGAAGGACTTTCTCCTAAAAATACAACTAAAATGTTATATGCTTATGAAAGTGAAGAATCACTTAATTCTTTAACAGCGTCTGTTAGTAAATTTTCTTCATATGCTAATTCATCATTTAGAAGTTCAACCGTTTTCGCAAATACTGATGCATTTGCATATTGTTCATTTACAATAAAAAATAATACAGTGGTTCCTATTTGTTGGTATAATGTTTCAAAAATAAGTTTTATAAAAACTCCGAGAGATTTCGGTGGGCGTCAATTTATAATTTCATATAATAATCCGCCAAGTAGAAATCAAAAATTATTTGTAAAAGCCGACAGTTCTCCATTAATAACGACGGGTGGGAACTATGATGCTAAAAGCATCGCAAATATAAAAAATAATTCTGCATGTTGGGCATTAAATTGTTCTAGAACAAGTGCTCTTATATATGTTCAAAGTTTTATATATGGAAAAACAAGTTGGCAGGGTGGCTGGTGGGAAGAAAAAAGATATTTGAAGGCAGATGAGATACGTTTAGACGTATCAAACATTATATTTTCATTTGCAGCAGTTACTATTGATTTTAATATATCTGGATCTAATAATGAAGATCCTCCAACAACCAATCCAAGTAATTGTTAGTGATTTTATCAACCATCAAATATATATATAGGTATGCCAAAAATAAGCGATTTATTACAATATCCAGGACAAGTTACGGGAAGTGACTTTTTTGCTATTGTGCAAAGCAGTTCACTAGACACTTACAGAGCTTCAATATCTGATGTATCACTCGCTGTATCGACGGGGAGTTTTACTGGATCTTTTGTCGGAAATTTTTTGGGTAATATTACTGGATCGATATATGGAAATCTTGACGGAATTGCTACTACGTCGTCATTATCTTTAAATTCTAAAGAATTGCAATATCCTAATATTTCTACTGCTTCTTTTGCTATTTTTTCTACATACGCGGATACATCAAGCACCGCGTCAAGTGCACAATCATTAAATTACCCAAATAGTTCTACCTCTTCATTTTCAATTATTTCTATTTTTAGTAATTCAGCTAGTTTATCAACTACATCATCAAATTCTATCACCAGTAGTTATTCCAATATATCCGAATTAGCATATACATCATCATATACTTTTTATGCCGAAACCGCATTTAGTTCTGCATTTTCGCCTTCATCAAGTTATTCAATAACATCCTCAAATTCTAATGTTTCTTCATTTGCATATTTATCAAATACATCATCTTATTGTATTTTTACGTCGAGTTATGCAATTACCAGTTCTATATCTATAACTTCTAGCTATTCAAATACCTCAAGTAATTCAATAAATTCGATAACTTCAAGTATAGCTATCACTTCTTCACATTCTCTAATTTCAGATGTAAGTGTATATGCTACAAATGCATTATATTCATATACTAGCAGTCTTTCTCAATTTGCAAATAACACTACATCCGCTTCATATTCAGAGACATGCAGTGTCTTAGGATTTACTCCATCAAGAACAATAACATATTCATCTCCTGGCATTCATTATTTTAGATTCAAAAATAATTCAGTCGGAAGTTATAGTGCCACGCCTACAACATCGTCATTATTATTAAGAATAACTGCGATTGGAGCAGGTGGTGGAGGTGGCGGTGCAACTTCAAATGGAAGTGCTGTAGGAGGATCCGGTGGCGGTGGTGGGGCTTATGTTCAATCTTATTATACATTACCAACTGCATCATCTGATATACTAACACTAGTTGTTGGAAATGGAGGTAATGGCGGAACAGGTTCGTTGGGTGCCGCATCTACATTTGGAAGTAAAGGTCTTGACGGTAATGATTCTTATGTATATTTAACATCGAGCACGATGATTGTTCTTGCCAATGGCGGATATGGTGCCGAAGGCGGAGTTACTACTCCAAATAGCGGTTCAGGCGGAAAAGGATCATTGAGTTCTGGAAGTATAATTGTAAGTGGCGAAGATGGATATACTTCAACCACCGTTTCTGGGTCTGCCGGCGGCGTTTGTTATTTTGGTGGAGCAGGTGGGTCAATGAATACTAATATTTCCGCATCAGGTGTATTATCTTCGTCTTGGTATGGTAATGTAGGCGAATCACCTGGCGGCGGTGGTGGTGGTGCGAGTTCATTCGCCACGACTACGACTGTCAATGGAGGAAGAGGTGGTCATGGCCAAATTATAATAGAATGGCAATAAAAAAAATTGATTTTTTCTTATAATTTGATATATATAGGTTAGATGACTAAAGTTGGCATCCTTGTATGTCTCTAAAGGAATACATGAAAATGGGTCTATAATAGACCATTTAAGAAAGAAAAATATATATGATAGTAGTAAAACATCAAAATAATCCGTTATCTCATGCAATTCATCGTGACGAGTTTTTACAACCGTTTGACCAATTATTCGATGAATTTTTTAAAGCAAACGTTCCATCATTTACTCAAGAATTCGGAATAGACTTTTTTGAAAAGGGGTCTTATCCTAGAGTTGATGTTATTGACTTTAATGATAAAGTCGTAATAGAAGCCGAAGTTCCTGGATTAACAAAAGGTGATGTAAATGTTGAAGTTCAACAAAATGTATTAACTGTCAGTGGAGGAAAGAGTAAAAATGTCACTGATATAGAAGGTGGTAAATATATTAAACGAGAATTAAAACGATCAAATTTTCGCAGATCATTTACTTTGGGTGAGAATATTGAAAAAGATACCGTTTCAGCAACATTTGAAAATGGAATTCTTCAAATAATCCTTAACAAAGTAAAACCTGTGATTCCTGAGGTAAGAAAAGTTACAATTAAGTAATCGGTTATATATTTATATTAACCCTCTTGTGTTATAAACATGAGAGGGTTTTATTTTTTTACTATATATATCAAATATGAAAAATATATTTAACTTTGAAAAACTGGTTGGACTATCTTCTCTTTTTATAGCGAGTTGTGCTGCTTTTTTCAGTATTATTGGTATTGGAATGTTATTTAGTGGATCATCTATTGCGGCCATGATTATGGCAAGTTCACTTGAAATAGGAAAACTAGTTGCCACAACATTTTTATACAGATTTTGGAAAAAATCTCAATTTTTTTTAAAGAGTTATCTAATAATCGCGGTGTTGGTTTTGATGTTTATTACTAGTGCTGGTATTTTTGGGTATTTAACAGGTGCGTATCAACAATCAGCATTAGAAATGAAAATTTCCAATCAAAAAATAGAAGTAATAGAAAGTCAAAAAAAGTATTCTCAAGATAAAATTGATGTTTCTAAAAAAAGAATCGAAAATGTTATAAGTTTACGCAATAGTCAGGAATCAAGATTGAATGAGAGTATGACAAATAGTCTTATTGCTAGAAATCCTATACAATTACGTCAAATACAACAACAGACTGCAGATTTTATTGAACAAAGTCAAAAAGATATAGAATCGGAAAATCAAAAGATTCAAAAAAGTATTGACGAGTTACAGTCTTTTGATAAACAAATTACAGATTTGAGAATTAAAAACGGATTAAAAAAAGATATTCAGACATTTCAATTTATTGCAGACGAATTCGGAGTTCAATTAAATAAAGTAGTTAAGTGGTTTATAATCGCATTGATTTCTGTATTTGATCCTCTTGCCGTATGTCTATTAATAGCATATAATACTACATTATTTCCTAAAAAAGAACAAAAGAACGATATGAATGATGATGATTCAAAAAATTATATTCTAAAGAAAGTTCCTGTTGAGAAAGAAGTAATCAAAGAAGTAATCAAAGAAGTTCCTGTTGAAAAGGAGATTATCAAGAAAGTTGAAATTCCTATTGAGAAAGAAGTAATCAAAGAAGTCCATCATAACAATGACGGATTGAAAGGATATTTTTCTTTTTGAATTAAAATTAAATATTTTATTGTTTTTTTCATTTTAAATACTATATTTAGATATCGATACAATTATGGACCAAGCCGATATAAAAGAAATTTTGAATTTATTGAAATCATCACATAAAACTGAAGATTGGGATATTGTAGAAGAAGCAATCTCTTATCTAGAAGAATATTTGGATGAATCCGAATATGATGATTACGACGAGGAATAAGATATGATAATATTATTAAGTATTTTATTGACGATATCTATATGCGTAAATATATATTTAGGAATGTCAGCGGATCGGTTATATGACAAAATAGATACATTATCAAATTGGATGATGGAGTATAAAAAACAGGCAGAAAATACTCTTATAAAATTAAAAGAAATTGATGATAGACAAATTTTTCAAAAAGATGATGAAGTAGGTTTTGTTTTTTCTGAAATTGTAAAATTGATAGAAAAGCTCAACAAAAGAACTGAATGAAAAAAATTAAAAAATTAAAAAAAACCAAAAATGTAAGAAAATTATTATCTGAATTTAAAAAGATAAAAAAAATACGAAAAAAGAATAAACCTTCTATTAGTATAAAAAAGGAAATTACACCTATTTTACCAGTGTTAGATGAAACCAAACCCGTAAAAAAAAGGAAAAAAAGGAAAAATTCATCGACAAAAATGTATTTCACAGAAGATACAGAGAAATATATTATATTATATCATCAAACAGAAGATCAAGCTGTTCGTAATGAAATATATGAAAATTATATTAAAAACGCATTTGATAAATTAGTAGAAAATATATTCAATACTTTTAAATTTACATATTTTGACAACAGCCCATCCGAAATTAAAAAGGAAACGGTAGCTCATTTAGTGGCTAATATGCATAAATTTGAAAAAGGTAAAGGCAAAGCATTTAGTTATTTTAGTATAGTAGCTAAGAATTATTTGATTTTCCATAACAACGGAAATTATAAAAAATTTAATCAACATGTAAATATATCAGATACTCCAGATGAATCTACTGTATGTTTACAAGTGGAAGATGCACATCATAAAAATGTGGAAATGTCCGAATTTATGAAAATTATGATTGATTATTGGGAAAAGAATATCAATAAGATTTTTACAAAAAAGAGAGATTTAGGTATTGCAAATGCAGTTATTGAATTATTTAGGAATGGAAATAGAATAGATTGTTTTAACAAAAAATCTCTGTATTTATATATCCGTGAAATAAGTTCATGTAAGACTCAACAAATAACCAAAGTTATAAATAAAATGAAACATTATCAAAGTATTATAACTAAATCATATTTGGATAAAGGGTCATTACGAGCTGATTTATATAGGTAAAATTACTTCATAACCATATATATAAGATATATGGATTTAGATTTTGAATTATATAAAGGTAAGAAATATTCTTCAGTTTTGAAGGATATTGTAATTAATTCCGATGACAAAAGAAATCAGATTGATATATTGATATCTGATCTTCGTAGTATGATAAAAACCGCCAACGATGCGATTGTCATTGTTCCTTTAATTAAAGATTATTTAGATGTGGGGGTCAGAAATGATGAACAATTAGTAAAATTAGCAGCTATTGTCCAACGATTAATTAGTTCTAATGCACAATCTGGGGAAAACGATTCTGGGTTTGCGTTATCAGATGACGAACGTAAAGAATTGATGAAAGAAGCAGAGAAAATCACTAAAGAATTGAATATTCCATTAGAATTTACTAAAAAATAAATATGTATACAGACGAAAAAAAACAATTTTATGAATTAGAACCGGCAGTGGTATTGGATGTAATTCTCGATGAGAATCATCCAATATTTAAGACTAAAACTGTAATTATGGATAATACATCCGTTCCTGATAAGTTTGACGGAAAGCCGGTTTTAGAAAATTCTATTGATTATTCATGGATCGGAAGAATATTAGTAAGACCTTTGGTATCATTTTATAATATAGATAAAGATAATATAAATGATTGGGCAATTCCGATGGAAAATACAGGCATTATTGAATGTCCATTAGTAAACGAAGTTGTAATTGTTGGAAGATACTTTAAAAAATTATATTACTTCAGAAAATTAAATGTTCCTAATGGATTCTTAAATAATAATGCGGATTTTTCAAAAGAAAGATCATCCGGTCCAGCAAAAATAAATTTGGAAAAAAGGATAGATCCAAATGAAATACCAAGACCGTATCAAGGTCCAGAGTCTATTTTGGTTTCTACTAAATACGCTACAAAAGATGATAAAGGAGTTTTGGGAAGATATTTTGTGGCTAATAAAAATATTAGATCTATAAAAAAATACGAAGGGGATACTGTGATTGAAAGTCGATTCGGACAATCCATAAGATTTTCTGCATATGATTCCAATAGAGATAATGACACAGGCATAACGGAATATAGAGATTATTATAATAAAGTAAAAAATCCATATACAAACAAACCGTCCGGCGGTGGTAACCCAATGATTCTAATACGGAACAGACAAAGACCTATTAAAGATAATTCTACAGAATCTAATCCTGGCGGATTTATATCCGAAGACATAAATAAAGACGGATCGTCAATCCATATTACATCCGGATTAACTCAATCCCCATTTATATCAACCGTAAATAAAAAAATATTTCAATCACCCGACGTATGTCCATTAGAAAATCCTGCATTTTCTCCTAAAGATTCAACTAAGTTTGTTTTTCCAAATAAATTAATCGGAGATCAAATAGTTATAAATACTGATAGATTGATATTAAGTAGTAAAGCAGAAGAAACCTTTCATTTTAGTAAAAAAAGATACGCAATAGCTACAGACGATGAGTATACAGTTGATGCATCGAACCAAATCGTTATAACATCTAATACAAAAACCGTGTTAAATTCTCCTGTAATATTTTTGGGAGAATATAACCAAACAAATGAACCTGCAGTATTAGGACAAACATTAGTAGATTGGTTATTTGATTTATGTAATTGGTTGTTAGACCATAAACATGGAAATAATCATATACACCCACATCCACACGTTCATACACATCCACATATTCATCCAGACCCTCACGTTCATGTAGGCGGCGGCACGGGAGGAGGGGTGACCGGCCCACCAATACCACCTCTTACATTAGATGGTATAACTACAGGTATACCAGACGATGGAACTATCGCTGCTCTAACTAGTATGGCAAGTCCGTTAAGTATAGATACTACGAAAACACTCGGAACTGGTCCTACATTAAATGCCGTGCCAACAAATACATTAAATGCCGCGCCAACAAATACAGAAATTTCTGTAGAACAATTAGCATTACAAAAATTACGGGACTCATTAGGTTTAATTTTGAGCAAAAGAGTATTTTTGACAGGCGGTGGATATGCTCCAGGATTATATTCTTCGGTGCTTACTAAAACATTTATAAATCCATATACAGGAGAAGGAGTTCCTGGTGGATATAAATCTGCTCCATTTGGAAATGTCAGAGGACCAAATCCGTCTGACATTCATAAAAAATTTTGCTAACTTATAAAAAGTATGTCACTACTAACAAGACCACCATCCTTAAACGCTTCGAGTCCACTAAGTGGAATTGAAAATACTGCTAATTCTGTCACTAATACAGTAACAACAAATGTAGCTAGAGCATTACCAACAAAGACCGTTTCTGGTTTAAAATATAAAAAACCATTGATAGATTGTACTAAATTTCCTCTTTTATCATTGGATACAATACCATGTCCTCCTTTGCCAGAAATACCAAAGGTAGGATTGCCTAGTAAACAGGAATTAGTAAATAGAGCTACCCAATTTATACCGAAAGCTCCCGATTTACCATCTATCCCAGGACTTCCGACTTTGCCTTCAATTAATCCTACAAATGTAGTCCAAAATGAAATTAAAAAATTGGGATTGGTTCCGTGTCCAGCCGTTCCAAGTTTAAACGCTTTAAAAGGTATAATACCTGCATATAAAGCACAGATAAAACTTTGGTTAAATGAACCAATTACATTGCCAAAAATCAAAGATTTGCTTCCTAATTTACCTACAATTCCTAAACCGCCATATTTTACCTTACCATGCGATTTTAAAAAACCCCCTACACCATAAATTACATATCAATTAATCTAATTTTATTTGATAATTATACTATATGAAGACCAATGAATTAAAATCTATAATAAGAGGCATTATTCAAGAAGAATTAAAATCTATATTGCCTACTATGATACCACAGATATTAACCGAAATATTGTCTAATAACGTTAAAGGCAATATCCAAGAATCATCTAAATTCAAAGAATCTATTCAAACTCCTACGGTGTCTCAACCTACAAAACAGTTTAAAAAGTATACAAGCAACGAAACATTAAATAAAATATTGAATGAAACTGTTGGGGGCGTTCCAAAAGAAGGATCATTTGTAGGATATTCAAGTCCTATACAATCCTCTGATGGAAATTCTTTTTTAAATGAATCTGTAGAACAAATTTCAAACACTGTTAATGATGAACAGTCAAAAGTTCTTGGAATCATCAACAAAGATTTTAGATCTTTAATGAAAGCAGTGGATAGAAAGAAAAAACAAGGTAATATATCCTCTCCGATGGTTCAAACTGAATAAATATGACTACTATAGGATTAACTTTACCGATACAAAAGGGGAACAGTGGATATTTTCAACAATCATATGATTCGTTGACACAAATCCGTTCTAATTTATTGAATTTTTTTAATACCAAACCACTTGAACGTAGATTTAATCCAGAATTTGGCACAAGACTCTATAATTTTTTATTTGAACAAAAAACAGAAGATTTTGAGGGAATAATAAAAAACATCATAACAGAAGATATGCAAACTTGGTTTCCAAATGTTTTTGTGAATCAAGTATTTTTAGATATTTCTTCTGCCGAAAAAAACAATGATGTTAATAATTATATAATAAGAGTAAAAGTTCAATTTACATTTAATAAACAAACTAGTAGTTTTTCATTTGTAACTACCAATAATATATAATTAATATGCCTGATACTATACAAAAATCATTTCAACCTCTAAATAAAGATGTTAAATATCTAAATAGAGATTTTAATTCTTTTAAACAGGGATTGATTGATTTTGCGAAAAATTATTATCCAAGAAGTTATCAAGATTTTAGTGATGCATCACCTGGCACTATGTTTATCGAACAGGCATCATATGTTGGAGATGTTTTGTCATATTATATTGATTATCAGTTTAAAGAAAGTTTAATGCCATATGCAGAAGAACGAAAAAACGTTTTAACATTGGCAAAATATCTTGGGTATAGTCCTTCATCAACAAAATCAGCAACTACCCAATTGGAACTTTTTCAACTAGTGCCATCGAAAATAGATAATAACGGAAATTATATTCCGGATGATAAATATGCACTATCATTAAAACAATTTGCGCAATTTGAAAATATATCCGGACAAAAATTTCTAACAAATGAACCAATTGATTTTTCGATTGATACGAAGTTTTCACCAAGAGAAGTAACTATATATTCAAGAGATTCATTTGGAGTTCCACAATTCTTTTTATTAAGAAAAGTAGTAAATGCATTTGCGGGTGAATTAGTTGTAAAAACAGTGTCAGTTGGTAATTCTTCTCCTTTTTATAAAATAGAATTTGATGAAACAAATGTTTTAGAAATTGTAGAAATAAAAGATAGTAACAATAACAAATGGTATGAGGTAGATTATTTAGCACAAGATGTCATATTTACAGATATTGATAATATTGAGACTAATGACGGTAGTTTTTATATATATAAAACAGAAGTTCCTAAAATAATGAAGTCATTGAGAACTTCACGAAAATTTACAAGAAATATAACTGCAAATAA
>Ga0194134_10004675_pt1 | contig 13544 bp, 11 predicted proteins | sample TA2KigOff0mmetaG_FD_148602 | JGI IMG/M metagenome (GOLD analysis project Ga0194134, IMG submission 148602) | Freshwater microbial communities from Lake Tanganyika, Tanzania - TA2015056 Kigoma Offshore 0m | ecosystem: Environmental > Aquatic > Freshwater > Lake | place: Tanzania: Lake Tanganyika... | reverse complement strand
GCAGCTTGCGCTCCCGCTCCAGGGTGGCCTCCAGGCTCAGGCGCCGGCCCTGGCACTCCTCCTGCAGGTTGGAGAGCTTCTCTTTGAATTCCGCCGTGAGCCCCCGCAACTGCTCATCGGAGAGGGGTGCCACCTCCTCCTCCAGCAGGCTGATGTCCGAGACGATCGGCTGATACCGCTTCAGCTTGCGGGCATTGGGATCACCCAGCAGCAGCTTGAGCATGGAGAAGGCCGACGTGAGCTGGCGGCAGCCTACTGAGGCCTGAGCGGCGGCTCAGGGGCGAGGATCAGGGGGTGCGGGGGAGGGAGCGTGAGGCTGGTCTTGCATCGCCACGGAGGCTGGCGGTTGCGGTGGATGCCAGGGCAGCTGCTGCAACTGCAGGCACTGCTGGATCAGCACAGCTTCTGGGGTCAGGGCCGCAGCAGACGGCAGCTGAAAACAATGTTGGCTGGCAGCCAGGCCGTGGTGAGCGCCTGGAGGCGGGGTCGGCTGGTGGGCTTCGGCCGGGCCAGCAGCGATGGTGCTTTCAGGGCCGTCCTATGGGACGTGGTGGTGGCCACTGACTTACAACGGCAAGGGCTGGGCTTGCGCTTGGTGGACACCTTGTTGGCCGCCCCAGCCCTGCGCGGAGTGGAACGGGTGTATCTCATGACCACAAATGGGACTGGCTTCTACCGTCGTTTGGGCTTTGAGACCGTTCGAGAGCAGAGCTTGATGCTGCTCAGCAACCAGAGGGACGAGGAGCCAATTGGGAAGGCTTAATCAAGCGGATGAAGAGATTCGAACTCTCGACCCTCTCCTTGGCAAGGAGATGCTCTACCACTGAGCTACATCCGCACAACACAGCTCAAAGGCTGGTGGTGGCCGGTCTTTGACCGACGAGAAGGAGCATGCACCACCGAGGGCCCGTTGGTCAACCGCGGCCTTCCAGGGGCGCCACCACCCTTAGGTTGAGGGCGGTGAGCAGTCAAAACCGTGCAGGACGGGCCCAGCGGGAGCACAGGGGACCAGCCACTGGCTGGCAAACGACTCGTTGTGACGTCATTTGACCTGCAACAGCAGGAGCACCGCGGCATTGCTGTGTACAGCAAGGCCCTGCTAAGGGCTCTGAAGCAGTCGGGAGCCGAAATCTGGCTGCTCACGGATTTTGATCCGCCGATACGGGATTCAAGCTTGAAACGGGCCGCAGGGCCCGTGAAACAGCTGGTCTACGAGGCTCGCGTGCTGCATTCGCTCGCGAAGGGCTATGGGGGGCCCTTGAGCCCTTGGGCTGCTGTGCGCACCATCAGCGAAAACAAATGCTTGAGACGGCTCCTTGGGGTGTGGCTGGGATTCAGGGATTTGGGCGATCGACTGAAGCGTAGACGCAGCTATGACTTAGATCAACTGAAAAAGATCCACCTCCATCAGATTGTTGATAGCCCCTATCAAAGGCTAGAGAGACTTAAATATTTTGATGATCTTGACGGCCTGATTGGCGCTCGCTATTTATACCTAAACGCTTTCAGAGAAGCTCTGGCCAAACCACCAAAACCGGTAACACTGCGACTTGGGGGCTTTGACGCGCTGATTACAACTGCACCAATGAATTTAAAAGTGAATGGCGTGATGGTTCAAACCATTCACGACATGATTCCCTTGGAGTACGTGGAGACCACTGATCACATTGGCATCTTCCATCAACGCATGCTGATGGCCAAAGCGGCTCGAAGGGTGTTTGTCTCCCGTTCTTCGGAACAAAAATACAATCGCACCTATGGAGAGCAGACCGAGCACTCTGGACTCTGCATCGTGCAGCCCCCCTCACTTGAGGTTCCGCAGAGGAACAGTCGGCGGATTCTCAATCAGGATCTGATCAGTCTGCCGAGCCGAAATCAAGGTGGCGAGAAACAATTAACACCTTTCCAGTATGTTCTGTTTAATTCGTCAATTGAGCCCAGGAAGAATCTTTTACCCGTCATCAAAGCGTATCAGCTGTCTGGTCTTCCAGCGCTTGGCATACGCTTCTGTATTACGGGCCAGCTGAAGCGAGACTCCTACAGCAAGCAAGTTGCCAAACATGCCGACAGCAATGTGATTTTGACGGGCTACGTCGACGAGAGCTTGAAAACATCGCTCTTCCTCAATAGCTTAATGGTGGTCAGTCCGTCGTTGGTGGAAGGCTTCGGGATCCCAGTGATGGATGCTGCATGCCTGGGAATTCCTGTACTGGCCAGTCCTTCAGAATCACATCGAGAAATCCAGGAGTTGTACGACTTCAGCACCTATGTCAGGCTGTGCGATGCGCGCTCGCCTGCTTGCTGGGGAGAGGCGATGGATGCCTTGGCTCAACGGGAACAACGTCGCATCAGCAACCTTGGCAACCAAGCCGAACGGGATCGAAGATTGGCACGCTATCAAGACTGTGCCAGCCGCGTCTTTGAAAAGTTTCGTCAAGACTTGTGCTCACAAATCCTTCGGGAAAATCACTAAATCATAAACGGAAGCTGTGACCGCTTCGCCTCAAGACGAAAGCAGGCGTAAACAATGCCCAGGAGATTAATGAACAGAACCAGCAGGGCGGAGCCGAGGTCTAAATGACCGTGCATTAGGCTTTCTCGAATCGGATTTAGCACTTGAAATAGTGGATTCATTTCGGCCGTCCAGGCAAAGGAGCCTAGATTCTTTTTGAAGTAGAGAATAGGGGAAAGCAAAAAGGCAAGTTGCAAAACAATCGGCACCAGTTGATAAAGGTCACGATATTGAGCACCCCAAAGACAGATGAGGAGAGGAACCCAAAAGCAAAAGAGGGCCAGATTGAGAAGAGGCAGCCAGCCGTACAGCAATAGGTTTAGTACTAGATCGCCTTGGAAGAAAAGGAGCGCCAACAGGACCAATGCAAAAGATTGCATGAAAGTTTGCAACTGGAATGCCCATTCTTCAAGTGCGTAAAAAATAGGATTTGTATTGGTATTGTGAATATGCGCAGCATTATGCTCGAAAAGGTTGGGAGCTGAACTGATGGCGGCTGAGATCGCATTCCAAACCACCAAACCAAGGCCAAGGTAAACGACATACACGCTGAAGTTTTGCACTTTAAAGACGGTGCCGTAAACAAGCGCAAGCACAGCTATGGACAGCAAATTCGAGAGTCCGAGCCAAAAACTACCCAGCACGGTTCGAGCAAATCGCGCTTTTGTTCGCGCAGTTGCCGTAAACCACCATGCCCGGCGTAGTTGCCAGACTTCTCGCAGAGTGCCCAGGGCTGTCATCACTATGGCAAAGCGACGGATCTCAGGTTGCACGCTGGTGATAAAAATCGAGAGCCTGGCCTAGGGGGCCATCGAAGACGATGGTGCCCTGGTCGAAAACAATGCCTCGACTACAGAATTGCCTCAGGAGAGAATCAGAATGGGAGGCCAGCAGAAGGGTGCCAGCATCTTCAACAAAAGCATGCAAGCGTTGCTGAGCTTTATCATAGAAACTCGCATCACCGGCACCGAAGCCCTCATCCATAGCCAAGCATTCATGGCTAAAAGCTGTCAGCATGGAGAACAGAAGGCGCGCACCCATACCTTCGCTGTAGGTTTTAATTGGTAGGTGCACAAAATCGCCCAAACCTGAAAATCGGATCACATCATCACGGTAAGATTCATAGCCCTTGGTCGTACGATGAACCATCAGATAATGGGCTTTCATGGCTTGCAAACCACTGAGCTCTGGGCTTGTAATGAAGCTTTTCTGAATCATTGGAAAGACACGAATCGAGCGCTTCATCGCTCCCGATGTGGGGCCATAAATACCGGAGATTAACTTTAAAAACGTTGATTTTCCAGCGCCGTTATGGCCAATCAAAGCCACCCGATCTCCCTGCCTGATCTCACAGGTCACGTGGCGTAGGGCAGTCACAACAGCACCTTGGCGACGGCGACTCAGGGCCCCACCCGTAACCGATCGCAGCAGGGAGTTTTTCAAGCTGCGCGTTTCTGTGGTGAAGACCGGTATGTCCAGCCCAACATCACAGAGGCTGATCACAACCGGTCGTACAGCAGATCGTGCAGCATCTGCGCTTGACGTTGACTGCTGTACCGAGCTGCGTTGCAACGACCCGCCTGGGAGAGCTGAAACCAAAGACCAGGTTCGCGGTCCAGCCGCAGCAACTGCTCGGCCATGGTATCGCCGGCATCGTTGGTCTCAAACAGAAGAGCGGCCTCTCCATGCAGCTCTTCATGGACAGGGATCCGGCTGGCAAGGGTTGGCAAGCCGAGGGCCTGGGCCTCCATCAGCGGGTAGTCAAATCCCTCCATCAAACTGGGGGAGATCAGGCAGAAAGCGCCGCGCATCAAGGATTCCAGGTGTGACTGGGGCAGCGGGTCCAGCCAGCACACCCGCCGCTGGATCCCCAGCTCCGCCTGCTGACGCAACAGGCTGGAGGTGCAGCGATCCGGGGCACCCACCACCAGCAATCGACCCGGCCAGGAGGGACAACGGGCCATCAGAGCCGCAAAGCCACGCAGTGCCAGCGCCAGGTTCTTGTTGCGGGCATGGCGGGCAAGAACCAAACAATCACGACTGACGGGAGCGGTGATCGGTGTCACCACCGGTTCAACGCCGTTGGGCACAACCGCAATGCGACTAGCCGGCAGCCCCTGATCGGTTAATTGATCCGCAACGGTGCGACTGATCGCCACGACTAACGCCGCCCGGTGGAGCTGCCGGGACAGCAACACACGGCTACGCCAGTGAGCCCGTCGGCTGTTGGGCAGCCACAGGGGCGTGAGGTCGTGGCAGGTGATCACCTGGGGCACCTGGGGCAAAGCCGCCAGCCAATCGGTGTAGGGCGAATAAATGCACCCCAGGGCGTGCTGGCGAAGCAAACGACGCACGGGCACACCGAACTGCACCAAGGCCTGACGTTGCAGCCAGCGCATGGTTCGCGAGGCCTGTCGGCCGGGGAGGTGTTCGCTGGTGCTCAATTCCGCAGGCCCCTGGGCTGAGAGGCGAAGCTGCAGGGGCAGGGGTCGCTCAGGCCAGGCCGCCAAGAGGCGCTCCACATAACGGCTGAGGCCTGTGGGCTCCGGGCGATAGGGGAGCAGGTTGAACAGCACGGGGGGGGCTGTCATCGACTCGGGGGCCCCCCGAGCCACGCGGAAAGACGCTCACGCCACACGCCACGGCAAAACTCCTGGATGTAGCGCCCACGGGCCTGCCAACACACTTGGCGGTGACGGGCCGGCTCGGCGAAGAGACCCTGCACAACGGCCTGAAGCTGCCGGGGATCTCCAGACCAGGGCAATGCCGCCAGCTGACTCACCCAGTGCATGCCGGAACGGGCTCTGTCAAAGGCCAAGGCCGGCACGCCGCAGGCCATGGCCTCCAACTGCACCAGGCCAAAGGCTTCATTGCAACGGTCCGCAGGAAGCACCAACAGGTCGGCCTCGGCCAACAACTCAAACTTGCGTTGCTCGGAAACACGGCCGTGGAAGTGCGCCCGTTGGTGCGGCCGCAACAGCTGTGCCGCTAAGGCTTCCAAACCAAGACGATCCGGTCCATCACCCACCACATCGATCCGGAGCACACCGGGGCTGGCAGCGGCGGCCTGAAGCATCCAGTCGATGCGTTTGTAGCTGTCCAGGCGACCAATGCAGATCACCCGCCCGGTGGGGTGCCAGCTCTGCGCTCGCTGGGCCCAGATTCTGTCTGCCATGGCCTCAGCCTCCGGCGGCAGGGCACAGGGGAGACAGGCCAGGTGCGCCGCTGGCAAGCCCTCAGCCTGCAGAGCAGCTTGTAGCACCGGAGATGTGGTGAGCACCGGGAAGGGCCGCAGGGCCCGCAGGGCCACCCACTGGTACAAAGCCTGCAGTTGGCCCACGGGGCCTGGCTGGGGCTCCAGGAAGGCATGCCAGTACACGCGGATGGAACGGGCGGGACGGAGGGCTCGCGCCAACAGCGCCAGCAGCAGCGTTGTGGGACACGGCACATGAACCACCAGGGGGTCGGCTGCCAGCAGGAACGACCACAGGGGCGGGGAGGGCCACGGCAGCACCAAGCGACCCAGGCAGGAAGCAGGAAGGCGCCGTCGGCTGTAGCTCACCGGCAGCGGATCAGGGCAGCTGGATGGGGGCAACAGGCTGTACACCGTGCCACCCAACTGCTCCGCTAACCCATGGGCGACACGCTCCACCCCTCCATAGCCGGGGGGCCACTCACGCAGCAGCTGGCAGAGCGCCGTCATGGGCTCTGCGGTGGCACCTGTTGGGTGTAGCGGCTGATCAGCATCTGCTGCAGATCCCACTCCAGATCGGCCCGGACAGAGGGGGTCAACCAGTGGCCAATGGTGTGCAGCGCCAGGGGCTGACCCTCGGGTTCGGCCCCATCAAAGAACACCCTCTTTTTCACCAGGGGGCACCCCCGCTCCAGCAGGGACTGCCAGGCGAAGAGGGTCTGATTGATCTGCTGAGGATCGGTGATCCGATGGCGTTTCAGCTCCTCAACCATCGCTTCACAGGCGAGCAATCCATCGAGCAATCCGTAGGCCGGGCACAGCTGCGCCCCCCCGGCCAAGGCAGCCTGAGAAAGGCCGAGTTCGCCCCGATCGATCAGGTCATCTTTGCTGCCAGAGGGCTGAAAAAACAACCAAAAGCGCAACCAGAATGGGCTCTGCAGCAGCGCTGCATTGGCATGCAGCAGGTAGGACTGCAAATGGTACGTACCGCGCTCAACCGAATCGGTGAGACCGGCGAGCCTGGGTTGATCGGTAGCCAGGCCGCTCTGATGCCAGGCCTCCAACTGGTGGATCAGCTGCCCCACCGACCCCACCGGCAGGGTGCTGTCGTTGCAGAGCACCAACGAACCCAACCCCGCCATCAGCGCAGGGTTGTGCTGCAGCAGGAGCACCAGATCCTTGTAGGCCCCAAGACACAGCCCCTGGTTGCGTCGCTCGGCCACCTGGATGTCTTGAGCGCGTAGGGCCTGGTGATGTTGGTGCTGCAAACCACTGGTGGAGACCACCACGGTCCAGCCGGCGTGGCGTAGGGCACTCAGGGCGCCGATCCAAGTGCGGGGCAACCAGCCACGCGGGTCGTAATGGTGAAAGATCACCAGCCGATCTGGACGGGCCTGCCGCCAGCTCTGCAACAGGTGGCGATAGTTGCGGCCCCGGCCGAAGGGTGAGCTGCAGCGCAAGCGCTCATGGATGCGGGCCTGGTGCCACGCCTGCGTGCGTTGCAGGGCCGCCAGCACGGCCTGGGGGTGGGCAAGGGCGGCGTTTGGCCTGACGATGGCCGCGGCCATTGCACCCCAAAGGAGCCGTTTCGACGCCGGCAAGGGCAGGGGCAGGGCAGGGGCCATCAGCCGGAGCACACGCCGGCGTTGGCAGATCAGCACTGCGAGGGCCGTGGCGATGGTGCAGCGATCGTGGGCATTCAGGCTGAGCTGGCGCACCAACCGATGCAGGCCCGGACGGATCTTCATCGGATCAAGACCAGAAGCCGGTCATGCCAGCGGCAGCTGCAGCCAGGGATGGCGACGCTGCAGCGTGCGGGAGAGGGCTGGCCATTGCTGATTGGTGGCCATGTGGCTCATGGAACTGGCGTGGCTGCGGTATTCCGCCAACACCCTCGGGCACTGCACGCCGTGGAAGCCCGCTTCGATCAGCTTGCACCAGAAGTCGTAATCCTCCCAGCCCGCTTCGATGTGGGTGTAGCCACCCACCACCTGCCAGGCGGAGCGTCGAATCAACGCCATGGCATCCACGGTGTTGCCACGGCGAAGCACGTCGCGCTGCCATGGGGCTCTGCTCACCAATGTGCGCTGATCATCGGCACGGTTGGACTCCGCAGCCACCGCCAACAGGGGATGAACCACGGCGAGGCCAGGGTCACACCCACAGGTGATGGCCAGGCAGGCCGCCAGGGCATCGGGGAAGAGCACGTTGTCGGCATCCAACACGAAGCACCAATCGGCCTGTGCAGCTGCAAAGGCGGTATTTCGGGCGGTGGCCAGGCCGGCATTGTGGTGATGCCGCAACAACGCAAGTCGCGCAAAAGGATGGGTGTCTTGGGCCACGCGGGCCGCCATCCATTGCTCGGCGACCTGGGCACCGGCATCGGTGGAGGCGTCGTCCACCACCACCAGCTCCAAGCGAATGTGGCGCTGGCGAGCCACGCTCGCCAAGGCCTCACCAATGCGGTTCTGGTAGTTGAACAGACTCACCAGCACCGCAGCTTCGGGCTGCTGTTGCCCCTGCCAGCTGTAGAGCAGGTCTGCAGGGGGAGAGGGGCGGTCTTCCGCCAGGGCCATCAGGGGCCGCCCCGCCACCTGGGCGCGCAGCTCCGCTGGCGTGATGGGGGCCTTCAAGCGCAGGGGAGGAACGGGAAGGGGTCCGAGGGCAGCCAGGGCCGGTTCCTCAGGGCCAAGCCACACCAAGCGCTCGGCACGGCGGGCGGTGGCCGCCAACCATCCCGCCTGGGCTAGGGCCGCCCCGGGGTGATCGGCGATCAGCTCGCACCAGCCGGGCAGGTAGGCAATCGGAGCAGGCGTTGCCGCTGTGGCGGCTCGGGCCTCGGCGGTGAGCGTGCGATCCCAGAGGTCACCCCCATGGCCCAGCACCACCAGCTGACCCGGCTCCATCAGCGGCAACCCCAGCCACTGCCCCCAGCGCTGGGGTTCGGAAGCCTCAGGGCGTTCCAACCAACCATTGGCCGGAAAGCTGGGGGCCAGCCAGCGGGCGGGCAGCCCCAAGGTGAGCATGAGCTGAACCCGAGCCGGATCGGGGTCCCAAATGAGGGATTGGCGGCCGAGGTGGGCGCGCCAATGGGCGGCCCGTTCGGGCGGCGGCAGCTCCAGGTTGAGGGCAACACACCGGTGCGCTGAGGCTGTGCGGGGGGATGGGTCGTCGCCGGCCAGCACCACCAGCCGATGGGGATGCTGCGGATTCAGCTGAACAGGGCGCTGCGCCAAGCCGGCAATGGGCAACCTCTGCAGCCAGAGATGGCTTTGCCACTGCTGCAACGACTGACCGCAGACGCTGATCTCAGCTCTGGATGCCAACGCCACCAACACGGCATCAGCCGGTGGCGGCTCCCCCTGCCAAGCCAGCACCCATGGACCCCATTGGCTGGGGTCCGGCACAGGTCGGCCACGGATCGCGCACCGCTGCACCACGGACCAGGATCGAAGCAGTCGCCGCAGAGCTGCCATCCCAGGTGTTCTGACGCTAGCTGGAACGCCTCTGCCCCATGGCAGATTGGCCGCGGCCACCAGCCTGCGCGTCCCTGTGGTCCATCACCAGCCGGTCCGACGCTGCTGCTGCCTGGTGATCGGGATGCACAACAGCGGCACATCGCTCCTCGGCAATTTGCTGCACGGGGCTGGGGTGCCGATGGGGAATCGTCTGCTGCTGCGCCGCAACATTCCGGCCCCGCGCCGCCCTCGGTATGACTATTTCGAGGACAAGGACGTTGTGGCCCTGCAGGAGCAAACGCTGCTGGACCTGCAACGGCATTGGAGTAGCTACCGCGGTGCGTTTCCCCTGCCGGCGGAGGACAGCCCAGGGCGACGGCGGTTTCGCGAGGCCCTGGCTCGTCTGGTGAATCAACGGCTGCGCCGCCAGGGGCTCTGGGCCGTCAAGGATCCCCGCAGCGGCGTGCTGCTGCAGGACTGGTTGCGCGTGCTGACGGCGGAACAGGTGGATCTGCGCTTGCTGATCGTGAGCCGGGATCCCACCAGCAACATCCAATCGTTCAGCAGCAAAGGGCAAGTGCCGGCCGCTTGGGCTGAAGCCTTATGGCAGCGGACCTATGCCAACGCGCTGGAGGTCGCCAACACACTGCCGGCTCACCACAGCACGGGGACGCAGTTTCAGCGGCTGTTGGAGCAGCCTGAAACGGAAACCCGACGCCTTTTGGATTGGCTGGGTTGGCGCGCTGCGCCGAAGCTGGCGGAACGCCTGGCGGAACGGCTCGACCCCAGCTTGCCAACCCTGCAGCACCCCCCGGCCGGCGAGCAGCGCTTGCATCCGGCGACAGAGCTGCTCTGGAGGCAACTCAGCGCACCGCAACGGCCAAACCCCTGGATGACACCCACTCCCCTGCTGGCCGACGAGATGGCTGGGGTTGTGGCCGAGAGCCCCCCTGGCCTGCAGTTGAACGGCAGGGCCCTGGGGGGCCAGAGCCTGCTGCCCAAAATCCACGTCACCGTGGTGACGGCGGAACTACAGGGATGGGGCCCCAGCGGCGGCATTGGCTCGGCGTACCAGGAACTCATGGCTGCCCTGGCGGAGGCGGGCCATGGCCTTGCCGTGGTGCTGGTGAACAGCCAGGCCCCCGAGCAAGGCACGGCTCTCCCAGCGGGGGTGAGCCTGCAGGTGGTGGATCCCACAGGGCTAACGCGGCTGCAGCTGGTGCGTCGGGTGGCGGATACGGTGGCGGCCCTGGCCACCGATGTGGTGCATCTGCACGACTGGCTGGGGCTGGGGAGCGGCCTGCGGGATCGGCTGGGCCCTGACGGCCCCCCACTGATCGTGGGGCTGCACGGCCCCAGCGCCTGGACCCGCAGCGGTAATCCCTGGCCCACGGACGATCAAGGGGGCATCACCGCTGCCGCATCCAGCCTCTATGAGGAGGGTATGGTGCGGGCCCTTGAGGTGGACAGCCTGCAACAGGCGGATGTGCTGATCGCACCCTCGGCGTTCATGGCCACCTGGGTGTGCGAGCACCTGCTCCCGGACCGAGCCAGCCAGAGCATCGCCATCCAACGCAACTGTCCCCTGCGCACCAGGCTGCGCTCCGTTTCGGGGGGCAAACAGGCGCGGGAGTTGGTGTTTTTCGGCCGGCTGGAGGAGCGCAAGGGGTTGCGGCTGTTCCTCCAGGCGCTGTCGTTCATGGAGCAACGCCCTGCCTCGGTGTTGTTCCTGGGGGGAGACTGCCCGGCGATGGGCGACGAGCTGGGCTCGGAACAGGCCGTGCGGCAGCTCACCCCCCTGGGGATCCCCTACCGCTTTGAATCGGAGCTCAACCGGGACCAGGCCCTGGAGCTGCTGAGCCAGGCGCGAGGGGTGGTGGTGGTGCCATCCCTGATTGAAAACAGCCCCTGTGTGCTGGAGGAATTGCTCGACAGCGGCCTGCGGGTGGTGGCCACGGATGTGGGGGGGAACCGTGAACTGGTGGCCGAGGAGAGCCTGCGCTGGCTCAGCCCAGCGGAGGCCAGGGCCCTGGCCCACCACCTCGACGCCGCGATCAACGATCCAGATCCGGAGGCCTACCGGCTGCGGGCGCGGATCCCCGGCTGGGCCATCACCCTGAGCTGGCAAGCCTTCCATGAACGGCATCCACGCCGACACCAGCGGCAAGCGGAAGCACAACGGCTGCGGGTGAGGCTGAAACGGCGGGTCTGGAACCTGGTCCAGCGCCTACGCAGCTTGGGGAGGGCGCCGCGTGGTTGAGCACCACATCGGATGGCCAGCGCGGCTGCGCGGCTGGCAACGGGCTGTGGGGTGGCGGGCACGTCGGCCGCGGCCCCATTTCCTTGGCATCGGCACGCAAAAGGGCGGCACCACAAGCTTGTATCAACTCTTGCGGCAACACCCGGATGTGTTTCTGCCGGAGCAGAAAGAGCTTCACTACTTCAGCAAGCATTACCAGCTCGGCGATCGCTGGTACCTGAACCATTTCGCGGCGGCCAAGCCGGGACAACTGCGCGGCGAAATCACACCGTATTACCTGTTCCATGAGGCGGCGCCGCAACGGATCGCCGCCATGCGGCGATCGATGCGGTTGATTGCGCTGCTCCGGGACCCGGTGGAGCGAACCCTCTCGCAATACTTTCACTCGTGTCGGCTGGGGTTGGAAACACTGCCGCTGGAAGCGGCTCTCGAGGCCGAGAGCACGCGGCTCTGCGGTAGTGCGGAGCGCATCCAGCAGCCCGGCATCACCGATCTGCATCATCAGGAACACAGCTATCTCGCCCGCAGCCGCTACGAGATTCAGCTGCAGCGCTACCTGGCTCTGTTCGGACAAGAACGGGTGTTGGTGTTGCGCAGTGAAGACCTCTTTGCGCAGGATCCGGAGTGCCTCCGGAGGCTCTGTGGGTTCCTGGGCATTGCCCCCTTTGAGGCACAGATCACCATCCCCAAGGCGAACAGCGGCGCCGGCGAAGCCCATGCTGTTTCGGAGGCCTTGCGCAGCCAGTTGCGGGAACAACTGGAGCCCACCTATCGCTGGCTGGAGGCAGCCTATGGGATGCGCTGGTAAGTGGATCGGCGAAGTAGTTGGGCGGATTGCCGCCCAGCTCCATCGCTGGGGGCTGTGGCTGCGCATTCGGTGGCGGGGTCGACAACGGCTGCCATCAGGGCACCGTCGTTGGTTGAACCACGCGGAGCGGGCCTGGCGACGGCGCGTCGAACGGGAGTATGCGCCAGGCCGCTGGGAGGTGCTGCACCTGCGGGGGGCCCTGATTCAGCCGATGCTGGATCTGCTGAACAGACCCTCGGGGGGCGAGGCGTACTACGGCGGTGTGGTGTGTGCTGCGCCGGAACAGCAGCCTGTGCTGCGGCATTTTCGCGGGGATACGGCCGTGGATCGCCCCTGCCTCGAGGCCTCCGCACCCACAGCGCTGGCGCAACCCCATGGGGGGCGACTGTTTTGGTGTGGGCCCCTGGGCTGGCATTTTGGCCACCAGGTGGCGGATTTCGGCTCCCGGGTGTTGCTGGCCAGCGTGGATCCGCGGGGGGGCACGCTGCTGTGGGCACCCTGGCCAGGCGGCAACGGATGGGATGCACTAGCGCCCTGGCAGCGGGCCCTACTGGCGTATTTGAATCCGGGGCAGAAACCGGTGGCCTTGCTGACGCAGACGCTGAAGGCGGAGCACCTGATCGTGGTGCCGCAACAGGCGCGGATGTGGGCCACCCCCAGCGTGGCGCACCTGGAGGCCCTGGGCTGGTGCGAGGACCATCTGGCCCCGGGGAAGGGTGGTGTGTTGTACGTGTCGCGCACGCTAGCGGCGCCCTGCCTGGATGGGAGCAGCCTTCGCGGCAGCATCGCAGCTGAACGGCAACTCGAATCGCTGTTGCGGGAGCGGGGCGTGGGGATCGTGTATCCAGAGCAGCTCAGCCTTGGGGAGCAGCTGGCGGCCTACCGGGGGGCCAACGCGATTGTGGTGGCGGAAGGGTCAGCTCAGCACGGCCTGGAGCTACTGGGGGTGCATGTTGACAAGGAGGTGATCGTGATCTGCCGTCGCCCTCAACAGGCCGGTATGGAGCTGCCACTGCGGGCCCGCTTCCCACGGGTGCGCTGGATTGAGGCGATTGCAGAGCGGTGGATGGCTCGCGGGGGTGCCGCCTGGTGCGGCCTGACGCTGGTGCACTGGGAACGTGTTGCACCGGTTTTGAATACGGTGCTGGATGATCCACTCAGCGGCGCAGACATGGCGACGCTGCAGCACGCCAGCCAGGAACAATTGCAACGCTTAGCGGCGACGGTGCCTTTGCAACTGGTGCCTTAAACAGGGGCGGCGGGTTACACTCCAAGCGCTAATCCAGCGCGCGTGCCCTTAAAAGTATTAATCA
>Ga0194134_10004668_pt1 | contig 13559 bp, 11 predicted proteins | sample TA2KigOff0mmetaG_FD_148602 | JGI IMG/M metagenome (GOLD analysis project Ga0194134, IMG submission 148602) | Freshwater microbial communities from Lake Tanganyika, Tanzania - TA2015056 Kigoma Offshore 0m | ecosystem: Environmental > Aquatic > Freshwater > Lake | place: Tanzania: Lake Tanganyika... | reverse complement strand
AGGCGGCGCCTCCTGGGACAAGGTTGGCAAGGCCGGACTGAATGTCGTGGAGGTCGACGAGGCGGTTAAGGCCGCCGATGTGATCATGATTTTGCTGCCGGACGAGCAGATTGCTGAGGTCTATCGCAACAATGTCGAGCCCAACGCCAAGAAGGGCGCTTCGCTGGCCTTCGCGCATGGCTTCAATATTCATTACAACCAGGTGGTGCCGCGCGCCGATCTCGATGTCTGGATGGTTGCCCCCAAGGCCCCGGGGCACACCGTGCGCAGCACCTATGCACAGGGCGGGGGTGTTCCCCATCTGGTGGCGGTGCACCAGGACAAGAGCGGCAAGGCCCGTGACCTGGCCCTTTCGTACGCCATGGCCAACGGGGGCGGCAAGGCCGGCATCATCGAGACCAACTTCAAGGAGGAGACCGAGACCGATCTCTTCGGCGAGCAGGCTGTGCTTTGCGGTGGCACGGTCGAACTCATCAAGATGGGTTACGAGATTCTGGTGGAGGCCGGATACGCCCCTGAGATGGCTTACTTCGAATGCCTGCACGAGCTCAAGCTGATCGTGGACCTCATTTACGAGGGCGGTATCGCCAACATGAACTACTCGATCTCCAACAACGCTGAGTTTGGCGAGTATGTAACCGGCCCTGAGGTGATCAACGAGCAGTCCCGGGAAGCCATGCGTCGCGCGCTCAAGCGTATCCAGAACGGCGATTACGCCAAGCAGTTCATCTTGGAAGGCCGAACCGGCTATCCGAGCATGACCGCCCGCCGCCGCAATATGTCGGAGCACAGCATCGAGGTGGTCGGGGGTCAGTTGCGCGCGATGATGCCCTGGATTGCGAAGAACAAGCTTGTTGACCAGAGTCGCAACTGATCGGGGCGGCCCCAGGCCTGGAAAGCCTGGTCGCCCAGAGGTCGATGATGGCCCCTGGGCGCTACCCTTACACTTGCTTCATGACTGACGGTTCGGGCTCAACAGAGGGCGGGGCAGATGCCGGCGAGGTAAAAAAACCGCGCAAGGGCATTTATGTACTGCCCAATCTCTTCACGCTGGCTGCTCTTTTTGGCGGGTTTTACGCCATTGTGATGGCGATGAATGGCCGCTTCGAGCAGGCCGCAATCGGCGTCTTTTGTGCCATGGTGCTCGATAGCCTCGATGGTCGTGTCGCGCGGATGACCAACACCCAGAGTGCTTTCGGCGAGCAGATGGACTCGCTGTCCGACATGGTGTCGTTCGGGGCCGCGCCAGCCCTGATCGCGTATGTCTGGGCCTTGACGGGCCTCGGGCGTTGGGGGTGGATTGCTGCTTTTGTTTATTGCGCCTGCGCTGCGCTGCGCCTGGCCCGATTCAATGTCAACACGGCAGTCGTGGACCGTCGATTCTTCCAGGGTCTTCCTTCGCCGGCTGCTGCCGCGCTGGTCACGGGCTTTATCTGGCTGATGACCGAGGCCGGCGTCGAGGGGGCCGAGGTCAGTTGGATCATGTTTGGACTGACGCTCTATGCCGGTCTCACCATGGTCACGAATGTGCCGTTTTACAGCTTCAAGGATGTCAGTTTTAAGCGCAGCGTCCCCTTTGCGGTCACTGTCTTGATCGCTCTGGGCATTGCCGTCATCAACATCGACCCGCCTTCGGTGATCTTCGGGCTTTTTGTTCTCTACGGACTTTCGGGCTATGTCCTTTACCTCTGGCGGCGTTACCGGGGGCTCCAGACCAGCGTGATTTCAACTTCGACCGACGAGCCCGACGAGCAGGGCTTGCACAAGTAATCGGACCGATGGGTCTGGCGGGTCGGCGAAAGCCTGTGCTAGACTTACCGCATGACGATGCGTGAATTCGCTCTACTGCTATTGCCCAAAGGGCGGAGCCGGTAGCGCACTTGCGTCTTCCGAATCAACGGCCCGTTTGCCCCAGCATCCGGGCCGTTTTTCTTTGTCATCAGCCCACAATGCGAAGACCTCCGGACCCTCAGCTTTTCACAGGAGCCCTGCGATGACCGATAAATTGATTATCTTTGACACCACCTTGCGCGACGGCGAACAGTCGCCCGGTGCTTCCATGACCCGGGACGAAAAGCTGCGTATCGCGCGCCAGCTTGAGCGTCTGAAGGTCGATGTGATCGAGGCGGGTTTTGCAGCCAGCTCTAACGGCGACTTCGAAGCCGTCCGGGCAATTGCCCAGGCGGTCAAGGATTCGACGGTCTGTTCCCTCTCCCGTGCCAATGACCGGGATATTGCTCGCGCGGCCGAGGCACTGGCCGGTGCCAACCGGGCGCGCATTCATACCTTCATCGCTACCTCCCCTCTGCACATGGAAAAGAAGCTGCGGATGACGCCCGAGCAGGTCTACGAGCAGGCGCGTCAGTCAGTTCGCTTTGCGCGCAATCTGTGCGGCGATATCGAGTTCAGCCCCGAGGACGGCTATCGCAGCGATGTCGATTTTCTGTGCCGTGTGCTCGAGGCGGTCATTGAGGAGGGTGCTACCACGATCAATGTGCCCGACACGGTCGGTTATGCGGTCCCTGAGCTCTATGGTGAGTTCATTCGCACCTTGCGCACCCGCATTCCCAACTCGGACAAGGCGATCTGGTCGGTCCATTGCCACAACGACCTGGGCATGGCTGTGGCCAATTCCCTGGCTGGGGTAAAGATTGGCGGGGCGCGGCAGGTGGAGTGCACCATTAACGGCCTGGGTGAGCGCGCGGGCAACTGCTCTCTCGAAGAGGTGGTGATGGCGGTCAAGACCCGGCGTGATTATTTCGGCTTGGAGGTGGACATTGACGCCAAGCACATCGTGGCGGCCAGCCGAATGGTCAGTCAGACCACCGGCTTTGTGGTGCAGCCCAACAAGGCCGTGGTTGGCGCCAATGCGTTTGCGCATGCCTCGGGCATACACCAGGACGGCGTGCTCAAAGCCCGAGATACTTACGAGATCATGCGCGCCGAGGATGTGGGTTGGAGCAACAACAAAATCGTGCTGGGCAAGCTCAGCGGCCGAAACGCCTTCAAGCAGCGTCTTCAGGACCTGGGTGTGGAGCTCGAGAGCGAAACCGACATCAATGCCGCCTTCGCCCGCTTCAAGGAACTGGCCGACCGTAAGAGTGAAATCTTCGACGAGGACATCCTCGCTCTGGTCAGCGACGAGAGTGTGGCCAGCGAGAACGATCAGTACGGCTTCGTCTCGCTGTCGCAGCACAGCGAGACGGGCGAAGTCCCGCGGGCCTCGATCGTTTTTACGGTGGGGGGCAAGGAGGTGCGCAGTCAGTCGGATGGCAACGGGCCTGTCGATGCCTCCCTCAAGGCCATCGAAGCCCATGTCAACAGCGGCGCGGAGATGGTGCTGTATTCCGTCAATGCGATCAGCGGTTCGACTGAAAGCCAAGGCGAGGTCACGGTTCGCTTGCAAAACAGCGGTCGGGTGGTGAACGGGGTCGGTGCCGACCCCGATATCGTGGTGGCTTCGGCCAAAGCCTACCTGAGTGCGCTCAACAAGCTGCAAAGCAAGGCTGACCGGGTGGCCGCTCAGGGTTAACACCGGGAACTTTGTACGGATCTTCGGGGGCTTCGGCCCCCTTTTTGCTTTCTACAGCCTCCTGGGAGTTTGCCGACAGCTCCCACTCCCCCGCCTGGCTTTAGGAAACAGGCGCAAGTTTTTGATATTGCGCATTTTTTTTAAGTTGGATACACTGCGGCGATCAGAAAAATCAGCACAATCTATGTCCATGAATTACTACCGACCGCGTGCTTTTCTGGGCAGATTGGCAGGCCTTCTGGCCGTGGCGTCTCTGCTGATCGGGATGCCGAGCGCTTGGGGGCAAAAGCAGGAGGCGGGCAAGGTCGGCAACAAGGCCTCGAGCGTCAAGAAGGCCGATGCGGCCAAGGGCCCGGCTTCGAGTCAGCGCAAGAATGGGCTGGCCAAGCGTGGTGGCAAAGCCGCGCAGCAACGACAGGCCCGTGCGCAAAAGGCTGTGCCGCAGCGGCCCTCGCACGGGCAGCTGGCCGGCCTGCATCAGGTGTCGGACCCGCTGTCCCTGCGATCGAGCGTTGCCCTGGTGATCGATCAGGAGACGCAGGAGGTGCTGCTGAGCAAAAACGGTCATGCGGTGCTCCCGATTGCCTCGCTGACCAAGCTGATGACGGGTATGGTGATCAGCCAGGCGCATTTGCCGATGGACGAGATGGTGACCATCACGCAGGACGATGTCGATACGGAAAAGGGCAGCACCTCGCGCTTGCGGGTGGGGGCCACGCTGAGCCGGGGCGAGTTGCTGCTGCTGGCCTTGATGTCCAGTGAAAACCGTGCTGCGCATGCCCTCGGGCGCACCTATCCCGGTGGAATGCGGGTGTTTGTCGACCTGATGAACGCCAAAGCCCAGAGCTTGGGCATGAAAGACACCCGCTATGTCGAACCGACCGGCTTATCCAGCCGTAACCAGTCTTCGGCCCTGGATTTGGCCGTGTTGGTTCACGCGGCCTCGGCCGACCCACTTTTGCGCGATCTTTCTACCGCCTCCGGCCACCAGGTCGTGCTGGGGCAGCAGACCTTGCAGTACAACAACACCAATCGCCTGGTCAGCCACCCCGATTGGGAGATTGGTCTGCAGAAGACGGGATACATCTCGGAGGCCGGTCAATGTCTGGTGATGCAGGCCCGGGTCGCCGGTCGCAAGCTCATCATGGTTTTTCTCGACTCGGCCGGCAAACTCAGCCGACTCGGTGACGCCGAGCGTGTGCGGCGCTGGCTCGAGCGCGGCGTGGCGCAACAACCCCTGAACCCCGAAATCGCTCGGCGCGGCTGAATTCAGCGTCGTGCTTCCGGCAGTCCCAGCGCTGCCGAGATTTCGCTGGCCGTGGCCTGGAGTTTGGGCAACCAGGCCTCATCGAGGCGGTCTGCAGGCGCGGAAATCGATAAGCCGGCCACCAAGCGCCGCTGGTCATCGTAGATGCCTGCTGCCATGCAGCGAACCCCCAACTCGAGTTCTTCGTTGTCTCGGGCGACCCCGTATTGCCGTGCCTTTGCCAGCTCCCGCTCCAGAACATGGATTTGCGTGATGCTGTTGTGCGTCTGGCCGGGTAGACCCGTGCGCGCAGCGTAGGTTCGTACCCGCTGGGCGTCATCTGCCGCCAGGAAAAGCTTGCCGGTCGATGTCAGATGCAGGGGCGCCCGCCCCCCTATGGCTCGCACCACCTGCATGCCCGAACGCTCGCTGTAAGCCCTCTCGATATAGATGATCTCGTCGCCCTGGCGTACGCTCAGGTTGACCGGTTGCTGGATCTGGCGGTGTAGCTCCCGCATCGGAATGAGGGCTGCATCGCGAACGCTCAGACGCGCCTTGACCAGATTGCCCAACTCCAGCAGCCGCATCCCCAGTCGATAGTTGCCCGAAGCGGGTCGGTCGACGAAGCGACCCACGGCCAGGTCGTTGAGGATGCGATGGGCGGTCGAGGGATGGAGCCCGGATTTTTCGCTGATTTCCTTGAGCGAGACCGCCTCCTCCTTTTCCGCGAGGATCTCCAGCAGGGTAAACATGCGGCCAATAACCTGGACTGTCGGTTGTTCCGAGTTGGGACTGGCGGCGGATTTTTTCATTGTTTGCGGGCCTGGGATTCCTCTATTTTATAAGATGAAATTTCAATGGCGTGGGTATCGCGGCCAGTCGAGGGCCCGCCTGGCCGCGATGGTCAGGCCGCCGCTTGCCAGCGTCCGTCGATCAGCTTTTCGTGCGGAAGGAACCGGGCCTTGTAGTTCATCTTGGGGCTTTCGGCGATCCAGTAGCCCAGATACACATAGGGCAGGTTGAGCTGTCGCGCCTGTTCGATTTGCCACAGAATGCCGAAGGTGCCCAGGCTTGCTTGCGGCAGGGGTTCAAAAAAGGTGTAGACCGCAGAGATCCCGTCCTCAAGGATGTCGACGATGCTCACCATGCGCAGGGTCGGTGGTCCTGGCTGCCCCGGCTCGCGAAATTCGACTAGCCGCGAGTTGACGCGGCTTTGCAGCAAGAATTGGGTGTATTGATCGATGCTGTCCTGGTCCATGCCCCCGCCGGCATGCCGTCCATTCTGGTAGCGCAGGTACAGCTGGTAGTGCTCGGGCATGAAGCTCAGGCGCAGGGACCGCCACTGAAGGTGCTCGTGTTGCCTCAGGGCGCGGCGCTGGCTGCGGTCGGGCTTGAACTGCGCGACTGGAACCCGCAGCGGCACGCAGGCCTGGCAGCCACCACAGTGCGGTCGGTAGGTGAACATCCCGCTGCGCCTAAATCCACTGGCGACCAGTTCGGAATAAGCCTGGTTGTGAATCAGGTGGCTGGGGGTGGCGACCTGCGACCGGGCCATGCGCCCCGGCAGATAGCTGCACGGATAGGGCGCCGTGGCATAAAACTGCAGGGTCTGCAGTGGTAACTCTTTGGGGTGAGTCAAGGGGCAGGACTTCAAGCGATCTCAGACCAGTATAAGCGGTCGAAATGCCAGTTTGCGACGCCGCGCTCGATCCGCTCGGCCACCCGGGCCAGGAACTCCGGTCGCGGCATGTCACAAGCTCCGAGAGAGGTCAGGTGAGAGGTGCTCTGCTGGCAATCGATCAGGTCCAGCCCTTGCCGCCGGCACATGACCACCAGGGCCGCCAGCGCTATCTTGGAGGCGTCGCGCCGTTGCGCAAACATGGACTCACCAAAGACCATGCCTCCCAGGTTCACAAAGTACAAGCCTCCGACCAGTTGCTGGTCAACCCAGGTTTCCACGCTGTGCGCCAAGCCCGCGGCATTCAAGCCCTTGTAGGCCTCGATCATCTGCGGCACGATCCAAGTGCCGCCCTGGCCCTTTCGCGGCGCCTGGGCGCAGCAGGCCATGAGCCGGGAGAAGTCGCCGTCGACTCGTATTTCGCACCCCGGCGTTTTTGCAAATTGACGGATCACTCTGCGCAGGGATCTGTGGAGCTTGAAGTTCCCGGTCAGCAGCACCATGCGCGGGTCGGGGCTCCACCACAAGATGGGTTGGCCCGGACTGAACCAGGGAAAGATCCCCTGGGAATACGCTGACACCAGGGTCTGTGGTGACAAGTCTGCGCCCGCCGCCAGCAGGCCGGGCGCCGGATCGTCTGGCCCCCAGGCTTGCGCCGGAGGCGGGAAGCCCTGGCCGGGGCTCAGCCAAGGCAGGGGAGGCGACATCTCTTGCATCGGGTAAGCCCTTGTTACCATCCGATCGTAACCTTGGCGCAATGGAGCTTTTAATGTGAAGGAGAGTTTCATGGTGAATCGACGCAAGATCGTGGGGTCGGTTGGCGCCGCTGTCCTGGGCTGCGCCCTGAGCCCGGCCGTTTTCGCGCAGACATTTCCGTCCAGACCGATTCGTATCGTTGTACCGTACGCCCCTGGGGGCACCACCGACATCGTCGGTCGTCGCGTGGGTCAGCGCCTGTCGGAAGTGTTGGGCCAGGCGGTGGTTATCGAAAATCGAGCCGGCGGCAATACCGCCATCGGCGTGGAGGCGGTTGCCAAGGCACCCCCCGATGGCCATACGCTGCTGTTTACCAATGACGCTACCTTTTTGGGGAATCCTGCGCTTTTCCCATCTTTGCCGTACAACATGCAACGCGACTTGGTGTCGGTCGCGCCCGTGACTTATGTTGCGCTTACCCTGGCGATCAATTCCAGTGTGCCCGCCAAGGATCTCAATGAGTTGGTGGCCTACATCAAGACGCAGAAAAGTCTCGGCTACGGCTCTTTTGGCGCTGGCAGCCAACCGCACATCATGGGCGAGATGTTCAAGAAAATCGCCGGCGTCGATCTGGTTCATGTTCCCTACAAGGGGGCCGGCCCCGCTGTGACCGATGTCTTGGGCGGTCAGATTCTCTTTACATTCCCGGCTTTCCCGACCATCATGGGCCACATGGGCTCGGGCAAGTTGCGTCTGTTGGCCGTCAGTGGTGAGAAGCGGGTGCCGGTGGCTCCGCAGGTCCCTACGATGACCGAAGCGGGGTTCAAGGACATGGATATGGGGGCCTGGTATGCGTTTTTTGCACCGGCCGGTACGCCGCGTGATGTGGTGATGAAGCTCAATGCGACAGTGGCCGGCATTCTTTCGGAGCGCGATTTCGTCGAAAAGCATATGACCAGCCAGGGCATCGTGCCCATGTTCGGAACACCTGAACAAATGAACGCCATGATCAAGACCGACATCGATCGCATGGTCCAGATGGTCAAGCGTTCGGGGGCTAAAGTGGAGTAGTCGTCCAGTTCTTACCGGCCCGCAGTGAGGCAGGAGCCAAGGGATTTGTCGCTATAATTTCGGTTTGCGATTCCTCAATAGCTCAGTCGGTAGAGCGCCGGACTGTTAATCCGTAGGTCCCTGGTTCGAGCCCAGGTTGAGGAGCCAAGAAAAACAAGGACTTAGCTCCGCAAGGAGTTAGGTCCTTCGTCTTTTCAGATGCCCGTGTAGCCCCTGTGTAGCCATCGGACAGTATAATTTCGCTCGCGCGCGCGCAGACGTGCCACTAAGCCGGTCCTTTCCGCCGACAATGCCGTCGGCAAACGGCGCCGCTTGCCCGAACAGTTCTACCTCCAAGAGATAAAAGAGACGGCGGGCTATCGCCGAGAAAAAGTCAGCGTCGCCAAGACACACAATGCAGACCCCTATGGATCGCTCCGAACAACCCGTTCAGGCCTGGAGGCCGACGGTGGCCAGCATCCCATTGGTGTGCGACTCCCCGCACAGCGGCAGCAACTACCCTTCGGACTATGGCTATTCGGTCGCGCTGGCCGACCTGCGTAAAAGTGAGGACACGCATGTGGATTGGCTGTGGAATGCGGTGCCATCTGTGGGCGGCATCTTGGTGCACGCAAATTTCCCCCGTAGCTACATCGATGCCAATCGCCACCTGGGGGATGTTGATCTGTCGATGCTGGCCGACGCATGGCCACGAGAGGTAACACCGACGGCTCGCAGCTTGGCCCTCGGCAACGGACTGGTATCCAGTTTGACCACCGCACGCCAACCCATCTATGCGAGGCTACTGATGGCCAAAGAAGTGACCCACCGGATAGAGCATTACTGGCGGCCCTATCGAAGCGCCTTGGCCGATGCTCTGGCAGTGGCTGCGCCGCAAGGCCCACGCTGGCATTTGAATCTTCATTCGATGCCGAGCAACGCTTACGAGCGACTGGGTCGGGTGGCACCCGGCCCGTTGGCAGATGTGGTGCTGGGCGATCTCAATGGTCTTAGCAGCAGCTCGGCCTTCACCGAATTCATGGCAGACGCATTCAGACGGCGTGGATACAAGGTCAGCGTCAATGATCCCTATTCCGGACAGGATCTGTTGCGCCAGTTTGGCGATCCTGAAAACGGGTATGAAAGCCTGCAGATTGAGCTCAATCGGGCCATTTACCTAAACGAGCAAACCCGTGAACTCATTCCACGTGCCGTGCAGGTTCGAGAAGATATTGTCGGAATTTTGCACGATCTCGCCGGCCATATCCGCAGCATTTACCCGTCTCTGAGTTAATGGCTCATCTACACAGGAGTTTCTGTTGACCACCCCTATCCATCGTCGTCAATTTGTTCGTCGGGTTGGCGCGCTTGGCGCATCGATTGCCGCGCCTTCGTTGGTGCAGTCGCAGACATCGCGCTACCCCAGTCGCCCCATCACACTGGTGGTGCCATTCCCACCCGGCGGCGCAGTAGACAATGCCGGGCGCGCCATTGCCGAGCGGCTGGGTCAGGTGCTCGGTCAGAGCGTGGTGGTCGAAAACAAGGGTGGAGCTGGCGGCGCGCTGGGTTCTTCGTTGGTGGCGCGGGCCAAACCCGATGGCTACACCTTGGTGGTCACCTCCCAAACGACGCATGTGGTCAACCCAGCCGTCTCAACGAATTTGCCCTATGACGCGATCAACGACTTTGCGCCGATCACACTCATCGAAAGACTGGCCAACGTGGTGCTGATCAATCCCTCGCTGCCGGTCGAGAACTTTGCAGGATTTGTTCAGTACGCCAAGGCCAACCCCGGTAAGCTGAACTATGCATCGTCGGGCAATGGGTCTGTGGCACACCTGAGCATGGAGCTGCTGAAGTCGAAGCTCGGCCTATTCATCACCCACATCCCTTACCGAGGTGCAGGTCCGGCGCTCAACGATTTGATGTCGGGGCAGGTGCATGTGACATGGAACAACCTGACCTCCAATCTGAACATGATTCAAAGCGGTAAGTTACGGGCATTGGTCGTAGCGTCTCCCGGCCGCGCTCAGTTGTTGCCTCAAATTCCGACCTTTGGTGAGCTGAAACTGCCAGATTTAAACGTGACGTCCTGGACGGGCTTGGCCGCACCGGCCAAGACACCCGAGCCGATCATCATGCAGCTGTACGAGGCGATGCGCACCGTTTTACGGGAGCCGCAGACCATAGAAGCGTGGAGCAAGCGTGGCGCGATCGTGCCTGAAAATCTTACGCCTGCGCAATACCGTCAAGAAATCCAGGACCGTATCCAGTTCTATCGCAACTTGGCGAAGACCAATAACATCGTACTGAGTTGATGGTCATCGTTCTCAGCGGGTCAACATCTTCGATGCAGCTGCGGTCCGTCGTGGGTTGACCCGGATGCTTTGTGAGTATCTGTGGGCGAAGTGATCCTTTGAGCGATGAGCCGGTTCCAGCAGTCGGCATCTGCTGCAGACTACTTAGCTACTGAAGCCCCAGGCACCGAGCGCACTACAGGATTCAGAACCGCGCAAAATCTGAGCGCGCACCCGTTGCGCGGTGAGGGAGGATAATTTTGGATATCGCTCTGCATGGCTCTCGATGATGTCAGCGGCCTCGGAGCGGGGTAAGGCGCAGAGGATGGCCAGGCCGCCGGCGCCCACACCCAGTGGACGACGAACCCCTACTTTTAGGGTAAGAGTGTTGGCGCCGATCCAATATTGACCACCTGTGCCGATTGAATATTGACCAGGGGACTAGGGCCAGCGGCGAAGCCGCTGGCTGTGGATAAGTTTAAGCCTATGCGGTGTTTTGAACCTCCTTGGTGACGGTTTTGCGGGCCTGCTCCCTGGCCTTGATGCGCCCCCTTGCCTCGCTGGAGCTATGGCGGAAGCGGTAGGACTCATTGCCTGTCTCGAGGATGTGGCAGTGGTGCGTCAGACGGTCCAGTAACGCTGTGGTCATCTTGGCATCACCGAACACGCTGGACCACTCGGCAAATGTCAGATTGGTCGTTATCAGCACGCTGGTGTGCTCGTAGAGCTTGGACAGCAGATGGAACAGCAGGGCACCACCGGCCTGGCTGAAGGGCAGGTAGCCTAACTCATCGAGGATCACCAGATCCATGCGCATGAGACTCAGCGCAATACGTCCGGCCTTGCCCTGTGCCTTTTCCTGCTCCAGCGCGTTAACCAAGTCGATGGTCGAGTAGAACCTCACCCGCTTGCCGTGGTGCGTCAGGCCCGAGATGCCCAGAGCCGTGGCCAGGTGGGTCTTACCCGTGCCTGGCCCGCCGATGAGCACCACGTTTTGTGCCTCCTGGGTGAACGACAAATCGGCCAGTTTGAGTATCAAAGCCTTGTCCACGGTAGATGCTTCAAAGTCAAAGCCCGCTAGATCCCGGTGGACCGGGAACCGAGCAACCTTGGTCTGGTGCGCAATGGATCGCATGTGCCGGTTCACGCTTTCGGCCTGCAATAAGTGCTCGATCAGCCACCGTGAAGCAACAAGATCGCTGTTGGCGCCTTGCTCCATCAGGTCGGCCCAGGCGCTAGCCATTCCGTGCAGCCGCAGACCTTTGAGCTCGGCTTGAACGTCCCGTGAGCTGCGCAGTGCTTCAGGCATGGGAGGCCTCCTTGTCCTGGCTGCTGCGCAGGTGGTCGTACCTGGCCGTGTTGGCCACGGGAACCTGGCGCAGTTGAAGTGACGTCTCGGCCAGGGCCGGCACCGGCGGACCACTCAGGCGCGCCAGCACATTGCGCACATGCTCGACGCTGATGCCACCGTTGGGCGTGGCGCCTTCGAGCACCACCTCCACCGCCACCAGGACGGCTTCTAAACCGGCCTGGGGCACCACGGCCAAGACTTGCGCCATCATCCGGTCACCGCCGGAATGGCGCAGCAAGGCCTGGCGTAGCTTGAGCAGCGCCGGCGGCAGATCCAGGAAGGGGGCGCCGTTCCTCAGTGCCCCGGGTTTGCGTTGCACCAATTCGATGTAATGCTGCCAGTCGTAGTGAGTCTGGCCTTTGCCGGATAGGCGGCAGTGGCTGGCTACGATGGTGTCCTGCACCACCACGTCCACCCGATTCGGATACAGTCGCGCGCTCACCAAGTGCCCTGCCCATTCACAAGGCACCGAGTAGCGGTTGCGTGCCACCGCCACCAGACAGGTGCTGCTCACCCGCGCGGGACTCTCCACATACCCGTCAAAGGGCTCGGGCATACTCATGAGATGTTCACGCTCGAGTTCGAGCATCTCGGCCACGGTGAACTGCCGGTGTTCGGGATGCGCCGTCTCGGCCCATACTGACCGGCAGCGCTCGCCAAGCCAGGCGTTAAGTTCGGCAAAGGAGCCAAAGCGCCGCTCTTGAGCCTCCAGCCAAATCCGCCGTCGGCTGTCCTGCACATTCTTCTCCACCACCCCCTTCTCCCAGCCCGAGGCTACATTGCAGAAGTCAGGATCGAACAGGTAATGGCTGCACATGGCATTGAAGCGCGCGTTGACGATGCGGCCCTTACCCTTCTTGACCTTATCTACCGCCGTCTTCATGTTGTCGTAGATGCCCCGCTGTGCCACGCCGCCCAGGGCGGCAAAACTGCGCGTGTGCGCATCGAACAGCATCTCGTGACCCTGGCTGGGGTAGGCCACCAGCCAGAAGGCGCGGCTGGCACACAGCTTGAGGTGCGAGAGCTGCATGTGGTGGTAGACGCCGCCCACCAGCAGTCCTTCCTCGCTCCAGTCGAACTGGAAGGCCTCGCCAAACTCAAAGCTCATCGGCACGAAGGCAGTGCCGACCCTCTGGCCTTGCCTTTGGCGCCAGTCTCGAATGAAGTCCGTCAAGCGGCTGTAGCCGCCCCGGTAGCCCTGAGCCTGCAACTGTGCAAACAGGGCACGGGCTGTACGCCGGGCATGCTTGGGACGCCGCGCATCTGCCTGGAGCGCCTGCACCAGCGTCGCCTCGAACGCTCCCAACTTCGTAGGACCATTTCCTCGTTGGTACTTGGGAGCTTGGTCGCCAGGGGCCTGCAGCCACTTCTTGACCGTGTTACGCGATAGCCCCGTGCGCCTCGCAATCTCACTGTTGGAGAGTTGCTCGCGCAACTTCATGCGCCTGACCTTGCCTATCATTTCCATGGTGATCACCTTCTCGTCTCTCCTGCTGAAAAATTCAGCAGGCAAGTGGAACACCCTGGTCAATTTTGGGTCGGCATCAACTCGGTTAACTGGTCAGTTTTCGGTCGGCGTCAACAGCTCAGACACCTTGGTTGAGCAGGGCCCCAACGGGCAGTCGCTGAGCTCCTACCGCGCGCATATTCGCATCGATCCGCAGCAAAGTAATCCGATGCTGGCGCGTGTGGCGCTCAAGCCGGGTATG
>Ga0194134_10004662_pt1 | contig 13572 bp, 15 predicted proteins | sample TA2KigOff0mmetaG_FD_148602 | JGI IMG/M metagenome (GOLD analysis project Ga0194134, IMG submission 148602) | Freshwater microbial communities from Lake Tanganyika, Tanzania - TA2015056 Kigoma Offshore 0m | ecosystem: Environmental > Aquatic > Freshwater > Lake | place: Tanzania: Lake Tanganyika... | reverse complement strand
AATGGACGTCAAAGCAAATTTTTGTTTCTTGTTCATTTCGTTCTTGTTTAATTGATAATAATTTTCTCTTTAGTTGGTTGTCTTAAAATGACAGCTAACGTTTTGCGGCTTGGCGAAGGTGGCGATTTTCTCCACAAAAGTTGATGCGGAGAACCAATGTTTGATTAACCACAAATGTGTCTGCGGAGCACTGAACCGTCACTTTTGCCAAACCGCTGTTATGCCTCGTTATTCTTTTCATCGTCTGTTGTAATGTCGTCTTAAATCGTTGTCGCTTGCAATGTTGCCAAGTCCAAGTGTCACGGTGAAATAATAGTTGTAATTTACGGTTGGTGAATTTGTCAATGTCGTTTGATTGTTGTCAATGTTCCACCTCACTTTTTCAAGTGGCACTAAGTATCCAAATCTAAAATTCACTACGTAAAACCATTGATGTGATATTCCAATTCCCAAGTCAAGATGTGCTCTTGAATTTGTAACTTCTTTGTGATTGAGATTTGTCTGCAAATAGTTTCCCATTGTAGTAGGGTTAGGTTCTTTTTCTCTGTACAAGTAATTAAGTCCAGAGCCTTTAAAACCAACGTATGGATAAATAGAAAACCATTGGCTTTTTGTCAGAGAGTAACCCACATTTAAAGAAGTCGAACGATATTCAACCTCTGTCAAATATGAATCATTATCGTCTTTTTTTGTTGTCTTGTTGAATGAAAATGTTGTAATAACTCTGTTGGCATATAGTTGGAAACCAATACCAATGTTTGCTGTCGAGTAGTTTGCAGGTGGAAATCCGTTTGATGTTAATTGTTGATTAATGTCTTTTGTGTCAATAACTGGAAATTCAACCGGCATAATTAAAAAGCCACCAAAAACATTGTTTTTTGTCGTGTCAGTCTGGGCATTGGCATTTTCAAATTGTCCTAAAAGTCCAAGAAGAATTAAAAGCAAAAATTTTGTATTTGATGTCATTTGGGGTCTGTCTTTATAATGAGGCATAACGGTTTGCGTGTAGGCGATGTTGCCTTGTGTTGCGCCTGCGGCAAGGCAATATTGCTTACACGCTGTTAGCAAACGTTTATTTGTTTTAATTTTTTAAGAGTATTTACATTCAAAATAATTTCTAGAATAATATAAATATACCAAGCTACTTGAACTTCATGAACGCTAATGCCACCGGTTGTTTCAAAGAGTAAAATAGACCAAGCAAACATAAAGATGTTCGCAATAAACCTAAATATGTTCATCCATTTCTGGTGACCTAAACTAATTAACTTTTTGAAAAAGAAAGTTAGGTAAAGCAATGATAAACCAATAAAAACAAATGAAATTATAGCCGCTTTTCTTGTGAATTCTAGACGATAATATTTCCAAGTATCAAAGTCATTATTTTCAAAAAATATTCGATCAAGTGCCTCAATTTCATTTTTAGAAATTGAGGCAAATAGTAATAAAAATATAAAAAATGATATTATTTTAATTATTGTAGTTAAGCGAATTATTTTATAAGGAGCGGTGTTAATTGAAACTTCGACCGATTGTTTATTTTCTATAACAGTTTTTTCATTTATTGAACTAGTTTGTGTTTTATTTTGATCATTCTCGTAAATAGTGTGATCGATTATTCCATTTATTTTAAGGTTTTTACTCCATTCACTGCAGCTTTGAAACCTGTCTTCCCTATTTTTTTGACAAGCTTTCAAAACAATCTCTTTGAATTTACTTTGAATTGAAAATTCGGGCAATGCTTCGTATACAATTTTTGTAAAAATATCGAATTGAGAGTCTGTATCTGAATTGTAAGGAGGTTTACCATTTATTGCAAAAAAAAGGGTAACCCCCAATGAATAAATATCGCTACGATGGTCGATGGACTTGTCTGCTTTTACCTGCTCCGGACTCATGTAAATAGGTGTCCCCATTTGAGTTCCGGTTTGAGTCATTTCATTGCCTTGTCCAAATAATTTGGCAATTCCGAAATCAAGGATTTTTACATGCCCATTTAGTAAGATAAAAATATTAGAGGGCTTTATATCACGATGTACAATGCCTTTTTCGTGGGCATATTGGAACGCTGATAAAGTTTGAGAAAATACATCCGTAATTTCCTTTTCAGATAGTGGCCCGTTCCTTTTTATCTTTTGGTTTAAATCTTCCCCATTCAGATATTCCATCACAATTGATAATTGTTGTGGTTGTTCATCAAAGTCCATCACTTTGGTAATGTTTGGGTGATCTAATGATGCCATTAGTTTGGCTTCATTTCTAAAGCGTTCTTTAATTTGAGCGTTAGCCGATAGAATCGGATTTAGCACTTTAATAGCAACTTTTGTTCCGAGCATTTCATGCTCAGCTTCATAAACCGAAGCCATCCCGCCTTCACCGATTAATCTGGTAATCTTGTATTTTCCTATTGTTGTATTGATCATGTCTGTTTCTTTAAATGTTTGCTAACTAGCTTATAAGCGCTATAAACCTTCCTCAAGCACACCTAATTGGCTGTATAAGCGCAGGTTTTTAGCGTATGTACGAATATACGGTTTAATTGATTTATGCTATCAGATTTGTGAATTTTACCAATTGCTTACGATACCCCCTACATCCACAAGCCTCCGTTCACGGAGAGTACCTGTCCAGTGATGGAGTTGGCTTCGTTAGCCAGCAAGAGCTCTACCATCTTCACAATGCCGTCGGTGTCGCTGAGTTTGGCAATGGGAGTTTTGGCGATGATTTCGGCACGCATGGCTTCCGGTATTTCGCGGATCATGCCTTCGTCCATGTACCCCGGCGCAATGCAATTCACGGTTATGTGATTGGCGGCTAACTCAGAAGCCATCGTTCGGGTTAAGCCAAACAAGGCGCTTTTAGATGCGGAATACGCTGACGTTCCCGGGATTCCAGTCTGCGCCACTATCGATGAAAAGAAGATAATTCGCCCCCAGCCCTTGCTGCGCATGGAAGGAATAATGCCCTGGGAAATATAAAAGGGCGCCTCGTAGTTTACGGCATTTACGTTTCGAAATTCTTCCGCACTCACCTTCCAACTGATGCCCGCACTCGGAATGCCCGCGCAATGCAACACCGCGTCGCAGCCTGATGCGGCTTCAACTACTTGGCCTAGGCCTTCTTCCGTTGCAATGTCGGCTGATACGATGCGGATGCGTTCCGGATGCTGTGCTTTCATGGAAATAAGTGCTTCCATGTGTCGGTGGCCATGCAACACCAGGTCATACCCTGCTGATAACAAGGAAGGTGTAATGCGCATTCCTATGCCCCCACTCGCTCCCGTTATCAATACCGTTTTATGCACTATCCAAACTTGCGTTTTGCCAACCAAGCCAGCGGCTTCGCCAACGAATTCTTGATCAAAAGTAGGTATTCTACGTCCCTTGCGCCAAATTTTCGGTTAAAATCTCCCAATCCTTTCGCATTGCTCCCTCCAAAATCCATGCGCCTACAGCTTGCTGATAAGGCCTTCATTGCCTCCACATGGAGGTATACCATCCCTCCTATTTTCATCGCTTCTGGCATAATAGCACCCTTGACATACAGCGCCTGTTCATTCACCTCCAAATAAGCTGCCGCTCCCACCAATTCGCCTTTTTCCCACAGCGAAAATTGCCTCAACACGCCGCGTTGGTTTGCTTCTTCCATCAAACGGGCCAACATCGCATAATCAGCATCTTTCAAATGGGTAAACTCAGCACCTTTTACCGTTCTAAAAAGAGAAATCAAGCCCTCTGGATTCACTGAGGTTTCCAGTTCAAACCCCTGCTGAGCTGCTTTCTTGTACTGCCTGCGGTGGTTCTCAGAGCATTGAGCCAGCGAGAAATTATTTAAGTCAAGCGCTTGAAATAAGCGGACGTGTTCATCCACCGGTGCCTCCAAAGGGACTCCGGCTAATTGCAGGTAGGAAAACCGTTGGGCCAAGTACTGCGAAAGTTGCGCTGTTTGTTGTTCATTGAAGCCTATGGGAACAAAACTTCGTGTTAGAAAGGGCATATGCGTATAACTCACACCCAATTTTTGATGTGGAACGATGGGATAAATCCCTTCGTACGATCCAAGCACATAGCCTTCCCAACCAGGAGCCACCACATCTAAATACCAACTTAAGAGAAAAAAGAAGCCTTGGGGCTGCGCGGCCAACACGCGTTCATCCCAGCGCGCTTTATCTAGTTGTGCGTTCGGAATAATCATAGGAACGAAGATAACGTTACAAATTCGTGCTGCGTACGATGCTGTGCAATAAAAGCTTCCAAGGTGCTCAAACCAAACGAGGTCAAGGCCTTGGGGTGCCCGATAACCACCAGGAACGGCTCCTTGGCTTGATCCGCCCTGCGCAAGGCCCTATTCAATTGGGTAGAAAAATATCCATCCGCACTCACACACAAGCGGTGCGAACGCGTGAGCAAGTCTTTTTTGGAACCGCCCCCCTTAACAGGAACGCCATTGCCGATGGGTTTGTGTTGACTGGGATTAAGGCGCCCTAGCACCAACAGTTTCCAAAAAAACAATGGCGAATAGTTCATGGACGCGATGGGAACTTCCGTAAACCACCCTTGCTCCTTCTCCACCGTCGGATCATCCGTGAATTGCCAATGCGCTGCCTTAGGTGTTGTTGTAAAATCGTACTGATAGGGTTTGGTCGTGTTCTTTCCCCCTCTAAATACCGAAGAATCCAAGCGAATCCCTGCTTTTTTCATGGCCTCAGCCACAGGAGCAAAGGGTTGGGCGCACCACCCTCCTGCCCGATAACTTTGCAAGGGGCGAGTAAGTAAGGTATTCATGTAGGTTGCATAGCGTTCCACCACTCGCGAAGCTTCATCCGCAGAAAAATCCGATAACTTGTAATGCGATAGATCGTGCTGCCAACGCCCGTCCTTCCAAACGGACTTCTCCCAATGCGGATGAATGTGCAAGCCGGTTTCATGTCCGAGCGAATCCCAGGTTTGAATTTGCGTTTTTACCCGTTGCAGTTCTTCACGACATGCCGCCTGTTCCTCAAACATCATTAAACACCCGGCGTCGGGAAAAAAGGTAAAGGGAATGTCGTATTTGCGGGCTAGTGTCAACAAACGCTCGGTAGGTTCCAGCATGCATTGCGCTACCGAACCGCTTCGTTCGCCAAAAAACAATTCATAATCCCAGGTGATGGCTATTTTCATCGCGTTCCTTCGGGATTATACATGGTTACCCCCCGTTCGTTGAAGGCCCTTACCATAACGTCAAACATTTTTTTGGCATCGAACACCAAGGTTTTCGCTTGGCCAATCATCACCTCCGAATAAACCCCTTCACGCAAAAACAAGGGGAGCAATTCGTCGCAGCGTCGTTTTTTGGAGGTTTCCGGGTTGTGAACCTTGGTCGTAACGATTTTGTCATTTCCTTCATAATCGATTACCTGCAGCTTAAATTCTTTCGAATAATAGACCGGAACCCCCACATCCAAGGCATCTTCGAGGGTGTGTAAATGGGTACCTGCATTATCGAGCGTTACGCCGATGTATAGAATCTTTCCGCCGTGTTGAATCAGTTTTCCGTAGGGAGAATTCCAATGGTATGGGGTGTTTTTCTCGGTATGCTCCTTAATGTATTCATAGGCTTTGGCTCCCCAGGCGGCTATGGGCTCAGTGGGATGATAACTTCTAATTACGCCGTCCGAAGTTCTAAATACTTCCGATATTTTCCCCATGGCCGAGGGCGTGCGCAAGACATCAAAAACGGGATTTTCTGAAACATAGTCCAATTGTAAGCGCGCAATGGGTGAGGTGGGCATAAGCACCATTCCTTCCATGCCAACAACTTCCTTGAGGACATCCACTACCGTTTCGGCACCCCCTTCGATGTATCCTATTTTACTTAAACTGGCATGTACCATCAAGTGGTCACCGGTATGAATGCCAGCTTGGTTAAAGTCTTGGATCAGTTGATCTCGGCTCAACCCTTGGCCTAATTGGGCCTGTTTTTTTAATTCGCTTGAACGTTTTTTGCGCTGCCACTCACGGTAAAACTGCTTAGCAAATTCGGGCACGAGGGACTTCCAAGACAAGGGCATAACGCGAAGATACAGATAGACGAATTAATATAAAACAATCGGATTCGAAATAAAACAAACCATTAAAAATTATTCGTAATTTTAGGTAAAATCAATTCTTATGAAGAAAAATTTATTTATTCAATCGATGCTTTTTCTTGCCTGTATCTTTGGGCAAGGTGCATTAATGGGCCATTTAATGGCTCAAACATTAACATTTAATTATACAGGTGCCGTCCAAACCTACACGATTCCTGTAGGGGTTACTTCAGTAACGATATCAGCATCAGGAGCTCAAGGTGGGGGAAATACTGGCGGTGGACTTGGAGCCTCAATGGCTGGAGTTTTTACTGTAACTCCAGGCGAAACGATATATTTAGTGGTTGGCCAACAAGGACAATTGCAAATCGGGGGGCAATCCCAGAATAGTTCTGGTGGAGGTGGGGGAAGTTTTGTTTATCGAAACGCTTCCTCATTACTTTTAGCGGCAGGAGGTGGCGGAGGACTATGTAACTATGCAGGATCTGGACCTATTCATCCCGATGCCCATGGAAAAATCACACAAAATGGTGGTAACGATCAGTCAGGTGCTTACTTAGGAGGAACCGCAGGTGCAGGAGGTTCAGCCGGCCTATGGTCGGGAACCCCATGTGCGGGAGGTGGCACAGGTTGGTTAAGTGCTGGAGGTGGGCCCTTTGGCGGTGGTGGGTTTGCAGCGAATTGGGTTGGAGGATCGCCATTTTGTGGTGGCGGAGGTGGTGGCTGTGGAGGTTATGGTGGATTTGGAGGTGGTGGAGGTAGTGGAAATCACTACGGTGGCGGCGGCGGTGGCGGCGGTTATTCTGGTGGTGGCGGTGGTACTGACCCAACACACGGAGGTGGCGGCGGTTCATATAATGGTGGAACGAACCAAGTAAATACCCCGGCAATCAATCAAGGTAATGGAATAATCACGATCACTTTACCAAGTTGTATTCCTCCTACGGTATCCTTATCCAATGCTACTATTTGTCAAGGAGAGTTCGCAACCATTAATGCTGTGGCATCACCAGCAGGCAATTATACCTACACTTGGGTGGTACCGAATGGAGCAACTAATCCAGGTAACTCCCCTACCATAGTAGCTAGTGTATCTGGAAACTACACCGTTGTAGCAGTAGATGCAAGCAATCCAAATTGTCCGAGCAACCCGAGTACATCTACGGTTACTGTAAACCCATTACCCAATGTCTCCGCAGGGGCAAATGGTTCAATTTGTAGTGGTGACACACTTGTACTAACAGCTATGGGCGCGCTTCAATACGCTTGGGATAACGGTGTAGTCAATAATACCCCTTTTGTTCCAACCGTCACAGCAACCTATACCGTTACTGGGGTGGATGCAAACGGATGTATGGCAACAGATGCCGTAACCATTACATTATTGAATTCAAGCAGTTCCAGTATAAATCAAACAGCTATAGATTCCTACACATTGAATGGGCAAACCTATACGCAAAGTGGGGTTTACACACAAACAATCCCATCGGCGAACGGATGTGATAGTATAATTACACTAAACTTGACATTGAGTTTTACCGGCCTAAACGGCCTAAACCCAAATGCAAAAACCTTAGTGAAAATTACAGATGTTAACGGAAGAATAATTAATCGACGTAAAAACACATTAATGTTATTTATTTATTCTGATGGCACCATTGAGCGCGTGATGGAATTTGGTGAGTAAGAGAAATTTTGATTTTTTTATACGGAAAGAGGCATCCAAAACCGAATGTACTACGTACTTTTATCAAAACATTTAGATTATGAGAAATTTACTTTTTGTTGTTTCATTAATATCCTTTCAGCTTTTTAATGCTCAAACCACACCAGAGGAACGAGCTACTTCACAGACTAACCGAATGAAAACAGAACTTAACCTTACAGACGATCAGTATTCGAAAGTTTTTGACATCAATTTGGGGATTATCATGAAAAATGATGGAATTAAGAATTCTACGTTTTCTGAAGAAGTTAAGAAAGAAGTATTACAAAGCAATCAACAAGCAAGAAAATCCATGTTGAAGGATGTATTAACGGCTGCGCAATACGAGACTTTGGAGAAAAAAACCGCTAAAGCCATTAAGAAAAAACGACGTGAAAAAGCAGAGAAAAAAGAGGTGAAAAATTAAGCACGACTCCCCAAAAGATAAACGATGAAAACATCTCTTCTTTCCTTAATGCTTTTGTTTGGACTAGGAAGCACCGACAAGGTCACTAAATGCGTCGAAATCAATTGCAAGAACACCAAATTTGTGGTATCCATGACCGGAACGAACGAGGCAGATATCGCGAAACAAATCAAAAAACAGTACCCGAATTGCTCGTTCACCTACGTGGACAAGTCGCGCTGTAAGAATTGATGTTGAGGAAATTGTCAACAGCATTTGTTAACCTTTCCTCAATTCATTAGAACACGACCAAGTAAGCGCCCCCTTTCGGTACTTTTTTCAACCCTGCCCCTGAACTTATCGAGGTCGCTCGTGTTTTAACAAGGAATAACTACATGGCACGAACCGCTTACGTTTTTACTCCTTTTGAAGCTCCCAATCAAACGCCCTTTGAGCGCCTTTTAGAGGTATTCAACGAGTTAATCACCCATACCTCGGGTGACGTGGACGAGGCCCTCGAATGGTTAGAGATCATTGATAAAGAATACCGCTTATCTACGGAGGATTATACCCTGGAAGACTTCGTTGAAGACCTGAAGAACAAAGGATATATACGAGAAGAACCCAAAACTTCCGGGAACGGTAAACGCTCCATCACCGCCAAAACCGAACGAGCATTGCGCAAAAATGCAATGGATCAACTCTTTGGTAACATTCGCAAAAACGGCATGGGAAATCACCGCTCGAAGAAAAGCGGACATGGAGATGAAGCCACGGGCGAATTCCGAAGTTTTCAATTCGGCGATTCTTTCGAACAAATTTCCATTACGGAAAGCCTTAAAAATGCACAAATCAACCACGGTGCTGGTGAATTCAGGCTGGCCGAAAACGACTTGGTCGTGGAAGATACCCACCACAAATCGCAGATGAGCACGGTTTTGATGATTGACATCAGCCATAGCATGATTTTATACGGTGAAGACCGCATTACCCCTGCTAAAAAAGTGGCCATGGCCTTAGCAGAATTGATTACCACCTGCTATCCGAAAGATACCTTGGACCTCATTGTGTTCGGTGATGATGCTTGGCCCATTAGCGTAAAAGAACTGCCTTATTTGAACGTCGGTCCTTACCACACGAATACGGTGGCAGGGCTGGAGCTCGCCATGGACCTGTTGCGAAGAAAACGCAATACCAATAAACAAATCTTTATGATTACCGACGGTAAACCCAGCTGCCTTCGCTTGCCAGACGGACAATACTACAAAAACAGCAACGGCCTCGATCCCACCATCGTGGAGAAATGCTACAGCATGGCGTCACAGGCTCGAAAAATGCACATTCCCATCACCACCTTCATGATCGCTCAAGACCCTTACTTGCAAGCATTTGTGGATGAATTTACCTTTGCCAATCAAGGAAAAGCGTTTTTCACCGGGCTCAAAGGCTTAGGGGAAATGATCTTTCACGACTACGAAAACAACCGAAAAAAACGAATTTCTTAACCCATGAACCACACCACCTTAGGAAAATTAAAAGCCTCCGGCTATGCGCCCAAAAACATTAAAACGGAACTTAGGGATAACCTAAAAGCCAAATTACTCAAGGGCGAACCCACCTTTGCTGGAATGCACGGCTACGAGCACACGGTGATTCCGCAATTGGAGCGCGCGATTCTATCCCAGCACAACATCAATCTTCTTGGACTCAGAGGACAAGGAAAAACACGCATTGCCCGCAGTTTAATCCAGTTATTGGATGAGTACATTCCTGTAGTTCAGGGCAGCGAAATGAACGACGACCCCTTCCACCCCATTAGCCGTTACGCCAAAGACCTCATCGCGGAAATGGGCGACGAAACCCCCATTGCTTGGATGCATCGCACCGAACGCTTTTTTGAAAAATTAGCCACCCCAGATGTGACCATCGCCGACCTCATTGGCGATATTGATCCGATAAAAGCCGCTAACCTAAAACTCAGCTACGCCGATGAGCGTGTCATTCATTTTGGTATGATTCCTCGTGCCCATCGATGCATCTTTGTCATTAACGAACTTCCCGACTTACAGGCAAGGATTCAAGTGGCGCTGTTTAATTTACTCGAAGAAGGCGACGTTCAAATTCGAGGATTTAAGGTGCGTTTACCCTTGGATTTGCAGTTCGTTTTTACCGCGAATCCCGAAGACTACACCAACCGTGGAAGCATCGTCACCCCGCTCAAGGATCGAATTGGATCGCAGATACTCACGCACTATGCTAACGAAGTTGCCATCGCAAAAAAAATAACCGAACAAGAAACCGTAAAATCTTCGGAGCGAAGCACCAATATTCATGTTCCCGAATTGGCCAAAGACCTCATTGAACAGATCGCCTTTGAGGCGCGAAAAAGCGAATACATTGATCAGAAAAGTGGGGTCAGTGCCCGAATGAGCATTACCGCGTATGAAAACCTCCTAAGTACCGCAGAACGCAGGGCCTTGCTCAACCAAGAACCCTCTACTTGCATTCGTTACAGCGACTTCATGGGAATGATCCCTTCCATCATTGGTAAGATAGAATTGGTCTACGAAGGAGAGCAAGAGGGGGCGGCCTCTGTGGCAGAGCACCTGATTTCGGAAGCTACCAAGACCCTCTTCTTATGTTATTTTCCGAAAATCGAAAAACTCAAAAAACAAGACCAGGAGTCTCCTTACGACGACGTGATTGATTGGTTTTCCGAAGCGAGTTCCTTTGAATTAGCGAATGAATCCAAGGAAAAAACCCATGTTAAATCCTTGCTATCCATTGAACCATTAATCCTGTTGCTTCAAAAGTACCAGCCGAAAGTTGCGACGAACGATGTTCCTTTTTTGTTGGAGTTCATGATTTGGGGGTTGGTAGGATTCGAACAGCTTTCCAAAAAACACACCACCACAGGACTGGCATTCAACGACCCCTACGATGAATTGTTGAAGGGAATTTGATGCCTTGAAACGCGCCTAGCCTGAAAATCTACCTGCGTAAAGTCTTAGTTCCATTCCAAACCCTTCCCCGTAGACTGAGTAGTCCGAAGGACGTATCGAAGGCGAGCGGGGGTATGTTTTATGTTTTCAGGATTACGCTGCGCGTTTACCAAGGATCAGATATGGAGCCAAATCAAGAAAAATGAACTACTTATGGAGTTCTTGAAACCACAAACTAAAAGTAACACATCCTTTTGGTGGGTAAGATACAACTACCGTGATTTTGAAAAGTTAGGAATCCAATACACTCAAAAAATGGGGGAGAAATTCAAAATGTTGGGGTGAGGTGTTGTCCGTCCTTACAAGAAATTGAAAATAAAATTTATATTTACCTTTAAAACACAATAAAATGGAACTGAATTTTGAACCGCCAGTTGAAGGTGAATGTATTGGTAGTATGTCAGTAGTTGGCAAATTTTTTTATCATGTGTTAATAACATTACCGCTTTTATCACTTATGATTATTGTTCCAATGGTCTGTTTATTTACTCATCATTACCTTTATGCTATATTAAGTTTTGTCTTATCAATTGTTTTGTTCGCTATCGGTTATAAAACCATAAGTGATATCCAGAGTGGATGGAGGTTAATCTATATGAATGACGGGTTTTATCTTGATCGTTCTAGGAAAATTCAAAAAATCGGTCTTATTGTACTAGATAACAACACTTTAGAAGTCGTTTGTGAGTATGAAATAAAAAGACTTTTAATAACGTGTAAGCCAAATCATATCATTAATACGGGATATCATTTTATCATTGAAAAAAGATTTAGTGATAAACCCCATCTGCTTGTAGAATTTCTTAACACCCACGCTCGTAATACGACTCAAATTTTGGAAGCATTGGAAGATTAATTCAAGCGTATATAATACTAGGAGAAATTCAATCACTTGCGTAGACTCCTGTAAATAAAGTGAATGGTGAGTGTATTTGTTTATGGGAAATTTTTTACTACATAAAGTCCAATACCCATCATCAAAGTACAAATAACTAAAATAAACGAAGTATCGATATTATCTTGTAGCCTTAACAACCTCCATCTTATTTTTTTTGTTCGTCCCAATTCAAATTTTCTTCGGCATCATCCCATTCCCATTCAGGTCTACGGTACAACATATGAAAAATAAACATTACAGTAAATAGTGTAAGAAACATTACAAATAATCCCCAACCAACATATTTCATAATTCAAATTTTAGTTTTCCTTAAATTTGGACATATCGTTTCTTCTAAACCAATCCTAAAGGTCATTAGAATTGGTTAAAGTGATCAGTCCTTTTTTTCAGTGAAGGTTTTAATGATGTATACCCCTATCCCCAATAGAAGAGTATTTGAAATATACGCCAAGTTTTGTTTTATAGCCACACTATTCGGTAATTTCCCCGATCCCTTCCAAACATCGTAAAAAGGCTCAATAACAACCCAAAATAGTCCCCAAAAAAATAATCCCCAACCAACGATTTTGATAAATTCTCGGAAATAATTCCCGAATAAATAATTCCCGAATGTAATTACAGTGAAGTTTTTAATGATGTATACTCCTACTCCCAATAGAAGGATGAAAAAAATATACATCATTCTTATTTCTACTTGCGCCTCAGCCAATTCCACAATATCAATATCCTTTATAGGATACTTAAAATCTATCCAAATTATAAATAAAGGACCAATAACAACCCAAAATAGTCCCCAAAAAAATAATCCCCAACCAACATATTTCATAATTCAAATTTTAGTTTTAATTTTCTTCTATACGGATTACAACCTCATCTGTTTCATGTAATGAGAAAACATTCCATTTATACCAGATCAATTAGGAAACTTCTTGGTGTTTAAATTACACGAAAGCAGAAAATCCTTTCAATGATTAACTACAATTTAAACAGTGTACTAAACCTTGTACTGATTTTTCGTATCTTGTGGTTGAAATTGGTAACTGAAAAGAATCAATTACGAGAATAATAGTAGGTATAAAAAACAAAAGGATACCAAAGAGTATCCTTTTTTGTGACCTTGTCAGGATTACGCTGCGCGTGTTCCGCGTTGGGAGTTACATTACAAGCTAAAACCCTTCCCGCGCCGACTGAGTAGACCGAAGTTCGTATCGAAGGCAAGCGGGGGTTACATTATAAGCAAAACCCTCCCCGCGCTGACTGAGTAGTCCGAAGGACGTATCGAAGGCGAGCGGGGGTATGTTTTTTGTTTTTAGTCGCTCAGGATTACGCTGCGCGTGTTCCGCGTTGGGAGTTACATTACAAGCTAAAACCCCAAACTACTGCGTAGTTTATGTTTTCAGGATTACGCTACGCGTGTTCCATGGATTAGTTCATTCCAAGCATAACCCAAAACTACTGCGTAGTTTATGTTTTCAGGATTACGCTACGCGT